>Ga0068862_100000569_pt1 | contig 38520 bp, 40 predicted proteins | sample KBSSwiS52_FD_66598 | JGI IMG/M metagenome (GOLD analysis project Ga0068862, IMG submission 66598) | Switchgrass rhizosphere microbial communities from Kellogg Biological Station, Michigan, USA - KBS Switchgrass S5-2 | ecosystem: Host-associated > Plants > Roots > Rhizosphere > Soil ...
GCGGTGGTGCAAGGCATCAACGCTTACCTTGCGCAACGCTAGCCGTTTCGCGCACGAGCGCGTGCACCCGCCATTGGCCCGGCACCCCTTTGAGGTCGTACTCGCCTCGCTCGGTGAACATGCGCCTCGATCCGGTGACGATCTCACGCACGGTCGATGACACGAGCACCTCGCTCGGTCCCGCAAGTGCGCAGACGCGTGCCCCGATGTGCACGGCCATGCCCGCGATGTCGTCGCCTCGTACCTCGACCTCGCCCGCATGGATGCCGACCCGGACCTCGATGCCGAGCGGACGGACGGCGTCGACGATCGCGTCCGCGCAGTCGATGGCGATGCTAGGGCTGGTGAACATCGCGACGAATCCGTCGCCGACCGTGTTGACTTCGCGACCGCGGAATCGCTCGAGCTCATGGCGGACCACGTGGTCATGGTTGTCAAGCAGGGCGTGCCACCGGTCGTCACCAAGCGCGGCCGCGCGTTCGGTCGAGCCGACGATATCGGTGAAAACGATTGTGGTGAGTACACGTTCGGCCTCAAAGCCGCGCACGCCGGTAATGAACTCCTCGACCTCGTCGAGCACCGGTGCCGCGTCACCCGTCCAATACAAAGAGTCTGGGCCAGGCAACTCGACGTAACGAGAGCCCGCGATGTGCTCGGCGAGGTACCGGCCGTGTCCGACCGCGATAAAGCGCGACTGATCGCGATGGACGATCAGCGTCGGAACGGTGATGTTCGCAAGTGTGTCCCGAACGTCGGAATCGGCCACCATTTTCGTGACAGCACGCGCCATCGTGGGCGACGCGGCCCGGTTGCCCGCGAGATCCCACCACGTGCGAAACGCATCGTCGCGGGAGACGGTCGGTGCGACGATCTCCAGCGCGTCGAACCCCTTCTCGACGGCATCGGGTTCGAGGCCGACCGTCATGAACGGATCGGTGAGGCCGATATCGACACCGGCTGGATAGTCGGGCGCCCACAGCATCCGCGCGGCGCCGTTGACGATCACGAGGCTTCGCACCCGCTGTGGCGATTCGGCCGCGAGCACCAGCCCCGTCATCGCGGTGAAGCTCGGTGCAAAGATCGTCGCCTGCTCCGATCCGGCCGCATCCATGACCGCGAGTGCGTCCTGCGCCCAGAATTCCGGGCCGATCATCTCCGCGGAAGGGACGCGCGACGATAGTCCCAGTCCGCGGGGGTCGAAGCGGATCACCCGGGCAAAAGATGCAAGGCGCCGGTGGAAGCGATACATCGACGGCTCGGCATCGACCGAGTCGATCGGGATCGAGGGGCCCGACAGCACCAACAGGTCAACCGGGCCGTCGCCGAACACCTGGTAGGCGATGTCCATCTCGCCGCAGCTGGCGTAGCGAGTCCGCGGAGCCTGCGCCACAGCTTCAGGCTAGCGCCACTGATGACACAATCGAACCGTGTCGGGCAATTGTGCTGCGGCTTATGCGCGTTCAGCAGTAGAGCGTGTCCGGGACGACCCGACGGCACGCTTGGCGCTGCTGCGCCGACTGTATGAAGTGCCGCGCGGTGTGGATCGTGGATACCTTCCCTACCGGCGGGCGGCATCTGCCTTCATGGGTTGGCAGCTGCGGCGAGGGCTTCTCAACCCGCAAAGCGATCTCCGGCCGGGCAGCCCATGGTGGCGTGCCCTGAATGAAGGGCTGCTGCGCGATACGGCCGAAGCCCGCGCGTTCGCCTTCGGCTATGCCGGTGAGCCCAGCGGTCCCGGCGTGACGGCGCACCTCGACTTCATCCGGTGGCCCACCGCACGCAACTGGTACCGAGCCCACAATGTCAGCATCGTCGGCGGGTATTTGGCCAACGAGCACCTCGCCGTTGGCGAACGTCGTGTCGAGCGGTTCTTCATCAACGTGGTTCTTCTTCGCGTGCTGTTCGCGCACGCCTTGGTGGCCGCGCCGCGGCTGGCATTGGGTTGGCTTGCCCCGCTGGGCCGTCCGGCAGGCGATCCGCGGGTGGGCATGACCGGCATCTTCCTTTCGCTGTCGCGCGTTCTCCCGGATCGCTATCCACTCGGTGACGACGTCGACACCTACGTCGCGGTGGAGCACGGCTTCGGCCACATGTTGGACATCGGCGTCATCCAGCCGAGGCTTGGTCACCTCTACGCCTGGTCTGCCGAAGAGCTTGCCCTGCCTGGACTCATGGCGCTGTTGGACGGCCAAACGCCAACGTACGCATGGGATGTCGCAGAAGCCGACACATGGCAGTTCGAGCCTTCGCCGCTCGCGCGGGCGGCGCGCCGGATCGTGCCTGCGCCAACCGTTCGACGCTGAGTGCTCAGCCAGATCTCAATCGCGCGAGCCGATCAATCAGGACGTCGAGCAGCGTATCGCCTGGAGGCCAAGGGAAATCAGCGACGGCGGTACGCAGACCCACGTAGCCGTGCAGTGCGACCCAGACAGCTATTGCGTCATCGACGGGTTGCGTCGACTCCGAAACGCCCGCGTCGATGCACTCCCTGATGGCACTAAGGAGAATCGCGAAAGCCTCACCGCCCTGCAGGTTTTCGAGTTCCTTCGGAGAATCGGCCGGACGGAGTTCGACGGCACGGCTGAACAAGATTGCGTACTGAAGGGGCCGATCCCGGCCGAATGAAACGTACGCGTGGCAGTAGGCCCGCAACCGGTTCACCGGATCGTTCTGCCCGACGCCGGCTTCCCGCAAATGGTCGGCCAGCGCGTCGAACATGCTGTCGACAACGGCCTTGAGCACGTCGTCGAGACTCTCGAAATGCGCGTAAATGGCGGGCGCGGTAACCCCGACCCGGCGGGCGATCGCGCGCAGCGTCAAGGCGCGCGGACCGTTCTCTGCGATCAGCGCGGCGGCGGCGTCGACGACCTCGTCGCGAAGTCGGTCACCCTCGCCGCGAGCATTCCGGGGGCGGGGCTTCCGCAGTGTCATGCAGATCACTTTACAACCGTTTACTTATGTAGTAGAAACTGAGCCGTAAGTAAACATACGTTTAGTTATCCCTCGCGAACAGGAGAGACCCATGAAGTTCAGTCACCAGGCCGCCATCAATGTCCCCGTCGACCGCGTCGACCTCGAAGAATGGCTATTCACGCTGTCGGATTCGGAGTACCAGGCCGCAGCGAAGGGACACCGCGCAGCGGGCACGTTCACCGAGAACGGCGTGCGGGGCACCGTCAACGTCGAGAGCATCGGTGGCACGCTGATGGTGCAGCACTACCACGCGGTGAGTGCCGAACCGACCCGGGTCGAGATGCTATCCAAGCGCAGCCGCGGCTATGTCATGCATCTGATCCCTGTTCACTTTCTGGTGCGCTGGACGATGACCGCCGCGTCGAGGACTGGCGACACCACGACGTTCGATTGCACGGTCGAGATCGAGATGCCAACCCTCGTTCGCTTGGCGGCGAAGTTGACCGGTGCGCCGTACTTCGTCCGCAAGCATGTGGAAGAGGAGGCGCCGAACTTCGCCGCAGATATCGAGCGGAAGTTGCGGGCGCGGGTGCGGTCGGTGTAGCTAGTCGCCTTCGCCCGCAAGCGCATACCGGCCGTCCGCCGTCTGTTCCACCAGTCCGTCGACGAGCAATGAGTCCAGCGCACGGTCCCGCTGCGCGGTGTCGGACAGCCACGCCACGTCGAGCTGCGCACGCGTGACCGGAGAGTCGTTGCCGCGCAACACATCCAGCAGCCGGCCGCGGACCTGGCGATCGGTACCGGCATACCGCTGAACGCGGCGCGCCGCGGTGCCGGCCGGGTAGCCGCGCGACCGCCATGCGCAAGCGGTCAACGGACACAGGCCGCACCGGGGTGCCCGGGCTGTGCACACCGTCGCACCCAACTCCATCAGGGCGACCGAAAACCTCGGCGCTTCAGCATCATCGGGCAGCAACGCGGCGACGTCGTCTAGATCATGCGGTGACGATGACGCCTGCGCGTCGGCTCGACCGTGCACGGCCCTTGCGACCACGCGACGGACGTTCGTGTCGACAACAGGCACCCGCTGCCGGTACGCGAAGCAGGCGACCGCGCGGGCGGTGTAGGCGCCGATTCCCGGCAGTGTCAGCAGTGTCTCAACATCCGATGGCACCTCATCGTCGAACTGCCCCGCGATCACCGTTGCGCATTCGTGTAGCCGCTTGGCCCGCCGTGGATAACCGAGTTTGCTCCAAGCCCGCAGCACGTCCGCCGCGCTGGCGGCGGCCGTCGCGGACGGTGTCGGCCAGCGGGCCACCCAGTCAAGCCAGATCGGTTCAACGCGGGCCACCGGCGTCTGCTGAAGCATGAACTCGCTGACCAGGATCTGCCATGGCGTCACTCCCGGTCGGCGCCACGGCAGGTCGCGCTGCGCGTCCTCGTACCACCGCGATAACTGATGTGAATCGATCACAGCCGCAGACTCCGGCACAATGTCGGCCATGCCGAACACGAATCCGGTGGCCGCGTGGAAAGCACTCAAGGAGGGTAACGAGCGCTTCGTTGCGGGTAAGCCCGAACATCCAAGCCAGAGCATCGAGCACCGGGCCAGCCTTGCCGAGGCCCAGAAGCCGACTGCGGTCGTGTTCGGCTGTGCTGACAGTCGGGTGGCCGCCGAGATCATCTTCGACCAGGGTCTGGGCGACATGTTCGTGGTGCGCACGGCGGGCCACGTCATCGACTCCGCGGTGCTGGGTTCGATCGAATACGCGGTCACGGTGCTGAACGTCCCGCTGATCGTGGTGCTGGGCCACGACAGCTGCGGCGCGGTGAAGGCCACGCTGTCGGCCATCGATGACGGGGCGGTGCCAGGTGGTTACGTCCGCGACGTGGTCGAACGGGTGACACCGTCGATTCTGCTCGGCCGCCGGGACGGGCTGACCCGCGTCGACGAGTTCGAAACCCGCCACGTCAACGAGACCGCCGCGCAGCTGGCGCGCCGCTCCACGGCCATCACCGAACGGCTCGACGCCGGCACCGTGGCGATCGCCGGCGTCACCTATCACCTGGCCGACGGCCGGGTGGTTTTGCGGGATTATCTGGGCGATATCGGCGAAGGCTGACCGGCGACACGCCGAGTCACCTCGGACGAGGCGGCGTGACCAGCCCTTACCGTGAAGTTGTGCTGGATATAGAACCGCATGGCCCGCTACCGACGCAGATTTACTGGCGCCGCAGGGCACTCGCGCTGGGCATCGCGGTCCTCGTCATCGGCGTCATCGCCGCGGTCGTGGTGATGGTCGTGATGAACAGCACGGGTACCGAGGGCAAGACCGCAGGCAAGCCGAATCCAACGCAGGCCGCCACACCGACGCCGCTTCCCGGGGAGAACCCCGAGATCAAGACCCCGGTCGTGCCGCCCGCTCAGCAGGCCCCGCCGCCGACGCCCACCCCGACGGCGGCCGTGATGCCGCCGCCGGTGCTCAAGGAGGGTGACGACTGCCCCGACTCCACCCTGGCGGTCAAGGGCATTACCAACCAGCCTCAGTACGTCGTCGGAGACCAGCCGAAGTTCACCATGGTCGTCACCAACATCGGACTGGTCGCATGCCAGCGCGACGTCGGCGCCGCGGTGCTGGCCGCTTACGTGTACTCGCTGGACAACACCCGGTTGTGGTCGAATCTCGACTGCGCCCCGTCGAACGAGACGCTGGTGAAGACGTTCCAGCCGGGTGAGCAGGTGACGACCGAGGTCACCTGGACGGGCATGGGCTCTGCGCCGCAGTGCCCGCTGCCGCGCCAACCGATCGGGCCGGGCACGTACAACCTCGTTGTGCAGCTGGGCAATTTGAGGTCTGCGACGGTGCCGTTCATCCTCGCCCCGCCCGTCGCATCCGTTCCGGCGCCGCCCGCCGAGGGCGCGCCGCCCGCCGAACAGGCGCCCGCGCCGCAGGGCGGCTAGGCAGCTGGTTTCCGGTTAGCCGGCGTTTTCGCCGACGAGGTCTTCGTGCCACCCGTTGACGTGTGACTCTGCGGGCTCCTCGGGCTCGTCGTCGGCCTCTGGCTGACGAGGTTGCAGGTGTTCCGTGCCGGGCACGCCGCCGAGGGCGGCGATCGCCTCCAAGATCTTCGCCGCTTCCTCGTCGGTGGGAGTTGCGCCCCCCTCGAGGTCATCGAGGAGGCCTTCGCGAACTCCCGCGCCGTTCTCGACCTCCCGAGCGGACAACCTGGCCTGAATGCGGGTGGCGTACACCTGTTGGCCCACGCTCGATCCCGGCGCAGCGGCGGCGTGCTCCATCAGCGCGTCATAGCGTCGGCGGACATTGCTCAGTGCCACGATGACCGCGGGTGAAGGCCTGCTGGTGCTTGCTGCGTCGGTCAACGCGGCGCGCAATTTCCGCATGCCCGACAAAACGACATCCGCGCGCTTGTGGAACTTCTTGTCCTCTGCGAAAGGCAACGCGTCGATTGCCGCCGTGTACATGTGCATCGCCGCCTCGGAGAGGTCGACGATGATCGACGAATCACCTTCCAGCGACGCGGGTTGTGCCACGAGCCCTCAATTCTCCAGCGGGTCAATTCGGTAGCGGTGAATACGGGATGACGCTAGCGGTCCGCGCTGTCACGCGTGCACCGCCGGGGAGGTGGTAGCGCGACGGCTCGAATGGGGTTCCCTAGGCTGAACCCGCATGGCCGCAGGTTCGGATGAACGGAGGTCGGGATGACCGAACTAAGCAATCCACTAGGGCCGCTGAGGATTCGGAGCGCAGCGATGTGAGCGGCGCACAGCCGGCGCCAATGGCGGTGCCACATCGGTTGGGCTGGCGCGGAGTCTGGTGGTTTGCCTGCGGTGTCGCCGGGACCCTGGCGATCGTCTGGTTCATCATCTTCAGCCGAGGCGAGATCGGGTCCAAGGCGGAGTGGTTCTTCGGCGCGGTCGTCTTCTGCGTCGTGATGGTGACCATGTGGCAGACCCTCAACATTCAGCGGCAAGCGAACCAGCACGCCGCCGAGGCCGCCGAACGACTATGCACGGAACTGGTGGCCGCCGAAGAGCGAGCGGCGCGCGAACTGGCGATGACCCAGGCATTGCACAGGGTCGAAATGCAAGCGCGGGAGAAGGTGTTCCGCGCCGAGATGGAGGCTCAACGGGAGCTGGCTCGCGTCGAGCGCGGCCACCTGATCAATCAGCTGCAGAAGCAGGCGATGGTCGAGGTGTCGCGCGCGGTCAACGCACATACCCAAATGCGCCAACCTATGGAACGAGGGCGCCCGTACCCTGCGGATCGAGGACCGCGACGAGCGGGAGCAGGCGATGAACCCTATCTTCGAGCAGATCAGCCGAGTCGTGAACGACTTTTCGGTCGAGGTCAGCAACGCCAACGTCCTCATCGAGAACGGTCGCCTGCATCGCGCGCTGAATGAGGTCAACGAGGCTGCCGTGATGGCGATCCGGGTAGCAGAGGATATGCACGACGCGGTCGTTGACGGGCGCACACCGAAACCGGATTCGATCCGGACCGCGCAGCGGCTCATGCACACGCGGGCGGCAGAAGCTCGGAGGCTCGCATGGGAGTTGCTCCGAAACGGGCTCGACGATACCGGCGGCGCAACGGAATGGCGACTATGCCAGCCGGTCGGCGATCGTCGACTCGGCGAGCTGCGACAGGCCTTCCCGGATGTGGCGGGCCCACATCGAGCCGATGCCTTCCACCGATTGCAGATCGTCGGATGTCGCGGCCAGCAGGCCCTGCAACGAGCCGAATGAGCGCACCAGCAGGTCGACGTGCGCGAACTGCAATCGCGGGATGCCTGCCATCGCGCGGTAGCCGCGCGAACTCATCGCCGAATCCTGCGCTTCGGCCGTCGACGGGTAGCCGAAAACCCTTGCCAGCGTGGTGAAGTCGAGAAGCTCGTTGTCCGAAAGCGAGTCGAGCTCGTCGAGCGTTGCGCTGACCTGATCGGCTGTCGGCGGGTCGGGGTTGGCGTGATAGTCACGCACGATCAGCTCGCGTGCCGTGTCGTTGTCACCGACGAGTTCCTCCAGCTGCAGTTTGAGCTGGCGTCCATCGGTGCCCAGTTCGACCACGTCGGAGTCGATCTCGAGACTGATCCGGCGCACCATCTCCAGTCGCTGCACGACGGTCATCACATCGCGCAGCGTCACGAAGTCCTCGATCTCGGCGGTCGAGAGCTGCCTGCTGACCTCGTCGAGACGGGTCTTGTACCGCTCGAGCGTGTCGATTGTCTGGTTGGCCCGCGACAGGATGGCCGCTGAATCGGGGATCACGTGGCGCTCGCCCGCGACGTAGACCGTGACGATGCTCATCGAGTGGCTCACCGAGATCACCGGATAGCCGGTCTGGATGGCGGTGCGCTCGGCGGACCGGTGCCGGGTGCCAGATTCCTCGGTGGGGATCGACGGGTCGGGCACCAGTTGCACGTTCGCCCGCACGATGCGGCCGCCGTCGGTGGACAACACCACCGCACCGTCCATCTTGGACAGCTCCCGCAGGCGGGTCGGCGCGTAACGGATCTCGAGTTCGAAGCCGCCGTCGCAGATCGCCTCGACGCTGTCGTCGTAACCGATCACGATCAGCGCGCCGGTCCGGCCGCGCAGGATGCGCTCAAGGCCGTCCCGGAGCGCGGTCCCCGGCGCCAGCCGCGCGATGGTCTCCCGCAGGGTCGGCCGTGCCAGCTGCACCACGTTGCGGCTCGACCTGCCGCTCGCCTTGACGGCCATCGCCCCCTCCTAGGATCGGCCGCCGTCAGTCTGACTGACTTGCCGGAGCACCCGCAACGCCGCCTGAATGTTGTCAGCCGGCAGGGGCCGCAGCCCCGTGGGCACGGCCGTGACGCCCGCAGGCACGACGGCGCAGCCGAAGCCCAGCCGCGCCGCCTCCGCAAGCCTGCGGTCCATGCCGCTGACCCTGCGCAAGTCCCCGGCGAGCCCGACCTCGCCGATCGCCACGGCATTGATGGGCATGGGCAGATCGGTGTAGGCGGACGCGATGGCGAGTGCCACCGCCAGATCCGAAGAAGGGTCGGTCAGCCGCATACCGCCGACGGTGGACAGATAGATGTCGTTGGTGCCGACGGGAAGCCTGGCGCGCTTCTCCAGCACCGCGGTGATCATCGCGGCGCGGGACGAGTCGATGCCGCTGACCGCACGACGCGGCGAACCGCTTGCGGGTGAGCCGATCAGAGCCTGGACCTCACCGATCAACGGTCGTTTCCCGTCGAGCGTGACCGTCACCGCCGTGCCGGACACCGGCTTGGGCCGCTGGTCGAGGAACAGGCCCGACGGATCCGCTACACACTCGATTCCGTTGTCGTGCAACAGGAAACAACCCACCTCATCGGCGGCGCCGAAGCGGTTCTTGACGCCGCGCACCATGCGAAGCGGCGACGTGCGGTCGCCCTCGAAGTGCAGCACGACGTCGACGAGGTGCTCCAGTGAGCGCGGCCCGGCGATCGCGCCGTCTTTGGTGACGTGGCCGACAAGGAGCATCGCCACCCCGGAGGTCTTGGCGGTCATGGTCAACGCTGTCGTCACCGCCCGCACCTGGGTGACGCCGCCCGTAACGCCGTCGGCCTCGGTGGTGGACATGGTCTGCACCGAGTCGACGACCACCAGGCTCGGCCGCACCTCGTCGATGTGGCCGAGCGCCATCTGCAGATCCGATTCGGCGGCCAGGTAGACCTCGTCGTGGGTGCAGCGCGTGCGTTCGGCCCGCAACCGGATCTGGCCGGCCGACTCTTCGCCGGACAGATACAGTGCGCGCCTGCCGGCCTGCGCCCAGCGATGGGCGACCTCGAGCAGCAGGGTCGACTTGCCGACGCCGGGGTCGCCCGCGAGGAGCGTCACCGACCCGGGGACCAGCCCTCCGCCGAGGACGCGGTCCAGTTCACTGACCCCGGTGTGGAAATGACGGGTGCTGCCGGGGTCTATCGAGCTGATCGGCACCGCGGGTGAAGTCGGCGCGACCGCGCGCCGTGACGGCGAACCGTTGACCGCGGCCAGCACCGCGACCTCGTCGACGGTGCCCCAGGTGCCGCAATCCGGGCAGCGGCCGACCCACTTGGCGGTGACGTGGTGGCATTCCGAACAGCGGTACTGCGAACGCGCTTTAGCCACGTCGTGACCGTAACCGGTCGGACCGACAGCCCGCCCGAAAAACCTAGTGATGACCGCCCGTGTCGCCGGCTTCTGCGGCCGCTTCGCGACGCGGTTGCTCACCGGCCGAGATCGGCACCGCAACCGTGGTCTCGCCGGCCTTCTCGAAGTCGAAGGTGAACCGGTACGTCAGTCCGTTGGTGATCGGCTTCGACAGCGCAACCTTTGCCTGGACGGCGTCGGCCCTCTCGGCGGACTCCAACGGCGCGATCTGGCCGTCGGGCTCACCGACCACCAGTACGCCGTTTGCGGGGAGCGAGCTGTCACCCGAAATGCTGACGGTGCCGATGTCGGAGGTGACCGATACGAGCTTGTCGTTGACGTCGGGCGAGCCGTTCACCGCGACGAACAACAGCTCGGCGTCGCCGCCAGGCTCGACGTAGTCGGTGGACTGCGCAGCGCGTAGGTGAACGTTGCGCAGCGAAATCGGGCCGACGGTGGCGGTCGTGCCGTTCACCGCGGGTTCCTGCGTGGCCATCTGCGACACCTGACCGGCCCCGCAGCCGCTCAGCGCGACCGCTACTGCCAGCCCACAGGCGGCCAGCCCGGCGGTCACGACAGGGGTGCGTGGTTTGAAGCGTTCCATCCAGGCCTCCTGCTCGCCGACGACGCGACCGTGCTGGCGGACGCGGTGGTTCGACTATGCAGAGTAGTAGGTGGCGGTTGAGCGCGGTAGCTGAGGGCTGGCGGCGTCTCGGCAGCTACCTCGAAGCGGTCCGATAGCTGGAGCAAAGGGCGCGAAAACAGCTCGCGCAATGCACGTATTCGTCACCCTGTCAACCCCTGCTCTTCACCGACTGTGCCCCTGACCTGCACCGTTGATCCGCGCCTGTCTAGCCCCCGTGCTAACATTGAGTCGTGAAAGGGGCTCGTATCTGATGATTTTTAAGGTCGGAGACACCGTTGTCTATCCACACCACGGTGCTGCGTTGATCGAGGCGATCGAAACCCGGACCATCAAAGGCGAACAGAAGGAATACCTCGTCTTGAAGGTCGCCCAGGGAGATCTCACCGTTCGAGTACCCGCCGAGAATGCCGAGTATGTGGGCGTGCGCGACGTCGTCGGCCAGGAGGGCCTCGACAAGGTTTTCCAGGTGCTTCGCGCCCCGCACACCGAAGAGCCGACCAACTGGTCGCGCCGGTACAAGGCCAACCTCGAGAAACTGGCCTCCGGAGACGTGAACAAGGTCGCCGAGGTCGTCCGTGACCTCTGGCGCCGGGACCAGGAGCGCGGCCTGTCCGCCGGCGAGAAGCGGATGCTGGCCAAGGCGCGTCAGATCCTGGTCGGTGAGCTCGCGCTTGCCGAGAACACGGACGACGCCAAGGCGGCGACCATCCTCGACGAGGTCCTGGCCGCCGCGTCCTGAAGGCAGTGATGTCGATCCCGAGAGTCGGGCTCGGCACCGACGTACACCCAATCGAAGCCGGTCGGCCGTGCTGGCTGCTGTGCCTGTTGTTCGAAGACGCCGACGGTTGCGCCGGCCATTCCGACGGTGACGTCGCCGCTCATGCGCTGTGCGACGCATTGCTGTCGGCTGCCGGGCTCGGCGATTTGGGCGATGTGTTCGGCACCGGCCGCCCGGAATGGCGGGGTGCGGGCGGTGTGGACCTCCTCCGCCACGTCAAGGGGCTGCTGACCGCGGATGGTTACCGCGTCGGCAACGCCGCCGTTCAGGTGATCGGCAATCGGCCCAAGGTGGGCCCGCGACGCGCCGAAGCGCAGAAGGTTCTTTCCGAATTGCTGGACGCCCCGGTTTCGGTGTCCGCTACGACTACCGACGGCCTCGGCCTGACGGGCCGTGGCGAAGGTTTGGCGGCCATCGCGACCGCATTGGTAATTCGCGCCGAATAGTGCCGGTAAGCTGGCACGTCGTGACCGACGGCCCCGCATTGCTTCCGCGCACGCGAGGAGCGCAAGAGCCACTGCGGCTGCACGACACCATGACGGGTGCCGTGCGCGATTTCGTGCCGCTGCGGACCGGCCACGCATCGATCTATCTCTGTGGCGCCACCGTGCAGGGCCTGCCGCACATCGGGCACGTCCGCAGCGGTGTCGCGTTCGATGTGTTGCGGCGCTGGCTGATGGCCAAGGGCTATGACGTGGCGTTCATCCGCAATGTCACCGACATCGACGACAAGATTCTCAACAAGGCCGCCGACGCTGGCCGGCCGTGGTGGGAGTGGACCGCGACCTACGAGAGGGCGTTTTCGGCCGCCTACGACGCGCTGGGGGTGCTTCCACCGTCGGCTGAGCCTCGGGCCACGGGCCACATCACCCAGATGGTCGAGCTGATCGAGCGCCTGATCGAACGAGGGCACGCCTACGCCGGAAACGGTGACGTCTACTTCGATGTTCTGAGCCTGCCCGACTACGGCAAGCTGTCCGGCCACAAGATCGACGATGTGCACCAGGGCGAGGGCGTCGCGAAGGGCAAGCACGACGAGCGCGACTTCACGCTGTGGAAGGGCGCGAAGCCCGGTGAGCCGTCATGGCCGACGCCGTGGGGCCGGGGCCGCCCCGGCTGGCACACCGAATGCGTCGCGATGTGTGAGGCATACCTCGGACCTGAATTCGATATCCATGCCGGCGGGATGGATCTGGTGTTCCCGCACCATGAAAACGAGATCGCCCAGGCCGAGGCCGCGGGCGACGCGTTCGCCCGGTTCTGGCTGCACAACGGCTGGGTCACCATGGGCGGCGAGAAGATGAGCAAGTCGCTGGGCAACGTGCTCGCGATTCCCGCTGTGCTGCAACGGGTTCGGCCCGCGGAGTTGCGCTATTACCTGGGCAGCGCGCATTACCGCTCGATGCTCGAGTTCTCGGAGAGCGCGCTGCAGGACGCGGCCAAGGCGTATGCGGGGATCGAGGACTTCCTACACCGGGTGCGCAACAGGGTCGGCGCTGTGGTGCCGGGGGAGTGGACGCCGAAGTTCGCCGCGGCCCTCGACGACGACCTTTCGGTGCCGATCGCATTGGCCGAGGTGCACGCCGCCCGAGCGGAGGGCAACCGGGCGCTGGACGCCGGTGACCACGAAACGGCCCTGACGAAGGCGATGTCGATCCGGGCGATGATGGGAATTCTCGGCGCCGATCCGCTCGACGAGCGCTGGGAATCCCACGACGAGACCTCTGCCGCCATGGCAGCGGTCGACGTCCTCGTGCAGGCGGAGGTGCAGCGCCGCGAGGATGCCAGGGCGCGACGGGACTGGGCGGAGGCCGATGCAATCCGCGATCGGCTCAAGGAGGCCGGCATCGAGGTCACGGATACCGCCGACGGACCGCAGTGGGCGCTCCTCGACGGGTACACCAAGTAGAGATGGCTGGAAACTCACGGCGCAGGGGTGCGGTACGCAAAGCCGGCACCAAGAAAGGGCCGACGGTCGGGTCTGGCGGGGTGCGCCGGCGCGGGCTCGAGGGCCGCGGCGCTACCCCGCCTGCACACATGCGACCGAATCACCCCGCCGCCAAACGTGCGGCGAAGGCCCAGCAGCGGCGGCCCGCCCGCAAGACCGATGACACCGAGATCGTGTTGGGCCGCAATCCGGTGGTCGAGTGCCTGCGGGCCGGGGTGCCCGCCACCGCGCTGTATATCGCGCTCGGCGCCGAGGCCGACGAGCGGCTCACCGAATCCGTGAAACTGGCCGCCGACTCCGGCATCTCGATCCTCGAGGTGCCGCGTCACGATCTGGACCGCATCGCCGCCAACGGACTGCATCAGGGCATCGCATTGCAGGTGCCGCCGTATCGATACGCGCATCCCGACGACCTGCTCGCGGCTGCGACGAAGGACAGCGTGCCCGCGCTGATGGTCGCGCTGGACAACATCTCCGATCCACGCAACCTCGGCGCGATCGTCCGCTCTGTTGCGGCGTTCGGTGGCCACGGTGTGGTGATCCCGCAGCGGCGCTCGGCGTCGGTCACTGCGGTGGCGTGGCGCACCAGCGCTGGTGCGGCCGCCCGGATACCTGTGGCCAGGGCGACGAATCTCAATCGGACGCTGAAGGATTGGGCCAACGCGGGCGTTCAGGTGGTCGGGCTCGACGCGGGCGGCGACACCATGATCGACGATCTCGACGGCAGCGGGCCGACGGTCGTGGTGGTCGGCTCCGAGGGCAAGGGATTGTCGCGACTTGTGCGCGAGAACTGCGACGCCGTGGTGTCGATCCCGATGGCCGGTGCAACGGAGTCGCTGAACGCTTCGGTGGCCGCGGGCGTGGTGCTGGCCGAAATCGCCCGCCAGCGCCGGGATTAGCTGTCAGTCCGGGGCCGCGTCAACGTGAACTTGTCGACCGGTGTGACCTCGCCGAACGGCCCGTTCACCGCGTAGTACGTGGCGGCCATCGACGTGTTGCCGCCGGGCTGGCCCGGGTCGACGTCGAATGCCACAAAGCCACAGGGGTTGTCGCGGTCCCGGAACACCGACCACGGTGCGGCCTCCTGCACGTACCGTGGCGTCTTCTTTCCGGTGTCGGGGGTGACGTCGCCCACCGACATGAGGACCCGGCATCGCGGCTCGGGAAAGAACATCCTGTTCGACGGAATCGATGTGCCCCCACCGCCGATGACCAGATGAACGGTGCCCTTGCTGGTGTCGATTTGATCTTGTTGCGCACCGACCGGATTCGGTGTCAGCGTGTCGGTCGGCAGGGTTCCGCGAATCGCGTGGCTGCGTTCGTAGTGGTGCTCATGCCCGCAGACGACGAGGTCGACGTTGAAGCGGTCGAAAAGTGGCAGCCAGTTCTCCCGGATGCCGAGGTCGGCTCCGTTGGTGCGGTCGCCCGTCGAGACCGCGGTCTGATGCATGCACACCACGATCCAGTCAATCCCTTTGTCGCCGCGAGAGCGTTCGAGTTCCTGTTCGAGCCAACGCTTTTGGGCGCCGCCGGAGTAGCCGCGGACGTAGGAATTGCCGCCGTCCTGATAACACACGTCGTCGTTGGCCAAGCTGATCACCCGGACCGATCCCGCCGTGAACGCGTACCACAGTCCTCGCAGCTCCTGGTCTGAGGCGGAGTCCGGCAGCGCGAAGTACGCCTGGTATGCGCCGTAGCCGATCGGGCCGTTGCCCAACTCGTTCTCGTGGTTGCCCGCCGCAGGCATCCACGGGCGATGGCGCGCGGACCTGGAATTGTTCTCGAACCAGTCCGACCACGTCCTGACGCGGTCGTGGGACAGGTTGGCGTAGCACAGGTCGCCGTTGACCAGGTGGAACAACGGCTCAGCGCGCTCGACCGCGGTCGTGACGTCACCTGCCAGGGGCGATCCGAGGTGGTCGCTGCCGAACGCCTTCGCGACCATCGCATCCAGCGTCGGGGTGGACTGGTCGCCGAAGCTGGTGAAACGCACGGCCGCGCGGCCGCGCGGCGCGGTGCGCATGGTGCCCAATTCGGGACTGGCGCCGTCGTGCACGGCGGCGTACACGTAGTCGGTGTCCGGAGCGAGGCCGGTCAACCTGGTGTGGTGGACGCGGATCTCCGTGCCAGAAGCGGCGTCGCGGTAGCTGACGGTCTCTGCGGCGGTGGTACGGCCAAACCCATCGTCGGGCGTGCCCACCATGACTCGCGGGTTGTTCACCGCCGGGGCGGTGTGCCACGACACCACCACCTCGGATGACGCGTCGGCACCGTACTGCAGATGCAGCCCGCCGACGCGAGGCGCGTCGCTCCGGTCGCCGCGCTGCCACAGGGTGGGACCCGTCCGATCGCTCGCGACGAACCCGGCGACCCCGGCCCCGACTCCCGCACCGACGATCGCCGACGTTCCTCCGACGATGAGTGTTCTGCGACTGACGTCCATATCGGCCTAAACGATTTTCGTCAGTGTCGGGTATTTCGGCTTGACACCTGCGCCCGGCGTCGCCCGGCGTAGCCGTTTTGCCAGCCACGGCGCGGCGAACGCGAACGTCCATTGCAGATTCTCCCAGAAGCTGCGCACGGGTGGCGACGCGAGGAGCGCAGCCGACCGCGTCGGCAGGTTGTGCGAAATAGTCAGTGTGTCAAGAACTTTCGCTGCCATCCGCTCATGGCCGAGCGGCGAGAGGTGAATGCGATCGCCTGCCCACAGGCGCGGATCTCGAAACTCGGTGAAGCGCCAGAAGTCGACCAGCTGCAGTCCGAGGTCGTCGGCGATGGCGCGCAACAGCTCGTTGTAAACCGCGGCGCGGCCCCGCAGCCGGCGAAACAGCGGCACCGTGCCCAGATCGCCCGCCGTGAACGCCAATACGTGGGCCCCGGTCTGCTGCAGAGTCTTCAGCGCATCGGCGTATCTGGCCATCATCGCGTCGATGTCGTTGCGCACCAGAAGCAGGTCGTTCATGCCCGCGTAGACGATGACGAGGTCCGGTTCGAGCATGACCGCGGTCTGAAGCTGATCCGCGAGGATCTCGTCCATCCTGCGGCCGCGCACCGCGAGGTTGGCGTAGCGAAGGTCCGGGTTGTGCTGGGTCAGCGCAACTGCAACGTGGTCCGCCCAGCCGCGCAAACCATTGGGGCTGGTGGGATGTGGATCGCCGACACCCTCGGTGAACGAGTCGCCGAGCGCCACGTATCTGCTGAACAACATGGCCACGACACCAATCTTGCCGATGCTATGGCGAATTGCTCGCCCGCAGCGCCATCGGTGGGCGAATCGACGTCAGCCGTCCCACCGCTGTTCGCGTCGATGTAACCGTCGCTTAGGCCTACGCCGTCGATGATGTGGCCGAACCGAATGAGGAGACGTCATGGCGGCCCTGAAGTCGGACACCCGCGTCGAGCTTTCGTTCCGCGGCCGATTCAGCTTCGGCATCGACCAATGGGCCTACGTGCCCTTCGACGTGCCCTCCGGCACCCAGCGGATCGACGTCAGCACGTCGCATGACCAGTTCTCGCTGCTCGGCATCGGCCGCAACGTGCTGGATCTGGGCATCTTCGGGCCCGCGGGCCACGAACTCGGCAACGCCGCGGGGTTCCGGGGCTGGTCGGGCGGGGCCCGCGCGGGATTCATGCTGTCCGCGGTCAATGCGACGCCCGGCTACCTCGCGGGCCCGATCGACCAGGGCCGCTGGGCGTTGGCGCTCGGGCCGGTGGTGCTCAACCCGATGGGCATGGACTGGCAGGCTCAAATCACCCTGACGCGGGGCGTGCAGCCGTCGTTGCGGCCGGTTCCGGACTACCGCCACGCCGTGCGCCCCGTCAGTCAGCCGGGCTGGTATCGCGGTGACTTACACACGCACACAGTGCATTCCGACGGCCGACGGCGGATTGTCGAGATGGCGGACGCCGCCACGTCGGCGGGCCTGGATTTCATCGGCTCCACCGATCACAACACCAGTTCCGCCAACCGGGCCTGGGCGGCCGCCGCAAGCGACGGCCTGGAGGTGATCGAGGGTGAGGAGGTCACCACTCGCCACGGGCATTGGCTGGCGATCGCGCTGCCTCCCGGCTGCTGGATTGACTGGCGGTACGCACCGCGTGACGGTGTCTTCGCCACCTACGCTGAACGTGTCCGTGCGGACGGCGGCCTGGTGGTGGCCGCGCACCCGTCGGTGCCGCTGCCGGGATGCGCGTGGGAGTTCGGCTATCGCGACGTGGACGCGATGGAAGTCTGGAACGGGCAGTGGAACGTCGATGACGAACTGTCGCTGCGCATCTGGCAGCAGTTGCTGCGGCAGGGCAGACGGATAACCGCGGTCGGCGGCAGCGACTCGCACGCGTCGACCCAACCGCTCGGGCGACCCCAAACCGTTGTGTACGCGCAGGGCCTGGTGACCCGTGACCTCGTCGATGGCCTCCGTCGCGCGCGCTGCTACGTCGCGGAGTCGAGCGCAGTGTCGTTGGTTCTCAGCGCATCTCGCGAAGGCAGCAGGTCCACGGCGGGGCCCGGCGAGACGTTGACCGTGCCGCCTGGCGCTGACGTAGCGGTGACCGCCGAGGTCAGCGGTGCACCCGACGCGAATATCGCGCTGGTGACCGACGGCGGTTGCGTGGGTCGGGCGAAGACCGATGCGTCAGGGGACGGGCGGCTGACGTGGACCACTTCGGGTGGCGACGCGCCGTTCGCCCGGGTCGAGGTGCGACGCAGGGCGAGGTTTCCTTCGATGGTGGCGTTGTCGAATCCGGTCTGGCTGCAACCGCTCTAGACGCCGAAGACGCGGATCCCCACCCACAGTGCGAGCACCGCGATGACCAGGATGAGCGGCGTCGTGAGCAGGCCGACGCGGGTGAACTCGAGGAAGCCGGCCCGGATATCGCGGCGCACGACACTGCGCCAGAGCAGATTCGCCAGCGAGCCGACGTAGGTCAGGTTGGGCCCGATGTTGACACCGATGAGCACTGCGAGGACGGCGGCGGGACCCGACGCGGTCACCAACGGCAGCAAAACAAGGACCGCAGGCAGGTTGTTGACGACGTTGGACAGCAGCGCCGCAATCGCCGCTGTCCCGAGCAGTGCGGGTAACGAGTCGCCTGCCGGCAGCACGTCGCGCATCGCGCCGTCGAGACCGTTGACCATGACCGCGGCGACGACCACACCCAGACACAACACGAACGCCAGGAACGGCACGTCCAGCGCGTCCGCGATGCCGGCAAGGGTGCTGCGGCCACGGGCCAGGCCGTGTACGCCGAGCACGACCGCGCCGGCCAGTGCGGCCCATGCGGGCGACAATCCGAACAGCGAAGTGACGGCGAACCCTGCAAGCGTCAGTGTCAGCACGACGAGCACGAAAACCGGCACCTGCACATCGTCTGAGCGGTCGTCGTGTCTGGGTCCGACCGCCAGCTCCCGTGCGAAAAGCCAACGCAACAACAGGAATTCGAGGCCGACCGCGGCAAGCCACGGCAGCGTCATGACCGCCGTGAAGTGGAGAAACGACAGCCCCGCCGCTCCGAAGGCCAACAGGTTGGTGAGGTTCGAAACCGGAAGCAGCAGCGAGGCACTGTTGGCAAGGTGCGCGGTGGCGTAGGCGTGCGGGCGGGCAGGCACCCGCAGCGTGCGGGCGGTGGCGAGCACCACCGGCGTCAGCAGTACCACGGTCGCATCCAGGCTCAGGATCGCCGTGGTGGCCGCCGCGATCACGAAAACCGTTGCAAGCAACCGCTGCTGGTTACCCGAATTGGACCGGGCCATGGCCGCGCCAGCGGCGCGGAACAGGCCCTCGTCGTCGCAGAGCCGGGCCAGCACGAGGACCGCGGCGAGAAACCCGACGACCGGCAGCAGCCGGCTCACCTCGGCCGCAGCCTCGTGCCAGGAGATCACGCCGAGTGCGATCAGCAGGCCTGCCGCAGGCACCGCGGCGACGGCCTCGGGCCAGCCGCGCGGGCGGAGCATCGCGAATCCGAGCACCACGGCCAGCGCGGCCAGCGCCAGCGTCAACTCCACGGGTCGCAGCGCTGCCACAGCGTGGGCAGGTGCAGCGAGACGCCGTCCTCCTCGGCCAGCCGGGACAACACCCGCATCGACACGTCGAGATCGTCGCCAACGTACGGCAGCGCGCGCAGCGGCTTGTGCAGCGGGCGGAAGAAGTCGTCCCAGTGGACGAGCACGACACGGCGCGCGCCGACAGTGCGGACGGTCTCCGTCCAGTAATCGACGATGTATTCCTCGGGTTGGAGCCCGAGCTGCCCGACGCCCAGATATACGACCTCGGCATGCTGCCCGACGAGCGCACCCCTGACAAAGCCTGCGCTGCCGACGATCAGCATCCGCCGGTCCGACGGCCGGTGGTGCACCAGCGTCGACCAGGCCTCGCCGCACTTGTACGCGGATACCTTGACCGGCGGGACGATCGGCTCGCGGATGACGCCCGGAAAGCGGTCGGGCGGGCAGTGTTCGGCCTCGATCAGGGTGATGTCGTATGCGCCGAGCGTTATCGGCTCACCCGGTGTGACGACAGTAAGCCGGTCGTCTGACAGGCCGGCGCCGCGGCCGATCTGCACCGCAGACGTGCCGCCGACGATGCGGGCGCCGGTGCGTTCGGCGACCGCCGCCGAGTCCATCGCGTGGTCGAAGTGCGTGTGCACGGGCAGCACCGCCTCCAATCGGTGCACGCCGAGGCGGGTGAGGCAGCCGTCGATCCGCGGCGCCGACGGCGTCAGCCGCTTCACCCCGACCTCGAACAGGCTGGGCCGCGAGAAGAAGCCGTCGGTCATCACAGCGGACGCGCCGTCGTCGATCAGCAGCGTGGTGACGCCTGCCCACGTCACGGTCAGCGGTGCATCCGGTCCGGCCGCAGGCGTGTCGAAGCCGCCCGCATAGTCCCTCAGGTCCGGCCTGCCGAGTTTGAGGCGCATTTCGCCAACCTTAGGTGCCCCGCGGAAATGACCCCTGGACTAACGTATAGTTGAAAACGATAATCATTTGCATTACGCGCGATGGTTGGGAGGCACATGTCCGCGCACTGTCAGGTCACCGGCCGGGGTCCAGGTTTCGGCAACACCGTTTCGCATTCACATCGGCGCACCCGCAGGCGGTGGAATCCCAACATTCAGACCAAGTCGTATTTCCTGCCCTCGGAGGGGCGCCGCATCAAGTTGCGGGTCAGCGCCAAGGGCATCAAGGTTATCGACCGCGACGGCATCGAGGCGGTCGTGGCCCGGATCCGCCGCAACGGAGGGAAGGTCTGATGGCGCGCAACGATATTCGGTTGACGGTGAAGCTGCGCTCCACTGCGGGCACCGGATACACCTACGTCACCACGAAGAACCGCCGCAACGATCCCGATCGGTTGGTGTTGCGAAAGTTTGACCCCATTGCCCGGCGTCACGTCGACTTTCGGGATTAACGCTGATGGCGACGGCATCGAAGATCGCAAAGAATGAGCAGCGTCGAAAACTGGTGGCACGCTATGCCGAACGTCGATCCGAACTCAAGGAGATCATCCGTCGCACGTCCAGTACGCCGGACGAGCGCGCGGCGGCTGTGTCTGCGCTGCAGCGACTTCCACGCGATTCCAGTCCGGTTCGGGTGCGTAACCGCGACGCGGTCGACGGCAGGCCACGAGGCCATCTCCGCAAGTTCGGGCTGTCCAGAGTCAGGGTGCGTGAACTGGCCCACCGTGGTGAGTTGCCGGGCGTCTTCAAGGCGAGCTGGTGATGCGCACAACGACCGCTCACCGCCAGGTGGCGGCCTCGAACGGCGTCGAGGTCGACGAGGGCATCAGGGACTTGCTCGAGGCATTGTGGTCGCGTGGCATGGCGACCGAGTTCTCTTGTCAGGGGGAGCATGGCGAGCCGGCCCACATCTGTTTCGCCCGGGCCGCCGATGCTTCGCGGTTCATGGAAGCTCCCGGTGATTTCCTAATCACGCTCGGGGAATCTCGTGCTTGGGTAGACTTCCCGGCACACCTGATAGGTGAACTCACGCGCTATTGGAGTACCTGATGGCAGGCAAGAAGTCACGGATGCGGCGTCCGCCACTGCCAGAGCTCAAGCGGCAGAGGAAGAATCCGCTCAAGGCGCTCGGCGTCGCGACCATTGACTACAAAGACACGCATCTGTTGCGCACGTTCATCTCCGATCGCGGCAAGATCCGGTCACGCCGGGTGACAGGGCTGTCGCCCCAGCAGCAGCGTCAAGTCGCGACGGCGATCAAGAACGCGCGGGAGATGGCGCTTCTGCCGTTCGTTGAAACTAAGTAAACGCCTTCAATTCGACGCCGTCGGCGACCAACCGGTCCCGCACGGAGTTGGCGATCTGCACCGCCCCCGGCGAGTCGCCGTGCACGCAAACGGATTCCACCGTCACCGGGATCGTCGATCCGTCGGCCGCGGCGACCCGGCCCGCGGTGACCATCGATGCCACCCGATCGGCGATCTCCGCTACGTCGTGCAGCACCGCGCTGCGTTCGCGTCGTGAAACCAGTTGGCCGTCGGAACGATACGCGCGGTCGGCGAACGCCTCGGGCACCGTGCGCAGGCCGAGTTCCTGCGCCTCGACGAAGAACACCGAACCGGACAGTCCCAGTACCGGAAGACCGGGATCGACGGCATGCACGGCCGTCGCAACGGCACGGGCCTGACCGTGGTTGTTGACGATCGTGTTGTACAGCGCGCCATGGGGTTTGACGTAGCTGACCGTCGAGCCGGCGGCATGAGCCAGCGCCTGCAGGGCGCCGATCTGGTAGATGACATCGGCCGTCAGGTCCTCGGCCGTCGTGTCGATGAAGCGACGGCCGAACCCGGCCAGGTCGCGGTAGCTCACCTGCGCGCCGATCCGCACCCCCCGCTCCGCTGCCGCGCGGCACGTCCGCGCCAGCGTGGCGGCGTCCCCGGCGTGGAAGCCGCAGGCCACGTTGGCGCTGGTGACCACGTCGAGCATCGCGTCGTCGTCGCCGAGCCGCCACACCCCAAAGCTTTCGCCCAGATCCGCATTGAGATCCACAGTCACCACGAACGCCAGCCTATGCCGGTGTAGGCGCCGTCCAGCCGTTCTCCGAGACGAATTCGCTCAGCGGACGGCCGAGCGTCCAGTGGTCGAGCTCTAGCTGCGGCCGGGGCGGGAAGTCCGGGACTGGGCCGAGGCAGAGGATCGCCACGGGTTCCGCGCCGTCGTGCATGGCCAGCAGCGTGCCGAGCGCGGCGGGATCGAAGATCGACACCCAACCCATCCCAAGGCCTTCCGCGCGGGCGGCCAGCCACAGGTTCTGGATCGCGCAGGACACCGAAGCAAGGTCCATCTGCGGCAGGGTGCGTCTGCCGAACACATGGCTTTGCCTGCCGTCGCACAGCGCCACGACGAACAGTACGGCGCAGTCCAGGACGCCCTCGACCTTCAGCGCCAGGAACTCGTCACCTCGGGGGCCCAATGCCTCCGCGGTGCGCAACCGTTCCTCGTCGACAAGCGCGTGAATCCGCGTGCGCAGCACCGCGTCGGTGATCCGGATGAACCGCCAGGGCTGCATCAGCCCGACGCTGGGGGCGGAGTGTGCGGCGTGCAGCAGTCGCGCGAGCACGTCGTCGGGCACCGAGGCGTGCGGGACGAATCTGCGCATATCGCGGCGCTCGGCGATCGCGCGATAGACGGCTCGTCGCTCCGTTGCGGTGAAGGCGTGCTCGGTCACGCCGGACAGCCTAGGTGGCACCATCGATGTGGTGAGCCGCGACGAGGTATTGATCACCACAACCGAATTGGCCCGGCGCCTGGCCGCCGATGAACCGCTGACGATCCTGGACGTGCGTTGGCAGTTGGCTGAACCGGACGGCCGCGACGCGTACGAGCAGGGCCACGTCCCAGGCGCGGTGTACGTCTCGCTTGAAGACCAGCTCAGCGATCACAGCGTCCCAGGACGCGGGCGCCATCCGCTGCCGTCAGGACGCAGTGTCCAGGCCGCCGCTCGGCGATGGGGTGTGCGTCAAGGCGTCCCAGTCGTGGTGTACGACGACTGGAACCGCGCCGGTTCTGCCCGGGCGTGGTGGGTGCTGACGGCGGCGGGCATTCCCGACGTGCGCATCCTCGATGGTGGCCTGGGCGCTTGGACGGGGCCCCTGGAGACCGGCATCGTCACACCGGAACCTGGAGACGTGTCGGTGCCGCACGCCGATCTGTACGCCGGAGCGCGTCCGACGCTGACGGCGGAGCAGGCCGCGACCGCGGATGTCCTGCTCGACGCGCGCGCGCCCGAACGCTTCCGCGGTGAGGTGGAACCGGTGGATCCGGTGGCCGGGCATATCCCCGGCGCCACGAACCTGCCGAGCACCGGGTTGCTCGCCGAGGACGGAACCTTTCTGCGCGATGACGATCTCACCCGGCTGTTCGACGAGCTGGCGAGCGGTGTCTATTGCGGCTCCGGTGTCACGGCTTCGGTGGTGGTAGCGGCGCTCGCAGTCGTCGGCGTCGACACGCCGCTGTATCCCGGCTCGTGGTCCGAATGGTGTTCGGACCCAGCCCGTCCGGTGGCACGCGGAGCCGCACGGCCGGCGACATCAAGCCAGGGCATGGAATAGGTCGACGAGTCCATGGTTGGTCATTGAGTGCCCAACAACGAAGCCGAAATCACCGGCAAGGTCATCGCCATCACGGGGGCAAGCAGCGGGATCGGTGAGGCGACGGCGCTACTTCTCGCCGCTCGCGGCGCGAAGGTCGTGCTGGGGGCGCGTCGGAGTGACCGTCTGGACACATTGACCCGTCGCATCACCGGCGCAGGAGGCGACGCTATCGCGATGGCGATTGACGTCAGGCGCCGTGCGGATTTGCGTGCCTTTGTGGCTGCCGCGCAGCAGAGCTACGACCGGCTCGACGTGCTCGTCAACAACGCGGGTGTGATGCCGGTGTCACCGCTCGACGCGCTGCGCGTCGACGATTGGGAATTGATGGTCGACGTGAACATCAAGGGAGTGCTGTACGGCATCGCCGCGGCGCTACCCGTGTTCCGCAGACAGGGTTTCGGGCACATCATCAACACGGCCTCGACGGCGGCGTTTCGTGTCGTGCCGAGTCAATCGGTGTACGCGGGCACGAAGATGGCGGTGCGCGCGATCTCCGAGGGGCTACGCCAGGAAGCCGGCCCCCACTTGCGGGTCACCATCGTTTCGCCGGGGATCACGTCAACGGACTTCGCCGATTCGATGACCGATCCCGACGTGCGCGCGCAACTCGAGCAGGCTCGTGATGCGATCGCGATGCCGCCGGACGCCGTCGCCAGAGCCATCGCCTTCGCCATCGAGCAGCCGTCGACGGTCGACGTCGGCGAGATCGTTGTGCGTCCGACGGCACAGGGTTGACTAGGCGGGCACCGACGAGCGGTCGCGGCGTCCGATCAGCCAGCACATCAAAAAGATTGCGAACGAAATCGTGGTGACGAACACCGACACCGGCACGCCGGGCGCCAGGGACAGCACGATCCCGCCGACCGCGGCGATCTCCGCGAAGACCACCGACGCCGCGATCGTCGCGACAGGTGAGGCGAACACCCGCACCGCGGCGGCCGCAGGCGTGATCAACAGCGACATCACCAGCAGCGCGCCGACGATCTGGACGCCTTGCGCCGCCGTCACCCCGACCAGCGCGGCGAACACAATGCCCAACGCGCGCACCGGAACTCCGCGGCCCGCGGCCACCTCCGGATCGACGGTCGCGAACAACAGGGGACGGTAGGAGACCGCCAGCACCGCGACTACGAGCACGGCCACCACGGTCAACAGCGCCAATCCTGAATAGCCGACACCGACGATCTGACCGGTCAGCAAGGCGAAGCTGGTGCCCGTGCGGCCCGGGTACAGATGGATGAACAACACCGCCAGGCCGAGCCCGAACGCGAGCACGACGCCGATCGCCGAGTCCCGTTCGCGGGCGCGCTGACCGAGGATGCCGAACAGCACGGCCGCCAGCCCGCATCCGACCAACGCCCCGATGCCGACGTTGAAACCCGCGAGCAGCGCGAAAGACGCACCCGTAAGCGACAATTCACTCGAGCCGTGCACGGCGAACGACATCTGGCGCATCACGATGAACGGCCCGATCAGGCCGGACACCAGCGCGAGCACGGCGGCGGCGAGCAGCGCCTGCTGAACGAAGTCACGGCCCAGCAGATCGGCGGTGACGTCGAATGCGAAGAGGTTCGACAACAGGTCGGAGAGCCGATCACTCATGGGCATGTCCGCTCGCGTGACCCGAGTGGTCGAGGTGCTCGCCGACCACGACGTAGCGGCCGCCGACCTTCACCACTTCGATGTCTGCGCGGTACAGCTCGGACAGCGTTTCGGACGTCATCACCTCTTCGACGGCGCCGATGCGGAACCTGCCGTCGACCAGATACAGCACCCGGTCCACGAACTGCAGAACGGGATTGACTTCGTGGGTGACGAACAGCACCGCGGTGTCGGCCTCGCGACGACGCTGGTCGATCAGCGCGGACACCAGCCGGGCGTTGGCAGGGTCGAGGTTGAGCAGCGGCTCGTCGCACAGCAGTAGCACCGGATCGGTTGCCAGGGCCTGCGCGATCCGGACCCGCTGCAGTTCGCCGCCGGACATCACGCCGACCGGCACACCCGCGAGGTGCATGCCGTTGACCTGATGGAGCGCCCGCCGCACGGCGTCACGTTTGGCGGAGCGGTCCGCTGGTCGCAGGCTGACGATGCCCCACCGGTGCCCGTCATAGCCCAGCCCGACGAGGTCCTGGCCGCGCATCGACAGCCCGCGCTCGACCGAGCGGTGCTGCGGGACGTACCCGATCCGCTCGCTGCCGGTGCGTACCGGATGCCCTGCGACATTCACGGTGCCAGCGGTGAGCGCGAGCTGTCCGAGCAGCACCTTGAGCAGTGAGGTCTTGCCGGTGCCGTTGGGTCCGAGCACGGCGACGAACTCGCCTGCATGCACGGTCAAGTCGAGGTGATCCCACAGCACGCGGTCGCCGAACGCCAGCCTGGCGCCGGTCAGTTCGGCGACGACGTCAGCAGCCACAAAGAGAACCTAGCGGTTCGACTGCGGGGCCTTGTCCAGCTGGCTCGCCAACCGGTCTACGGTCTGCCGTTGCCAGGTCAGGTAGTCGGTGCCCGCGGGAAGCGTCTCGGTCACGGTGACGATGGGCACCGAGGCGCCCTCGGCGGCGTCCTGAATCTGCTTGGTGACGTCGGTTTGGGTCTGCGAGTTGTACACCAGCGCCGACACCTGACGGTTCTTGATCAGATCGAGCAGGGCGGCCAGGTCGGCAGGCGACGGGTCGGTGTCCTGCTCGATCGCCTTGCTGAATCCCTCTGGGGTCTTGTCGACGATTCCGGAGTTGACCAGCAGGTAGTGGGCAACGGGCTCAGTCGCCACCACTGAAGCACCGGGGTGCGCGACCCCGATCGCCCGTTCGGCGGCGCCGATGGTGTCGGCGTCGTCGACGAACTTGGCGGCGTTGGCCTTGTAGTCGCCGGCGTGCTCGGCATCGGACTGCGACAGATTGTCGGCGATCTGATTGACGACAGCCTTGGCAGTCTCCAGGTCGTAGAACACATGCTCGTTCGCCGGTTGCGGGACAGAGCTCGGCAGGAGCGAATAGGCATCGACGCTCTGGACGTCCTTGTGGCTGGACAGCACGTCGTCCACCCAATGGTCGTAGCCGCCGCCGTTGTAGACGACCAGGGATGCATCTGCGATCGCGGCGGCGTCGGCCGGAGTGGCCTCGAACGAGTGCGGATCGTCGGCGGGGTTGGAGATGATCGACTTCACCGAGGCATGGTCGCCGGTCACGGCACTGGCCACGCTGCCCCACACATTCGTCGACGCCACGACCGACGCGGTCGCATGTTGATGGTCGGACGCAGCCTCGTTGTGCTGGCCGCAGGCCGTCACACCGGCGATCAGACCCGTGCTCAAAGCCAGACCAGCCGCTGCTCTGATCGCGTGCATCGTGTGCTCCTAATACAAATGAAAACCGTTTCCAATTACTTTAGCGCATGGTTACCGGGGTTTATCAACTCGATCCGCTAACCTCCTGGAGCATGTCGAGGAGTCCCACGCCCAGACGGCGTGCGACCCTTGCCTCGTTGGCGGCCGAGCTCAAGGTGTCGCGAACCACCATCTCCAACGCGTACAACAGGCCGGATCAATTGTCGGCCGACCTCCGCGAGCGCGTCCTTGCTACCGCCAAACGCTTGGGGTACCCGGGGCCCGATCCGGTCGCGCGGTCGCTGCGCACCCGAAAGGCCGGTGCCGTCGGCCTGATGATCACCGAACCGCTGAACTACTCGTTCTCCGATCCGGCGGCACTGGATTTTGTTGCCGGACTTGCCGAATCGTGCGAGGAGGCCGGTCAGGGCCTGCTGCTGGTGGCGATCGGACCCAACCGCAGCGTCAGCGACGGGACCGCGGCGGTACTGGCGGCGGGTGTCGACGGGTTCGTCGTGTACTCGGCCTCCGATGACGACCCGTACTTGACGGTCGTGCAGCAACGACATCTGCCGGTGGTCGTCGTCGACCAACCCAAGGACGTCCCTGGCACCTCCCGGGTCTCGATCGACGATCGCGGCTCGATGCGGCGCCTGGCGGAATACGTTGTGGGACTCGGCCATCGGGAGATCGGCTTGCTCACCATGCGGCTGGGGCGCGACTGGCCGCACGGCGGCCCCCGGCCGGCGGTGGCCGACCCGGAGCGGGTGCAGACACCGCACTTTCATGTGCAGCGCGAACGCATCCACGGCGTCTACGACGCGATGACAGCGGTGGGCCTGAATCCCGAGTCGCTGACCGTGGTCGAGAGCTACGAACACCTGCCGACGTCGGGCGGTGCGGCCGCCGAGGTCGCGCTCGATGCGAATCCGCGGATCACCGCGTTGATGTGTACGGCCGATGTGCTCGCCCTCTCGGCGATGGACTACTTGCGCGCGCGGGGGATCTACGTGCCGGGCCAGATGACGGTCACCGGGTTCGACGGCATTCCAGAGGCGCTGCGGCGCGGCCTGACCACCGTCGTGCAGCCGAGTATGGAGAAGGGCCGTCGCGCCGGACGGCTACTGCACCACCCGCCGCGCGACGGCCTGCCGGTCATGGACGTGCTCGACACCGAGGTGGTGCGCGGCCGCACAGCGGGCGCGCCCGCCTGAGGTTCTTTCCGCGAGCGACCGTGTTTGCACGCGACACGCCGCGAAACTACGTACAAAAGTGGTCGCTCGCGCGGGTTAGGTGTCCAGTAGTTGCGCGCAGCGCAGCAGCCCGATGTGGCTGTAGGCCTGTGGATGGTTGCCCAGCGCGCGCTCGGCCACCGGGTCGTACTCCTCGGACAGCAGCCCCGTCGGCCCCGCCGCGGCGACCAACCGGTCGAACAGCGCTTCGGCCTGCGACCGCTGATCGGCCAGCAGATACGCCTCCAACAACCACGCCGCGCACAGATGGAAGCCGCCCTCGGTACCCGGCAGCCCGTCGTCGCCGTGGTACCGATAAACCGTTGCGCCGCTGCGTAGTTCGGCTTCAGTCGCGATCACGGTGGCCGCGAACCGCTCATCGGCCGGATCGATCAGCCCCGACAGGCCGATGTGCAGCGTTGCCGCGTCCAGGTCGGTGCCGTCGTACGCGGCGGTGAACGACTTGACCTCGTCGTTCCAGCCGCGCTCGCACACCTGCTCGGAGATGGTGTCGCGCAACCGGGCCCAGCCCTGTGGTGCCTCACGGCCGAACTCCGCGGCCAGTTTCAGGGCGCGATCCACCGTCAACCAGCACATCACCTTTGAGTAGACGTGATGGCGCGGGTTGCCTCGAATCTCCCAGATGCCGTGATCCGGCTCCACCCAACGACTTTCGACGGCGAACACCATCTCGCTGACCAGATTCCAGTCCGAATCCGTCAACGCGTCGGGCACGCCGTCGGCCACCCGACGATGACACAGATCTGAGATCAGCTGCACGACGGGGCCGAAAACGTCAAGCTGCACTTGGACATTGGCGGCATTGCCGACCCGTACGGGGCGCGAGCCCGCGTACCCGGGCAGCGAGTCGATCACCGCCTCGGGGCCGAGGATCGCCCCTGACAGCGCGTACAGCGGATGCAGTCGCTCGGGCCCGTGCATCGTCTCGATGACACCGTGCAGCCAGTTCAGATATCCTTCGGCCTCGGCGACCGAGCCCAGCGACACCAGCGCGGAGGCCGTCATGGCGGCGTCGCGGATCCAGCAGTAGCGGTAGTCCCAGTTGCGGACGCCGCCGATCTCCTCGGGCAGCGACGTCGTGGCTGCGGCCATGATCGCGCCGGTGTCGGCGTGCACCAGCGCGCGCAGGGTCAGCGCCGACCGCTTCATCAGCTCAGGTTTCAGCGACGGCAGTGCGAGTGTGGAAACCCAGTCGCTCCAGTAGCTCTCGGCGCGGGCACGCCGTGACCCATCATCGACGGGGCTCTCAGCCAAATCCTCAGTGCCACAGCGTAATTCCAAGACAACGGGCCCGCTCGACGGGTCGATGACGGCCCGCGCGGTCTGGTGGATCCCGTCGGGCACGATCTGCCACTCCACGCCGGGAGAGCGCAACACCATCGGATCGTTGGTCGCGAACACCCTCAAGCCGCCCTCGTCGACGCGCAGGTGGACTGGCGCCTGCGCGAACTCGGGCCGCGGCGCGAACTCGACCACCGCCTTGGCCTGCCCGCTGATCACACGGATCAGGTCGGTGCGGCCCGCGCCGACGTCGTGGGACAGATAGTCGGTGACAAGCAGACTGGCCCAACGTGTTTCGACGGTCATCGTGCCGGTGACGTAGCGCTGAGACAGCGGCAGCGCCTCGCGTTGCGGACCGATCGCGAAGTGCCCTGCGGTCGCATCGCCGAGCAGCCGGGAAAACAGGGCAGCACAATCGGCCGTTGGATGGCACATCCACACCACATCGGCGTCGGGTGTGAGCAGGGCGACCGTGCGGGAGTTGGACAGCATCGTCAGCCGCTCGATCGGCGTGCTGTGTCCGCCCAACAGCCAGGTGCGGCGCGCCTCGAGGAGACACTCCAGCACGGTGGCCACTACTTCGGGCGACTCGATGCGGTAGCCGGCCAAGGTGTCGCCATCGCCGACCTTGATCCCGATATCGGGCCCGTGCAGCCGTCGGAACGCCTTCTCGTCGGTGACGTCGTCGCCGACGAAGACCGCCGCTGAGGCGGCCTCCTGGTGCCGCAGGATGTCGAGCGCCTGCCCCTTGTCGGTCTGGATGACCGCGAACTCCAGCACCGCCTTGCCCTCGGTGATCTGCGCGTCCCAGTGCTGCGAGGCGGCGTGGGCCTTCCTCAAGGCCTCCTTGCCGTCGGCGGGATCAGCGTTACGCACGTGCAGGGCGACGCTGGCCGGCTTGATCTCGATGGCGACGCCGGGGTACTCCGCGGCGATCGCGCTCAACGCGTCCTTGATCTTGCCCAGCAGCGCCTTGGCCGCGTCGTCGATGGCGTGCACGAAGCCGGTGTCGAACTCGGAACCGTGGCTGCCGACCAGATGGACTTCGGCGGGCATCCGCGAAAGCGTCGCCAGGTCACGCAGCGCCCGGCCGGAGATCAGCGCCGCCGTCGTCGACGGTAACGCGGCCAGCGACCGAAGGGCCGCCGCCGACTCGGCGAGGGGGCGCGCATCGTCGGGGTTCGCGACGATCGGCGCCATGGTGCCGTCGTAGTCGCAGGCCACCAGCAGACGCGGGACCCGCGCGACAGTGGTCAGCGCGCGCTGCAGTTCAACCGGTAGCTGGGAAGCCACCCGCTAAATCTTAGGGTGCTCCCCGTCTCCGATGAGCAGACGCACAGCCAGATCCAGCCGCTTGCTGACGTCAGTCGCCGACGCGCGCCGGGTCAGCCAGGCCAGCAGGTTGGACAACCAGACATCGGAGATCACGCGCGCGATGTGGTACTGGTCCTCGGTCGGCTCGCCCTCGCTCATGGCGCGGGCGAACATCGAGTCCATCAGCTTGCCGACGTGATCGACCTCACCGGCCGCCGACGCGTCGGCGAAGACGAACGCGCGGGTCATCGCCTCGGTCAGCAGCGGGTTGCGTTGCATGGCCCGGTTCAGCTTGCTCACCATCAGGTTGAGCCGCTGGTACGGCGTGCCGCCGGACAGCGCGGCGCGGTCGGTCTTGGCGTCGATGCGCTCGAACTCGCGGCCGAGGGCCGACACCAGCAGGTGCACCTTCGACGGGAAGTAGCGGTACAGCGTGCCAACCGCGACGTCGGCGCGTTCGGCGACCGCACGCATCTGAACCGCCTCGTAGCCGCCCTTGGAGGCGATGGCCAGGGTGGCGTCCAGAATGCGCTTGCGGCGCTCACGCTGGGCTTCTGACCCGAGCTCGGATTCCGCCAACACGGCCACGTTCATCACCTGACGTGGTCGCGAGTCAGATCCCGAAGCCGGGTTGGTGTTGGCTGGCTGGGACATGCCGGACATGCGGCGGGCAGCTCCTTCATCTTGCGCTCTTGGTGAAAACGATACGCATGTCGATCTCTAATTTCTCACCTCCGCGCCCATTAAGACACCGACGTGTCCTGCTCTAATGGCGGTCGACTTGACGGTCGAACGCTGGCACTATTAGAACACGTTCTAGTGAGAAGCACGCCCTTCTCGCCCAAACGGTAGGAGTCACGGTGGCAGTTTCTTCCCCGGGGACCAGCACTTCCGAGCAGTTTGCCGCACGTGAGCTGGTTCGTTCCTGGGCATCCAGTTCCGCTGCGATCGAGGCCGCGCGCGCGGTGGAGCGCGGCGAGGCCGACGCATGGCGCGCCGCGTACCGGGGCATGGCTGAACTAGGGATCTTCGGCGTCGCGCTTCCCGAGGAGCACGGTGGTGCCGGTGGCACCGTCGATGACCTGTGCGCGATGGTCGACGAAGCCGCCGCGGCGATGGTCCCCGGCCCTGTGGCCACCACGGCGCTGGCGACACTGGTCCTCGGTGCATCCCATGCCGAGCTGCTCGACGCGCTGGCATCGGGGGAGCGCACCGCGGGTGTCGCCGCATCGGCCGACGTGCGGTACGACGCGGGTCGGGCCTCCGGAAGTGCCGAATACGTGCTCGGTGCCGATACGCAAGGGATGCTGCTGCTGCCCGCGGCCGACGTGGTTCTGCTCGTCGACGCGACCGCCGACGGTGTGACCGTCGAACCGCTGAAGGCCACCGACTTCTCGCGCCCGCTGGCGCGGGTGCTGCTGGACTCCGCACCCGCCGAGGTGCTGCCCGTATCGGCCCAGCGGGTCCGGGATCTCGCCGCGACCGTGCTCGCCGCCGAGGCCGCGGGACTGGCCCGCTGGACACTGCGGACCGCCACCGAGTACGCGAAGGTGCGCGAGCAGTTCGGTAAGCCGATCGGCAGTTTCCAGGCCATCAAGCACATGTGCGCCGAGATGCTGTTGCGGTCGGAGCAGATTTCGGTAGCCGCGAGTGACGCTGCCGCCGCCGTGGCCAATCCCGATGAGCGACAACTCTCTATCGCCGCGGCGGTCGCGGCGTCGACCGCGATCGAAGCGGCGAAGGCCAACGCCAAGGACTGCATTCAGGTACTCGGCGGCATCGGGATCACGTTTGAACACGACGCACATCTGTATCTGCGCCGTGCGCACGGGATCGCGCAGTTCCTCGGCGGCCTGCCGTATTGGCTGCGACGAATCGCGGCACTGACGGGCCAGGGCGTACGCCGCGAACTGCATGTCGATCTGGATTCAGTTGCGGATCTGCAGCCCGAAATCGCTTCTGCGGTAGCCGAAGTCGCCGTGCTGCCCGCCGAGAAGCAGCAAGTGGCGCTTGCCGAGACCAGGTTGCTGGCGCCGCACTGGCCGCGACCCTACGGCCGCGAAGCCGGTCCGGCCGAGCAGCTGCTGATCGATCAGGAGATGGCCAAGGCCGGCGTAGTGCGGCCGGACCTTGTCATCGGCTGGTGGGCCGCGCCGACGATCCTCGAGCACGGCAGCCCCGAGCAGATCGAGCGGTTCGTGCCCGCAACATTGAGCGGTGAGCTGTTCTGGTGCCAGTTGTTCAGTGAACCGGGCGCAGGCTCCGACCTTGCCTCTCTGCGGATGAAAGCCGTTCGCGCCGAAGGAGGTTGGAAGCTCACGGGGCAGAAGGTGTGGACGTCGCGGGCGAACTGGGCGCAATGGGGAGTCTGCCTGGCACGCACCGACGCAGACGCGCCGAAGCACAAGGGCATCACGTACTTCCTCGTCGACATGAAGTCACCGGGCATCGACATCCGGCCGTTGCGCGAGATCACCGGCGACAACCTGTTCAACGAGGTGTTCTTCGACGAGGTCTTCGTGCCGGACGAGATGGTCGTCGGGCAGGTCAACGACGGCTGGCGGCTGGCCCGCACAACGCTGGCCAACGAGCGCGTCGCGATGGCCCATGGCACCGCCTTGGGCAATCCGATGGAAGAGCTGCTTCGCACGGTCGCCAAACTCGAACTCGACCCCGCCGTGGCCGACCGGCTCGGTGAACTGATCCGCTCCGCGCAGGTGGGGTCGCTGCTCGACCAGCGGATTGCGCAGCTGGCCCTCGGCGGTCAGGACCCTGGCCCGCAGGCCAGCGCGCGCAAGCTGATTGGCGTCCGGTACCGGCAGGAGCTCTCCGAGTTCCGGATGGAGCTGTCGGAGGGCGCGGGCGTCGTCGAGAACAAAGAGGTGCACGACTTCCTCAACACGCGCTGCCTGACCATCGCAGGCGGCACCGAGCAGATCCTGCTCACACTGGCCGGTGAGCGGCTGCTCGGGCTGCCGCGCTAGGTCCGCCTCCCGTGGCGCTCACGAATGGCGGGAGCTTCTCAGAGTCGTCCCCTACTACGTGGCCCCTTGGCCGTCGGGCTCGCAGCGGACAGCAAGCCCACCAGTTCCGAGACCCGGATGTGGTCGAGATTACCGACGGCGGACACGATGTCGGCGCGTAGCGCATCGTCGGCGAACGGCTCGGCGAGCCAGTCGAACTTCTCGACTACGCGATCCCACGACATCGGCCGCGTCGGCGAGCCCTCGAAGTCCGACTGTTCGCGGGACAGTGTCCGCCCGTCGTGCGTCACGATGTGCACGCGGGCGGACGTGCGTTCGGGATAGGCGGCCGTCAGATCGGGCGCAGGCTTGACGTCGACGCGCGACAGCAGATCCTGGACGTCGGCGCGATTGATGCGCTCGGTCTCCACCTGTTCGGGACCGACCTGACCGTCGAGCAGTGCCACCGCGCTGAGGTACTTCAGGTTGTAGTCGGCCTGCTCCTTCGTCGACGGGTGGTCCTTGCTGCCGTAGCTGCCACCACCGGCGAAGTCGTAGGCACCCTGGAACACCGCGAGGGTCACCGACGCGACGTCGCTACCGGAGACATGATGATCGTCGCGGAGCGCCAGCGTCGCATCGATGATGGCCTGCCCGTGGATCAGTGAGCAGTATTGCTTGAGGTAGGTCTGCCCGACGGCGGTCAACGAACGGTCGCCGGTGCGCATGTCGATGCCCTGGTCGAAGAGCTGCTCGAGGCCGTTGGGGCCGTCGAAAAGCGCTCGCGGCCCGGTGATTCCGCGGCCGGCCAGCAAGGTGGTGTACACCGCGCGCATGCCGGTGATGGCAGGGGAGATGCCCTTCCAATTCGAGACCGGTTCGGCGTGTACGGCGGCAAGCGACACGTTGTCCGCTGTCGACGCGGCAATGGCTGATGCGGTTCGCGCGGGGTCGAAGTCCAGCAGCTTCGCCGACCCGGCGGAAGCCGACATCGCAAGCTGCAGCGCGTGGTTGAGACCGCGGGCCATGACCGGAACCTGGGCGCTGAACCGGCACTGGACCTCGTATGCGACCGCAAGTGCGAGCAGGAAATCCGAACCGCTCGCGCCGACGTGCTCGGCAACCGCCAGGATCGCGCCGAAGTTGTCTGCGGGATGGCAGAGGCCGCCCGGCGTCAGGAAAGTATCGAGCAGGTCGGGATAGCGCACCAGCACGGCGTTGAAGAACGCGGCTTGATCCACCGAGGCGCGTCCGCCACCGATGAATGTCGCGGTGGGGCGGCCGCTGAACTGCTCGGCGTGCGCGCGGATCGGTTCGATGAGCTCTCCATCGAGTGCGCCCACGGCACAGGCGATGCTGTCGAGCACATTCCGCTTCAGCGTCCGCATAGCGCCGGCACTGATATCAGCGGTAGTCGCCCCGACCACGAAATCGGCGACCTCGTCAACAATGTGCTTGTGTGTCATGGCTTTGGCCCTTCCCCATTCGACTACCGTCGAGTCAAATGCGAGAGAGCAGCGGCGTCCACGACCAAATGCCTACCTGTTGGTTGGCCGAACCTCTCACCGCAGTCAGGGCCCAAGGATGGTGCGGCGCGGGTGGGCTCCCTGGACGCGACGGCTAGCTGAACGTCGTCTGAGCGCAGGCGGTCGGCGTCGTGAGATTCACGCCGCCGTAAACCACCTGGATGACGGAGCAAGCGATGAAGTTGGCGCGGGTGTTCGGCTGGCCGGTGCTCCAGTCGGTGGGTACCGAGTCGCCGTCGACCTGAAAGCGTTCGATCGGTCCACCGCCAAAGGTGGTTACCGAGATCTCGACGTCGCTGAGTGACTTGTACATCTTCGAAAGCACGTTGTCGTGGTTCGCGCCCTTGTCCGCCCTGGGCGTGCCGGAAGGTGCGCTGTACCCGGCTTCCTGCCACACGTTGCGGTCCGAGCTGCGCACCGTGATGGTCTGTCGTGCCCATGTGTCGCCGGGGAATCCGGTCGGGCCGTCCGGCGTCAACAGGTTGGCGGTGGTGTTGAACGTGCACCTGGTTCCCGCGCAGTTGGCGGTGACGTGCATTTCTATTTGGGTCGCCGGATCGACAGGGATCGAGGTGACGGCCGAGTTGGACGCAGCCGAGGCCGACGCGGTGGGCGCGAGCGCCGCGGCCAGCATTGCCGCCGCGCCCGCTGCCGTGAGCCGGTTCATCGTCACGAAGTTAGCCGTCCCCTATTCGTCGTAAGTGACTTCGACGGAATCGGACCGCGGCCGGGCCTGGCAGCCGAGGATCAGACCCTCGTCGAGATCCTGTTGCTCGAGCACGTCGTTGACCTCCATCTCGACGTCGCCGCTCTTCTTGAGCACCGCGCAAGCGCCGCAGTGGCCCTCGCGGCAGGAGAACGGGGCGTCGAGACCCTTGTCGAGCAGGACGTCGAGAAGCTTCGCGCTCCGTGGCCAGCGCACCTCATGCCGCTCACCGTCGAGCGTGACGATCGCGGTGGCCGGCCCCTCGTCGCTGTCGTCCTCCTCGATGACGACCGCAGCGAACGGATCGGACTCCAGCGACTTGAACACCTCGATGTGGATCTTGTGGGCAGGCGCGTCCGAGTTCTTCAGCGCTTCCTCGGCCGCCGCCATGAACGGGCCGGGTCCGCAGATGTAGGCGTCGCGGCCGATGTACGGCCCGGCAAGGCCGGCCAACGCCGCCGCAGTCGGCAGCCCCTGCACCGTCTCCAGCCAGTGCACGACGGTGAGCCGGTCGGGGTACTTCGCCGACAATTCGCGCAGTGCGCCAGCGAAGATCACCGAGTTCTCGTCGCGGTTGGCGTAGATCAGTACCACCTTGCCGCCGCCCTCGGAGAGGGCGGACTTGCAGATCGACATCATCGGCGTGATGCCGCTGCCTGCCGCCAGAAGTAGGAAGTCTTGGTCGAGGGTTCTCGGCACGAAGGTGCCCGACGGCGCGAGCACGTGGATCTTCATCCCCGGATGGGCGTTGTCGCACAACCAATTCGACGCATACCCGTCGACCGTGCGCTTGACGGTGACGGTCAGCTGGTCGTCGGTGAAGGGCGAGCTGCACAGCGAGTAGCAGCGGGCCACCGAGCCGGTGCGGTCGCTCGGCACACGCAGAGTCAGGAACTGTCCGGGCGAATAGCGCAGCCGGTCGGCAGGAATCTCGACACCGTCGGGCACGGCGAACACCAGCGACCGCGCGTCTGAAGTCTCCTCCACGACGTCGGCCACCTGCAGCTCGAGCACGTGGCTACCGAGTGGCTCGTCCGTCACTGCTTCGCCCTTCCGTGTGCCGATAACTAGAACAGGTTACAGAAACGCATGTTCCCAGGTCCAGCCGCCGCAGGAATGCCCTGCTCGACACAAATCGTAACGTGTTCTAATCTTCCTTTAGGTCCGAACTCCCGGGAGGCAAACCAGTGACGTCCATTGAACAGGGTGACGTGCAGTCGGTCTTAGCCGGCATCGACGACCTGTTACCGCTGATCGCCAAGCGAGCCCAGGCGACGGAGGATCTGCGGCGGCTGCCCGACGAGACCGTCGCCGAGCTCGACGAGGTCGGCTTCTTCAAACTGCTCCAACCCGAGCAGTGGGGCGGCCTGCAGTGCGACCCGACCGTGTTCTACGAAGCCGTGCGCCGCATCGCGACGGCGTGTGGTTCGACCGGGTGGGTCAGCTCGATCATCGGCGTGCACAACTGGCACCTGGCGCTATTCGATCAGCAGGCACAGGAAGAGGTGTGGGGCGACGATCCCGCCGTGCGCGTCTCATCGTCGTACGCGCCGATGGGCGCGGGCACCGTGGTCGACGGTGGCTACCTCGTCAACGGCTCGTGGAACTGGTCGTCCGGTTGCGACCACGCCACATGGGCGTTCCTTGGCGGCCCCGTCATCAAGGACGGCAGGCCAGTAGATTTCGGCAGCTTCCTGATTCCGCGCACTGAGTACCGCATCGACGACGTATGGCACGTCGTCGGCCTGCGCGGCACCGGCAGCAACACCATCGTGGTCAAGGACGTCTTCGTGCCGCGGCACCGCTTCCTCTCATACAAGGCCATGAACGACCGCACCGCGGGTGGCCTGCAGACCAACACCGCACCGGTATACAAGATGCCCTGGGGCACTGTGCATCCCACGACCATCTCGGCGCCGATCGTCGGCATGGCGTACGGCGCCTACGACGCCCATGTCGAGCACCAGGGCAAGCGTGTGCGCGCCGCGTTCGCGGGGGAGAAGGCCAAGGACGACCCGTTCGCCAAGGTCCGTATCGCGGAGGCCGCCAGCGACATCGACGCCGCATGGCGCCAGCTGATCGGCAATGTCGGCGACGAGTA
>Ga0068862_100000571_pt1 | contig 38369 bp, 35 predicted proteins | sample KBSSwiS52_FD_66598 | JGI IMG/M metagenome (GOLD analysis project Ga0068862, IMG submission 66598) | Switchgrass rhizosphere microbial communities from Kellogg Biological Station, Michigan, USA - KBS Switchgrass S5-2 | ecosystem: Host-associated > Plants > Roots > Rhizosphere > Soil ...
GCCAGTTCGACCGCGCCGGCCAGGCGCTGCGCCAGGCGGGCAGCGCCTTCAAGCCGATCGTCTACGCCGCGGCGTTCGAGTCGAAGAAGGTCACTCCCGCCTCCTTCCTGGAGGACGAGCCGCTCACCGTGCGCCTGGCCAACCTGACCTGGAGCCCGAAGAACGACGACGGCAGCTTCCACGGCTGGGTGACGGTGCGCACCGCGCTGGAGAAGAGCTACAACCCCGCGACCACGCGGCTCGCCATGCAGGTGGGCATGCCGCGCATCGTCGAGCTCGCGCACGACATGGGCATCTCCTCGGAGATGGAGCCGTTCCCCTCCGTGGCCCTGGGCGCGGCCGGGGTCACGCCGGTGGAGCTCGCCACGGTCTACGCGACGCTCGCGGCGGGCGGCGTGAGGCCGCCGCTCCACGGGCTGGTCGCGGTGCTCGACCGCTACGGCAAGCCGGTCGAGGGGGCGCCCGTGGGGGAGCCGGAGCGGGTGCTCTCGCCGCAGTCGGCCTACATCGTGACCTCGCTCCTCCAGGGGGTGTTCGTGCGCGGCACGGCCCGCGGCGCGGCCTCGGGCCTGGGCGGCGACCTGGCGGGCAAGACCGGCACCACGAACAAGCGCCGGGACAGCTGGTTCGGCGGCTACTCGCCGGAGCGGGCGACCGTGGTCTGGGTGGGCTACGACGACAACGCCACCACCCGCCTGTCGGGCGCCCGCGCCGCGCTGCCGATCTGGGTGCGCTTCGTCGCCAAGGTGGCGCCGCGCAGCGGCTTCGCCACCTTCTCCCAGCCGCCGGGCCTGACCACGGCGCTGATCGATCCGGCCACCGGCCTGCTCGCGACCGAGTACTGCCCCACGCCCATGACCGAGGTCTTCCGCGAGGGCGAGGCGCCCACCGGGATCTGCGACCGCCACGGCAGCTACTGGGACATGGAGGTGGCGGAAGCCGCCGGCGAGGGCGGCGAGGAGATCGCGGACGCCGTGGAGGAGGCGGTCGACGAGGCCGCCGGCGTGGTGACCCGCGAGGCGAGCGCCGAGAAGAGGCGCCACCCCCTCCGCCGCTGGCTCAAGAAGGTCTTCGGCAGCGGCAAGGACGAGAAGAAGAAGGAAGAAGACCCCAACCGCCCGCCGCGGTAAAAGAAAGGACGAAAAGGACGTAAGGGACCTAAAGGACGAAAAGGACCCGGAAGGCCGTCCTTGGGTCCTTGAGGTCCTTTATGTCCTTTACGTCCTTGGGGTCCTTTGTTCCCCGGATCGCGCTATCATGTCTGGCTCCGGCCCGCGCGTTCCGGCGCGGCGCGGAACCGTATCCGTACCCAGATGTTCAAGACGCCTTCCATCGTCGTCCAGCGGGCGCGCACGCACAACCTCAAGGGGATCGACTGCCATGTGCCCCACCGGGCGGTCACCGTGGTCACCGGTCCGTCCGGTGCCGGCAAGTCGTCGCTCGCCTTCGACACCATCTTCGCCGAGGGGCAGCGCCGGTTCGTGGAGTCGATGTCCACCTACGCCCGGCAGTTTCTCGACCAGATGGAACGGCCGCCGGTCGACGCGATCGACAACATCCTCCCGGCCGTGGCCCTCGAAGCCAAGAACGCGGTGCGCAACGCGCGCTCGACCGTGGGCACCATCACCGAGGCCATGGACGTCCTGCGCCTCCTCTTCACCCACCTGGGCGAGGTCGGGTGCCCCAACGGCCACGGCCCGGTGCGCTCTTACACTCCGGAGGAAGCTGCCCGCGAGCTCGCCGAAGGGGCCGCGGGCGACCCGTTCACCCTGGTGGTCCGCATCCCGCGGCCCAAGAAGGGGGCCGAGGATGCCCTCGGCGAGCTGATCCGCCAGGGCTTTCAGCGCCGGCTCCAGGGCGACGAGGTCGTGCGCATGGAGCCCGGCGAACGCTGGCCTGCGAAGCTCGACCCGCTGCCTCTCGTGCTCGGCCGCTTCCCGGCCCGGGAGGATGCCCTGGCGCGCATCCTCGACACGGTCGAGGCGGGCTTCCGCATGGCGAACGGGGGTGGCGGGAAGGTCGAGGCGCGGGGCACCCGGGTGCGCCTGTACAGCCGGGAGCTCTCCTGCGCGGTCTGCGGCGAGGTGGTGCGGCGGCCGACGCCGGCCCTGTTCTCGTTCAACTCCCCGCTCGGCGCCTGCCCCACCTGCCAGGGCTTCGGCCGGGTGATCGGCATCGACCGGGCGCGCGTCATCCCCGACCCGAAGCGGAGCCTGTCCGAGCGCCCGATCGCGCCCTGGAACACGCCGGCCTACGAGGAGCTCTACGACGAGCTGCTCAAGGCGGCGAAGAAGCGCGGTATTCCCCTGGACCGGCCCTGGAGCGACCTGCCCGGGGAGGACCGCGAGTGGATCTGGTCGGGCCAGGGGAAATTCACCAACCTGGAGGAGTTCTTCGAGTGGCTGGAGGCGCGCACCTACAAGGTGCACGTGCGCGTGCTGCTCGCCCGCTACCGTTCCTACAACCCCTGCCCGGACTGCGGCGGCGCCCGCCTGCGCCCCGAGGCCGTGGCCGTGCGCCTGGAGGGCAGGAACCTGCCGGACCTCATGGCCATGAGCATCGAGCGCCTGCGCTCCTGGCTGCGCGAGCGGCGCTGGACGCCGCGCCAGCGCGAGGTGGCCGGCCACCTGCTCGACGAGATCGCCGAGCGCATCGAGGTCCTCCACCGGGTGGGGCTCGACTACCTGACGCTCGACCGCCAGGCCCGCACCCTCTCCGGCGGCGAGACCCAGCGCATCCACCTCGCCGCGGCGCTCGGCTCGGGCCTCACCAGCACCCTCTACGTGCTCGACGAGCCGACCATCGGGCTCCACCCGCAGGACAGCGAGCGGCTGCTCGAGCTGCTGCGCGACCTCGCCCGGCGGGGCAACACCGTCCTGGTCGTGGAGCACGACCGCACGCTCATCAAGGGGGCAGACCACATCATCGACCTCGGCCCCGCGGCCGGCGAGCATGGCGGCCGAGTCGTGGCCGAGGGGCCGCTCTCCGTGATCCTCGCGTGCGAGGAATCGCTCACCGGCCGCTACCTGCGGGAGCGGCCCACGACCCCGGCGCGCAAGCACGTCGCCCGCTTCCGCCGCGAGCAGGGCTGGGAGACGCTCGCCCAGGAGATCTCCAACCTGCCGCGCGTGTCGATCCGCGGCGCCCGGGCGCACAACCTCAAGAGCGTGGACGTCGACCTGCCGCTCGGCGCCATGGTCGCGGTGACCGGCGTCTCGGGCTCGGGCAAGTCCACCCTGATCGAGAACGTGCTCTACGGCACCTACCAGCGGGCGCGCGGCGTGGTCGACGTGGACCCGGGCGAGTGCGACTCGCTGCTCGGCCTCGAAGCGCTGGAGGACGTGACCCTGGTGGACCAGCGCCCGCTCGGCCGCTCCACGCGCTCGAACCCGATCACCTACATCAAGGCCTACGACGAGATCCGCAAGATCTTCGCCGGCACCTCGGACGCGCGGGTGCGGGGGATCACGCCCGCCCACTTCTCGTTCAACGTGGAGCGCGGGCGCTGCCCCGCCTGCGAGGGCACCGGCGTGACCGAGGTGGACATGCAGTTCATGGCGCCGGTGACCGTGCCCTGCGAGACCTGCCAGGGGCACCGCTTCCGGCCCGAGGTGCTGGCCGTGCGCTACCGCGGCCGCAACATCTCCGAGGCGCTGGAGCTGACGGTCGAGGCGGCCCTCGACTTCTTCGCCGACCAGAAGCGGCTCTGCCGCCGCCTGCGCCTGCTCAACGAGGTCGGCCTGGGCTATCTGCGCCTGGGGCAGACGACCTCGACCCTTTCGGGAGGGGAAGCCCAGCGGCTCAAGCTCGCGAGCTTCCTCGACCGCCCCGGTACCGAAGGCAAGCGCCTCTTCCTCTTCGACGAGCCCACGACCGGGCTCCACCTGTCCGACATCGACCTGCTCTACCACACGCTGCGCAAGCTGGTGCAGCGCGGCGACGGGGTGATCGTGGTCGAGCACAGCCCGGACCTCATCGCGCGCGCCGACTGGATCGTGGACATGGGGCCCGGCGGCGGAGTCCATGGCGGCGAGGTCCTCTACTCCGGACCCCTCGAGCCGTTCCTCGACCAGGTGGAGAGCCCCACGGCCGAGGAGCTGCGCCGCCACCTCAAATGGCCGCAGGAGACCGGCGAGCGCCTGCGCCGCAAGGCGTGAATTTTCGGCCGGCGGCCCTTGTTCTCGGTTTGCAGCGGCGGCTAGGATGACGGCGAGGACGACTATTCGATGACGGATTCGATCGGCGCAGGCATGACCAGGGAGACCCTCTCGGAGACGGTCCGTCCCCGGCTGTTCTGGCTGGGCACGGCGGCCGGCGTCTTCCTGGGCGCGGTGCTGCTGGTCGCGGTCTGGGCCAAGGCGCTCGATCCGGCCGCCTTCGCCGAGCAGATCCGGATCGAGGGGCTGGACGTCCTGCTCTCCGCCCGGGCCGTGGCGCTCCTCGCGCTCGTCCTGGAGGCGGGGCTCGGCCTGGCCCTGGTGCTCGGCATCCGGCGGCCCTGGGTGCTGGTGCCGGCGGCCCTGCTCGTGGCCTTCTTCACCTTCCTCACCGGCCGCGCCTGGTGGATGAGCGCGCACGGCCTGCGCGAGGCCGAGTCCTGCGGCTGCTTCGGTAACCTGGTGCAGCGCACGCCGGCCCAGGCGTTCTGGCAGGACCTTCTGCTGCTCGTGCCCTCCCTGCTCCTCTCGTTCGTGGGCAGGGACCGCGCTGCCGGTTTTCCCAGGATCCGCACCGCGCTCGCCGCCGTGGCGACCGTGGCGGTCGCCCTGTTCGCCTGGAAGGCGCCGGAGCTGCCTCTTGATGATCTCGCGACCCGTCTGCGCCCCGGAGTGGAGGTCGCGCAGATCTGCGCGGGTGGGGGCGACAACCCGGTCTGCCTGGACACCGTCGCGCCCGAGCTGAAGCAGGGCCGGCACCTGGTGGTGATGAGCAACCTGGAAGACCCGGCCCTGGGCGAGGCCGTGAACGATCTCAACGAAATGGGCGGCTCGGTCGTGCTGCTGAGCGCCTCGCCGTCCGAGCAGCACCGGGCCTTCTTCTGGCGCTTCGGGCCAAAGTTCCAGGTCGTCGAGGCCCCGGAGCCGCTGCTGCGCCCCCTCTACCGCCGCCTCCCCCGGTCGTTCCGGGTCGAGGACGGGCGGGTCACCGAGACCTACGCGGGGCTGCCCCCGCTTTCGAGAGGTTAGAGATGAAGCTGCGAATCCTTCCCCTTCTGCTGATGGCCCTGGCTCTGCCCGCTCTCGCTCAGCCGCCGGTCGACGCCGTGCTCAAGGACTTCGCCCGCTCGGGCGAGTACCTGCTGATGATCAACGGCAAGCCGGCGCCGGTCTACGAGATCTACAAGAACGATACGCTTCCGGCCTACCTGATCCTCTCCCCGGCGCTCCCCTCGGCGGTGCTGCTCACCCCGCGCACCATGGCGGTCGAGGTCGTGGCGCCGGCGAAGGTGGTGCGGCAGAAGGACGGCACCGTCGGCCTGGCCGCGGACGCGGACTTGAAGCCGCAGGGGCAGTTCAGGCTCGAGGGCGACAAGGTGGTCTTCACCGCGGACGGCCGCAAGGGCAGCCTCGGCCCCAACCCGCCTCTGCTCGGCCTCCAGAAGGCGCCGGCGCTCAAGAACCACAGCCCCGAGTACGTGGTGGGGGCCCGCGGCTACAAGCCGAACCCGCAGGTGCTGGCGGCGCTCAGGAAGACCGCGAAGCCGGCCAAGGTGAAGGTCTTCTTCGGCTCCTGGTGCCCGCACTGCAAGCAGCACCTGCCCTTCCTGCTGCGGGTCGAGGAAGAGCTCAAGGGGGCCCCGATCCAGTTCGAGTACTACGGCCTGCCGCAGCGCTTCGGCAACGATCCCGAGGCCAAGAAGTACAACGTCGACGGCGTGCCCACGGGGATCGTCTTTGTGAACGGCAAGGAGGTGGGCCGCATCACCCTGGGCGACTGGTCGTCGCCCGAGACGCGGCTGAACAACCTCCTGAACGGCAAGGCCGGCGCGACGCGGTAGACCCCTCCTCCCGGGGGAAGGTCAGCCGGCCTTCCCCCGCAGAAGCCCGAGCACCTGCGCCTCCAGCTTCCGCAGCCCGTTCTCCTCGTCATCGGGGGATTCCTCGACGGCCCCTTCGAGGGCCTCCTCCAGCTTCCCCTCCACGAAGGTCTCGATCACGACGGGGTGGATGTAGTACTTGCGGCAGATGGCCGGGCGGTTGCCGAGCTCCCCGGCCACCTGCTTGACAGTTTCGACCACGGCCTTGGCGGCCTCCTTCTCCGACTCGACCGTCCCCGTCTCCAGCAGGGCCGAGAGGGCGAGCACCGTGCCTCCCCAGGTGCGGAAGTCCTTGGCCGTGAAGTCCTCGCCGGTGGTCTCCTTGAGCCAGGCGTTGACGTCCTCCGAGGTGATCTTCTGGCGCTCGCCGGCCTCGTCGAGGTACTGGAAGAGGGTCTGGCCGGGCAGGTCGCGGCACTGCCGGACGATGCGCGCCACCCGCCGGTCCTGGATTTCCACGGAATGGTCCTGGCCGCTCTTGCCGCGGAACTCGAAGCGCAGCCTGGAGCCGTCGATGTCCACGTGGCCGTCGCGCAGGGTGGTCAGGCCGAACGAGCCGTTGTGGCGGGCGTACTCCCGGTTGCCGACGCGGATCAGCGTGGTCTCCAGGAGGCGCACGACCGTGGCCACCACCTTCTCGCGCGGCAACCCGCGCAGGGATAGATCCCGCTCCGCCCGCTCGCGGATCTTCGGCAGGGCCTCGCCGAAGGCGATCATGCGGCCGAACTTGGTCTCGTCGCGGACGCTGCGCCACTCGGCGTGGTACCGGTACTGCTTGCGGCCGCGGGCGTCGCGGCCGGTCGCCTGCAGGTGGCCGTTGGCGGTGGGGCAGATCCAGACGTCGGTCCAGGCCGGCGGGATCGCCAGCTTGCGGATGCGCTCCAGCGTGCGGGCGTCGGTCACCGGGCTCCCCTTGGCGTCGACGAAGCTGAACCCCTTGCCCCGCTTGCGGCGCCGGATGCCCGGCATGTCGTCCGAGACGTAGCGCAGGCCGGCCGCCCTGGCGCTCTCCTCCGGGTCCACGTAGACCGCGATGGTGAGGCCGCTGTCGACCGTTTCGGATGCGAGCGCTTCTGCGAGGGCTGCTGCTGCCATGGTCACTCCTACCGTGAGAAGCCGATCCCGATGTAAGAACTACAGGCGGCCCGCGCTCTACCCCCGGCATCCGCCCTGCGCTACCCTCGCGCAGTGCATCCCCCGTGCCGCCGTCTCCGCCGCGGACGAATGGCACGCACCCTGCACTAGGAGGCGAAGCCGACCGTTTCATGACATGGTGTTGTCGAGAGTTGGAGAACCGATGATGAATGCGATCGAAAACCAGCCCCGGTCCGATCAGCGCGCCGAGGCCGGCGATCTCGCCGAGGCCCTGAGCCCCGGCGTGCTCGTCCTGAAGGCGGGGGGCGGCATCACCTCCGCCGACGGGCGGGCGATGGGCCTGCTCGGCTGCCCGGACCGGGCCGACCTGGAGCGCGCCTGGAGCGAGCTGCGCCCCCGCCTGGAGGCGCAGGGCCTGTGGGGCGGCGGCGACCGGCACGCGGTCCTGGACCTCCCGGGGGACGGGGCGGCCCGCCGGCGCTTCGACCTGCGCGGGGACGGCGTGCTCCTGGTCCAGGATGCCGGCGCCATCGAGGCCCTGGAGCTCGACCTCCGGCTGAGCGCGCTGATGCGCTCCCTGGCCTACGTCACGCCGGCGGTCGCCCACGACCTGCGGGCGCCGATCAACGCCATGGTGTTCAACATCGAGATCCTCAAGGAGACGATCGCCGCGGGCAAGGGGGCCGAGCCCGGCGGGCGCGAGCGCCAGCTGCGCTACGTGAACGTGCTCAAGGAGGAGCTCAACCGGCTGCACAAGGAGATGGAGATCTTCATCGCCCACATCTCCCCGCGCGGCGACCGCACCGAGAACCTGGACCTGCGCGAGCTGTTCGAGGAGCTGGCCGTGCTGCTCACCGGACCGGCGCGCAAGCAGCAGGTGCAGGTGCGCCGCCAGCTCCCGGAGGCGCCGGTGCCGGTGGACGTGAACCGCTACCTGCTGCGCCAGGCCCTGCTGCACCTGAGCCTGGCGGCGCTCGCCGACGTGCCGAAGGAGGGAGCGCTGGAGCTCCGCCTGGAGCGCCGCGGAGAGCGGGCCTGGATGCGCGTCGCCGGCACCCCGGCCGGAGCCGGGGCGGCCGGCTTCGACATCCGTCTCTCCCCGTCCGGAGCGCTCGCCCAGCTCCACGTGGCACGCGGAATCGTGGCCTCCCAGGGCGGAGAAGTCCGGCCCGGCGAGGCTCCCCAGACCTTTGAGATAGAATTGACCGTCGCAGGAAACAAGGGATGATGACATGCCACATGCGCTAGCGGTCGACGACGATCCGAACTTCCTCTCCGCGCTCGCCGAGCTGATCGAAGGCCAGGGGTTCACCACGAACACGGCCTGCACGCTGCGCGATGCGAGGGCGCAGGTCAGTCACCGGACGCCGGACGTGGCGCTGATCGATCTCTACCTGCCGGACGGCAGCGGCATCGAGCTGCTCAAGGACCTGGAGATCGGCACCTCCACCGAGGTGGTGCTGATGACCGGGCACGCCGACGTCGAGAGCGCGGTGCAGGCGCTGCGCCTGGGGGCGAGCGACTATCTGACCAAACCGCTGGACATCGGGCGCCTGAAGAGCATCCTCGCCAACGTGGCGAGCGTGCAGCCCGCCCCGTCCGCGGCCACGCCGCAGGAGCAGACCCAGGAGGGGGACCGGCTCGGCCTGCTGCTCGGCGCGTCGCAGCCCATGCAGGCGGTCTACGAGATGATCACCCGCGTGGCGCCGACCGACGCGTCGGTGTTCTTCATCGGCGAGAGCGGCACCGGCAAGGACCTGGCCGCGCAGACGCTGCACATCATCTCCAAGCGCTCCAAGGCGCCGTTCATGCCGCTCAACTGCGGCGCCATCTCGCCGACGCTGATCGAGAGCGAGCTCTTCGGCCACGAGCGCGGCAGCTTCACCGGCGCGGCGCGGCGGCACAAGGGCTACTTCGAGCGCTCCCACACGGGCACGCTCTTCCTCGACGAGATCACGGAGATGCCGATCGAGCTGCAGGTCAAGCTCCTGCGCGTGCTCGAGACCGGCCAGCTCAACCGGATCGGCGGCGACCAGCCGGTCGAGGTGGACGTGCGGGTCATCGCCGCCACCAACCGCGACCCCCACAAGGCGGTCTCGGAAGGCAAGATGCGCGAGGACCTGCTCTACCGGTTGCAGGTGTTCCCCATCCACATGCCGCCGCTGCGCGAGCGCAACGAGGACGTCCAGCTCCTCGCCGATCACTTCCTCGGCCAGCTCAACGAGCGCCAGGGGTCCGGGAAGCGGTTCACCGACGACTCGATGGAGCGCCTGCGCGGCCATTCCTGGCCGGGCAACGTGCGCGAGCTCAAGAACGTGGTGCACCGCGCCTTCATCATGGCCGACCAGGAGATCACGCCGCGCAGCCTGCCCCGCGAGGTGGGAGGGGACTCCGGGTTCCAGCGCAGCCTCAACTTCCAGGTCGGCTCCTCGATCGAGGACGTCGAGAAGCGGCTCATCATGGCGACCCTGGAGGCCTACGGAGGGAACAAGCGGAAGACGGCCGACATCCTCGGCGTCAGCCTCAAGACCCTCTACAACCGGCTGAACCAGTACCGGCTGGCGGATTAGGTCGCCGCCGCCCCGCGAATGCGACAGAACGGCCAGAAAGAACCCCCTCTTGAGAGCCTCGCCGGGAGCATGTATACTCCCGCGTCGTCCGACGACTCGGTTGTGACCTGAGAGGAGGCTGTGGCACAAATTCTGCTTCAGAGCACCTCTGGCATGTGCGGGAGGGTCTGAGCCACAGACCACCACAACGGACAAGACAGGTCAAACACCGAGGAGGAGGATGAACATGAGCAAGATGACGCTTCGAGCCTCGCTCGTCTGCTTCACGCTGGCGCTTCTGTTGGCTCTGGGTGCCTGCAGCTCGACCAGGACCGCTGGAAACCAGGTCGACGACGCCGCCATTACGGCCGCGGTGAAGGCGAAGCTGGCGACGGACGGGGACATCAACCCGTTCAACATCGACGTCGACACCAACGAGGGGGTTGTTACCCTTCAGGGCAGGGTGGAGAAAGAGGAGGCACGTACCAAGGCCGAGCAACTGGCTCGCGAGACGGAAGGCGTCAAGCGGGTCATCAACCTGGTCAAGGTGGGTGACAAGTCGTAGGGGTCACCCTGGTAGTCTTAAATCCAGTTCCATTTCAAAGGGAGAAACACGCATGAAGAAGCTGTTCGTACACCTGTCGATCCTGTGCCTGCTGGCGATGTTGCTGGTCCCGATGGTGGGTTGTAAGAAGGATGACGGCATGGAGACGGAAACCCCCATGACCGACGCCTCCACCGACACGACGGAGCCCATGGATACCGGTATGACCACGGAGCCCATGGACACCGGCATGACCACCGACATGTCCACGGAGCCGATGGGCACCGACATGGCGACCCCGCCGGCCCAGTAAGCTCAGACCCCAATCGAGATATCGGAAGGGGCGTCCCGCTGGTCGGGCGCCCTTTTTCTTTTGTGGGGGAAGGATCAGGAGGCGGGAACGGTCACTTCCCGCAGGAACTCCCCCGCCGCCGCCCGGAACTCGTCCGTCCACTCATGGCCGCCCTGGAAGATCAGCGGCCGCACGTCCACCCTCTTCGCACGCAGCAGCTCGACGTCGTGCTCCATCTTGGCCGCGTCGTACCACTCCTCGCTGCTGCCGCGCCCCAGGAGCACCGGCGGGAAGCGGGAGAGGTCCTGCTGCTCCAGCTCCGGCGGCACGTCGCCGCCCAGCACGATCAGCCCATGGCAGAGGTGCCCGGCCCCGGCCGCGGCGCGATACGCCATGGCCGCGCCCTGGGAGAACCCGAGGTAGACGAGCCGCTCCGAGACCGGCAGCTCGCGCTTGACGCTCGCCACCACGCTCGCCACGTAGGCCACGTTGTCGTGGATCGCCCGCTCGCGGTCGAGGCTCGTCATCCAGCAGGCGATCACCTCGCCGGAGCGGTTGTAGAACGGATGGAGCGCCTGCACGGCGCAGAGCACGCAGCGGGAAGCGCCGGGGATGCGGCGCAGCTCTTCCAGGTGCCGCTCGGCGTTCTCGCCGTAGCCGTGGAACCCCACCAGGAGCGGGGCACCCTCGACGTCCGACGGAGCCTCCAGGAGATAGCGCCCGTGGATCGTCGCAGCCACTTGACGCACCGTCATGCGCGTTTCCTTTCCGCGCCCCGGTGCAGGGGGGCGGACAGCTCGTGCACCCGGTTCTCCAGCAGCGTGGCCAGCTCGCCGCGCCCGGCGGAGAGGTTCTCCTCGACCAGCCGCACCAGGGCGCTGCCCACGACCACGCCGTCCGCCACCTCGCCCACCGCCGCCACCTGCGCCGGCGAGGAGATGCCGAAGCCCACGGCGAGCGGCTGGTCGAGCTTCCTGCGCAGCCGCTTGACGTCCCGCACCAGGTCGGACGCCAGGGCGGTGCGCTCCCCGGTGACGCCGGTACGCGAGACGTAGTAGACGAAACCGGACGAGATGCGGGCCACCCGGCTCACCCGGTCGCGGGTGCTGGTGGGGGCCAGCAGGAAGATCGAATCGACCCCGTGCTCGCGCAGGCAGGGCACCAGCTCGCGCTCCCCCTCCTCGGGCGGCACGTCCACGCAGAGCACGCCGTCCACCCCGGAGGAGGCGGCCTGCTCGGCGAAGTGCTCGATCCCGCGGGCGTGGACCGGGTTGAAGTAGGTGAAGAGCACGATGGGGACGCCCAGCCTGTCCCGGTGCCGCGCCACCAGCTCCAGGATGTTCGAGAGCTTGGTGCCGGCGGCGAGCGCCCGCACCGTGGCCCGCTGGTTGGTCGGCCCGTCGGCGATGGGATCGCTGAACGGCACTCCCAGCTCGATGATGTCCGCCCCTCCCGCGGCCAGGGCGTCCAGGAACGTGGCCGTGGCCTCCAGGTCCGGATCGCCCGCCATGAGGAAGGGGATGAAGGCCGCCCTCCCCTCCCCGGCGCAGCGGGCGAAGACGTCGTCGATCGCGCTCATCGCAGGTCTCCTCCTACCAGCGCCTCCGAATGCTGTTGATCCCACGCGATCACGGACTCCACGTCCTTGTCGCCGCGGCCCGAGAGATTGACCAGGATGATCCGCCGCGGCGTCAGGCGCGGCGCCCGCTTGATCACCTCGGCGACGGCGTGGGCGCTCTCCAGGGCCGGGAGGATCCCCTCGGTCCGCGCCAGGCGGTGGAAGGCGGCGATCGCCTCCTCGTCCGTGGCCGAGGTGTACTCGACCCGTCCCGCGTCGCGGAGCCAGACGTGCTCGGGCCCCACGGCCGGGTAGTCGAGCCCGGCCGAGACCGAGTGGGTCTCGGAGATCTGCCCCTCCTTGTCCTGGAGGACCAGGGTGCGCGTGCCATGGAGCACCCCCAGCCCGCCGCCGTGGAAGCGGGCGGCGTGCTCGCCGAGCCCCGCGCCGCGTCCGCCGGCCTCGACGCCGATCATGCGCACCTTGGGATCGCCCAGGAACGCGGTGAACAGGCCGATCGAGTTGCTGCCGCCGCCCACGCAGGCCACGGCGAGGTCGGGCGACTCGGTGCCGGCCACCTTCTTGAGCTGGACGCGCGCCTCGTCGCCGATCACGCGATGGAAATCGCGCACCATCCGCGGGTAGGGGTCCGGCCCGAGCACGGAGCCGAGCACGTAGTGGGTGGTGCGCACGTTCGTCACCCAGTCGCGGAGCGACTCGTTGATCGCGTCCTTGAGCGTGCGGCTGCCGGAGTCGACGGCCACGACCTCGGCGCCGAGGAGGCGCATGCGGTCGACGTTCAGGCGCTGGCGCCGCATGTCCTCGCTGCCCATGTAGACCGTGCAGGAGAGGCCGAGGAAGGCGGCGGCCGTGGCGGTGGCGACGCCGTGCTGGCCGGCGCCGGTCTCGGCGATGACGCGCTCCTTCTCCATGGCGCGGGCGAGCAGGCACTGCCCGACCGCGTTGTTGATCTTGTGCGCGCCGGTGTGCAGCAGGTCCTCGCGCTTGAGGAAGATCTGCGCGCCACCGAGCTCCTGGGTCAGGCGCTCCGCGAAGTAGAGCGGCGTGGGGCGGCCGACGTAGTCGCGCAGCACGTCGTCGAGCTGGCGGCGGAAGGTCCGCTGCTTGGCGACCTTGTCGTAGGCGCGCGTCAGCTCGGCCAGGGGCGCCATGAGCGTCTCGGGCACGAACCGGCCGCCGTAGGGGCCGAAGTAACCCTCCGGGTCAGGGAGGGGTTTGGCTCTGCGCATTCCGTACCTCCTGGAAGAGCCGCTTGAGCAGCTCCGGATCCTTGATGCCGGGGGCCGACTCCACCCGCGAGCAGACGTCCACCGCAAAGGGGCGGCTGGCCGCGACGGCCTGCCGCACGTTGTCCGGCCCGAGGCCGCCCGCGACGAAGACGCGCCTGTCTCCGGCAATCCTCGCCACGGCCTGGAAATTCCATGCCATGCCGGTGCCGCCATAGAGGGAGCCGTGGGGAGCGTCGAACAGCCAGGCCCAGGCGTCCGCCCATCCTCCCATCCCGTCCGTGTCCCGGAAGGCCTTGATGGCCCGCCCCATGAAGGGAGCCGCCTCTTCGGGGGTTTCATCGCCGCTGAGCTGGAGCAGGTCGAGCCCGACCGCGGACTCGATCTCCTCCACCTCGCGGGCCGGCCGGTTCACGAAAACACCCACCAGTCGCACCGGGGAGTCGCGCACGGCGGAAGCGATCTCCCGCGCCCGTTCGATCTCCACGTACCGCGGGCTGCGCGGGTAGAAGTTTAACCCGAGGAAGTCGGCGCCCATCTCGGCCGCCATCCGGGCGTTGGCCGGATCGACGACGCCGCAGATCTTCACGAGCGTCATGGCCGTCCCGTCAGCTCCCGGAGCTTCGCGCCGGGATCGGGGGCGAGCAGCAGCGACTCGCCGATCAGGAAGGCATCGAACCCGTTCTCGCGCAGCATCAGCAGGTCGAGCGCGTCGCGGATGCCGCTCTCCGCCACCCGGAGCGCGCCCGGCGGCAGGCTCGGCACGAGCGCGATCGAGTGCTGGAGATCGACCTCGAACGTGCGCAGGTCGCGGTTGTTGACCCCGACGATCTCCCAGGGCTCGCCCAGGAGCTTCGCCACGTCGCCGGCGTCGTGGGTCTCGATCAGCGGCACGAGCCCGAGGCCGCGAGCCATGCGGGCGTACCCGGCCAGCTCCTCGGCCTCGTGCATCGCGGCGATCAGGAGGACCGCGTCCGCCCCGGCTTGAGCAGCCCAGGCGAGCTGGACGGGATCGACGACGAAGTCCTTCGCGATCGCCGGCAGCCCCGAGGCCTCCCTACACAGGGTCAAAAGCTCGTAATCGCCGTGGAAGAAGTCGGGCTCCACCACCACGGAGAGGGCGGCTGCGCCGTTCTGGGCGTAGAGCTGCGCCTGTTTCACCGGATCGAACCGGCCGTGGAGCGAGCCCAGGCGGGGGGAGCCCATCTTGACCTCGGCGATGACGGCGGGGTCCTTGCCTCTGAGGGCGGCGAGGAACGGGTTGTCAGCCGGACCCCTCACCCCCGTCCCCTCTCCCATCCCCTCCCATCCGCCGGGAGAGGGGCGCCCCCTCCCTTCTGGAGAATGAGCTTCCTCGCCGTTCCCCCCTCTCCCGGCGGATGGGAGGGGATGGGAGAGGGGGGTCAGGGGGGTGAGGGGTCCGTCGATCCGCTGCCGGCGGCGCTCGGCGATGCGCACCAGGATGTCCGGCGGCGTCATCCGAGGAATCCCTTGAGCTCGTCCAGCTTGCCCGCGGCGGCGCCCGAGGCGAGGACGCCGCGGGCAACCTCGACTCCCTCCTCCAGGGTCGGCGCCTGGCCGGCCACGTAGATGGCGGCGCCGGCGTTCAAGGCCGTCACCTCGGCGAGCGGCCCGGTCTCGCCGCCGAAGACGCGCTGCATCAGGGCCGCGTTGTCCTCGGGCCTGCCGCCGGCCAGGTCCTCCACCCGGACACGACGCAGGCCGAAGCGCTCCGGCTCCAGGGTGTAGGTCCGCACCTCGCCGTCGCGCACCTCGCTGACGATCGTGGAGCCGGTCGTGGTGATCTCGTCCAGGCCGTCGCCGTGGACCACCAGGGCGTGCTCGGCCCCGAGGTCGCGGAGCACCTGGCCGATCGGCTCGACCAGCGCCTGCGAGTAGACGCCCATGACCTGGCGGCGGGCGCCGGCCGGGTTGGTGAGCGGGCCGAGGACGTTGAAGATCGTGCGCATGCCCAGCTCGCGGCGCACGGGCATGACCTCGCGCATGGCCGGATGGAGGAGCGGCGCAAAAAGGAAGGTGATCCCGACCGTGTCGAGCGCCTGCCCGGCCGTGGCCGGATCGATCTCGATCCTCACCCCAAGCGCGGCGAGCACGTCCGCGCTCCCCGACTTGCTGGAGACCGAGCGGTTGCCGTGCTTCGCCACCGCCACCCCGGCCGCGGCGGCCACCAGGGCCGCGGCGGTCGAGATGTTGAACGTGCCCCGGCCGTCGCCGCCCGTGCCGCAGGTGTCCACCACGTCCTCCGAGGTGTGCGGGATCGCGATCACCCGCCGGCGCATGGCCGCGGCGGCGCCGCTGATCTCGGACACGGCCTCGCCCTTCATGCGCAGGGCGACCAGAAGCGCGGCCTTGATCGGCTCGCTCACCTGCCCGTCCATGAGGGCGCCGAACAGCTCCTCGGTCTCCTCGCGGCTCAGGCTCTCGCCGGCCACCAGGCGCCAGAGCACCTCCTTGGGATCGTTCATGACAACGTCGCGGCCTCCTTGGTGCAGAGAGCCAGGAAGTTCGCGAGCAGCCGCGGCCCCGAGCCGGTCAGCACGGACTCGGGATGGAACTGCACCCCCCAGTACGGCAGGGTGCGGTGCCGGAGCCCCATGAGCGTGCCGTCGTCGGCCCAGGCCAGCGGCTCCAGCTCGTGCGGCAGCGTCCCCTCCTTGACCTCCAGGCTATGGTAGCGCGTCGCCTCGAACGGGTTCGGCAGCCCCGCGAACACCCCCTGGTCGCCGTGGCGCACCGGCGAGGTCTTGCCGTGCATGAGCCGCGGCGCGCGGTCGACCGTGGCGCCGAAGGCGACTCCGAGCGCCTGGTGGCCGAGACAGACCCCGAGGATCGGCACGTCCGCGTGGCGGCGGATGAGGTCGAGACAGACGCCCGCGTCCTCGGGCCGGCCGGGACCGGGCGAGAGCACGATCCCCTCGGGCTGGCGGGCGAGCATGGCCTCGGCGCTCTCGGCGTCGTTGCGCAGCACCTCGACCCGGGCGCCCGCGGTGGCGAGCATCTGCACCAGGTTGTAGGTGAAGGAATCGTAGTTGTCCACCATCAGAATCATGTACGTCGTCCCTCCAGAGCCTCGGCCAGGGCGACCGCGGCGAGCAGCGCCGCGGCCTTGTTCTCGGTCTCTTTCTCCTCGGCCGCGGGATCGGAGTCGGCCACGATGCCCGCCCCGGCGGTGACGGAGGTCCTGTCCTTCTCGACCACCAGCGTGCGGATGGCGATGCAGGCGTCCACGTCGCCCGAGTAGGAGAGGTAGCCGACGGCGCCCGCGTACGGCCCGCGCGACTCCGGCTCCAACTCGTCGATGATCTCCATGGCGCGGATCTTGGGCGCGCCCGAGACCGTGCCGGCCGGAAAGCAGGCGAGCAGGGCGTCGAGCCCGTCCTTGTGAGGATCGAGCTCCGCCTCGACGCTCGAAACCATGTGCATGACGTGGCTGTAGCGCTCGATCTCCATGAAGCTCGCCACGCGCACGCTGCCGGCCGCGGCGACGCGCCCGAGGTCGTTCCTCCCCAGGTCCACGAGCATCACGTGCTCGGCTCTCTCTTTCGCGTCGGCGAGGAGGTCCTCGGCCAGCCGCTTGTCCCCCTCGGCGTCCATGCCGCGCGGGCGGGTGCCGGCGATCGGCCGGGTCTCCGCGTGCCGGCCCTGCTTGCGCACCAGCATCTCGGGCGAAGCTCCCACCAGGGAGACGTCCGGCGACTCGAAGAGCACCATGTACGGGCTCGGGTTGACCATGCGCACGGCGCGGTAGAGCGCCAGCGGATCGACCCGGCGCGGGACGGTCCAGCGCCGCGCCAGCACCACCTGGAAGATGTCGCCCGCGGCGATGTGCTCCTTGGCCGCGAGCACGGCCTTGCGGAACGCGGGTCCGTCGAGGCTGGGCGTGGCCTCGGCCCGCCCCGGCGACTGCTCGGGCATGGCCACGCCGCCGCCGCCGGCCTCGGTCGTCAGGAGCTTCGAGAGCCGCGCGAGCTGGCGCTCGGCCGCGGCCACGTTGACCTCGCCCTCGATCTCGTTGGCGATCGCCAGCACCCGCTGGTAGGCGTGGTCGAAGATGACCAGCGTGTCGAAGCGGGCGAGGAGAGCGATGGGCAGCCCGAACGGATCGGCCGGGCGGTTCGGCAGGCGCTCGACCATGCGGATCAGGTCGTAGCCGAAGTAGCCCACGAGGCCGCCGGTGAACGGGATCGGGCCGGGCTCGGTGTGGATGCGGTGGATGACCTCGCGCAGGGCTTCGAGCGGCGGACCGGGCAGGCGCCGGGATTTGCCCCCGCGCTCGACATCGAGACGATCCGGGTAGAGGCGGTAGACCTCGCGCGGCCCCGCGCCGAGGAAGCTGAAGCGCGAGACGCGCTCGCCGCCGGTCACGCTCTCGAGCAGGAAGCGGTGCGGGGAGAGCTCGGCGAGCCGGCGGTAGACGCCCAGCGGCGTCAGGCTGTCGGCGAGGAACTCGCGGATGTGCGGCACGGCGCGCCGCGGCGTCTCACTCATCTTGTCTCCGATCGGATCGAGCGTCCCTGTCAGAGTGCCGCGGCGAGCCCAAACCGTGTCTCCGGAGCAGCTCCTCCGCGATCTCCCCCGGTTCGACGCCGCTCGCCTGGAGGAGCACGAGCAAATGATAGAGAAGATCGGCCGACTCGCTCACCACCCTCTCCTTCCGGCCGGCCACGGCCGCGATCGCGGTCTCGACCCCCTCCTCCCCCACCTTCTGGGCGATGCGCTCGATCCCCTCCCGGAGCAGCCGCGCCGTGTAGCTCGTGGCGGGATCGGCGCTGCGCCGCTCTTCGAGGATCGCCGCGAGCCAGCCCAGCTCCAGCCGCGCCGGATTGGGCTCGAAGCAGGTGCGCGTGCCGCGGTGGCAGGCAGGACCGGCGGGGATCGCCCGCACCAGCAGGGCATCGCCGTCGCAGTCGGCCGTGACCTCCACGACCTCAAGGGTGTTGCCCGAGGTCTCCCCCTTGCGCCAGAGCGACTGGCGGGAGCGGCTCCAGAAGTGGGCCTCCCCGGTCGCGAGCGTCAGCTCGACCGCCTCGCGGTTCGCGAACGCGAGCATCAGCACCGCGCCGGAGCCGGCGTCCTGGACCACCACGGGGAGGAGGCCGCGGTCGTCGTACCTGAGCGTCGAAGGATCGAGCGTCATGCCTCCTCCCGGATCGGAAAGCCGGCTTCGGCCAGGTACCGTTTGACCTCGCCGACGGTGTACGTCCCCTGGTGGAAGATCGAGGCGGCCAGGACCGCCGCGGCCCCGGCGGCAAGGCCCTCGGCGAGGTGCTCCAGGCTGCCCGCGCCTCCTGAAGCGATCACGGGCACGTTCACAGACCGCACGGCCTCCCGGATCAGGTCGACGTCGTAGCCCCCCTGCGTGCCGTCGCGGTCGATGCTCGTGAGGAGGATCTCCCCCGCGCCGCGCTCGACGCCTTCCCGGATCCACGCCAGCGCGTCCCGTCCCGTGGCCTGGCGCCCACCCCGGGTGACGACCTCACCGCCGAGCGCGTCGACCGAGAGTACGACGCACTGGCTGCCGAAGCGGCGCGCCAGGACGGTGATCAGCTCCGGGTCCTCGACCGCCGCCGAGTTGACGCCGACCTTGTCGGCCCCCGAACGGAGCAGGCGGTGGGCGTCGTCCTCGGAGCGGACTCCGCCGCCGACGGTGAGGGGGATGAAGACCTGCCTTGCCGTGCGCTCCACCCAGTCGAGCCGGGTGTCCCGCTCCTCGGGAGCGGCGCCGATGTCGAGGAACACGATCTCGTCGGCTCCCTGCTCGGCATAGCGCAGGGCCGCCTCGGCGGGATCGCCCTGATCCACGAGGTTCCGGAACCGCACCCCCTTGACCACCCGGCCGTCCGCCACGTCCAGGCAGGGGATGACCCGGCGGGCCAGGTTCGAGAGGCTCACACGCCCTCCCTGCAGGCATCTAGGGCCTCTTCGATCGTGAACACTCCCTCATAGAGGGCGCGGCCGACGATGGCGCCGGCGATCTCGGGGATCTCCCGGGCCTCGCGCAGGTCGTCGAGGGAGCGCACGCCGCCCGAGAGCAGCGCCGGGATTCCCGAGGCCATGGCGACCCGGCGCGCCAGGTCGAAGTTGGGGCCGGTGAGCATGCCGTCGCGCTCCACGTCGGTCACCAGGACCGCCGGGCAGGGGAGGCCGTGCAGGCGCACGCAGAGCTCGGGCAGCCGCCAGGGCGTCCCCTCCGTCCAGCCCGCGATGCGCACCTCGCCGTTCTCGACGTCCAGGGCCGGCACGATCTTGCCGGGGTGTTCCAGCGCGAGGGCGCGGAACCCCTCGACGTCGCGCGCCACCAGCGAGCCGACCACCACGCGGTCGCAGCCCGCTTCCAGGGCCCAGCGGATCGCGTCCCGGTCCCGGAGCCCGCCGCCCAGCTGCACGAGGCCGCGGATCGCCATCTGCCCGATCAGCTCCCTCTGCGGAGCCTCTCCGAACGTGGCGTCGAGGTCCACGACATGGACCCGGGTCGCGCCGGCCTGGATGTAGCCGTCCAGGACGGCCAGCGGGTCGTCCCCATAGACCGTCGCCCGCGCGTCGTCCCCCTGCCGGAGGCGGACGGCCCGGCCGCGGCGCAGGTCAATCGCGGGCAGCAGCTCCACCGGAGATCTCCAGGAAGTTGTGTAGCAGCCGCAGGCCGGCCTCGCCGCTGCGCTCGGGGTGGAACTGGGTGCCCATCACCCGATCGCGTCCGGCCACCGCGGGGAAGGCGCGGCCATGCGTGCAACGGGCGAGGCAGAGCTCGCCGGGGACCCCCTCGGGCGCGTAGCTGTGGACGAAGTAGACGTACCGGTCGCGGAGCCCTGCCATCAGCGGATGGTCCGCCACGTCGTGGAGCCGGTTCCACCCGATGTGGGGCACGGGCACGCCCTCCGGCAGCCGGGTGACCCGGCCGGGCAGGAGCCCCAGCCCGTCGATCGCCTCGAACTCCTCGCCGGACTCGAACAGGAGCTGGAAGCCGACGCAGATCCCCAGCAGCCAGGCGCCGGCCTCCAGGGCCTCGTGGAGGGCCGCCTCCTTCTCGCCGCGCAGCGCCTCGCGGGGAGGGGCGAAGGCGCCGACCCCGGGGAGGAGCAGGCAGCGCGCCGCCGCCACCCGGCGCGGGTCGAGCGTGGTCTCCGCCCGGGCGCCGAGGCTCTCCAAAGCCCGGACCAGGTTGCCCAGGTTGCCGACCCCGGCGTCGATCACCGTGATCATACGGAGAGCGTCCCCTTGGTGCTCGGCACCTCTTTCGAGCCCGTCCGCTGCACCGCCGACCGCAGCGCCAGGGCCGCGGCCTTGAACGCCGCCTCGGCTGCATGATGGCCGTTGCGGGCGGTGAGCACGTCCAGGTGGAGGGTCAGGCGTCCGCGGTCCGCGAACGCCTGGAAGAAGTCGGCGACCAGCGTCAGCGGAAAATCCGCGGTGACCCACCCGGCCGCCACCTCGCGAGGAGCGTTCCAGGCGAACGTTCCCCGGCCCGAGAGGTCCACGACGGCGCGGGCCAGGGCTTCATCCAAAGGCGCGTAGGCATGGGCGAAGCGGACGATCCCGCGCCGGTCCCCCAGCGCCGAGGCCAGCGCTTCTCCCAGGGCGATGCCGACGTCCTCGACCGTGTGGTGGAGATCGACGTGGGTGTCGCCGTCCACCCGCAGATCGAGCCCCAGGCCGGCGTGGGTGGCAAGGGCTTCCAGCATGTGGGCGAAGAAACCGTTTGGGACTTCGACCTTGCGGGGGCCGCCGTCTAGGGAGAGGGAGAGACGGATGGCGGTTTCCTTGGTGGCGCGCTGTACCTGGGCAGCCCTCACCCCCGGCCCCTCTCCCGGCCGCACGCCCGGACCCCCGGGAGAGGGGGGAGTGGCCGCGCGAACCATTTCTCCCGAAAGTGGCTCCGGCCTCGGAGCGGCGACGGATGGGACGAAGGCTGGACGTAACCCCCTCCCCCTCTCCCGGGGGTCCGGGCGTGCGGATGGGAGAGGGGGTCGGGGGGTGAGGGCCCTCCCCTCACGGATCTCCGCCAGAGCCAGATGAGTCTCCCGCAACGCCATCCCGCTCCCCACCGACACCCGCAGGCAATTCGCAAGCCCGGGATAGTGCCCCACGTCCCGAATCCGAATCCCCCGCGCCGCAAGCCCATCACGAACCTCGCGAGCCTTGTCCGGGCTCGCACAACGAATCAGCAGGAAGTTCGCCTCCGAGGGGAACACTTCGAAGCCCTCCTCGGCCAGCATGCGCGCCCACTGCGCCCGCCGGGCGACGAGGATCCTCACCCGGCGCTTCTCCTCTTCCTCCTCGGCCAGCACGGCGCGGCCGGCGAGCACCGCGGGGTGACCCAGGTTGTAGGGCAGCTTGACCTTGATCAGCTCCGAGACCAGCGCCGGCCGCGCCATCAGGTAGCCGAGGCGCAGGCCGGCGAGAGACCAGGCCTTGGAGAACGTCCGGAAGAGGACGAGATGCGGGTACTTGTGGAGCAGCGGCCGGTAGTCGAAACGGCAGAACTCGCCGTAGGCGTTGTCGAGGAGGAGCGGCCCTTCGAGACGCTCCAGGAGAGCCGCGAGCCACTCCGGCGGCAGCGCGTCCCCCGTGGGGTTGTTCGGCGTGCAGAGGAGGACCGGCCGTTTCGGATTGCGCTCGACCTCGGCCTCCAGCTCGTCCATGAAGAGCGAGGGACGCGAGAGGTCCGACCGCATCAGGAAGCGGGGAACGGCGCCGGAGCGCATCACGAACATGCGGTAGAGGCCGAACGTCGGCTCGACGCCGAGCACCTCGGTGCCGGGTCCCGCCAGGGCCTCCAGCGCCGTGGAGAGCAGCTCGTTCGAGCCGTTGCCCACCAGGATTCCCTCCCACGGCCAGCCATGCAGCCTGCCGAGGTCGCGCCGCAGGGCGTCGCCGTGGAAGTCCGGATAGCGGGCCCAGTCGGCGTCGAGCAGCCCCTCGGCCACGGCGAGCTTGATCCGGCGCGGCAGGTCCCAGGGGACCTCGTTCTGGTCGAGCTTGTGCCGGCAGGGGGTGAGGTCCAGGTGGTAGGCCGAGAGCCGGCGGACCTCGGGCCGCACCAGCGAAGCGGGATCGATGGGACGGATCATAGAGCGGCCCCCTCCCCACGGACGAACACGGACTGACACGGACCGACACGGACGCCGACTCCGGACGGTCCGTGCTCGTCCGTGATCGTCCGTGTTCGTCCGTGTGTGCTGGTCTTCACGGCAGCCTCCTCCTCGCCGACGCCGCATGCGCGGGCAACCCCTCGGCGTCCGCGAGCGCGGCCGCTGCGGCCGCCCGGCGGGCGGCGGCGGCCGGGGTGAAGCGAATGGTGTGGCTCCGCCGCAGGAAATCCTCGACCCCCAGCGCCGAGGCGAAACGCGCGCTGCCGCAGGTGGGTAGCACGTGGCTCGGACCGGCGATGTAGTCGCCGAAGACCTCCGGCGTGCAGGCTCCCAGGAAAACCGCGCCGGCCGAGTTGATGCGGCCGGCGACCATCTCCGCCTCCTGGCCCACGAGCTGCAGGTGCTCGGGCGCGATGCGCTCCACCAGCGCCACCGCCTCGTCGAGCGAGCTCACCACCAGCGCCGCTCCGAAGCGCAGCAGCGACTCCCGCGCTGTATCTCTCGGGGAGAGCTCCGCGAGCTGCAAGTCCACCTCCCGCGCCACGAGCTTGCCTTGCTTCGCGTCGCAGGTGATCAGCACGGCCGCGGCCTGCGGATCGTGCTCGGCCTGGGCCAGCAGGTCCGCGGCCAGCAGGGCGGGATCGGCGTCCGAGTCGGCCAGGATCACCACCTCGCTGGGGCCCGCGATGCCGTCGATCGCCACGTCCCCGGCCACCAGCTTCTTGGCCGCGGTCACCCAGGCATTGCCCGGGCCGACGATTTTGTCCACCCGCGGGATGGTCTCCGTGCCATAGGCGAAGGCGGCCACGGCGTGGGCGCCGCCCATGCCCCAGACCTCGGTCACCCCCAGGCGTTCCAAGGCATAGCGGATCGCGGGATTGGCGCGGTACGAGCCGGGCGGCGTGGCCACCGCGATCTCCTGGACGCCCGCGAGCTTCGCGGGGATCACCGTCATCACCACGGTCGAGGGGTACGCGGCCCGGCCGCCGGGCACGTAGATGCCGACCCGGCGGAGCGGATGGATGCGCTGCTCCAGCATGGCGCCGTCCTCGTCCTCCATCCGGTAGCCGGTGCGGACCTGCGGTGCATGAAAGCGCTCGACCGCGGCGATCGCGCGCTCCAGCGCCTCGACGAAGCCGGCGGAGAGCGCCGTCGAGTCGGCCGGCTCCCCCAGCGCCAGGTCCGCGACCGACTTCGCGACCGCGCCGTCATGCTCGCGCGCGAAATCGAGGAGGGCGCGGTCGCCCTTCTGCCGCACCCGGTCCACGATCCGCGACGCCTTGCGCAGGGTCTTCGCGTCCAGGATGTTCTCGCCGCGGCGCACCAGCCGCTCGATGGCGCGCCGGCCCGCCCGGGAGTCCGCCTTCATCACCGCGAGCGTGCTCAAGACACCACCTCCGCCGCCTCCAGGCGGCCGATCCACTCGTTGAGGAGCGCGCGGTGGCGCTGGTACGAGGCCCGGTTCACCACCAGGCAGGCCGCCACCTCCGCGACCGTCTCGATCTCCACCAGGCCGTTCTCCTGGAGAGTCCGGCCGGTCTGGACGATGTCGAGCGCCAGCTCCGCGAGATGCAGCAGCGGCGCCAGCTCGATCGATCCCGAGAGCTTCACGATCTCGGCGCCCCAGGGCCGATCCTCCACCAGCCGCCGCGCCGTGTTCGGATACTTGGTCGCGAGGCGCACCTGCCCCCCGGGCTCCGGCAGCGCCTCGCCCGAGCGGCCGATCAGCGACATCCGGGAGCGCCCCTCGCGCAGGCGCACCGGCACCAGCAGGTCGCCGTCCACCTCGGCCAGTACGTCGCTCCCCACGATGCCGAGGTCCGCCACCCCGTGCTCGACGTAGATCGGCAGGTCCCAGTCCTTGAGCGACAGGACCTCCACCCCCTCCTCCAGGCGGGTGCGCAGGCTCCTGCCGCCAGGATCGAGCCCGAGGAGGGGGATGCCCGCGGCGCGGAACGCGGCCAGAGCCGGCTCCAGGTTCCGCCCCTTGGGGAGGGCCAGACGGATCACGGCACGGCCTCCAGCAACCGGTCCACGCTCACCGAGAACCCGGCCGCCGCCACCTCGGCGCCGAGCGCGCGGAACATCCGGTCGTACCGCCCGCCTCCGCCCACGGGCAGCGCCGAGGGACCGGCGAAGGCGCGGAAGACCAGGCCGTCGTAGTAGGACCGGTCGCCCTGCTCCGGCGTGAGGCGCGGGTCCTGGCCGTGGCGGGCGAACTCGGCCAGGTCCACGAAGAGGTCCGCGTCCGGAAAGAGTCCGGCCAGCTCGTCGCGCAGCTCCAGCAGGCCGCGCAGGCGCCGGCCCTCGGCCTCTCCCAGGTCCTCGGGACGCTCCGGCAGGCCGGTCTCGACGACCGGCACGAGCTCGGGGCAGGCCCGCCGCACCGCGCTGCGCTCCCGGCGGGCGAGCGCCGAAGCCAGAGCCGACGGATCGGCGGCGCCGCAGCCGAGGAGCAGGCGGTCCAGGCAGCCGGCGAGGCCGAGCACGACCTGGACCGGCCGGTCCGCGCCCGCTCCGGAGGCGGCGAGCGCATCCAGGAAGAGCCGCAGCACCTCGCGCTCCCCGGGCTCGCCGGGCACGCCCAGCAGCTCCGCGCCGAGCTGGTAGAACTCGCGCTGCCGGCCCGCCCGCTCCTCCTCGTAGCGGATCACGTCACCGCGGTAGAAGAGGCGCAGCGGCAGCGGCATGGAGTGCAGCCGCGGCGCGAGCAGCCTGGCGAGCATGGGCGTGAAGTCGGCGCGCAGGGCGAGCTGCTCGCCGTCGCGGTCGATGAAGCGGTAGAGCTCGCCGCGGCTGGCCGGCGTGAGCAGCGATTCGTAGGGCTCCAGGTAGTCGAGGATGGGCAGGATCGCCTCGGAGTATCCCGCCTCGGCGAGCCGGGCGACCAAGCGCTGCTCCATCCCGCGGCGGCGCTTCGCGCTCTCGAAAAGCAGCGCGGCGACGCCCGTCGGGAGCGCGGCGGAGACCTTCATGACGGGAGCCCCACGATGCGCCGCACCAGCTCCCGCGGCAGGTCCCTGCCGGTCATCATGCGGAACTGCCCGACCGCCTGGCCGAGGAGGACCTCGCGGCCATCGACCATCACCGCGCCGCGGGCCTCGGCCTCTCGCAGGAGCGGCGTCGGACCGTCGCCATAGACCATGTCGATCACCACCGCGCCGGTGCGGAGACCGTCTACCGGGAACGGCAGGGCCTCGCCATCCCCGCGCCCCACGGAGGTGGCGTTGACCAGGATGTCGAAGGCGGAGGGATCGAGCTCGGAGAGCGGCATGAACGGCAGGTCGAGGAGGGAAGCGGCCTGGAGGCCGCGCTCGGCGCCGCGGTTGACCAGGGTGACCCGGGCGCCGGCCGAGGCGAGGCCGGCCGCGGCGGAGCGCCCGGCGCCGCCGGTGCCGATCACGGCGGCATCCCGCCCCTGGATCGGAATGCCGCGCTCGCGCAGCGGCAGGACGATGCCGTCCGGGTCCGTGGCCTCGGCCTCCCAGACCTCCTGGTTCCAGACCAGGGTGTTGGCCGCGCCGATCAGCCCGGCACGCGGGCTCTCGGCCCCGGCGACCGCCAGGGCGGCCTCCTTGTACGGAGCGGTCACGGAGAGGCCGCGGATCGGCAGCCCCAGCTCCTCCAGCATCCCCGATTCCACCACCTCCAGCCAGAATTCGCCGAACGACTCGGTGTGGAACGGCAGGTAGAGCGCGGGCACGCCGAGCTCGCGGTAGGCGGCGTTGTGGATGCGCGGGGAGAGGGAGTGGGAGACCGGGTTGCCGACGATGCCGAACAGGACCGAGACCGGCGGCAGGGCGGGCAGCCCGAAGTCGCGCACGAGCTGCCGGATCGTCGGCTGGCCCGGCGCACCCGGGACGTCCCCGGCCGCGCCATAGACGACCGGAGCGCCGAGCCGCGGCGCGACCAGGCGCGTCCAGGTGCCGCCGAGGCCGGTCGAAAACGCGGTGACATCCTGCCGTTCGAGGCCTTTCAGGAAGAGCAGCGGCGGCAGCTCCTCGCCCGGCTGGGTGGCCGCGGGCACCAGCTTGTAGAGCGCGGCGTCGACGCCGGCCATGCGCCGGAAGATGGCCTGGAGGCCGGGGAGGGGGGTGGCGGGGCCGTGCCAGGAGACCACGCGGCGCTCGGGAGGGACGGCCCTGAGCACCTCGGGTGCGAGGTCGCGGGCCATCTCCAGGTCGACGTAGTCGTAGCGCCGGGCGGCGTCGAGGAGGCGGCGCTTGCGGCGCTCGGGCGAGCCCTCGAAGGCGCCTCCTTCGGCGCGGCTGCGCAGGGTGTAGAGGAGCCGGCCCGCGAAGATCCTGCGCACCGGCGCGGGATCGAGATCGCCGAGGAGATCGGCGCGCACCTCCAGCCAGTCGGCGTCCGCCAACCCGTCCAGCTCGCGGGACGGAGGCGCCGTCAGCGTGGCGATGAGAGTGGCCTTCTCCAAAACGAAAACCTCCTTCCGGACCCGGAAGGAGGCGGCGCTGAAGGTGCTGGCTGTCTCGTCCCGGGCCGGCGGTGCCGGGACAGACCCCGGCTCAGCTCACGGCGTGATGATGAGCACGGCCCGACCAGGTGCCGGTGGCGGAAACGGAACGGCTGTGGGTCTCCATGCTCATCGCGGGCGATTAGAACAGGCGGCGGAAGGGGTGTCAAGAGAACCGGATGGTAACCTTCGGGCATGACAGACATCCGGATCGCGATCGAGCCGGCCGTCCTGGAGCGGTTCCCGGACTGCCGGGTGGGCGGCTTCCTCGCCCGCGGGCTGCGCGCCGCCACGGGCAGATTGAAGCTGGAGGGCGCCGAGACCCTGGCCGCGCCGCTGACCGTCCAGGGGGTTTCCGTCGAGGGCCTCAGCGAGGAGCCGCGCATCCGGGAGTGGCGCAAGGCGTACCAGGCGATCGGCGTGAGGCCCTCCACCTACAAGAGCAGCGCCGAGCAGCTCGCCCGGCGCCTCCTCAAGGGCTCCTGGATCAGCACGCCGCTCCCCCTGGTCAACCTCTACTCGGCGGTATCGGTCAAGCACCTGACCCCCATGGGCGCCTACGACGTGGAGCGCCTGCCCGCGCCGTCCGTAGTCCTCCGCCTGCCCCGCGAGGGCGACGTCTTCCACCCCCTGGGAGGCCGGCCCGACGACATGCCGCTGCGTCCGGACGTGGTCGTCTACGCCTCGGGCTCCGAGGTCACCTGCTGGGCCTTCAACCACCGGGACTCGGCGAAGACCTGCCTGCTCCCCGAGACGGACCTGGGCCTCTTCATGGCGGAAGCGGTGGCACCCATCCAGTACGAGTCCCTGGACGCCGCCTTCTCGGAGCTGGCCCGGGACCTCCGCGAGGCCGGAGCGGACATCGGGGAGCTTGCATACGTAAACGCCTCCGAGCCCGCTGCGACCGTCCATCTCGGTTAGTTTCGTGCCTCGAACTTCAGCTCCGGATCGTGCTGGGCCTTGCGAAGGAAGGCGACGAGGCTCTCGGCCAGGTCAAGGGTGACCTTCTCCTGATCCGCGGCCTTGCGGAAGAGGATCAGCGCGGCCATGGCCTCCGGCTCCACGCCGTTGGCCTTGAAGATCGGCCCCAGGTGGACGGCCAGCGTCTTGACCATGTCGGTGCGGCCCTGGCGGAGGAAGACCACCGTCAGCTCCATCGTCACCAGAGCGGCGTCGAACCAGATCTTCTTCGAAACGAACTCCGCCCGCACCTGGGTCAGATGGTCGATGCCCTGCTGGGTGCGGCCGAGGCCCGCGGCGATCCGGCCCTCGGCCCAACGCAGCCGGATGCGGTCCAGCTCCTTGCGGACCAGGGACTTCACCTCGGGCAGCATCTCCTCGGCTTCCTGGAAGCGCCCGATCTTGCTCAGGTAGTCCAGGAGATTGTGCCGGAGGCAGAGCCAGAGGCGCGGCTCACGCTCCGGATCGACATGCGGCTCCGCTTTTTCGAGAGTGGTGACAGCCCGACTCAGCTCGTCCTGCTTCGCGTACACCATGGCCTTCTTGATCAGGAGCCGGCCCTTCATCCCCGGTCCGCCGGTAGCGAGCGCTTGATCTACCAATTCGAGCGCTTCCGGAAGCAGCCGCTGAGCAGTCCGCAGAGAGGCTTTGAGGTGCAGAAGCCGAGCCTCGTCGAGCAGGTCTCCCGCGCAACCCGCGCCGGCTTTCCACTCTTCGTCCGAGAGCGCGAAAGACCGACTGGCTGCGTCGAGGTCGCCCTGCACCCGCTGAGCATTTCCGAGATGACCTCGCGCGTAGCCCCGGGACCTGGACCGCCGCGCCTTGTCTCCCGGGATCCGCTCCGCCACCTCCAGGGCCTCTTGAGCCAGGTCGAGGGCAGAGGCGGCGCTGTCCGACGCCGCTTCCGCGGACTCATGAGCGAGAAGCTCCGAAAAGGCCCACGTGTGAAAATCGGGGACCTCGGCGATGAGGGCACTGCGGCCCTCGTGCGGGTACCTCCGGATCCTCTCCCAGAGCTCCACCGCCCTGGCCCGGTCCTCGGGGAGCGGATGGCCTCCGGCGGAGGCGGCGGCGAGTACCCGCTCCGACGTCGGCTCCAGGCCGGCCAGCAGGGCGACCGCGTCCGTCAGGCGGCTCACGGCGCTGCCGGCCTCCGCCGCCAGGCTCGCGACCCGAGCGCGCAACGGATCGGCGGTCCCGAGCGAGGGCCGGCACTTGGGCGTGAGACGCAGCGCGATGCAGAGCTCGTCGGCCCGATCCAGGGCGGCCAGGCCGTAGTCGAGGGCTTCCAGGAGGCGGAACAGGGTCGCAAGGTCCGGGATCTTCTTGCCCGCCTCGTATTCCGAGAGGGAGCCGCGGTTGACGCGCGCCTCCCGCGCCAGTTGGGACTGGGTCAGGTCCCGCGACTCCCTCAAGATGGCCAGCCTCCTTCCCAGGTCCTTCCCCAGGTCCGACGCGTTCGCTCCTCTCATCTCTCCTCCATTTCAGGCCAGCGGCCCGCATAGTTTCGTACAGAGTGAACTTTTTCTACAAGAGCGGGGTGCGCGCCGAGGCCGGAGAGGGAGCCGGGGGAGCCTCCGGGCGCCGATCGATTCCTCAGCAGGAATCACCGTTTCCCCGGAGTGGATCAAATGCGATGCTTCCCCGGCAGGGACGGCTCGCCCGGCCGCGACGGACCGGGTCTGGACGCCGTTCCGGAAAGGGATGTCCTCATGCCTCCGATCCGCCGTTGGCTCGCGCTGTCGCTTCTCCTCCTGACCCTGGCACCCGCGCTCTCCTGGGCCGGCCCGTCACGGGATGAAGCCGTGAGGGGCAGCTTCCTGAGCACCCTGTGGACCTTCGTGAAAGCCCTGTGGGAGGAGGAAGGGAGCTCGCTGGACCCGAGCGGCGAACCTCGGCCGAACGAGGGTGGCAGCCTCGACCCGAGCGGCAGCACGGCGGACACGGGCTCCGATCTCGACCCGGACGGCTAGGCGCCGGTTTCCCTCGGGAAGACCAGGCTTCGGCAGTGGGCTGACAAACGCCGGGGTGGAGGGGGGCGGCCTCGACGCCGGGCCGGCGCTTCGGGAAGACTGCCGCTTCATGAGCGACATCCCCGACCTCGACCGCGCCCCCTACTCCGAAGCCCTGCGCCGGACCCTCTACGACGCCGTGCGCCGGCTCCAGCTTCCGGAGCACTCCGAGCCGATCCTCCTCCATGCCTGGGGCCGCTGGTTCGCGGTCTGGGAGGACCACGGCGGGGAGAGCCGCCACCTCCCGCTGCCCCGCCGGTGGGAGGTGGTGCGCATCCAGTCCGATCCCTCCCGGCCGGAAGGGATCATGCTCCATGAGGTCTAGCCGCCTCACGGTCGAGCGCGAAGGGGTGATCACCCTCCCCGCCGAGGTCCGCGAAGCCGCGAGGCTCCGGCCGGGGGACATCCTGGCCGTGCAGGTCCAGGAACCTTTCCTCGACCTGGAGGTTTACCGCGAGCTGCTCGACGCCTGGGAGTACATGGGATACAACATTCTCATGAGCTTCGTGATCGAGCTCCTGAGCCGCCCGCTCACCGTGCTGGAGCCCGGAGGTCACGTGCGCATCCCCGGGGAGGTCTTCCCGCTCCCCGCGGGAAGCGAGCTGAGCCTCACCTGCGACCCGCGGGGAACGAGCCATCCCCTGCACCTCTACCGCGTGCCATAGCGCTTGGGTAGGCATGGCTACCCAACGGGTAGACCCCTCTACTCAGTGGGTAGACATGGCTACCCACCGGGTAGGCATGGCTACCCAGCGGGTGGACCTCTCTACCCAAGGGGTAGGCATGGCTACCCAGCGGGTAGACCCCTCTACCCGCTGGATAGACCCCTCTACCCAAGGGATAGCCCCCGTTACCCAATGGGTGGAGCCCTCTACCCAGCGGGCGAACGCTTCCCCCTCCGGGCAGCCCCCTCTACCCAGCGGGCGAACGCTTCCCCCTCCGGGCAGCCCCCTCTACCCAGCGGGCGAACGCTTCCCCCTCCGGGCAGCCCCCTCTACCCAGCGGGGAACGCTTCCCCCTCTGGGTAGACACCTCTACCCGGCGGGTAGACGTGGCTACCCAACGGAAGGAGGGGTCTACCCGTGCAAGAATCTCCGCGTATGAACGAGATTCTCACCCGGCTCGCCCGCCACGGCCTCTGGATCGTCTTCGGCAACGTCTTCCTGGAGCAGGTGGGCGTGCCCATCCCGGCGCTGCCCACGCTGATCGTCTCCGGCGCGCTGGCGGCGGACGGCCGGCTCGGCCTGCTGCCGCTGCTCGGCGCGGCCATGGCGGGCTCAATCCTGGCGGACACGGTCTGGTTCCTGATCGGCCGCTGGCAGGGTCACCGGGTGTTGCGGCTGGTCTGCAAGATCTCGCTCTCGCCCGACTCCTGCGTCCGCCGGACGGAGGATCTCTTCGAGCGCCGGGGAATGCTCTCCCTCCTCTTCGCCAAGTTCATCCCGGGCTACAACACGGTCGCGCCGCCGCTGGCCGGGGCCATGGGCACGAGCCTGCCGGCCTTCCTCTTCTGGGACGGCCTGGGCGGCCTGCTCTGGATCGGCCTCGCGGTGACGCTGGGCTGGGTCTTCCATGGCGCGGTGGACCGCGCCCTCGCCTGGCTGCAGACGCTCGGCCTCTGGGCGGCGTTGGTGGTGGGCATCGTGCTGGCCCTGGTGATCGCCTACAAGGTCTGGGAACGCCGGCGCTTGCGCCGCGCGCTGGACCTCGCGAGGATCTCGGTGGAAGAGCTGCGCGAGCTGATGGACAGCGGCCAGGCGCCGGTGATCGTGGACGTCCGCACCCGCAAGGCGCACCTGTCCGGTCACATTCCGGGAGCGCTCCGCATGGCCCTCGAAGACCTCGACGAGAAGCTCGACCACCTGCCGCGGGAGAGGGAGATCATCCTCTACTGCACGTGACCGAACGAGAACAGCGCGGCCCGGGTGGCCCGCGAGCTGATGAAACGAGGCTTCAAAAGGGTGCGCCCCCTGGCAGGCGGGCTCGATGCCTGGGTGGATGCGGGGATGGGGGTGGAGGGGGGCGAGGAGCTCCTGATCGCGGTTCGGCGGAGGGAGGGGTAAACCAAGGACAACAAAGGACTCCAAGGACAGCAAGGACTCCAAGGACAAGGCCCATGACGGGCGTCCTTGCTGTCCTTGGAGTCCTTATGGTCCTTGATGTCCTAGGGAATTCCGCCTACATCAGCCCGTTCCGCTCCACCGCCCCCCGCATCGCCCGGATGTCCCCGTCCAGGGTGCGGTCGTCGCCGAGGAGCGGCGGGGCCAGGTCGCGGACCTTGCGGTAGAGGCGGCGGGTGCCCTCTCCGAGGCTGGCGGCGATGGCGTCGCGATGCTCGAGGGCGGTGCGCTCGCGGAACCGGCGCGCCTCTTCTTCCGCCTCCTGCCATGTTTTCGAGCCCGCCTCCGCCCCCCGCGGATCAATCTCCATTCCGACCCGCCACTCCACGGCCTGGACGGCCACCAGCAGCTCGATCGCGAGCACCGCCTGGACGTTCCTCAGCACCGTGCGCAGCTTGCGCGCGGCGATGGTGCCCATGGCGTTGTGGTCCTCGGAGTTCGCCGAGGTCGGTATCGAGTCCACCGAGGCGGGATGGGTCAGGACCTTGTTTTCCGACACGATCCCCGCGGCCGTGTACTGGGCGATCATCCAGCCCGAGTTCACGCCCCGGTGCGGGATCAGGTTCGCGGGCAGGTTGCGGCTGTGATGGCAGTCGAGCAGCATCTGGGTGCGGCGCTCGGAGATGCTCGCCAGCTCGGCCAGGCCGATGGCGAGATAGTCCGATGCGAAGCCCACGGGCTCGCCATGGAAGTTCCCGGCCGAAAACGAGATCCGCTGATCCCCGCGGTAGCCGTCGGGCCAGTTCTCGCGGAACTCCCAGTCCCACGGCGGCTCGCCGTCCGCGGCGAAGAAGAGCGGATTGTCGGTGGCCGCGTTCATTTCAGCTTCAACTGCGGTGCGGGCGTAGGCGATGGTGTCCCGGGCCGCGCCGTGGACCGTGGGCGCGCAGCGCAGGGAGTAGACGTCCTGCACCGCTCCCGCCTTCTCGATCAGGCGGCTTCCCTTGAGCAGCTCGCGGACGTGCGCGGCACTCGCGATCTGGCCGGCGTGACCGCGGGCCTCGTGCACCCGGCGGTCGAAAGCGCGCGCACAGCCGCAGACCGCTTCCAGGCTGAGGGCCAGCGCCGCATCCGCCACCTTCGCGGTGTGCTCGGCGTCGTGGACCCCGAGACCCAGAAGCGCCGTGGTGAAGGTGGCGCCGTTGGTCAGCGCCAGGCCCTCCTTGTATGAGGGCCTCGGGACCGGCATGCCGAGGTCTTCCTGGAGCTGTTCCAGGCCGCTGCGCAGGTCCCGCGAGCGGTACAGAAGGTCGGCCGGCTCACACACCAGGAAGTAGCGGCCCTCGCCAAGAACCACCACGAAGAGATGGGAGAGCGGGCAGAGATCGCCGCTCGATCCCACGGAGCCGCGGATCGGCACCAGGGGGACGACCCCCCGGTTGACCATGGCCTGGACCACCCGGACCATCTCCTGGCGGATGCCCGAATGGCCCTTGAGGAACGCGTTGAGACGGATCACCAGCGCGGCCCGCACCACCTCGGGCTCGAAGAAGTTGGAGGGGTGGAGGTCGTCCGCCGTCTCCCCCGCTCCCACGGCGTGGCTCAGGAGGATGTTGCACTGCAGCTCCTCGAGCTGCTCCGGCGGCACCGGGATGTTCTTGAACTCGCCGAAGCCGGTGGTGATGCCGTAGTCGAGGACCGGGTTGCCGCTCTGATCGTCCTTATATTTCTGGACGATCGTCTCGATCTGTTCCCGGCTACGGCGGACCCGCTCCATGGCGTCGTCCGCGATCTCCACCCGCACGCGGGGGTCGCGGGCTACCCGGACGAGATCCTCCAGGCGCAGGGACTTGCCGTCGAGGACGACCGGCGAATGGGCAGGGTCGGTCACTTGGAGCTCCCGAGCATCTCGCGGACGGCGGCCACCAGGTCGCTGCGCGGGACCTCGCGCTGGCCGGGGCGCTCTTCCAGCCACTCCTCGCGGCGGGCCAGGGTCTCGGCCTTGCGCCGGCCCACCTCCATGTCCTTCAAGGTAATGGTATTGCGCTCCTTCTCGGTCGAGCCGTAGAGCGCGGCGATCGGGATGCCCCACTGGTCCGCGTACTTGAGCTGCTTGCCCGGCCCCTTGGCCGTGCCCAGGTAGAGCTCGGCCGGGATGCCCTCGCGCCGCAGCTCGTAGACCATGGCCAGGCACTCGCCCTCGAGCGCCGGGTCCATGCGGGTCACGAGGACCTTCGAGGTGGACTTCTCCTGCCCGATGCGGCCCAGGTGAATGAGGGCGGCGAGCAGACGGTCCACGCCGATCGAGGCGCCCACGGCCGGGATGCGCTCGCCCAGGAAGCGCATCACCAGGTCGTCGTACCGGCCGCCGCCGAAGACCGATCCGAACTGCGGCGCGTCGAGCAGGATCGCCTCGAAGACCGGCCCGGTGTAGTAGGCCAGGCCGCGGGCCACGGAGACGTCGAGCGACACCCGGTCGTTGTCGTAGCCCAGGGCGAAGAGGTGCTCGGAGATCCGCTCCACCTTGGCGAGCTCCGGCTCCGCCCCCTCGACGGAAGCGAAGATCTCCCGCAGCCCGGCGAGCACCTGGCGGCGGTCGTCGGGCGGGATGGCGAGGAACCGCTCGATCTTGTCCACCTGCGCGTTCTCAAGACCGAGGCCGCGGATGGGATCGCCCGAGGAGTCCACGTAGCCCTCGGTCAGCTCCAGCCGGACCTTCGCCATCCCGACCTTGTCCAGCTTGTCGAGGACGCGGAAGACGTCCACCCCCTGCTCCGCCGGGATGCCGGCGAAGGCGAGGAGCAGGTTGAGCAGGCTGCGGCTGGAGAAGCGCACCCGGTAGCCGCCGACCTTGAGGGCGGTCAGGGTGTCGCACATGCCGGCGATGATCTCGGTGTCGGCGATCTCGGACTCCACCCCGACCGAGTCCAGGTCGAACTGGGTGAACTCGCGGTAGCGCCCCGGGCCGGGCTTGTCGGCCCGCCAGACCGGCGAGACCTGGTAGCGGCGGAACGGCCGCGGCAGGTCCTTGTACTGGGAGATGACGCGGGCCAGGGGGACTGTCAGGTCGAAGCGCAGGCCGAGGGCCTCCTCCTCCGGATTGCTCACCGTAAAGATCGAGGACGACGCCTCCTGGCCGGCGGCGGAGCCGCGCAGGACGTCGAGGTACTCGACGGCCGGGGTGGACAGGGGGACGAAGCCGTACAGCTCGTAGACGCCGCGGATGGTGTCGATCATCCACTGGCGCGCGAGCATCTGCTCGGGCAGGAGGTCGCGCAAGCCGCGGGACAGGCGCGGTTCGACGGTATCAGCCATACGTTTTCCTTCGAATCGGAATCGGGAGTGGTACCGGCGATGGGATTTGAACCCATGACCTCCTGATCCACAGTCAGGCGCTCTACCACTGAGCTACACCGGCCCGGACGGGAGATCGTACTGGCGCCCAGGCCCTTTGTAAAGCCTTCAGACGGCGACCAGGAGGTTCGACGAGAAGCGCCGGGCGCGGTCGAACCAGCTCCGGCGCAGCTCCATTCCCGCTCCGGCGGCGAGCGCCTGGATCTGGTCCAGGTCGAACTTGTAGGAGCTTTCCGTGTGGATCGTCTCCCCGGCCTCGAACCGGACCTCCAGCCCCGCGCCGGGAATGGCGACGGTCTGCGTCCGCAGGCTCTCCAGGTGCATCTCGATCCGTCCCAGCGCGCTGTCGTAGCGGGCCCGGTGGCGGAAGCTGCGGAGGTCGAACTCCCCCCCGAGCTCCCGGTTGATCCGCGCCAGCACGTTCAGGTTGAAGGCCGCCGTCACGCCCAGCGGATCGTCGTAGGCCGGGATCAGCACGTCCTCCGGCTTCTTCAAGTCCACCCCCAGGAGGAAGGCGTCGCCCGGCTTCAGCAGGGCGCGGACGCTGCGGAGCAGCTCGCTCCGCTCTTCCGGTTCCAGGTTGCCCAGGGTCGAGCCCACGAACAGCACCAGCGTGTGCTTGAAACGGGTGCCCCGCCCCGGGGGCTCCTCCCCGATGGTGCGGAGCGCCTCCCGGTAGTCGGCCACCCAGGCGGTGACCCGCAGGTTGGGGTAGGCGGACAGCAGCTCCTCGCTGCTCTGCTCCAGGGCGGTCCTGGAAACGTCGATGGGCTGGTAGTCGAGGCCGCTCTGGCGCGCGAGCACAGCATCGATCAGCAGCCGCGTCTTCCGCGCATCGCCGCTGCCCAGCTCGAGGATCCGGATCGGTCCCTGCAGCCATGCTGCAATCTCTCCGGCGCTGGCGCGCAGGATCTCCATCTCGGCCCGGAACACGTAGTACTCCGGCAGGGCGCAGATCGTGGAGAACAGGAGCGAGCCCAGCTCGTCGTAGAAGTATTTCGGTTGCAGGACCTTGGGCGAGGCGGTCAGGCCCTGGCGCACGTCCTCGGCGAAGGTGGGGTGCTGGCCGCCGTCGAGCCGCCTGAGCCTCAGCCGCCCGGCGGGCCATCGGGAAGGGGCTCCGAGCGGGGGCTCTGCGGCTCTCGCGCCGGGGCTGGTTTCGATGTCGCGTCCCAAAGCGGGGGCCATGGTAGCATCCCCCGGCCTGTTTCCAATGAGCGATCGAGGAGACCCCCTGCATGGATCGTGAAACGCTGGACATCGACGTTCTCTTCGTAGGCGCCGGACCCGCCAGCCTGGCGGGGGCCTATCACCTCGCCAACCTGATCCGGGAGCACAACGAGACGTCCGCGGCCAGGATCGAGGTGTCGATCGCGGTCCTGGAGAAGGGCCGGGAGATCGGCAGCCACGCCCTCTCCGGCGCCGTGGTGGACCCGCGGGCGTTCCGCGAGCTCTACCCCGAGGATTGGAAGAGCGCACCCTTCGAGGGCCGCGTGGAGCACGAGCAGTTCCTCCTGCTCACGAAGAAGAGCTCGCACGCCCTGCCCATCCCGCCGCCCATGGACAACGAGGGCAACTACGTCGCCTCCCTGGGCAAGCTGGTGAAATGGATGGCCGCGAAAGCGGAAGCCGCCGGCGTGGACATCTTCACCGAGTTCCCCGCCTCCTCCGCGCTCGTCGAGAACGGCCGCGTGGTCGGCGTGCGCACCAAGGACCGCGGCATTTCCCACACGGGGCACGAGAAGGCCAACTTCGAGCCGGGCGTGGACATCCGCAGCCAGGTCGTGGTCCTGGGAGAAGGCCCGCGCGGCACCCTGGTCAAGCAGCTCGACGCCCAGCTCGACCTCTGGCAGGGCCGCAACCCGCAGATCTACGCCCTCGGCATCAAGGAGGTCTGGGACCTCCCCCCCGGCCGCGTGGAGCCGGGCGAGGTCACGCACACGCTCGGCTGGCCCCTGGACGCGAGCACCTTCGGCGGCGGCTTCTTCTACGGCATGGAGAACAACCAGCTCATCGTTGGGCTGGTCGTGGGCCTCGACTACAAGAACCCGCTGCTCGATCCGCACCTGGAGTTCCAGCGCCTGAAGACCCACCCGGACATCGCGAAGAGGCTCGAAGGGGGAACGATGGCGTTCTACGGCGCCAAGGCCCTCCCTGAGGGCGGCTGGTGGTCGATGCCCCGCCTCTCGGGGGACGGCTTCCTCCTGATCGGCGACTCGGCCGGCATGCTGAACAGCCAGCGCTTGAAGGGCATCCATCTCGCCATGAAGTCGGGCATGCTGGCGGCCGAGACGATCTTCGAGTCCCTCACGGCGGGCAGTATCACCGGTAAAGCGCTGTCGAGCTACGAGCAGAAGGTCGAGGAGAGCTGGATCAAGGAAGAGCTCTGGGCGGTGCGCAACTTCCACCAAGCGTTCGATCACGGCCTCGTCGCGGGCATGCTCCAGGCGGGTGCCGGCATGGTGACCGGCGGGCGCGGCTGGGGTCTCGTCAACCGGCTGGAGACCCGGCCGGGCCACGAGCGGATGATCCGCCTCGACACTCCCGAGGGCCGGCGCCTGCGCGCCGGCGATCCCCTGAAGGCCGACAACCGGCTCGTCTTCGACAAGCTGGCGGACGTCTACAACTCCGACACCGCGCACGAGGAGGACCAGCCGGTCCACCTGCTGGTGGCGGACACGGACATCTGCATCTACCAGTGCGCCGTGGAGTACGCGAACCCGTGCCAGCGCTTCTGCCCGGCCGCGGTCTACGAGATGGTGGAAGACGCCGCCTCGCCCACCGGCAAGCGCCTGCAGATCAACGCGAGCAACTGCGTGCACTGCAAGACCTGCGACATCATGGACCCCTACGCGATCATCACCTGGGTGCCCCCGGAAGGGGGCGGCGGGCCGAATTACGGGAAGATGTAGAGGCGAGGAACACGGACTTACATGGACAAACACGGACGATCACGGACCAGCGAGTCCGGTCCGGGCTGTCCGTGCAGGTCCGTGACAGTCCGTGTTCGTCCGTGTTCTTTCCTACCCCACCGGGCTGATCGAGCAGTCCCCGCTCCCGGTCTCCACGCGGATCAC
>Ga0068862_100000572_pt1 | contig 38336 bp, 30 predicted proteins | sample KBSSwiS52_FD_66598 | JGI IMG/M metagenome (GOLD analysis project Ga0068862, IMG submission 66598) | Switchgrass rhizosphere microbial communities from Kellogg Biological Station, Michigan, USA - KBS Switchgrass S5-2 | ecosystem: Host-associated > Plants > Roots > Rhizosphere > Soil ...
GGCAATCCGATCAACCTGACGCCGGACACGCCCTGGGAGGACACCCAGCCCGCCTTCTCGCCCGACGGCGAGCAGATCGTCTTCCGTTCCGGGCGCGACGGCGGCGGGCTCTTCGTGATGGGAGCGACCGGCGAGTCGGTCCGGCGCCTGACCGATTTCGGCTTCAACCCCTCCTGGTCGCCCGACGGCAAGCGGATCGTGTTCGCCACCCAGGGGATCTCGCAGCCGTCGGCGCGCTCCTGGGCGAGCCGGCTCTGGATCGTGGACGTCGCCACCGGCGGGCTGCGGCGGGTCGTGGACGAGGACGCGGTGCAGCCGAGCTGGTCGCCGGATGGGAGCCGCATCGCCTACTGGGGCATGCCGGTGCGCGGGGGGAGGCCGGCCATCTCGACCGTGTCCGCGTCCGGCGGGAAGCCGGTGCGCGCGACGACCGGCGGCGCGCTCGCCTGGAACCCGGTCTGGTCCGCGGACGGCGCCCATCTCTACTTCGCGAGCGACCGCAGCGGCAGCATGAACCTGTGGCGGCTGCGCATCGACGAGTCCTCCGGCCGCGTGCGGGGCGAGCCGCAGCCGGTGACCACTCCCTCGCCCTGGAGCGCGCTGCTCAGCCCGTCGCGCGACGGCCGCAGGATCCTCTACGTCAGCGAGACCGGCGAGAAGAGCGACGTCTGGATGCTGACCCGGGACGAGTAACCCCGCCCTCTATTTCAGGTGCTCGCGCAGGAATTCGAGCGTCCGCGGCCAAGCTTGCTGCGTCGCCTTGAGGTTCGCCCCGTCCCGGTCGCTTTGGGCGCGGAGGAAGCCGTGGCCGGCGCCTTCGTAGGTGTGCGGCTCGTAGGTCTTTCCCAGCTTCTTCATCTCGGCCTCGGCCTGCCCGACCGTCGCGTTGACCCGGGCGTCGTCGCCGCCGTAATGGCCGAGGACCGGGGCCTTGATGCGGGCCAGGTCCGCGCCCTCCGGCGAGGTGCCGTAGAAGACGACGGCGGCGTCGAGGGCGGGCTGGGAGGCGGCATACGAGAAGCTCCGGCCGCCGCCCCAGCAGAATCCCAGCGTGGCGCTCTTGCCGTTGGCCGCGGGCAGCTTGACCGCGTAGTCATGAACCGCATTGAGCCGGGCGGTGGCGTCCTCGGGGGAGAGCCCGCGCACCAGCTTGACCACGTCGTCGCGGCTCGCCGCCGACTCGGTGCCGCCGCCGTTGGGTCCGAGGCCCGAGATCAGGTCCGGGGCCACGGCGATGAACCCGTCGCGGGCGAGCTGGTCGGCGACGCCGCGCAGCCAATCCGAAAGGCCGTAGATCTCGTGGATGAGGATCACGACGCCGGCCTTGTCCTTGCGCTCGGGATAGACGATCCAGGTGCGGATCGGAGTGCCGCCCGAGGGGAGCTTGATGTCCACGTACTCCCCATGGCGCGGAGACTTCTCCAGCGCCGCCTTGGCCTGCTGCTCGGACGGCGGCAGGTTCTCGTCGCGGGGAGCGGCCGGCGCCGGGGCCGCCTGCGCCGCCGGAGTCTCCGCGGGATGGGCATGGGCAGGCTCCGCGGGCGGGGCCATCAGGATCGCGGTCGTGAGGAAAACAGTCCACATAGGCTCGACCTCCTCTCTGCGGGCGCCATTGTAGCCGGGAGCCGGCGCGCAACGCTCCGCAGCCGGATTTGAAGCTCCGTAAAAAAATTCAGCCCTCCGCGGGCCAATTTGGCGCGCTGAAAATTTTTTCAGCCCTCCGCAGAAAAATTTGGCGCGTCGAATTTTTTCCCAGAGCTCCGCAGCGCAATTTGGCGCGTCGAATTTTTCTGCGGAGGGCCGCAGCGCAATTTGGCGCGCCAAAAATTTTTACGGAGCTCCGCAAGGAATTTTGGCGCGCCGCAGAAAAATTCGGAGCGTCGCAGCCTGCCGCGGACCTCTTCCGCTGAGGCAACCTTCTCTCCTTCAGGAATTGGGCAGGCTCCGCGGGCGGGGCCATCAGGATCGCGGTCGTGAGCAAACCTCGCCGGGCAGCGCCCGTATAAGAGCCACATCCTTTGCCCGTCGAGGAGGCATGGCCATGGCTCGAATCCCGTTTCCCGCCCTTTCTCTCGCCCTGGCGCTCGTCGCTGCCGGACCCGCTGCAGCCCTCGATTGGCCGCAGTTCCGGGGGGTGAACCGGGACGGCGTCTCGGCCGAGACGGATCTGCCTCGGAGCTGGCCGGCGGAGGGCCCGCGGGTGATATGGAAGCGGGCGATCGGGGAGGGGTACTCCGGGATCAGCGTCGTCGGCGACCGGCTCTACACCATGGACTCGGACGGGACGGCCGAGTACGTCCTGGCCCTGGAAGCGGGCAGTGGCAAGGAGGTCTGGCGCGTTGCGGCCGGCCCTGAGCTGATCGACAGCATGGGCAACGGCCCGCGGACGACGCCGACCCTGGACGGCGGCACGGTCTACGCCATGGGCTCCCATGGCCGGCTCCTCGCCCTGAAGGCGGCCGATGGGGCGAAGATCTGGGAGGTGGAGCTGACCCAGACGTTCGGCGCCAAGCGGCCCAACTGGGGGTACTCGGGCTCGCCCTTGATCGACGGCGATCTGCTCATCCTGGAGGTCGGAGGGACGGAGGGCCGGGGGGTGGTTGCCTTCGAGAAGGCCACGGGGAAGGTCCGCTGGGGGGCCCTGGACGGCGATGCCGCCTACTCCTCGCCGGTCCTGATGACGATCGGCGGCATCAAGCAATACGTGGTGACCCGCCGGGCCGGCTCGCAAACGGTCGCGCTGCGGCCTGACGGCTCGGTCCTCTGGACCCACCCGGGGCCTTTCTCAGTCATAGCAAGCGCCCTCTGGATCCCGCCGGACAAGGTCTACGTCTCGGGCGGGGACGACGCCGGGGCGGCCCTCCTGCGGATCAAGACCGAAGATGGAAGGGCCACGGTCGAGGAGCTGTGGCAGACCCGCGCGATGAAGAACCACTTCAACAATGCGGTCCTCGTGGGTGACCACCTCTACGGTTTCGACAACGCCACCTTCAAGTGTCTCTCGGTCGCCACGGGCGAGCCGACCTGGGCGTTTCGGGGCCTGGGCAAGGGCTCGCTCCTGGCCGCGGACGGGGACCTGCTGATCGTCCTTGCGGACCAGGGGACGCTCCTCCTGGTCAAGGCGATTCCCGACGCCTACACCGAGCTCGCACGATTCCAGGCCATGGAGGGCAAGGCGTGGACCGCACCGACCCTTGCCAACGGCCGGCTCTACCTGCGGGACCATGATGAGATCGTTGCCCTGGAGATGAAGACGCCGGGCGCCAGGGCAGCTTCCGCGTTTCCTGCCCCCGCCCGGAAAGAGACGAGCCCCTCCCCTGCAACTCCCGCCCTCACCCTCGAGGAAATCGTGGCCCGCTACGAAGCGGCCCGGGGTGGCCGGGAGCGCTGGCGGGCTCTGCGGTCCATCGAGATGGAGGGCACGTTCACCAGCTTCAGCGAGGACGCCCCGTTCACCCTGCGCCGCAAGCGTCCGGACCTCTACCGGTTCGACTCCAGGATGATCCGGAAGGAGATGATCGTCGCTCAGGGGGCTAGCGGGCCCTGGTGGCGCTATCCTCTCTATGGGATCGACAGCCCGGCAAAGATCGAGGAGGCTCCCGTGGTCGTCATGACCGCCCGCGAGGCGGAGATCGAGCCGGCCCTCTTCGGCTATCGGGAAAAGGGCTACAAGGTCGTCCTGGCCGCCGGGGAAACGTGAACGGTCAGGAGACCCTCCGCCTCGAGCTCACCCGGTCCAACGGCTGGGTGGAGACCTGGCACCTCGATCCCCGGACCTGGCTGGAGGTCGCGGTCGACTCGAAGGTCTTCGACTACTCCCAATTGCCCCAGGAGATGCAGGAGAGGGCGTACTTCTCCGACTTCCGGACCGTCGACGGCCTGGTCATCCCCCACCGGATCGAGAGGGAGTACGGCGCCCGGCACACCGTGACGAGGGTCGAGAAGATCCGCGTGAACCCCGAGGTGGAAGACGGGGTGTTCGCGATGCCTTAGCGTCAGGTGCTGCTCGTAGCTCCTCCAACCCGCGGACAGGATGACAGCGCACCCGAGATGTGGCCGGGCTCCTGCCTTGGAGGGTTGAATTGACTCGCCTTCAGCGCAGGCTTAAACTCTCTAGGTTGTTGCACTCCGGACTGTTGCAGAGGAGACGACCACGCGCCCGGTATCGCGAGCACCGCGCGGAGGCTCAATCTCCGAGGTGGCGAGTTTGGCAAGGCAGGGATCGAGACCGCCAGTGAGACGCAAGGAGGCTCGTCGGCGTCGCCGTGATGTGGACCGCGCGGCTATGCAGGCGCGCGCAGGCCGGCAGCGGCGTGTGTGGCTGGCCGTCTCGCTCGCTGCGGTGATCGCGCTGCAGGTCGCGAGCACGTGGGGTCGGCTCGGCGCTCCCTTTCTCGATACTCGCCTTCATTACAGCTACGACAATGCAGACTTCGGCTTCAAGATCCGAAACGGCATACGGAACAGCGATCTGCGGTCCCAGTTTGGTGTGACGGTGAATACCTATGATCGCTGGGGCGAGAGAACAGGTCAGCCAGGGTACTACACGGATCATCCGTTTTTGCTCAAAGCACTGCTGCAACTGTACGGGCGCGTAGCCGGGGTCTCGGAATGGACAACGAGATCATTCTATCTGTTCGTCGCCATCGCGACGGCAGCAGGATTCTACTGGATCCTGGTACAGACCACGGGAAACCTGTTCTCCTCGGCCGCCGGCGCAGCTACGCTGGTAACCCTGCCGCTCTTCGCCGTCTACCAGATCTGCGTGAAATTCGAGGCGGACGGAATGTTGCTCGCGGTCTGGATCTTCGTGGTCTTTACCGCATATCTTAGGCAGGGTACTCGGGTAATTCGGCTGCTCTACGCCGTCCTCGTGGTCGCTGCCTTCCTGACCCATTGGACTGCGATTCTTTTTGTCGGCTGTCTCGGTGCCTACCAACTGCTCCTCGCACGCCGTCTTCCGAGGGCTCGCGAGCTGGTACGCACTACCGTTTTAGCGTCCGCTGCCGGGTTCATAGCCGTTCTGGCTCTGATGAGCTACCTTCAGCATGGCCCGGCCGGTGCAATGGAACCGCTTACGAGAGCGTTCGTGGTCAGAGCTGCGTCAATTCCCTTCAGTGTCTGGATCGACCGGCAGCTCATTTACCTGAAAAAGAACTTCACGGCGCCCATGGTGTTGGCATGCCTCGCAATGCTGTGGCTATTTGTGAGTCATCTGTGGAAATCGAGACCTGTGAGCGGGACAGCACAGGACCCGCCGGATCAGGAGGATCTGAATCTCCTCGCGGGTTTCATTGCCGTGACTTCCGCGGTTGCCTGCATATGGGTCGCAATGTTCCAGCAGGGCAGCTTCATTCACGTCTATTGGCAGTATTGGTTCTGCCTTCCGATCGGGGCGCTCGTCGCGGGGGCCATTACGCTGGCCGAGAAGAGGTGGCGCACGCCTGAGATCTGGAGGGTCCTCGCGTGTGGCCTCGTGGTCTGGCTCTTCGTTTCCGCCCAGCAGACCCACAGGGGTATCGTCGCGGATCAGCTCGGTACGCCTGCGGATATCGAGTTCCTGCGATCGCTACGATCTGATCATTTCGAGAGGCTGGTGTTCGTGCCAGTGACAGATACGGCGCTAACTCAATGGTTTCAGGGCCCTCTGTTCCCTTATTATACTGACAGGCACATCGCTGTTGCCGATCAGCCGGATGAGGTACACCGGGGCGACAAGCTCCTTGTTCTGCGATACAAGCAGCGCCCGATCGTGGTGAGGCGCATCGAACAGTGGTCGGGCGTGCAACTCGCGAATGAGAAGTGTGGCCTTCGAATGTGTGCTTATGACGCCAGGTAACTGATTCTACGCATACAGAATCCGCATCGCCGCCTTGGCCCTGCTGCTGATGCGTGTCTTGGAGCGCAAGCTCCGAGCGGCTGGCTTGGGCCTTTCCGCTGAGCAAGCTCTGGAGGTGCTCCACACCGTCAGTGTGGTTGACACCGCGCTCGGCGAGGGTAAGGCCAAGCGCTCGCTCAGCCGGGGCTCGGCCCGAGCGCGATCGGATCCTCCTCGCTCTCGGCATCGCCGATCCCAAGCCTCCCGTTCCCCCACCCAACGAGGAGGTTCTCCCTGTGTACTGACAATCCAAAAACTTGGCCGCTTGTTTTCAAACATTTAGCGCGGCATCCGTAAAACATGGGCTCGCAGATGCGATCGGTCAGCAGCCGGGCTCCAATGCATCAGGCAGCGGGAACGCTGCCGATGTCGGCGTCATGGTTCCGCTCTTGGAAGCACTGAGCCTGGATCTTGAGTTCCTCTTCGGCACTGTTCGACGGCGCCAGACGCTCGATCGCACAGCGATTCATACATCACAACAAACTATAGATTGTGGAGCGTGGCCGGCTATTCGACATCGGACGTCGTGTCAGCCGGCCCCTGCCCGTAGTCCAGAGATCTTGCGCCCACGCGCGATTCCTTGCGCTCCTCCTCCCTGCACTTGCTGTCGGGTGGAACCTATTGGGGTAGTGAGGAACACAGTCCATATAGGCTCGACACCCTCTCTGGCGGCGCCACGGTAGGCGCGTTCGCTGAAGGTCCGGGGTGATTTGCGGTAAGCTAAGGGCCTGGAACGAGGAGCGCTCGATGGGTTCGAAGATCCCCCGAAATCATTCCGCTTTCCGACCTTGGGCAGGGGGCTGCCGCGGTCGTCCGCCGTGTCCGTGATTCCCAGACGCCCGCCGTCATCACTCAGCGTGGCCGTGCGAAGGCTATTTTGATCAGCATCGAATCCTACCGGCAATCCGAGGCGGAGCGAGAGCTGCTGGCCCGATTGGCGCGAGGAGAGCAGGAGATCATGGCCGGGCAGGGGGAGGATCTGGATACCGTCCTCGCCGAGGCCGATGCCATTCTCAACCGGCGAGGTTCGTGAAGGTCCGGTTCACACCGGGAGCGCGGGCCGCATCTCCTCCGGAAGGTGCGGCACGCTGAACGCTACTTCCGGCGGATCAGCCGGATTTCTTCGAGCAGCCGGCGCGCCTGATCGGCCTGGCCCGGAGTGGGAGCGTGGGCGGCGAGGTCTTCGAGGAGCTGGACGGCCTCATCCCACTTTTCCTCTTCGGCCAGGCGGGCGGCCTCGTCGTAGCGCTCTCCGAAGCGGTTGTAGGCGAGGACTTCGCGGACTTCGTCCAGACGCCGCTGCAGGTCCGCTCGCTGTGGACCGGCGGCCTTGGCGGTGATCTCTTCCAGCAGCGGCAGCGCTCCCTCCAAGTCCCCCTGTTCGAGCTGGCGCTCCACGGCGACCCGCAGCTCTTCGATCCAGACGGCGCGGGCCCGCTCCGCCTCGGCGGGGCCTCCCTCGACCGCGATCACCCGGTCGATCAGCGCCTCGGCCGCCTTCGGCTGGCCATTGCGCACCCGGATCAGCATCAGGTTGTAGGCCGTGCTCGTGTCCCAGGGCCTCAGGCGATGGGCGGTCTCGAAGGCGCCGAGCGCCTCCGCGGAGAGCGGCGACTCGAACGAGAGGGCATAGCCGAGACGGGCCCAGGCGTCGCCGAAGTCGGGGCGCAGCGCCACGGCGCGCCGGAAGGCCTCGGCGGCCTGGCGCAGAGCCGCGCGGTCCGGCGCGAGCTCCAGCCGGGCGAGGCCATGGTGGTACTGGACCAGGAAGTCGTCCGGCGCCGCCCTGGCGGCGCGCTCCAGCCAGGAGGCGGCTTCGTCCTTCTTTCCCGAAAGCTCCGCCAGCACGCCCAGCCCGGCGAGCGCTCCGCCGTGCTCCGGATGCGCGGCCAGGGCGGCCTTCAGGTGCTCCTCCGCGTCGGTCCGGCGGGACGGATCGAGGAACGCCAGCAGCAGGCCGAGCCGGGCGAGCAGGTCGGCCCGCGGTAGCGGCTCGGCGCGGAAGCTGGCCTCCGACACGGCGCCGGCCGGAGCCTGGACATACGCGAATTCGCCGCGCCGGACATAGGCGAGCAGCTCCGCGTCCAGCTCCCCGCCGAAAGCCGCCCGGAACGCTTCGTCCGCAGGCTCGCCGCGGGACAGGGTGTGCAGGTAGCGCAGCGTGAGCTCGCGGCGCGCCGGGTTGCCCACCAGGAGGTAGTGGGCGAGGGCCCAAGTCTGGGCGTAGAAGACGTTGCGCCGCGCGCCCTCGTGGTAGTCCTTCGAGTGGACGTCGAGCGCGAACAGCTCGGACACGGGCAGGAGCGGGTTCGCCTGGAGCCAGCGCGCGTGCTCCTCCATGGGCCGGCCGATCCGCGCCCCGGTGCCGCGGGTGTCGAACGTGCTGTAGAGCTGGGCCATGCCCTCGTGGAGCCAGAGCGGGAGGCCAGGGTAGTTGTTGCGCAGCACGTAGTGGAGGTACTCGTGGTAGACGATCGAGCGCGCGTCTCCCCGCGGATCGGCGTTGACGGCCACGTAGTTGGCTTCCGGCCGGGCGAGGAACCAGCCGCCCACGTCCACCGGCTTGCCTTCGAAGACCAGGCGGTAGGGAGCGAGGGCGCCGCCGTCCTTGAACACGAACAGGAAGGTCGGGTTCGGCGAAGAGAGCTTGAGGTCCGGATCGAGCTGGGCCAGGGTGGCGCGCAGCCGCTCGAGGTCGGCGGCGAGGCGGCGGGTGGGCCGTTCCCCGGCGTCGCTGAACAGGGTGAAGTGCTCCGACTCCAGACGGATCCAGGCGTCCGCATCCGGGGGAAGCGCGCGCGCGGCGCTCACTCCGGGAAAGACAGCGAGAAGGATGACGAGAGCGAGCCTCAGAGTCCGTTCCTCCCTGGCATAGACTAGCGCTTCATCATGTTCGGCTCCATCCTGGCTGCCTACCGGGAGGCTTTCTCGGGCCTCAACCGCGCCGTCTGGCTGCTGGCCCTGACTACGCTGGTCAACCGCAGCGGCACCATGGTGCTGCCGTTCCTGATCCTCTATCTCACCCGCAAGCAGGGCTTCGCGACCACGGACGCGGGCAAGGCGCTGGGGATCTACGGCGTGGGCGGCGTGCTCGGCTCCTATCTCGGAGGCTGGCTCTGCGACCGCATGCCGCCGCGGCGCGTGATGGTGGGCAGCCTGACGCTCGCCGGCATCGGCTTCCTGCTGCTCGGGCGGCTCGAGGCCCGGCCCGCCATCCTGGTGACGATCTTCTTCCTCGGGCTCGTGGGGGAGGGCTTCCGTCCTGCCAACGCCGCGGCGGTCGCCGCCGCCAGCCCGCCGGAGCTGCGGATCCGGGCCTATGCGCTCAACCGCCTGGCCATCAACCTGGGGATGTCCCTGGGGCCGTCCATCGGCGGCTTCCTGGCCATGATCGACTACGGCTGGCTGTTCCTGGTGGACGGCGCCACCAGCCTGTTCGCAGCGGCGGTGCTCTTCGTCGCCTTCCATGCGGAAGACCGCAAGCCCGTTGCGGCGCCGGCCGTCGCGGAGCCCGGGCGCTCTCCGTGGCGGGACCGCCCGTTCCTGGTGATGATGGCGCTCTTCTTCCTGCTGGCCCTGATCACCTTCCAGATGGTGAGCACCTTCCCGCTGACCCTGCGCGACCTCTACGGCTTCCAGGAGGGACACATCGGCCTGGTGATGGCCGTCAACACCGTGATCATCGTGCTGTTCGAGATGGTGCTGGTGCACCGGCTGGGCGCCATGGATCCGCTGCGGCTGGTGGGGATCGGGGGGCTGCTCTTCGGCCTGGGCATGGCGCTGCTGCCGTTCGGCACGAGCTTCCTCTACGCGGCCTTCACGGTGGTGGTCTGGACGGTCGGGGAGATGCTCGCCTTCCCGATGTCCTCGGGAGCGGTGGCGAACCGGGCGGGCGAGGCGAACCGCGGCCTCTACATGGGCCTGTATACGCTTTCGTTCGAGGGCGCCTGGATCTTCTCGCCGATCGTGGGCACATGGGTGTACCAGACCTGGGGCGCGAAGACCCTCTGGCTCGGCTGCGGCGCCGTGGGCGTCATCCTCCTGATCGGCTTCTACGGCGTTTCCGCCGCGGTTGCCAGAGAGCGCTGATCAACTCTCCTCGTGGAGATGCAGTTTGCGGTACCCCCGGTTCCAGTAGATCAGCGGCGGCGCCTCGGCCTTGGGCACGCTGCTCGCCTCGACGGTGCCGACGTAGATCGTGTGCGAGCCGGCCGGGTAGCGCGCGTGGATGTTGCAGTCCAGCCAGGCGAGCGCGTCCTGGAGGATCGGCGCGCCGGTGTGCGCCGTGCCCCAGTTGCCCTGGGCGAAGCGGTCCTCGTCCTTGACCCAGGCGAAGCGGTTCGACAGCTCGAACTGCTCCTCGCCCAGGATGTTGACCGCGAAGACCGCGTCCGGCTCCTGCAGCATGGAGTAGGCCATGTGGCGGTTCTCGATGATGACCATGATCATCGGGGGATCGGCCGAAACCGAGGCGAAGGCCGAGACGGTCAGGCCGTGTTTGTGCTCGCCCGCCTTGATCGTCACGATCGTGACGCCGGCGGGGAAATGGCGCAGGGCCAGCCGGAACTCTTCCGAGGTAATCATCGCTCCCTCCTTTTTATAACCTGCAAGGTGCAGGGATTCTGCCACAAGCGGGTGGCACTCCCCTTGCAGTCCCCGGCCCGTGGACAGGAGGAAGAAATGGCCAAGACCAAGCTGAAGAAGAACGTGAAGGGGCTGCTGAACCGCCGGGTGCAGATCGGCATGTTCACCGTGCCTCTCTGGGTGGCCGGCGCCGTGTTCGCGGCCAAGCTGATCCGCGACCGCCGGCGCCGCCACGCGATCGCCTGAGCCCTCCCTTTACCTCAGCCCCTGTTACATCTAAGCTAAGCCCAGTTTCGTAGGGCTTTCAGGAGACAGGGGATGACCTATCGGTGGGGTTGTGCGGTCCTTGTGGCGCTGTGCCTTGCAGCTCCTCTGCGGGCCCAGGAGGAAGCTCCTGAGGAAGAGGAGCCCTCTCTCAAGCCGAAGCTCGAATTCGGCTTCGAGGCCAAGGCCCACTACCGCGACAGCGACCTCAACCGCTTTCGGGTTCCGTTCGACTTCCCGGAGACGTTCCTGCCGCGGGGCCAGAAAGACGGCTTCGAGGAGACGGTCAACGCCGGCTCGCACCTGGAGGTCTCGACCGTCACGCTCCTGATCGACGCCACCTGGGGCGACGGCCTCGCCGCGCACGGCAAGATCGACTTCATCGACCTCTACGACCGCAATCCCACCTCGTCCGACGGCAAGACCGACGTGGACGAGGCCTGGGTGCGCTTCGGCATCGAGCCCGACCCCGCGACGCTCGCGCCGCGCTGGGGGGCCTATCTCAAGCTCGGCAAGATGCCGAAGTTCGAGCGCCAGGACGACCGCCACCTGGAGAGCTACGGCCTGGTCTCGACCGCGTTCAACCGCTTCGAGGACACCGGCGCCGAGCTGGGTCTGAACCTCGGCCGTCACGTCTACGTGAAAGCCACCGCCACCCAGGGCAACCCGGTGTTCATCCGCGATCCCAACGCCCTGGCTGGTGACCACGGCATACCCGCGCAGCTCCGGGACTTTCCGGACCCGGAGCTCAAGACCGGCATCGTCATCCTCTACGACGCCGAGGTGGAGGACCTCGACGTGGACGGCGATCTCGAGCTCGGCGGCGGCCTGGGCGTGCGCTTCGCCGACGAGGGCGGCGTCAACGGCGTCGACGTGCTCGCCTGGAGCTACCAGCGCACCCTGGCCGAGACCGTGGAGCTGGAAGGCACTTTCTACGGCGGCGACCTCGACCTCCTGAACGGGCCGTTCGACCGCTTCCCCTATGCCACCCGGGGGGACGAGAAGAAGGAGACCGGCGCCAACGTCTGGGTCTACTTCGGCGGCCTGTCGTTCTTCGGCCAGTACGTGGACCAGGAGATCGCGGGCCTGCCGCGCACCGGCCTCGAAGGGGAGCTCGCCTGGCGCTTCGACCTGCCGCTCTGGCTCTCCATCGGCGACCGCCAGCTCTTCACCTTCGTGGCCCCGGCGGTGCGCTACTCCGAGCTGGACAACGACTTCCGCAATCCGCCGAGGACCCCGTCCCCGAGCCTGGCCTGGGACTGGAACAAGCTGGACGCCGGCCTGCGCCTCGGGATCATCCCCGGCGCCGACCTGACGGTCGAGTATGCCGACCACGAGTTCACGCTGGGCAACGGGGCGAAGCGGGAGAACAACGAATTCCTCACCACCTTCCGTTGGAGGGTGTAGCCATGCGGCGGCTGGTCCCAATCCTGATGTTCCTCCTTGCCGTTCCCGGTGCGGCCGAGGAGCTGCGCGGCCGGATCCAGCTCGTGGGCAAGGGAGGCAAGGGCGCGGCGCGGGGGAGCGACGTGCGGCAGGCGTTCGTCTGGTTCGAGCCTGCTTCCGGCACGCCCGCGCGGCCGCCTGCGACTCCCTTTGTGATGACCACCCGGGACAAGCAGTTCGTGCCGCGGACACTCACCATTCCCGTGGGGAGCCGGGTGCGCTTCCCGAACGAGGACGTCATCCTGCACAACGTCTTCTCCGTATCCGGAGGCAACTCCTTCGACCTGGGCCTCTACCGCAGGGGCGCGGGCAAGGAGCGGAAGTTCGATCAGCCCGGCCTGGTGCGGGTGTTCTGCAACGTCCACCACTCCATGGTCGCCTACATCCTCGTGCTCGAATCACCCTACGTGGCCACTCCCGATGCCGAGGGCCGTTTCGTGCTGACCGGGCTGCCGAAGGGGCCCGGGCGGCTGACCGTCTGGCACGAGCAGGCGGAGCCGACGAGCATGGACGTCCAGGTGCCGCGGACGGAATTGATCTCCGCGCGGGTGGAGATCGTGCGTCCCCGCATCCCGCCCCACCTCAACAAGACCGGCAAGTCCTACTCGACGCGTGACAACTACAACCAACGCTAGCCGCCGCGCCGGCCTGTCGCTGGGCACCCGGGTCTTCCTGGTCACCAGCCTGCTGATCCTCCTCTCGGTGGGGACGGCGGTGGTGCTGACCTCGCTGCGCGTGCGCAGCACCGCCCGCGCCGAGGCCGACCGGGCGCTCAAGAGCAGCGCGGCGGTGCAGAACCTGGTGCAGGCGCAGCGCTTCCAGCAGCTCAGCCTGATCTCGGGAGTCTTCGCCGGCGATCCGCAGGTGGCCGCCTACCTGGGCGAGACGACGGGGACCGTGGACGTGGCTTCCGCGCTGGATCAGCTCGGCGAAGGGCAGGAGCGCCTCGGCTTCGACTTCGCCATCCTCCTCGATCCGAGAGGCCACGTGGTCGCCCGCTCGGACAACCCGAACGCCACCGGGGAGGATCTCTCGCAGCGGCCCCTGGTGGCCAAGGCCGTGGCCGACTTCGAGGGCTCGGGCATCTGGCAGGAGGGCGACCGCCTCTACTACGCAGTGGCGGTCCCGGTCACCAAGGCGTTCGAGCTCTACGGCTACCTGATCACCGGCTTCGAGATCGACGATGCCGCGGCGAACCAGGTCAACGAGGTCAGCGGCTCGCAGCTCGCCTTCGTCACTCTCGGGGACGAGCCGAAAGTGGTGGCCACGACCCTGCCGCCGAGCACGGCGAAGAGCCTGGCCGCGGCCCTGCGCTCCGGCGAGAAGGGGATGGGCAAGGCGATGCGTGCCGGCACGGCCGTGCCGCGCACCGAGCTGACCCTGGACGGCGAGCCCTGGCTCGCTTTCCAGTCGCCGCTCCTGGATGCCGCGGGCAAGCCGGCGGGAGCGACGATCGCCCTCGCCTCGCTGGGCCAGGGGCTCGCCGCCTACCGCGAGATCGAGACCGTGCTCGTCGTGGCCGGTCTCGCCTCGGCCCTGATCGCCGGCTTTCTGTCCTTCTACCTGGTGAATCGCACCCTGCGGCCGGTCAAGCAGCTCGCCGCCGCGGCCGAGGCGGCGCGGCAGGGGAACTACGACCAGCGGATCACCGCGCAGCGCCATGGCCGCAGTGATGAGGTGGGGCAGCTCGCCGGCGCCTTCGACGAGCTGCTCGCCGACCTGCGCGAGAAGCGCGACATGGAGACCTACGTCACCGAGCTGTCGCGCAACCTCCCCGAGCCCTCCCAGGGCAAAGCCGCGCTGGGCGCGCCGCAGACCCGCGAGCTCCTCCTCATGGGGATCGAGCTGCGGCGCTTCGCCCGCCCCGTGGACGGCGCCGGGCCGCAGGCCACGCTCGACCTCCTGGCCATCGACCTGAAGCGCATCTCGAACGCGATTTCCGCGAACCGCGGGCACATCGAGGGAATCGTGGGGCACCGCGTGCTCGCCCGCTTCGACGGCGCCAGCCGCGGCCGGCGCGCTCTGGGCGCGGCGGCGCAGATCCTGGGCGAAATGGATGATGAAACGGCCGAGACCGACTCGCCGGTCGTGGCCCTGGCCTCCGGCCGCACGGTCACCGGCCCGGTCTCCTACGGCGAGCAGATGGAGCGCGGCTTCGTCGGCCTGCCGGTGCAGCAGCTCGAGAGCCTGCTGCGCGAGGCCACACCGGGCGAGCTGCTGCTCTCCCGCGACGTCCACGAGGAGCTGCGCGAGCCGTTCGAGCAGGCCGGCTACCGCCTGGCCGAGCGCCGCGGCCTGCTCTCGCCGCAGCCGCTCTACGTGGTGAGCGGCCGCATGGCCTCCCGGATGACGAGCGTGCGCGGGATCGGGCCAGCGGAAATGGGCACGGTCACTCCGGCCGGCACCGGCGTCGAGACCCTCTCCGGCATCTCGCCGGGCGCGCTCATGGGGCAGCGCTTCGAGATCCTGGCCGTGCTCGGCTCGGGCGGCATGGGCGTGGTCTACAAGGCGCGCGATCGCGAGCTCGACGACCTGGTCGCTCTCAAGATGCTCAGGAAGGAGCTGCTCGGCGACCGCGCCAACCTCGACCGGCTCAAGGCCGAGATCAAGCTGGCGCGCAGGATCACGCACCCGAACGTGCTGCGCACCCACGACTTCGGCGAGATCGAGGGCCTGCCCTACATCTCCATGGAGTACGTGCGCGGCGTGACCCTGCGCTACCTGCTCGACCAGACGAACCGCCTTCCGTACTCGGCCGGCCTGCGCCTCGCCAAGCAGCTCTGCGCCGGGCTCGGCGCCGCGCACGCCCAGGGGGTCATGCACCGCGACATCAAGCCGGAGAACCTGATCCTGGAGCCCACGGGCAACGCCAAGCTCATGGACTTCGGCATCGCCCGGCCGATCAAAAGAGCGGAGGCCGGGCAGACCGAGGCCGGCTTCATCGTGGGCACGCCGCTCTACCTCTCCCCCGAGCAGCTCGAAGGCAGGGACGTGGACGCGCGCGCCGACATCTACTCGACGGGCGTGGTGCTGTACGAGATCTTCACCGGCGAGCTGCCGTTCAATGCGCCCAGCGCGGTCGAGATCATGCTCAAGCACCTGCGCGAGCCCGCGCCCTCGCCCCGCACCCACTGGCCGGAGATTCCGCCGAAGCTCGAAGCCATCATCCTGCGCTGCCTGGAGAAGGACCCCGAGGCGCGCTATCGGACCGTCGAGGATTTGCACAAGGACCTGGAGCTGCTCACGGCGTGAGCCATGGCGTGCTCACCCCCTGCTCTGCGTAGAGGCCATATGAGAACGATCTTCGATTCCGAGGACGAGGCCAGAGGGGACGCCATGATCGCTGATATTTCGGCTACGCAGACCGGTACCTACTCCTTTACCGACCTGGCCCGCCGGCTGGAGGAGTACGAGAATCTTTTCGAGATCGGCGGCCGTCTCGCCGGCACGCTGGACGTCCAGACGGTGCTGGAGCGCGCCCTGGAGAACGCCGAGTCGGTCTGCCGCGCCGAGACCAGCTCGATCTGGGAGCTGGACGAGGAGCGCCGGGAGCTGTTCTTCCGGGTGGTGCGCGGCCAGGCCGCGGGCGCGATCCGCAACCTGCGCGTGCCGGTGGGGCAGGGGATCGTCGGCAGCGTGGCCTTGAGCGGCGAGGCCGAGATGGTCAACGACGTGGCCGCCGATCCGCGCTGGCGCGGCGACTCGGCGATCTTCCAGACGCGGTCGATCCTGACCGTGCCGCTCGTGGCCGAGGGCCGGGTCATCGGCGTCATGCAGCTCCTGAACCCGGTGGGGCGCGACCGCTTCACGGACGGCGACCTGCGGCGGATGAGCCTCTTCGCCGGCATCCTCTCCCACCCGCTCCAGAACGCCCGTCTCCACACCGCGCAGCAGCGCCAGTTCTTCAACATGGTGACGGCGCTCGCCGAGACCCTGGACAAGCGCGACCCCTACACCGGCGGGCACGTGCGCCGGGTCGTGGCCTACTCGCTGCTCCTCGGCGCCGAGATGGAGCTCGACCGCGCCGATCTCAAGGACCTCTGGCTCGCCGCTACCCTGCACGACATCGGCAAGATCGCCACCCCGGACCGCATCCTGGGCAAGCCGGCGCGCCTCGAGCGCGAGGAGGTCGAGATCATGAACCGGCACCCGGTGGACGGCGCCGCCATCGTCTCGCACCTGTCGAACCCGGCCGTGCTGGAGGGAGTGCGCAACCACCACGAGCGCGTGGACGGCAAGGGCTATCCCGACGGTCTCTCCGGAGATGCGCTGCCGCTGGTCGCCCGCATCATCGCCGTGGCCGACACCTACGACGCCATGACCACGAGCCGTCCCTACCGCGACGGCCTGCCGCCGGCCCGGGCCTGCCAGGAGATCGTCTCGTCGGCCGGCACACAGCTCTGCCCGGACGTGGTCGCCGCCTTCCGGTCGCTCTACGAGAGAGGCATGTTCACGGTGGAGGGCGGGGAAGAGGTCGTGAGATCGATCGCTCCAGTGTAGAATCCCGCCAGAGGTTTCCCCCAATGTTGCGGCTGCGCTACGTCCTCGAAGGCGAGGACCACGTCTTTCCCCTGACCGCCTCCCAGGTGCGGCTGGGCCGCGGGAGCGACAACGACATCGTCCTCTCGGACGTGTCCGTGTCGCGCTACCACGCCGAGCTGAGCCGCGAGAACGGCTCGTGGTTCGTCCAGGACCTCAAGAGCACGAACGGCGTCGAGGTGAACCGGGTGCCGGTGCAGCGGGCGCCGATCCTGCCGGGGGACCGGCTGGGGATCGGCGTCTTCGACCTGCAACTGGAGAGCTTCGAGCCGCGGGATCTCCGCCAGGCCCTGCCGATGGCTCCACCCGTGAAGGACGACACCGGGCCGATCCTGAACAACGCCACGATCGTGCGTCCGCTGGCCGAGCTCGCGGCGACCTACGGCCTGGGCACGAAGCCGGCCCACGCCGAGGAGACGACCCGGGAGCAGACCGACGCCGACCGCCGGTTCGGCCATCTGGCCCGCCTCGCCCGCTTCCTGATCACCGCCCAGGCCGTGGACGAGGTCTTCCAGCAGGTGCTCGACATCTCGTTCGCGTCGCTGCCCGTGGACCGCGGCTTCATCCTCCTCGACGACGGAGCCGGCGAGCTGGAATGCGAGCTGATGCGGATCAAGGACCGGGTGGAGCGCCGCCCGTCTGGGGAGATCCCGGTGTCGCAGACCATGCTGCGGGCGGTGATGAAGGAGCGCGTGGCGCTGGTGACGTTCGACGCGCAGTCGGACCAGCGATTGTCAGGCGGCGAGTCGATCCGGCTGCACCAGATCCGGGCGGCCATGTGCGCGCCGCTCTGGGCGGGCGAGAAGATCATCGGCGTCATGCAGGTGGACTCGCCGTTCCAGGTCGGGGCCTTCGACGAGCACGACCTGGACTTCCTCGCGACGCTCGCCAACTTCGCGGCCGTGGCGGTCGAGCGCATCCGCTGGGCGCGTCAGGCGGAGCACGAGAAGGCGATGCGCTCGCGGCTGGAGCGCTATCACTCGCCGGCGGTGATCGAGGAGGTCATGAAGCAGGGGGCGGAGGACGGCATGCGGCGCCTGAAGCCCGCCGAGGCCACGGTGCTCTTCGCGGACCTCGTGGGCTTCACCCCGTTCGCGGAGAGCTCCACGCCCGAGCAGGTGGCGGAGTCGCTGGACGCCTTCCTGAACCTCGCGGTCGAGGCGATCTTCCGAGCCGGCGGCACGCTCGACAAGTTCATCGGCGACTGCGTGATGGCCTTCTTCGGCGCGCCCGTGGCGCAGGAGGACCACGCCGAGCGGGCGACGCGCGCCGCGGTGGAGATCCAGCGCGATCTGGCCGCCTGGAACCGGGAGCGCGCCGCCCAGGGCCTGCCCGGCTTCAACGCCAGGGTGGCCCTGAACAGCGGCCAGGTCGTGGTGGGCGACATCGGCAGCGCCCGCCGGGTGGACTACACGGTGCTGGGGAACACGGTGAACGTGGCGGCGCGCCTGGAATCCGGAGCGGCGCGCCCCGGCGACGTGGTGCTGGGGCCGGAGACCCACCGGCTGCTCAAAGGCGCCATTCCCACCGAGCCCCTCGGCGAGCTTCAGCTCAAGGGGTTGCAGCAGAAGATCCAGGCTTATCGGGTTGCACGGACGAACACGGACTGACACGGACGAACACGGACTCCGGACCGTCCGTGAGGGTCCGTGTTCGTCCGTGTCGGTCCGTGTTTTTCTTACCGGGCGGGGATCTCCAGCATCATCCCCGGCTTCAGCTGCGACGAGCGCATGCCGTTCGCCTGCTTGAGCCGGGCCACGCTGGTGCCGTGGCGCTGCGCGATCTCCCAGAGGCTGTCGCCGCCGCGCACGCGGTAGCGGGCAACGCTCGATTCGGTCGACGAGCCCGTCCCCTTGGACGCGAGATAGCGCATGTAGGGCTCCGGGTACAGGGAGACGTGGTAGTGCGGGGGATGGTTCTCCTTCGTCGCCTCCAGGACCTCTCGCCCTTCGAGCGTCAGCAGCGTCTTCTCCAGGAAGGCGCGGCAGGCGGGCCGGCCGCTGCGGCGCAGGTCGACCGCCATGCCCGTCGGATGGACGGAGAGCGGCGAGGCGTTGCGCGGCTGCCGGGTCGTGGGCCGGGTCAGGCTGGTGACGACCAGCCGCTCGCCGCAGGCGTTCCGGTACTGCTTCGCGAGCCGCTCCACGAACGTCTTGACCTGCGGCCGGGCGTAGGGGAAGGAGACGTCGGCCACCCGGTAGTTGGAGCTGCCCGGGAGCCGCACGAGCAGCCCGCGGCGGGCGAACTCGTGCACCTGGGAAGAGGTGCGCAGGTAGGAGTAGTCGTGCTGCCTCGCCACCCGGCTCTGGCGCACCATGGAGGCCTTGGAGCCGGCCAGGCTCTGCGCGGGCACAGCGGGTGACAGGCCGAGAAAGGCCGCGAGAAGGAGAAGGAACGGACGAAGGCTCCGGGTCAGCATGGGCCTCAACAAGCTCCTTTGCCCCACTGATACCAGCGGCGCGAACCGGTACAACTTGGATCAATCCAGGTTGGCTTGGTAAGGGTAACATACAGCGCCCGTTCCCGAGCCCCTCTTGTTGGAAGGAAACACAGGGAAGGGTGTGATCTCTTCCACATGGAGGGAAAGATCTGCCCAGCCGGCCGGCCGCGTCCCTTGCGGGACGCGGCACGGCTCACTTGACCCGCTTGGCGTTCTTGAAGAAGTCGGCCATCGAGCCGAAGCCCGAACCGCTGGAGCTGACCGAGCCTCCCGAGCTGCCGGAACCGCCCGAGCGGTCCGACCTGTCGCCCCGATCCGGGCGATCCGACCGATCCGATCGCTCCGAGCGCTCCGACCGCGACGATCTCGGCGACGAGGCCGTGGCCTCCTCGCGGTAGCTCCCCTCGCCCGAGGCCATGCCCAGAGAGATCCGGCGCTTGCCGGTATCCACGCTGAGCACCCGCACCGGGATCTCCTGGCCCTGCTGCAGCGCCTCGCGCGGGTGGTTCAGCCGCCGGCCGGCGCCGATCTCGCTGATGTGGAGGAGCCCCTCCACGCCGGGCGCGATCTGGACGAAGGCGCCGAACGACTCCATCCGCATCACCTTGCCGGTGACCTCGGTGCCGTCGGGGAAGCTGGCGGCCGCCTCCTGCCACGGGTCGGTCTCGAGCGAGCGGCGGGAGAGCGAGATGCGCTCCGGCTTCTTCTCGTCCTTGCCCTTCTCGATCTTGATGACCTGGACCTCGACCTCGTCGCCGACGTTGAGCACCTCCTTGGGATGGGCGAGCCGGGAGTAGCCGATCTCGCTCACGTGGAGCATGCCCTCGAGGCCGCCGAGGTCGACGAAGGCGCCGTAGCTCGCGAGCGACGTCACCTTGCCGGTTACCACCGAGCCGACCTGGATGCGGGAGCGCGCTTCCGCGGCCCGCGACTTCTGCTCCTCCTCCAGGATGGCGCGGCGCGACAGCACGATGTTGGGCCGCGTGCGGCCCTCCTCGAACTGGCTCACCTTGAACGCCAGGCGCTGGCCCACGAACTGCGCCGGGTCCTCGACGTAGCGCAGGTCGAGCTGGGACAGCGGGCAGAAGGCGCGCATGCCGCGCACCTGCACCTCGGCGCCGCCCTTGTTGATGCCGCTCACGACCCCCTCGACGGGCAGGCCGTGCTGCCAGGCCATCTTGATCTCGGCCTCGGCCTCGGGGTTCTTGGTGCCCCGGCCGCCGCCCTTGCCGCCGCCCGCGGCCTGACGCTTCAGCATGAGCGCGCCCGTCTCCGGGTTGGCCGCGGTCACGGTCGCGTCGATCGTGTCGCCCACGTTCACGGTGAGGTTGCCCTCGGCGTCCTTGAGCTGCGCCGTCTCGATCAGGGCTTCGGACTTGGTGCCCAGATCGACGAACGCCGTCTCCTCGCCGATGGAGAGGATCTTGCCCGAAACCTTCGCGCCCACCGGGGGATCCTCGCGCTTCTCGCCGCCCTGCTCCTCGAACTCGGCCAGGGCCTGGGCGAAGTCCTTCTCGTTCTCTGTTTCTGTCTGCTGGTCCGTCATGTGGTTCTCTCTCGGTCAGGAACCGGGTTGGCGCCCGGTCGGTTTGGTCGTGGTGAAGGTATCACGCGAGGCTCGCCAGCCACGGCGGCGACGCGGTAAGCTTCGGGGCTGCATTCGTCCATCATGCCATGAGGAAAACAATGAAAACCCGGCCCATATTCGCGTTTCCGCTCCTTTTCTCGGCTCTCATCCTTCTAGGTGCGGCGCCGCAGGAAAAAGGGGCTCCGGCGTCCCTCCTGGACTCTCGCGAGACCCACCTCGCCGGCGCCGTCCAGCTCACCGACGGCGGCGAGAACGCCGAGGCCTATTGGTCCCCCGACGGCAGGGAGCTCTCGTTCCAGACCACCCGGCCGCCGTTCGCCTGCGACCAGATCTTCCGCATGCCGGCGGACGGGAGCGGGCCGCCGGTGCAGGTTTCCACTGGCAAGGGCCGTACCACCTGCGCCTACTTCACGAGCGACGGCCGGCGCATCCTCTACTCCTCGACGCACCAGGCCGGGGACGCCTGCCCGCCGCCGCCCGACCGTTCCCAGGGCTACGTCTGGCCCGTGGACTCCCACTTCGAGATCTGGAGCGCCCTGCCGGACGGCTCCGACCTGCGGCGGCTGACCGAGAACGACGCCTACGATGCCGAATCGACCGTCTGCCCCGTGGACGGATCGGTGATCTTCACCTCGACCCGCGACGGCGACCTCGAGCTGTACCACATGACCGCAGAGGGAAAGGCGGTCACCCGCCTGACCCACGCCCCCGGCTACGACGGCGGCGCGTTCTTTTCCAACGACTGCAAGAAGATCGTCTGGCGCGCGTCCCGCCCCGCCGCGGGCTCCGAGCTGGAGGACTACCAGCGCCTCCTCGCCCAGGGTCTCGTGCGGCCGAGCAAGCTGGAGATCTGGGTGGCCAACGCCGACGGCAGCGACGCCCGGCAGGTGACGAGCCTCGGCGCCGCCTCCTTCGCTCCCTCCTTCTTCCCGTCCGGCGACCGCATCCTCTTCTCGTCGAACTACGGCGACCCCAAGGGCCGCGAGTTCGAGATCTGGGCCGTGAACGTGGATGGGAGTGGCCTTGAGCGTATCACCTGGAGCGAGGGTTTTGACGGCTTTCCCCTGTTTTCCCCCGACGGCACCCGCCTCGCCTTCTCCTCGAACCGCCACCAGAGCAAGCCCGGCGAGACGAACGTATTTGTTGCGAAATGGGTGAATCCTGCCGCGGAGCGTTATCTCTCCGATGTCCGCTGGCTGGCCGACGATGCCCGCGAAGGCCGGGGTATCGGCACCCGCGGCCTGGAGGAGGCCTCGCGCTACCTCGAAAAGCGCTTCCATGAGGCGGGGATCGAGCCGGCGGGGCAGGACGGCACCTACTTCCAGCGCTTCGAGGCGCCGGTCGCGGTCGAGGCCAAGCCGGGCACCGCGGTGACGCTCGACGGCGAGCCCCTGGCCCGCGCGGAATTCGAGCCCGCCTCGTTCTCAGCCTCGTCCAAAGTCGAGGGAGACGTCGTGGCCGCGGGCTACGGCATCACCGCTCCCGACCTCGGGGTGGACGACTACAAGGGGATCGACGCCAAGGGCAGGATCGTGGCCGTCCGTCGCTTCACTCCCACCGGCGAGCCGTTCAACCAGGAGGATGTGGAGCGCCGCTACGGCGACCTCCGCTACAAGGCCTTCAACGCCCGCGAGCACGGGGCGATCGGGGTCATCGTCGTCGACGCGCCGCTCGTCAAGGAAGGGGAGGAGACCCCGTCCGAGGCGCCGCTGCCGGCGCTGCGGCTCGACAGCGGCCTGACCGCCGCGGCCGGCGACGCGGGCATCCCGGTCGTGACCCTCTCCCGCGCCGCCGGCTCGGCGCTGCTCCAGGGCGCGCACAAAGCCGCCCTCGCCGTCGAGCTGGAGCAGCGGCACGAGCCCGTGGCCAACGTGGTCGGCGTGATTCGCGCCGGCGCGGCCGGCAAGCTGCCCGGGGCGATCGTGGTGGGCGCCCACTACGATCACATCGGCCTCGGCGGGGCGAGCTCGCTCAGCCCGGACGCCCGCGAGCCCCACAACGGCGCGGACGACAACGCCTCGGGCACGGCCGCCCTCCTGGAGGTGGGCCGTCTCCTCGCCGGCCGGCGCGACCGGCTCCACCGCGACGTCTACCTGATCGCCTTCTCGGGCGAGGAGATGGGCGTCCTCGGCTCCACCGCCTTCACCCGCAAGCCCACGGCCGGGCTCCGGATGGAGGACCTGGTGGCCATGATCAACATGGACATGGTGGGCCGCCTGCGCGGCAACGCCCTGTCCGTCCTGGGAGGCGAGTCGGCGGCGGAGTGGCACGAGATCGTGGATCCGCTCTGCAAGAGCGCCGGGTTCGCCTGCAGCCTGGGCGGGGACGGCTACGGCCCGTCCGACCAGTACCCGTTCTATGCCGCCGGGGTGCCGGTGCTCCACTTCTTCACCGGCGTGCACGAGGACTACCACAAGCCCACCGACGACGCCGACAAGATCAACGCCGAGGGCGGCGTGCGGGTCGCCGCCCTGGTGGCGGAGCTGGCCGAGGAATTGTCCATCCGCGCGGAACGCCTCGCCTACAAGAGCCTGCCCGCGCCGGCCCCGAGCGGCGACGCGCGCTCCATGGGCGCCTCGCTGGGCACGGTGCCCGACTATGCCGGCGACGGCCGTCCCGGCGTGCTCCTGTCGGGTGTGCGCGCCGGCAGCGCGGCGGAGCAGGCGGGTCTCCAGCGCGGGGACCTGCTCGTCGAGCTCGGCGGCACCCCGATCCGCGACATCCACGATTTCATGTACGTGCTGCGCCGGGCCAAGCCGGGAGAGAAGGCGGCCGCGGTAGTCCTGAGAGGCGAAGAGCGCCTCTCGGTCGAAGTCACCTACGGCGTCAGCCGCGGGATTCGCTGAGGAGAGGTCCCATGAAGAGAGCCTTCCTGTCCGTGTTGTCCTTGCTGTCCCTGGTGTCGTTGCTGTCCTTTCCGGTTTCCGCCTCCGAAGCCACCGAGGCCCGAGCCGAGTGGCAGAGCTTCCTCGAAGCCTTCCCCGCCACCCGCGGCAAGATGAGCGAGAGCGAGCGCATCAAGGCGCTCTACGACCACCAGTGGCAGTGGGCGCTGCGCGAGTTCCCGCAGATGTCCACGGCCCTGGGCGTGCCGGGCCGCAACCATCTCTGGGGCGACCCGTCGCTCGCCACCATGATGGCCCGCCGGGCGCTCGACCCCAAGGTCCTGGCCGCGGCCGAGTCCGTCGACCGCGCGCAGCTGGAGCCGAAGGACCGCGTCTGGTACGACCTCTATGTCCGCCAGATCCGCGACGGCCTGGAGGGCCAGCGCTTCCCCGGCGAGTACCTGGCCGTCGACCAGTTGGGCGGCCTGCAGCAGAACGTGCCCGCCGCGCTCCTCCAGATGCCGGCGCGGACGGTCAAGGACTACGAGGACATCCTGTCCCGCCTGCGCGGCGTGCCCGCGCTGGTGGACGCCACGCTGGAGCGTCTGGAGAAGGGGCTCGCCGCCGGCGTCACGCCGCCGCGGGTCACCCTGCGTGACGTGCCCGACCAGGTGAAGAACCTCCTCACCGAGGATCCCATGGCGAGCGCGCTGCTCAAGCCGTTCACGACCATGCCGGAGAGCCTCCCGGCGCCGGACCGCGAGCGGCTCACGCGCGAGGCCGTGCGCGCCTACCAGGACCAGGCGGCGCCCGCGTTCCGCAAGCTCCACCGCTACCTGGCGGAGACCTACGTGCCGGCTGCGCGGGAATCCATTGCCATGAGCGCCCTGCCCGACGGCCAGGCCTGGTACGCCTTCATAGCCAGGCAGCACACCACCACGGACCTGACGCCCGACCAGATCCACGAGATCGGCCTCTCCGAGGTGAAGCGCATCCGCCAGGAGATGGACAAAGTCATCGCCTCGACCGGGTTCAAGGGGAGCTTCGAGGAGTTCCTGACCTTCCTGCGCACCGATCCCCGCTTCTACTACGACAAGCCCGAGGACCTGGTCACGGGCTACCGGGACATCGCCAAGCGCATCGATCCCGAGCTGGTGAAGCTGTTCGGCACGCTGCCGCGGCTCCCCTACGGCGTGATCCCCATGCCGTCGTATGCCGAGAAGTCGCAGACCGCGGCCTACTACGACGAGGGCAACCCCGACGCCGGCCGGCCGGGCTACTACACGGTCAACACCTACGACCTCAAGTCGCGTCCCAAGTGGGAGATGGAGGCCCTGACCCTGCACGAGTCCGTGCCCGGGCACCACCTGCAGATCGCGCTCGCGCAGGAGCAGAAGGACGTGCCCGAGTGGCGCCGGTTCGACGGCTACACCGCCTTCGTCGAGGGCTGGGCGCTCTACGCCGAGAGCCTGGGCACGGAGATGGGCATGTACAAGGACCCGTACTCGAAGTTCGGCCAGCTCACCTATGAGATATGGCGGGCGATCCGGCTGGTGGTGGACACGGGCATGCACACCAAGGGCTGGACGCGCGAGCAGGCGATCGACTTCTTCAAGCAGAACGCGGGCAAGACCGAGCACGACATCGTGGTCGAGGTGGACCGCTACATCGTGAACCCCGGGCAGGCGCTGGCCTACAAGATCGGCGAGCTCAAGATCAAGGAGCTGCGCGCCATGGCCACGAAGGAGCTCGGGGACCGCTTCGACCTGCGCGCCTTCCACGACCAGGTGCTGGGCAACGGCGCCCTGCCGCTCGACGTGCTCGAAGCCAACATCAAGGCCTGGGTGGGGGAGCGCAAGGCCGAGCCGCAGGCGCGGCCGGCAGGGTAGAATAGGAACACGGACTGACACGGACCGACACGGACTTTCACGGACAGAGGACGGCTGCGTCTTCCGGGGTCCGTGTTCGTCCGTGCGGGTCCGTGTTCGTCCGTGTTCTTTCAGGGAGGCCCCATGACCACGATCGATCCCGCGGTGCGCGAAGACCTGCGGCAGGCCTGGCGCACGGCCCGGCGGTTCCTGCGCTTGCAGCGCGAGCACCCGCTCTGGCTGCGGCGCCAGGCGATCGCCGACCGCTTCCTCGCCCTCGAATGGGTGCTCCTGATCGCGGTCACCTATCTGCTGGTCTTCGGACCGCTGCCGTGGCCGCTCAAGCTCCTCCTGCTCATCCCCTGGAGCCTCTACTCTAGCCTGGCGCTCGACGTGGCGGTGCACTACTTCAACCACTGGCCGCCGTTCCGGCGCGAGGCCTGGAACGTGGCCCTGCGCGCGCTCGGCGTGCTCGTCTTCTTCAGCCCGCTGGAGGTGCGCCACCACCACTGGCAGCACCATCGCTACAACGATCCCTTCGACGATCCGCAGACCGCGCTCCAGGAGATCGCGCGCCGTCCGGGCTGGCGGAGCTGGCTGGCGCTCGGCAAGTACCTGGGCAGGGAGACGCTGCGCTCGGTCTGGGGCTTCCTCCCCTGGTCGGAGATGCCGCCCTACATCCAGTCTCTGAAGATTTCGAAGCCGGCGCACTACCGGGAGATCGTGGCGACGCGCTGGGCCGGTCCGTGCTGGCTGGTGGCGCTGCTCGTCTGGCGGCCGCTGGAGACGGCGCTCTTCCTGGTGCCGGCGACGCTCCTGGTGGCGCCGCTCGCGAGCTTCATCATGAACCTGACGGACCACGCGCCTAGCGATTTGACCCACCCGTTCCGGCAGGCCACCTGGCTGGAGCCGCGCACCCGGATGGAGCGCCTGATCTCGTTCGTGAACCACCAGACCGCGGCCACGCACCTGACGCACCACCTGTTCCCGCAGGTGCACTGGATCCACATGCGCCGGCTCCAGCGCCGCATGGGCCGGCTCTACCTGCGCTACGGCGCGCCGCGCTCCATGGTCCTCAACACCACCCTGCTCGGCAATCCGGTGGCGCTGGCGCGCGTGCTCGGAGGGCTCAAGCGGGTGCGGCCGGTGGGGGAGACGTGGGTCACCCCTTGACGTACGGGTCCAGCAGCGCGTCCCAGCTCCTCGACATGCGGTCGTACTCGGCCGGGCAGCGCTCGGCGCGGTTCTCGGGCAGGGTCTCGTCGTCCACCAGCCCCTGGAAGGCTTCCGGGTTCTTGCCGTAGCTCCAGCAGACGATGTTGTAGAAACGCTGCTCGTCGAGCGAGTGCTCGTCCCAGAAGGCGAGCTCCTCCCCGGAATCCTCGCCGTCTTCCTCCTCCTCCGAGAGGAACGACCAGGCGCCGTTGAGCGCCGCGGTCTCCCCCTCGTCGCCCCCTTCGAGCAGGATCATGGTGGCGAGCTGGTCCACCGCGTCCTCCTCGCGGCCGGTGACCGGCAGGTCGTAGAGGTCGATCAGGGCGTGCCCCAGCTCGTGGAAGAAGGTGAAGAGCGTCGCGCCCGCCACGGCCTCGCCCCCCTCCGCGGCTTCCTCCTCCGTCTGGTCCTCCGAGAGGAACATGCCGGCGTAATACTCGATCAGCTCGTAGCAGACCGAGATCTCCTGCGCCTCGGGATCGTAGAAGGCGTTGACCTCGCCGCACTCCCGCAGCACCACCGGCACGTCGCCGGGGAGGAAGAAGACGTTGTTGAGCTCCGCGACCGTGTCTTCGAGCAACCGGGTCTCCTGGAAGATCCCCTCCAGCTCCTGGTAGTCCTCGTTGTCGGTCTCCTCGTACTCCACCACGAAGTTCCCGGCATCGCGGACGCCGCCGGAGCGGTCCCGCTTGAAGCTCGCGGGCGCGTCGTGTGCCCGGCGCGTCCGGGGGACGTGCTTGGAGGCGGTTTCGGCGGCCGGGGCGGGCGTGCCGGCGTCGGCCTGGCCCTCTTCGGGCACCGGACCGCAGGCGCCGAGGGCCAGCAGGAACAGTAGGGGCGCGCAGCGGCGCACGAAGACGTCACTCATGAGACTTTTCTCCTCGAGCTCCTCGAAATGGACCTGCCGGGGTTGCCTGGGGAGTGTAAACTGCCGCGCCATGAAAGTCGAACCGGTGCGCCTGGAGGGCAGGATCCTCCGCCTGGAGCCGCTGTCGCTCGACCATGCCCCGGGCCTCTGGCCGCACGCCGCGCCCGAGGTCTTCCAGTGGCTGGCCGACCTGCCGCGGGACGGGAGCTACGAGGCCTTCCGCGACTGGATCGGGCTGACGATGAGCCGGCCCGCCTCCCTCACCTTCGCCATGATCCTCGTGGAGACCGGCGAGGCCGCGGGCGTGTCGGGCTACCTGGACATCCGTCCCGAGCACCGGGGAATCGAGATCGGGCGCACCTGGATCGGCAAGGCCCACCAGGGGAGCCGGGTCAATCCCGAGAGCAAGCTGCTGCTCTTCCGCCATGCCTTCGAGACGCTCGGCGCCCTGCGCGTGCAGCTCAAGACCGACCTGCGCAACCTGCACAGCCAGCGCGCCATCGAGAAGCTCGGCGCGGTGCGCGAGGGGGTGCTGCGGAGATACCAGATCCGCAGCAACGGCGAGGTGCGCGACACGGTCATGTACAGCGTGCTCGCCGACGAGTGGCCGGACGTCAAGGCCCGCCTGGAGGCGCGGCTGGCGGATCTTTAGGACTTCTTTCGCTCCCGTTCCGGACTTCTTTAGGGCCGGCCGCCTAGGCTCGGGTCCATGAGTGTCGGCACGGCAGCTCTCACCCAGGAGGAGGATGCAGGCGCAGGTCAGGGCTCGGCGCGGCGCCGCCTCGCCGTGCTCTGCCTGACCGCGATGGGCATCGTCTACGGCGACATCGGGACGAGCCCGCTCTACGCCCTGCGCGAGTGCTTCTTCGGTCCGCACGCGGTGCCCGTCACCCATGACAACGTGCTCGGCGTGCTTTCGCTCGTCGTCTGGACGCTGGTGATCGTGGTGACGCTCAAGTACCACGTCTACGTCCTGAGCGCGGACAACGAGGGCGAAGGGGGGATCCTGGCTCTCATGGCGCTCGCCACGCGCACGCTGCGCCGGCGCTCCTGGCTCCTCCTCGGCCTCGGTCTCTTCGGCGCTTCGCTCCTCTATGGGGATGGCATGATCACGCCCGCGATCTCGGTGCTCTCCGCGGTCGAGGGGCTCAAGATCGCGGCCCCCCGGCTCGAGCCCTGGGTCGTGCCGGCGACGATCGTGATCCTCGTGCTCCTATTCCTCTTCCAGCGCCGGGGGACGGCGGGGGTGGGTCTCGTGTTCGGCCCCGTCATCCTGCTCTGGTTCCTGACGCTCGCCGTGCTCGGCGCGGTCAGCATCGCGCGCGAGCCGGCCGTGCTGGCCGCGTTCAATCCCCTGTACGCCTGGCGGTTCTTCGCCCACAACGGCGTGGCCGGCTATCTGGTCCTGGGGGCCGTGTTCCTCGTCGCGACCGGCGGCGAGGCGCTCTATGCCGACCTCGGGCACTTCGGCGAGCCGCCGATCCAGATCGATTGGTTCTCGGTGGTCGCGCCCTCGCTGCTCCTCAACTACTTCGGCCAGGGATCGCTGCTGCTGCGCGATCCGGGCGCGGCCGACAACCCGTTCTACCGGCTCGCCCCGGAATGGTCGCTCTATCCGCTGTTGATCCTCGCGACCGCGGCAACGGTGATCGCCTCGCAGGCGATCATTTCCGGCGTCTTCTCGCTGACCCGGCAGGCGGTCCAGCTCGGCTATGCGCCGCGCATGGAGATCGTCCACACCTCGGAGCGGCAGATCGGCCAGATCTACATCCCGCTGGCGAACTGGGGCCTGATGCTCGCCACGATCGCGCTGGTGCTCGGCTTCCGTACGTCGAGCAACCTCGCCGCCGCCTATGGCGTCGCGGTGACGACGACGATGATCATCACCACGCTCCTCGCCTTCGTGGTGGCGCGGCGCGTCTGGGGCTGGCCTCTGTGGGCCGCGGCGGGCGTGACGGCGTTGTTCCTCACCGTGGACCTCGCGTTCTTCGGCGCCAACATCGTCAAGGTGGCGCAGGGCGGATGGTTCCCGCTCGCCGTGGCCGCGGGCACCTTCGTGATCTTCGCGAGCTGGCGGCGCGGGCGCGCCGCCCTGTCGGCCCGGCTGGCCGAGGGCTCGCTGCCGCCGAGGCTCGTCATCGACGACGTGGGGCTGCGCGGCATCCCGCGCACGCCCGGGACCGCGGTCTTCCTCACCGGGCAGGCGACCGGCACGCCGCCGGCGCTGCTCCACAACCTCAAGCACAACCGGGTGGTGCACGACACGAACGTCTTCCTGACCGTGCGCAACGAGGAGATCCCGCACGTGCCCGAGGGCGAGCGGTCCACGGTCGAGGACCTCGGCCAGGGCTTCTACCGCGTGATCGCCCGCTACGGCTTCATGGAAGACCCCGACGTGCCGGCCGTGCTCCGGTCGCTCGCCGCGCACGGGATCGAGGTCGAGCCCCTGCGCACGACGTTCTTCCTCAGCCGGAGCACGGTGCTCTCGCGGCGCAAGGGCCCGATCGGGCACGTCCTCGACCGGCTCTTCATCTTCATGGGGCGCAACGCCCAGGTGCCGACGCAGTTCTTCCGCCTGCCGCCGAACCGGGTGATCGAGATCGGCATGCAAGTCGAGATCTGAGTAGACTGCGGTCCATGGACAGACACCCGGCGCGGTGGGCACAACGCCTGGCGCAGTGGGCCGCCGTGCCGCTCGCCGTGGGCGGCGTGACCCTGGCCAGCCGCGCCGCGGGCGCCAACGAGATCGCCGCCGGCTTCCTGCTCCTGGTCGCGGTGCTCGGCCTCGCCACCTGGGGGGGCTGGGCGGTCGGCGCCGCGGCGTCCCTGGCGGCCACGCTCTGCCTCAACTACTTCTTCATCCCGCCCACCGGCGGCCTCACCGTCGAGGACCCCTCCAACTGGGTCGCGCTGGCCTGCTTCCTGGCCGCTTCGACGCTGGTCAGCCGGCTGGTGGCCCGCGCCCGCCAGGAGGCCGCGGGCGCCAGAGCGCGGCAGCGGGAGCTGGAGGTGCTGTACGACCTCTCCTTCGGCCTGTTCACCCAGCGGCCCGGCGCCCTGGGCGAGGCCGCGGCCCGGACCCTGCGGGCGATCGGGGCGGAAGCCGGCGCCCTGGTCCTCACCGAGGGCGAGCCCGTGAGCGCCATCGGCGGCCCGCTGGAGGTCGACGCCGCGCTCCTCGAAGCCGCCTGGAAGGGCTCCGGGAGGCTGTCCGGAAGCCTGGAGGATGCGGGCACCAGCTACATCCCGCTGCAGGTCGGCGGGCATCTCAGCGGCATCCTGCTGGCCCGGGAGCCCGCCGCTCCGCTCGCGGTGCTGGACCCGGCCGTGCGCCTGCTGGCCCTCGCCGTCGAGCGCGAGCGGCTGCTCCGCGAGGCAGCCCACCTGGAAGGCGTGCGCCAGAGCGACAGCCTGAAGACCGCGTTGCTGCGGGCGGTCTCGCACGACCTGCGGACCCCTCTCACCTCCATGCGCCTGGAGATCGAGAGCCTGGAGCGCCGGCTCGCGGACCCCGAGACCCTCGCCGGTCTGCGGGCGCTCTCCCTCCAGCAGGAGCGGCTGACCCGCCGCATCGACAACCTGCTGGCCCTGGCGCGCCTGGAGGCGGGCGTCGCGCGTCCGCATCCGGAACCGATGCCGGCCGGCAGCCTCTTCCGCGCGGCGCGGGAGAGCCTGGCCCTCATCCTCGAAGGCAGGGCGGTCGACGTCCGCATCCAGCCAGGCTGTCCCGACCTCTGGGCCGACCCCTCGGTGACTCTGGAGATCCTGGTAAACCTGCTGGAGAACGCGGCGCGGGCCGCGCCTCCGGAACGACCGCTGGAGCTGGCCGCCGAGACCGTGGACGGCTCGGTCCGGATCGAGGTGCTCGACCGCGGTCCGGGGATGCCGGTCGGAGAGAGCCTGTCCGAGGGGCTCGGCCTCCAGATCGCCCGCAGCCTGGCCGAGGCGAACGGCGGGACCCTGGCGCTGCTCGACCGTCCCGGCGGCGGCACGATCGCGCGCCTCGACCTGCCCGCGGCGCCGGAGGAGGTGCCGGAAGCATGACACGCCCCAAGCCCCTGATCCTGGTGATCGACGACGATCCCGACATCCGCCGGAGCCTGTCGCGGGAGCTGGCGCTGGCCGGCTACGACACCCTGACCGCGGCCGACGGCGTGGAGGGGCGGGAGCTGTTCGAGCACCACCATCCCGACCTGGTCGTCACCGACATGGCCATGCCCCGGGCGGACGGCTTCGCGATGATCTCGGCGGTGCGGCGGACCGACCGCACGCCGGTCCTGGTGCTGTCGGTGCGCGGCGAGGAGGAGGACAAGATCCGCGCCCTGGACCTGGGAGCGGACGACTACGTCACCAAGCCGTTCTCCCTGCGCGAGCTGCTCGCCCGCGTGCGCACCCAGCTCCGCAGGACCGGCCCCGCCGGGATGTCGGTCCCCGAGGTGCTGCGCTTCCCGGACCTGGTGATCGACCGCGGCCGGCGCACCGTGCTCCAGGGCGAGCGCGAGGTGCGGCTCACACCCACGGAGCTGGCCATCCTGGAGCTGCTGGCGGGCCATGCGGGCCGGCCCGTGACCCTGCGCCAGATCATCGCGACGGTCTGGACGGGCGCCCCGGCCACGACCGTGGACACCGTGCGCGTCCACGTCGGCTCGCTGCGGCGCAAGCTGGAGCCCGATCCTGCCAATCCCCGCTACATCGGAACCGAGCCGTGGGTCGGATACAGGTTTCTGGCCGAGCCGGTCGAGGGGTAGCCCCCTCCATCCGTTGGGTAGCCATGGCTACCCAGCCTGTGGAAGGTGGAGTTGCAGACCCCCTGCTCACCTATCAGGTGGTCGTTAATCTGATTGCAGCTACAACGACCAAAGAGGGGCTCAAGGTACAAGCTGCTCTGGACTCCGAGATCTACCCATCCGGCATCAAGGTCAGCGACGCGGTGGTGAAAGGACTGAATCTAAGTGCTGGCCACCATAAATGCGGGTACGTATCTTCAATCCGGCCATCCAACCGGCCCAAGGGGCCGGGAGAATTCAGCCCAGGGCTGAGCGCAGCGATGCCCTGGGTTTAACAGGTACCACATCCCTGCGGCCTGAAGGGCCGCGAGAATCTTCCCGCCCGCCCTCTCGCGCCCTTCCAGGGCGCTCTGAGGTGACGACCTTCTTTCCCAGGGCATCGCTGCGCTCAGCCCTGGGCTATATTCTCCCGGCCCGTTGGGCCGGACGATCGGCCGCCCGACGAATACGTGACCGAACTTCCGTACCAGAGTACTAAGCCAGCAAACTTCCGCGGAGAGTGGAACTACACCTTGGTGCCGATCAGCGGACGAATCGAAGCACCTAATGAGACGGTTAATTCCTGACGACGCCTGAGGTCTGGTGGAGGTTATAGGCGTTCGCATGAGCTGCCAGCGCAGCGTCATAGCAGCCGAAGTACGTGCCCGGCAGGTCGTTCCAGGTCGTGCTGTTCGCCAAGCCTATATCCGTCACGATCCGGGCGATGAACATCTCGTAATCAGCTGTGCTGTCCCTTACCGTATGACCCAGGATGACCTGGGCGTCGTAGACCCGCGCCAAGTACGAGAATCGGCATGGCTCGCCAGGGATTCTTCACCTGCAGCCTCCTTCCTGCGAGCGCAGGCGGTCGCGAGTGCCTTCGTCGACGGAGTAGGTAATCGCCATCGTAGGCGCCACCTCTTGATAAAGCAGGCGCAGGAACAACTCATCACCGAATTCGGCTTTGGCCTCGTTGAGCGCCTGTGCGAGAGAGCGGCAATGCGCGAGCTCGTCGCTTTCGGAGCTCTCGGGCGCCTCGGATCGCGCCAGCGCTGCCATTGCGCGCTGATACCGGTCGTTGCGCACCTTCAGGTAGGGCGCGGCAACCGTCTCGAGCCGCACCCAGAAGTCACTGCCGAAGCCCAGGACAGCAGCTCCCTCTTCGAACCGCCGCCGGACTTCGCCCTGGCCCTGGCCATCTTCGGGGAATGCTCTGCTGATGAGGTTCCGAAAGACCTCGGAGGGCAGGAGCAGCTCCGGCTCTCTCCTCCCATTGATGGAATGTTGATCCGCCTCCGCATCGAAGCGTTCACCGAATTGAGCTGCTGCCCGTTCCCTTCCCGCAGCGTCTTGCGCCGCCCTCGCCTTCATTGCCGCCGGGTTGAATCTGGCGGCGAGGCGTTCGTCGAGGGCCCATTGCCATGCGGGCTTCCTGCCCGAGTTGGCCACGGCTGTGCTCTCCCGAGGTTGTGCTGACGCAGCCCCTGCCAGCAGGAAGGCTACAGCGGCGGCCACGACCCTTGCCTCGTTGCGCAGCCGGGACCATCTCCGAGTGGATATCGACATAGAGACCCTCCTTTCTTAGATGATGTGCATGTGCGAGAAGAAACGTGACAAGCACCACCTTCGCGCCCTGCTACGCGCTGCGCCCGCCTGCTCCCCTCGCCACTCGATCGTATCCCGAGCTGGGCGGCGCTCGGCTCTTCCTGGCGCGGACCTGGGGTTCGATATCGATCCCTGGGGCTGAGCCCGGTGCGCACGAGGAGGCCGGGGGGGTCAAGGGACGAACCGCAGCTTCGGATTGCTCCGGGCCTTCGCAAGGTACTCCTGGAGGCGCCGCACGAGGCCGGCGGTGACGCGCTCCTGCTCGGCGGCGTCCTGGAAGAGGATGATGGCGGCGACGGCTTCCCTTTGAACCTCCTGCGCCTGGAAGATCTTCAGGATCTCCTGCGCCAGGGCCTTGATTTCCGCGCAGCGTCCCTCTTCGCGATAGAGCACCGCCGCGTCCAGGCTGGCCAGGGCGTAGTCGTAGGGGAGCTTCGTGTCCTCGAAGTCGCGCCTTACCTTCTCCAACCCCTCCAAAGCCTGTTGCCGCTTTCCCAGGCCGGCGTTGACATCGGCAAGCAGCCACTCGGTTTTGACCAGGTCGAGGTCGTTGTCCAGCCCTTCGGCCAGCAGCAATACCTCCTCCGCAATCGGCGCGGCTTCCTCGGCTCGGCCCAGGTGGCAGAGGCTCGCCGCCTGGTTGTATCGCAACCCGAAGCGGAGTCTCGGGTGGCTCCTGCCGTCGATGGTTTGAGCCGCCTCTTCAAAGGTCGCGAGTGCCGATTCAGGATCCCCCTTCTCCTGGAGAGTGACGCCCTTGTTGAGGAGGATAATTCCGACCTCTTCCGGCCGGGCCATCTTCCGGGCTTTGTCGTGCAGCGCCAGGGCTTTGGAGAAGAGCCCTTGCGCCCGGCGTAGCGAGGCCTCCATGTCGAGGAGGTAAGCCTCGGAGAGCAGGCCCGCCTCATCCTTGCCCTGGTCCCAGAGGCGCAGGGCGTTGGCAAACGTCGCCGCGGCGAGGGGCACGTCGTTGGCCGCCTTCTGCGAATTGGCAAGGAACGCGGTACACCAGCCTTCCAGCCTCAGCCGCCATCCCGAGGAGCCGTCGCTCTCGGGGACGTGGCGGGCCACGAAAACGGCCAGCTCGGCCAGCTTCAGGGCCTCGGGCGGCTTGTCCGCCGCGGCCGTCTCGCTCTCGCGGCAGAGCCGCACGGCGAGGAGCCAGTCCTGGTACGAGCGCGCTCCTTCGACGAGGAGCCGTTGCTTCGCCTCGGAGAGGCCCTTCAACCGTTGCCATAGCAGCTCGACGCGCTGGTGGTCCTGCTCCGCCGGTGGGGAGGGCCGGCAAGGCTTCCGCGCCGAGCGCAGGAGAGCCAGCTCCGCGCGGGCGAGCGCCACGGCCCGATCCACGAAATCCCAGACGGCGGCTCGAGTTTCCTGCTGCCACCCGGCCTCGCGGGTGGGCAGCTCCGCCGCCTGCTCGGTGGCGAGCGCTTTCCGGATCAGCCGCAGGCACCAGCGGAGGAAGTCGAGGAAACGCGGCCGTACGCCCAGCGCCGCGAGAATCCGCTGCAGGGTCCCGGGTTGCGGAGTCTCCCCCTGCTCATAGCGGCTGAGCTGGCCCCTGTCGGTCCTGCTCAACAGGGCGAGCGCTTCCTGCGTCAGGCCTGCCAACCAGCGCAGGAAGGAGAGGATCTCGCCCAGACCCGGGCGGTCGTGTCCCTTGTCGGCCATGTCATCCCTCCGGCAGCCCGGGTCACGGTTTGTGACCCGGAGGTGGATTCCTTCACCCGGACGCAGGCACCATTACCCTTGTGAGGCACCTGTCTGGCCATGGCGGCCGGACGTGCTGCCTCCATCCGAAAGGAGCCAGCATGTCACGCAGCCGCATTCTCCTGACTCTCGCTCTCGCAGCGATCCTGGCAACCCCTTGCGCCTATGGCGCGCCGCGCGAGGAGAGGGCGCGCCCTGCCGGCCTGGTCGAGCATTTCTGGGGCTTCATCAACTCGGTCTGGGCGGAATTAGGGTTCGGGATAGATCCCCATGGTGTTAATGGTTCGGAACAGGGCGGCGAAAGCCCGACAAACCCTGAGGGGGATATCGGCATGAATATTGACCCCCACGGGTAAGCAGGTCCACTTGCGGGGAGGTTCCTGAGCCCCTCCCCGCCCATTTACTCCTCGAAGTGGAGCTTTGCATTGGTCCTGGCGTTGGAAAGGTAGTCCTGAAGGCGTCTAACGAAAGCGGCGGTGATCCTTTCCCCGGCAGCAGCTTCCTGGAACAGGATCACGGCGGCGATTGCTTCGCGATGTACCCCCTGCGCTTTGAAGATCTTCAGGATCTCCTGTGCTAGGTCTTTGATCTCCCCGAAGTAACCACCTTCCATGTACAGCAGCGCCACGTCGAGGCTCGCAAGGGCGTAATCGTAGGGGAGCTTCCTTTCCACGAAGGCGCGCCGCACCTGCTCAAGTACCTCCAGCCCCTCCTGCCGCTTCCCCAACTTGGCAGCGATATTTCCCCTCAACCATACGACCTTGATCAAATCGACATCGTTTCTCAGCCCCTCAGCCAACTGCTGCACCTCCTTCACCAACGAGCCGGCTTCCTCGACTTTTCCAAGACGCCAAGCGCTTGCCGCCTGGTTGTACCGCAAGGCCAAGCGCAGCCGCGGCTGCCGTTCGTCTATCACCTGAGCCGCCGTTTCGAAGGTCTCCAGGGCCGCTTCCAGGTTTCCGTTTTCTTGGAAAGTCACGCCCTTGTTGAGAAGGATGATCCCGATCTCCTCCGGCCGGGCCAGCTTCCGGGCCCTGTCGTGCAGCTCCAGGGCTTTGGGGAAGAGCCCCTGCGCCCGGCGCAGCGAGGCTTCCATGTCGAGCAGGTAGGCTGCGGAAAGCAGGCCCGCTTCGTCCTTTCCCTTGTCCCAGAGGCGCAGGGCCTCCGCAAACGTATCCGCGGCACGGGGCACGTCGTTGGCCGCCTTCTGCGCGTTGGCGAGGAACGCCGTACACCAGCCTGCCAGCCGGTCGCGCCAGCCGTCCACGTCCGGGACGTGGCGGGCCACGCACACGGCCAGATCGGCCAGCTCCAGGGCGACGGGCGGCTTGTCCGCCGCGGCCTTCTCGCTCCTGCGGCAGAGGTGGACGGCCAGCCCCCAGTGCTGGTAGTCGGGCGCGCCTTCGATCAGGTCCCGCCGCGCGGAGCCGGAATACGGCTTCAGCCGCTCGTAGAGCTCCTCGCCCTCTTGCAGGGCCAGGGCCGCTTTCTCCTCGCGAGCCTCGCGCAGGAGGTCGTCCCGAACCCGGTCGGCCACGTCCCGGCCGGCCATGGCCGCCGCGCGTTGGATGACGCGCCACTCCTCCGCCGTGGGATCGACCGGCGTCCTCGGAGGAGGCGGCGGCAGGAGCAGGCTAGCAGCGAAGACGGCCCGCTCGACCTCCTCCGGCCCCAGCTCCATCAGCGCGGCCAGCTCTTCGAGCCGCTCGCGGGTGAGGTCGCCCGATTCGTAGGACGACATCGCGCTCGGCGATACGCCGGCCTTGGCGGCCAGCTCCTTTGCGGTCCAGCCGTGGGCCTTGAGAAGGCCGGTGAGGGCGAGGCCCAGGAGCGAGGGGATCTTTCGTGCCATATCTCTCCTTTGCGCGCTTCCTGAAAAAGAGAGTGCGCGCGGAGAGCTTTCCGTGACATCCGGGGGAAATCCCTCGTCGATCCACGGAACAAGTTCACAGGAGAAACACGGATCGTGGCAATCGGCCCCTCCTGCGTCACGGCCGGGGCAATCGGACTTAGCCTCCCTCCCGTTCGAGAGAGGAGGCATGAGCTTGGGCAAAGGCGTCGTGATCCCGTTCCACGCTGCCCGGACAGGTCTGTGGGCCGCGCAAAGAGAGTGGGTGCAGACCAGCGGCCCGCTGCCGCGGCTCGCAGTCCGCATGGTCGAGCTGCTCGACGACGTCGAGCAGGGCCTGAAGGCGGTCGAGGCTGCGCTTCAGGACCCGCACCCGGCGCTTCACCGAGCTCTTCGAGAACCTCCACCCTGACGGGAGGAAGCTTCTGCTGCACCTCCGGCACGGGCACTACGCCCAGCCGTTGTCGTTTTCCTGAGAGGAGGCCAGAGATGAGAGAGAGGAAGATCGGGCCTGCTTCCCTGGCCTCGCCGGAGGTGCAGCGGGACCAGCGCCTCAGGAATCTCCTCCCCCTGCTCGAAAGCCTCCCCGAGGAGCTGCGCGATGCTGTCGTCTTCACCCTGGATGCATTGGTGAGGGCCCACAATCTCGCGGAGGCCCACCGGAAGAGGACAAAAGCCGGGAAGGCGTGACGAGCCGGCCTCGGCGTCGCCGTTCCACACGATCGGGCTGACCTTCCCGGTCATCGGGAAAGGATTCTGGACGATCGCGCAAACCTTTTCGCTCGTCGGGAAAGGATTCTGGACGATCGGGAAACCTTTTCCGGTCACCGAAAAAGGATTCCCGGCCGCCGCGCAGACCTTTTCAGCGGCTGAAAAAGGATTCCCGGT
>Ga0068862_100000574_pt1 | contig 38284 bp, 39 predicted proteins | sample KBSSwiS52_FD_66598 | JGI IMG/M metagenome (GOLD analysis project Ga0068862, IMG submission 66598) | Switchgrass rhizosphere microbial communities from Kellogg Biological Station, Michigan, USA - KBS Switchgrass S5-2 | ecosystem: Host-associated > Plants > Roots > Rhizosphere > Soil ...
TTCTTCCCACGCTTGCGCGTGGAAGACGCACGAACCGGCCTAGTAGGTGTTCGCCTCCACCCAGATTTTCCAGATCGCCGCGATCGACGCGGCGAAGGCGGCGATCCAGAAGACGGTGCCGCCGCCCGAGGAGAAGAGCCTGTCGGCGCCGGCGATCAGCAGGGCGATCATCCCGAAGGCGGCGTAGAAGATCGCCCGGCGTTTGTCGTCGAGCGTTGCCAGGGTCAGCTGGTTCTCGCGGCTGAGGGTGAAGAGCATCCACGAGATCCCGGCCAGGAAGCACATCGTCAGCAGCGTGAAGACCGCTTCGACGGCGTTGCCGCCGTGCGGCGCGAAGGCGACGAGCGCCGCCAGGGCCATGATGATCGCGACGTTGCGGACCGTTCGCACAAAGATCAGTGTACGCCGCCAGAGCGACCGTGATGGCCCTACTTATGCGTCATCACCACGATCCCGAAGACGATCGCAGCCAGCACCAGCAGCAGCGCCAGGGTGCCGATCGCCGCCGCCGCCCCCGCCGCCAGCCGCCGGTCCTTGGTCCCCAGTTCGACCGAACGGCCGAACCCCCAGATCGCCACCGAGAAGGCGAAGGTGACGCCGAGGCCGGCAACGGTCGCCGCGACCACCGTCTGCAGCAGCTCCTTGCCCTCGACCAGCGACGCCAGAACGACCGTCATCGCGCCCTCACCGCCCCGACCCTTCGGTCACCGGCAGCGGCGACCCGCGCTGGGCCCGTCGCACGAAGGCCGCCACGACCAACGCCAGCGCCGCCAGCGTCACCACGATCGGACCGGCGGCGCCGCTGCCGAACAGCTGAGTCACCCCGTAGGTGACCGCGCCGATCGCCGCCGCGGCCGGCAGGGTGAGGATCCAGGCGGTGACGATGTTGCCGGCCACGCCCCAGCGCACCGCCGAGAGGCGCTTAGCGGCACCGGCACCCATGATCCCGCCGTTGATCACGTGCGTGGTCGAGAGCGGGAAGCCAAAGTGGGTCGAGGCGAGGATCACGGCGGCGCCCGAGCCCTGGGCGGTGAAGCCCTGCGCCGCGTCCATCTTGATGATCCGGGTGCCGGTCGTCTTGATGATCCGCCAGCCGCCGCTGTAGGTGCCGAGCGCGATCGCCAGAGCCGAGGCGACGATCACCCAGGTCGGCGGGTCGGATTCGGCACCGAGGGTGCCGTTGGCGATCAGCGCCAGGGTGATCACCCCCATCGTCTTCTGGGCGTCGTTGGTGCCGTGGGCCAGCGCCAGCAGGCCCCCCGAGATCACCTGCCCGTAGCGGTAGCCGCGCGTCACCACACCCGGTCGCTGGTGGCCTATCACTCGGTAGGCGATCCCGATCGCCAGCCCGGCGACAAGGAAGGCGAGCAGCGGCGCGACGAGCGCCGGCACCAGCACCTTGCCGACCAGCCCTTCGGCGATGATCACGTCGAAGCCCGAAGCAGCCACCGCCGACCCGACGACACCGCCGATCAGCGCGTGCGAGGAGCTCGAGGGCAGGCCGAAGTACCAGGTGAGGAGGTTCCAGGCGATCGCCCCGATCAGCCCGGCGAAGACGATCGTCGGCGTGATCACGGCGGCGTCGACGACGTCGTTGGCGACCGTCGCCGCGACCGAGATCGAGATGAACGCGCCAATGAAGTTGAGCAGCGAGGCAAAGGCGATCGCGACCTGCGGCCGCGCCGCACCGGTCGAGATCGAGGTGGCCACCACATTGGCGGTGTCGTGGAAGCCGTTGGTGAAGTCGAAGGCAAGGGCGGTGCCGACGACGATGACCAGGATGATGTCCGAGCTCACGTCGGGAACCTATCCGGCTCGTTCACATCTTTGTTACACGCCTCTGCCCAGTGCCGGCGGTGCGAGCTCCGAGGAAAGCCTCAGGAGTTTTTGATCACTATGCCCTCGAGGATCTGCGCGGCCTTCTCGGTCGCGTCGATCGCCTCCTCGAGCACCGCGAAGATGTCCTTCCAGCGGATCACGACCATCGGGTCGATCCCGTTCGAGAACAGCGAGGCGACGGCGTCGCGGGAGATCCGGTCGCCCTCGTTCTCGAGCCGGTGGATCTCGATCCAGTAGCGGTCGAGGTCCTTGAACGAGGAGAGGTTCTCGAGCCCGTCGGCCAGCTGCTCGCAGGCCCCGACCAGCACCCCGGTCAGCGCCGCGGCCTGCTCCATCGGCGCCTCGATCTGGTAGAGCCCGAGGAAGTCGGCCGCCTCCTCGGTGTAGTCGACGATGTCGTCGAGCTGGGTCGCCAGCCCGTAGATGTCCTCGCGGTCGATCGGGGTGACGAAGTTCGAGTTGAGGCGTTTGACGATCTCGTGGGTGATCCGGTCGCCCTCGTGCTCGAGGTCGACGACCTGCGCCGGCAGATCACCCGCGTCGGGCCACTCGCGCATCATCCGATCGAGCAGCCGCGCGGCCTCGACGCTGTTCCTGCCGGAGCCCGCGAGGAGATCGAAGAAGGTGCTGTCGCGGGGTAGCAGAGAGAATCGAGCCACTGCGGTCATCCTAGCTGCGCCTCCGCGGTTCGTAGTTCGGTCGTGGCCGCGGCCAGCTGTTCGGCGGCCCGTGCCGCGTGGAGTTCCCGTAACTCGCGCTGAACGCTGCGCCCTCCACCCTCGGCGGGCTGGTTGCGGGTCCAGCTACCGTCGGACCCGAGCTCCCACGAGTTCTCGTCGTCGGCGAAGCAGCGCTCGAGCACGTCGAGCATCTCCGCCCGCAGCTCCGGGTCTTCGACCGGGGCGACCAGCTCGACCCGGCTGTCGAGGTTGCGGGGCATCATGTCGGCAGAACCCATCACGATCCGCGTTTCGTCGCCCCGCTGAAACGAGTAGATCCGCGAGTGCTCGAGGAAGCGGCCGACGATCGAGACGACCCGGATGTTGTCGGAGACGCCCTCGACTCCGGGGCGCAGGCAGCAGATTCCACGCACATTGAGGTCGACCCGGACTCCCGCCTGCGAGGCCGCGTAGAGCGCCCGAATGCAGCCGGCGTCGACCAGCGAGTTCATCTTCAGGGCGATCCGTGCCTCTTCTCCCGCTTCGTGGGCCGCCACTGTGCGCTCGATCTCGCCGATGAAGCGGTCGCGCATCGTCGTCGGCGAGACCAGCACTTTGCGGTAGACCGCTGGCCGCCCGTAGCCGGTGAGGAAGTTGAACATCTCGGCGACGTCGGCGCCGATGTCGGGGTCGGCGGTGAAGAGGCCGAAGTCGGTGTAGAGGCGAGCCGTCTTCGGGTGGTAGTTGCCGGTCCCGATGTGGACGTACTCGCGCACCTTGTCGCCCTCGCGCCGCGCCACCAGGAGCGCCTTCACGTGGGTCTTCAGTCCCGGGATCCCGTAGACGACGTGGACCCCCGCCTCCTCCAGCGCTTTCGCCCAGTGGATGTTCGCCGCCTCGTCGAAGCGGGCTTTCAGCTCGACCATGCAGACCGCCTGCTTGCCGCGTTCGGAGGCGCGGATCAGCCACGGCACCAGCGGCGAGTCGTCGCTGGTCCGGTACACCGTCTGCTTGATCGCCAGCACGTCGGGGTCGGAGACCGCCTGCTCGACGAAGCGCTCGACCGAGGTCGCGAACGAGTCGTAGGGATGGTGGACGAGGATGTCGGCGCGGCGAATCGCGGCGAAGATGTCGACCGGGTCCTCGTCCTCGCCCTGCAGCCGCGGCTGGGTGACAGGCGACCAGGGCGAGTAGCGCAGCTCGGCGTGGCCCGGGACGTCGGCGATCGCGTCGACGTCGCCGAGGTCGATCAGCCCGTCGACGTCGTAGACCTCGCGGTCTTCGAGCCGCAGCGCTTCGATCAGCTGCTCGCGCAGCTTCGGGTTCATCCCGGCGGCGATCTCGAGCCGCACGACCTCGCCGAAGCGGCGGCGCCGGAGCTCGTCCTGGACCGCCTGCAGGAGGTCATCGGCCTCGTCGGAGACCGTGAAGTCGGCGTCGCGGGTGACCCGGAAGTAGCCGTAGTCGACGACGTCGATACCCGGGAAGAGGGCGTCGAGGTTTGCGGCGATCACCTCCTCGAGCGGGACGAACGAGTGCCCGTCGGCGCCGACCGGCAGGAAGCGCCCGAGCAGCTCCTTCGGGACCTTGACGCGGGCGATGATCTCCGAGCCCGCCTCGGGATCGCGCAGCAGCACGCCGAGACTGAGCGAGAGGTTGGAGATGTAGGGAAACGGCCGCCCCATCCCGATCACCAGCGGGGTCAGCGCCGGGAAGACCTGCTCGTGGAAGCGGGCATCGATCTCGCGCCGCTCCGCCTCGCTCGCCCGGTCGAGCGAGACGAGGCGGATCCCGTGCTCTTCGAGCGCCGGCCGGATCATGCCGCCGAAACAGGCATGGAGGCGGTCGTCGAGCTCGAGGACGGCGGCCTGGATCTGGTCTATCTGCTCGCTCGGAGTGAGGCCGTCGGGGCCGCGGGCGTCGATCCCGGCGTCGAGCTGATCGAACAGGCCGGCGACCCGCACCATGTAGAACTCGTCGAGGTTGGAGGCGTAGATCCCGCAGAAGCGGACGCGCTCGAGCAGCGGCACCTGCGGATCCTCGGCCAGCTCGAGAACCCGCTGGTTGAAGTCGAGCCAGGAAAGCTCGCGATTGAAGTAAAGAGCGGGATCGTCGATCGGTCCATCGTACTGACGCATCGCCGCTCCGCCGACCCCTTTTTATGCGACCTGGACCAACGGCTGCTCGGCCGGGGCCGCGGCCTCGGAGAGCGCTCGGTGGTAGCCGATCGAAAGCTGCTCGAGCGAGCGCTCCCAGGAGCGGTCGCGGGCGCGCATCGCGGCGGCGGCGCCGAGCCGCTCGCGCAGCGCTGGCGAGGAGGCGAGCTGCAGCAAGGCGCCGGCCAGGTGGTCGGGGTCGGGACGGCAGAGCAGGCCGGTGTGGCGGTTTTCGACCAGCGCCGCGGGGCCGCCCTCGGCGACGGCGACGACCGGCAGCCCGCTTGCCGCGGCCTCGAGGATCACCTGGCCGTAAGTGTCGGTGCTGCTGGCGAAGAGAAACGCGTCGGCGCTGGCGTAGGCACGCGGCAAATCGTCGCCCTCGAGCCAGCCGAGGAAGGTGGCGCGATCGCCGAGGCGCGAGCGCAGCTCGGCCTCCTCGGGGCCGCCGCCAGCAAGCAGCAGGTGCAGTCGCGGGTCGACGGCGTGAGCGCGCTCGAAGCTTTCGGCAAGCAGGTCGACCCCCTTCTCGCGGGTCAGGCGGCCTGCGTAGAGGATCTTGACCTCGCCCGGGAATGCGTCGCGGTCGGCCCTGGCGGGGTCGAACCGGTTGGTGTCGACGCCGCGCTCCCAGCGGCCGATCCGCCCCTCATCGGTGCCGAGCGCGAGCAACGAGCGGTCGGCGGCGGGGCTCGGCGAGAGGACCAGCGAGGGGGCTCCGTAGAAGGCGCCGAGGGCCATCCGGCTGAGCGCCTCGACCCCGTCGTTGCCGGTTCGCAGACCGGCGTAGGTGGCGAGCTCGGTGTGGTAGCTGGCGAGGAGCGGGGCGCCGGTGACGTGGCTGAGGAGGGTGGCCGCGACACCGGCAGGTCCGGGAGCGGTGACGTGAATCAGGTCATAGCGGCCTTCGGCCAGCGTCTCGACCAGGTCGGGTAGGCCGGGGACGCCGAGTCGCATACCGGCGTAGAAGGGGATCTCGAGCTCGGTCGCGGCGGGCAGGCGGCGGTCGACGCCGGGGTCGGTGCCGACCACCTCGACCTCGAAGCCCGGCACCCCGCGCTCGCGGATCTGCTCGATCGTGTGGGTGACCCCGTGCATCGTGCCGATCCCGTCGGCGATCAGGGCGATCCGCGGTGTGCCCTCGTTGCCGGCGCGGAGCTTCGATTTCTCGGCGGCGAGGAAGGCGGTCGCCGGCGCATACGGGAAGGCCGGCAGCAGTGCCTCGAAGACGCTGTTGGCGGCGCTGATGTAGTCGCCGCGGCCGAGCGCCTCGGTGCCGCCGGAGATTGCGGTGCGGAGACGGCGGTCGTGGATCCGGCGGGCGCGCCGGTAGAGGTCGGAGTGGGAGAAGCCGTCGGACTGCAGGTGGGCGATCAGCTGCGCCCCGCGGGGCTCCAGCCCAACGCCCGCAAGCCAGGCCTCGAGCAGTGCGCGGGCATCTTCGGGACCGATGTCGGCGGCGACCGCGCCCTCGCGGGCGGTGCCCTCGCGGATCACCCGCTCGGCCATCTTCATCACCGCGGTCGGGTCGGGCGGCGCGCCGTCGCCCGGGGCGGACCCCTCGGCGGTCAGCGACCGCGTCGCCAGCGCCATCGCCGCGTGGGTCCACTTGGCGGCCGAACCCTGCTCACCCCGCGCATCGGCGTGGCCCGCTCGCAAGTGGGCGAGAAACTCTTCCGGCGTCGCGGCCGCGGGCGCCTCGGTGAAGGTGCGGCCGATGTCGACGCCGGCATGGTCGTCTGAGCCGGCGATGCCGATGCCACCGTGGGTCTCGATGTAGACGACGGCGGGCATGTTCAGCTCGGCGGCCCGTGACCCGTTCCGCACCTCCCAGATCGGGAAGAGCTCCGCCAGGATGCGGCGGTGGCGCCGGGTCAGGGGCGCCGCGACGGTGAAGAAGGGGTGCGCCAGGGCGCAGGTGATCTCCCCCTCGTGCAGATATGCGGCGCAGGCCTCGACGTCGCCGGAATGTGCCTGCAGCCACTCGTGGTCTCCGGGAGTGATCCCGTAACAGAGGACGTGCACCGCCTGGGGCTCGCCGGCGAAGCGGGCGGTCAGCTCCTCGGAGACGAAGCAATCGGGCCGATCGGCGAGCTCCATCACCCCGTCGATGGTGTCGTGATCGGTGATCGTCACGAAGTCCATCCCCCGCCGCATGGCCAGCTCGTACACCTCCTGTGGCGGCGTCGCACACTCGGGCAGTCCGAGCGAGCGCTGGACTCCGAGCTTGGAGAGCTGCGAGGCGGTGGAGTGGCAGTGCAGATCGACGCGGGAAGTCATCGGTGTCTCCCAGTTTCTAGTTCTCCTGTCGACTGGAGAATTCGCGATTTGCAGGGAAATGTTGTGAAGGAGCTGGGAATGTGATGTGAAATGGCGGTGATCGCGGCTTATATGGCGCAGCGCTCGGCCCTAGATCCGCCAGGCGGACGGGGGTACCTCCCCCCAAGGTTTGGAAGCTTCAAGCGAGCGCCAGTGAGCGCCTGGGCTAGGCGGCGAGGCGCTCAGGACTCGACCCATTCGCCGACCCGTTCAACAGGTCGAGAATGATGCCCTCACGCAACCCACCCTTGCCAATCTGCAACGGCTGCCCCAGCAACTCCGAAACCTTCTCGAGCAGCAGCACGCCGGTCGCCAGGATCCGCACCCGCACCGGGTCGAGCTCGAAGCGGCGGGCCACATCGTTGGCCGAGTCGCCGCAGAGCACCCGCACCCCACGCTCAAGCGTCTCGTACTCGAGCACGGTGCCGACCAGTTTCCGCAGTGAAGTGGCGGAACCGCCGACCGCGACCGCCTGCTCGGGGTGAGCGATCTCGACCCCGGCGAAGATGTCGTCGATGCGGTCGCGGACCTTGCGGATCTCCGCCGCTGATGGCGGGTCGGAGACGATCAGCTCGTCCGCCAGGACGCCCGAGCCGACCGGCCAGGAGCGCACCGCCTCGACCCCACCGCCAACCGTGCCGAGGATCACCTCGGTCGAGCCGCCGCCGACGTCGACGACCCCGATCCGGCCGGTGGCGGGATGACCGAGAGCTTTGGTGGCGCCGATGAAGGAGAGACGGCCCTCCTCCTCCTCGCTGAGGATCTCGACCGGGACGCCGGCGGCGTCACCGATCGCGGCGGCCGCCTCCTCCCCGTTCATCGCCTCCCGCACGGCGGCCGTGGCGACCGCGCGGATCGTCACCGCGCCGAGCTCGCGGGCCAGTCGCACCTGGGTCGAGACGACCTCGCAGACCTCCGCGATCTTCCCGGCGCTGATTGTGCCCTCGCCGTCGATCGCCTTGTTGATGCGGGTGTAGGCCCGCTGCTCCATCACCTTACGAAGCTGGCCATCGCCCGGCTCTGCGACGAGGACGCGGGTCGTGTTGGAGCCGATATCGATTGCGGCACAGAGCATCAAGCGGTGTTCCGCATGTTCCCAGACGGGCCGGATCTCACACGTCGCGGCCGCCACCGCAGCTCAGGCCCCGGCCGGATGCGAGGCGTCCTCGAACTCGCGGAACAGCCCGGTGACGACGAAGGCAACCTGCTCGCCGATGTCGACCGCGTTGTCGGCGGTGCGCTCGATCGCCCGCGCCGCCAGCATCATCGTCATCGCCCATTCGCGCTGGTCGGCGTCTTCGCCGATCTCCAGCGCCAGCCGGAAGCAGTCGCGGTTGAGGTCGTCGACGACGTCGTCCTGCTGGACGAGGTCGCGGGCCATCTCGACGTCGCGCTGCTCGAAGGCGTGCTTGGCCTGGCTGATCATCGCCCGCGTCTGCCGCCCCATCCGCAGGATCAGCGCCACCATCTCATCGTCGGCCGGCGGCTCGTGACCGGTCATCGGGATCACCTTGCAGATGTTCACGCACTGGTCGCCCATCCGCTCGATGTTCTTCAGCACGTGCAGCAGCGAGGCGATCAGCCGCAGGTCGGTCGCGACCGGCGATTGGGTCGCCAGCAGGGTGATCAGCGACTGGTGGACCTCCAGGTAACGGCCGTCGATGCGGTCGTCGTCGGCGATCACCAGCTGGGCCAGCTCGACGTCCTGGTGCTCGACGGCCTCCAGCGTTTTGGCCAGCGCCGAGCTGACCAGGTCGAGCCCGCCGAGCGCGCTCGCCTCGAGACTGTCCAGTTCCTCTTGGTATTCGACCCGCACTGCGTTAGGCATCTCCCACCCCCTACTTCCTACCCGAAACGACCGCTGACGTAGTCCTCGGTCGCCTTCTGGGTGGGTTTGGTGAAGATCGTCTCGGTCGCCCCGATCTCGACCAGCCGCCCCGGCTTGCCCGATTCCTCGAGGTTGAAGAAGGCGGTGTTGTCGGAAGCGCGCGCCGCCTGCTGCATGTTGTGGGTGACGATCGCGATCGTGTACTTCGACTTCAGCTCGCCGATCAGGTCCTCGATCGCCAGCGTCGCCACCGGGTCGAGCGCCGAGCATGGCTCGTCCATCAGCAGCACCTCGGGCTCGACCGCGATCGCGCGGGCGATGCAGAGCCGCTGCTGCTGCCCGCCGGAGAGCCCCGAGCCGGGCTTGCCGAGGCGGTCTTTGACCTCGTCCCAGAGGTGGGCACCGCGCAGGCTGCGCTCGACGACTTCGTCCTTGGTGCTCTTCGAGGTGCGACCCGAGTTGAGGTTGAGCCCGGCGGCGACGTTGTCGTAGATCGACATCGTCGGGAACGGGTTCGGCTGCTGGAAGACCATCCCGATCAGCCGCCGCACCTGCACCGGGTCGACGCCGCGGTGGTAGATGTCCTCGCCGTCGAGGGTGATCCCACCTTTCACCGAGGCGCCGAGGGTCAGCTCGTGCATCCGGTTGAGCGAGCGCAGGAAGGTCGTCTTGCCGCAGCCCGAGGAGCCGATCAGCGCCGTCACCTTGTTCGGCTCGATCGTCATCGAGACGTCTTCGACCGCGTGGAAGTCGCCGTAGTAGAGGTCGACCGAGGTCGCCACGAGCGTCTTCGCCCGGCGATCCGGGGCGGCGGTCGGCGCCTCGGTGGTGGTCGCGGTCACGCTCACGTCTCTTGCCATCTGTCCCTGGGCTTTCTCGGCGGCCGACTGCTCTTTGGCCTCGGTCTCTGCGGACGATCCGAACATGTTCCTCAGTTTCCTTCCCTCCACTGTGGTCCTCAGCGGATCTCCGTTTTGTAGCGGCGGTAGACGAGGCGGGCGATGACGTTGAGGATCATCACGATCGCGATCAACGTCAAGGCTGCCGCCCAGGCGCGGTCATAGGACGCGGCTTTGTCGATTCCCGGCGAGCGGTACTCGTTGAAGGCGTAGACGGCGAGGTTCTGCATCCGGCCGCCGAACGGGTCGGTGTTGAGTGAGTCGACGACGCCGGTGGTGACGAGCAGTGGCGCGGTCTCGCCGATGATCCGCGCGGTGGCGATCATCACCGCGGTGACGAGGCCGGCGAAGGCGGTCGGCAGGACGATCTTGGAGATCGTCTTCCACTTTGGCGTGCCGAGCGCGTAGGAGGCTTCGCGCAGGTGGTTGGGGACGATCTTCAGGACCTCCTCGGAGGCGCGGATGACGATCGGGATCATCAGCACCGAGAGGGCGACCGAGCCCATCACGCCCATCCGGATCCCGGGCCCGAAGAAGATCTCGAACAGCGCGTAAGCGAAAAGGCCGGCGACGATCGAGGGAATCCCGGTCATCACGTCGACGAAGAAGGTCAGCGCCCGGCGCAGCTTGCCGGTGCCGTACTCGTTCATGTAGATCGCCGCCATCAGCCCGATCGGGACCGAGATCGCGACGGCGATCCCGGTAATCACCAGGGTGCCGACGATCGCGTGCTCGGCGCCGCCGCCGCTGATCTTGCCGCGCGCGTCCTCGGTGAAGAATTCGGCGCTGAGGCCGGGGACGCCGCGCTTGATCACTTCGTAGAGGAGCGAGATCAGCGGCGCCATCGCAACCCCGAAGGCGGCGACGATCGCCATCGTGATCGCCCGGTCTTTCGCCCGTCGCGACCCCTCGACCGCGCGCGACCAGGCGTAGATGCCGAAGACGGCGACCACGGCGCCGAAGACGAGCATCAGCGCGATGGTGAAGATCCCGAGCGCCGCCAACACCGCGGCGCAGAAGGCGAGTGCCGCGGCGAAGACCCCGTAGGGAGCCCAGCCAGGGAGGAGGCCGCTGCTGGCCGAGCTGCCAAGCAGCGTGCCGCGCCCCCCGACGCCGGCCGCTTCGGTCGCCAGCTCCGGGTCGAGCCCGCTGAAGTCAGGTGGTGGCGGCGCGCTCATCTACTGGACGTTGGAGCGGGAGATGATCGCCCGGGCGATGAAGTTGGTGACCAGCGTGATCGCGAACAGGACGAGGCCGGTGGCGATCAGCGCGTTGATTTTGATCCCCGAGGAGTCGGGGAAGTTGAGGGCGATGTTGGCGGCGATCGTCGAGGGGTTCGCCTGGCTGATCAGGTTGAAGCTGATGACGCCAGAGACCGAGAGGATGATCGTCACCGCCATCGTCTCGCCGAGTGCACGGCCGAGCCCGAGCATCGAGCCGCTGATTACCGACGATTTGCCGAACGGGAGCACCGTCATCTTGATCATCTCCCAGCGGGTTGCGCCCAGCGCCTGCGCGCCTTCCTGAAGTTTGCGGGGCGTCTGTGAGAAGGCCTCGCGGGCGATCGCCGAGACGATCGGCAGGATCATCACCGCCAGCACCAGCCCGGCGACCAGCATCGTCCGGCCAGTAGCCGAGGCCGGGCCCTCGAAGATCGGGATGAAGCCGAGCTTTTCTTCCAGCCACTTCATCACCGGCACCGCGGCGGGGCCGAGCACGAAGATCCCCCAGAGGCCGTAAATGATGCTCGGGATCGCTGCCAGCAGGTCGACGAAGAAGCCGAGGGTGAGCGCCAGCCGCGGCGGCGCAATGTGGGTGATGAAGAGTGCCACGGCCACCGCCAGTGGCACCGCGATCACCGTCGCCAGCGCACCGGCGAGGACGGTCCCGAAGGCGAGCGGGGCGACGTAGTCGAGGAAGGCTTCCTTGCCCGGCAGTTCGGAGGCCGAGGCGGTGAGGGCCGGCCAGCCCTCGGTGACCAGGAACAGCGCGACCCCGGCGAGCAGCGCCAGGATCGTCACCGCGGAGATCACCGCGATGTTGGAGAAAATGCGATCGCCGCGGCGGCGGCGTCCTCCGGACGCCGCCGCCAGCAGCTGGCCTGCGTTGGTCGTGGTGTCGACCGAGGCCACCGGTACTAGCCGATCGCTTCGATCGCCGGCATGAATTTGGTCCTCAGCGCGTCGGAGAGCGGAGCCGAGCCGGCCTGTTCGGCGGCCAGGGCCTGCCCTTCTTCGCTGATCGCGTATTCGAGGTACGCCTTGACCAGCGCCGCTTCGTCGGCCGAGCCGTATTTGGTGCAGGCGATCAGCGACGAGACGAGGATGATCGGGTAGGTGCCCGAGCTTTCGGTTTTGCGGTCGACCGAGAAGGCGAAGACGTATTTGCCTTTCTCCGCTTCTTTGTCTTCCGGCGAGAGCTCGAGGACTTTCGCAGCCGCTTCAGGCGAGGGCCCCACGTAGTCGGCCCCAACTTTGATCAGGGCGATGCCGAGTTCGCCAGCCTGGCTCGCGTCGGCGTAGCCAATCGCGCCTTCGCCGGCCGCGACCGCTTCGACGACTCCGGAGGTGCCGTTCGCGGCTTCGCCGCCTTTCACCGGCCATTCGCCGCTCGGTTCGTGCGTCCAGACGCTGGGCGCCACCTGCGAGAGGTAGTCGGTGAAGTTTTCGGTCGTGCCCGACTCATCAGAGCGGTTGACCGGGACGATCCGGGTGTCGGGCAGTTCGACGTCCGGGTTCTCTTTGGCGATCTCCGGGTCGTTCCAGTTCTCGATTTCCTGGTTGAAGATTTTCGCCAGGGTTTCGGGGTCCAGTTTGAGTTCTTCGACTTCCGGGAGGTTGTAGATGATCGCGATCGGCGAGACGTAGTCCGGGATCTCGATCAGTTCGCCCGGTTCGCAGCGTTTGATCGCTTTGCCGAGCTCGCCTTCGTCTTCGGAGAGGGGCGTGTCGGAGGCGCCGAAGGCGACACCGCCGGAGATGAACTGTTCGCGACCGCCACCGGACCCGACCGGGTCGTAGGAGATCGTCGCGCCGGAGTTGGCGTTGGAGAATTCGGCGATCCAGGCTTCCTGCGCCGCCTGCTGCGACGAAGCGCCGGCACCGGCGATTTCGCCCGAGACTTCCGCCGAAGCGACTTCCGACCCTCCTTCGCTTTCAGTGCTACCCCCACCGCCGCTGCTCGTGCTGTCGTCGCCGCCCCCGCAGGCGGCCACGCCGAGCGCGAGGATCGCGGCAGATGCGATTACCACAAGCCATCTAGCTCTGGACATCGGTCTCCTCTTTTGTGATTTGGACACACTGGACACGGCAAACACCGGTCCTTCGGCGAGGCTTTCAGCGGTGCTCTCGGAGCTTGTTACCTGCGTGTAGCGGCGATGTAAAAAAGATGTAAAAGCGGCCGGTTCTGGCGAGAGCTCAGCCGTCGGGCGAGAAGCGGTAGCCGATGCCGTTGTGGGTGTGGATCAGCTGGGTGTCGGGGAGCGCCGCCCCGAGCTTCGCCCGCAGGCGGCTGACGTAGACGTCGACCGAGCGGTCGTCGCGGCGCGGCTGCGATCCCCAGACCTCCGCGAACAGCTCCTCGCGGGTCATGATCCGCTGCGGGTGGCCGGCCAGCGTGACCAGCAGCTGCAGCTCGCGCATCGTCAGGCTTAGCGGCCGGCCGTCGACCAGCGCGGCGTGCTCCTCGGGGCGGATCTCGAGCCGGCCGCCGGCGCCCGTCGGACGCTCCGCGGTGCCCTCCTCAGCTCCGGTTCCCGTGACCGCCATTGCCGCCGAGCATGCCGCCGGCGACCCGGCGACCGGTTACCCCGAAGTGAAGCTGTTGTGAACTACCTGTGAAGAAATTGCCTCGGAAGAGGCGTCGTCGCTGGCCGCCGGGGCAGGTCGCAACTCCTCCTCGACGATTCCCGCGGGTTCGGGGTCGAAGCGGTAGCCGATCCCGAAGTGGGTGTGGATGTAGCTCCAGCTCGGCGAGTGCTTCTCGAGCTTCTGGCGCAGCTTGCGGATGAAGACATCGACCGAGCGGTCGCCGTGGGCCATCGCGTAGCCCCAGACCCGCTGGTAGATCGCCTCGCGCTCGAGCACCTGGCCACGCTCCTCGGCGAGCAGGTGGAGCAGCTCGAACTCGCGGCGGGTGAGGTCGAGGTTGACCTCGCCGGCGAAGGCCTGGAAGCGGTCGGGGCGGATCTGCAGGTCGCCGGCGGCGAGCGGGGCGACGTCGCCGGCCTCGCCGCGGCGGGCGCGCCTGCGCCGGCGCGAGACCGCTTCGATCCGCGCGATCGCCTCCTCGGGATGGGCCGGCTTGGTGATCCAGTCGTCGACCCCGAGCCGCAGCCCACGGACCCGCTGGGCGACCGTCGAGCGGCCGGTGCAGACGACGAGCGCCAGGTCGGGCAGCAGCGAGGCGACCCGGTCGAGGTACTCCCAGGCTTCGTCGCCGGCCACGGCCGGGTCGAGCAGCAGCGCGTTGAGCTTCATCGCGACGAGGTCGCGGGGCGGCACCGCGCCCGTGCTGTGGCGCAGTTGCCAACCGGCGGCCTCGGCCCGCTTGGCGAGCACCGTGACGAAACCGCTGTCGGAGTCGAGGACACCGAGCCGGATAGGGGCTTGGGACGGCAAGTCACTCGGCAGTGTATTCGCAGGGAACCTGAATTAACCCTGTTTACAGGATTTTCACAGGTCGGAGCCATGGAAATTCCGGCGAAATGGCCTTGGTACCTAGGAGATCGCCCCGCTGGCGGCGAGGACCAGCACGAGCGCTCCGAGTGCGATCCGGTAGACGACGAAGCCGCGCAGAGAGTGGGTCGTCAGGTAGCGCAGCAGCCAGGCGATCGAGGCGTAGCCGGCAACGAAGGCGACGACGGTGGCGATCGCCGTTGCGCCGGCCGGCGCATTTCCTTCGTCGCCGATCTTGCGCAGCTCGAAGAGGCCGCTGAGGACGACGGCGGGAACCGAGAGCAGAAACGAGTAGCGGGCGGCGGCGAGACGATCGAAACCGCGCAGCAGGCCGGCGGAGATCGTCGCGCCGGAGCGCGAGACGCCGGGGATCAGGGCGAGCGCTTGGGCGAAGCCGATGAAGACCCCGTCGCGGCCCTTCATCTCGGTGATGCGGCGGAGCTGGCTGCCGAAGTGCTCGGCGAGCAGCATCACGAACGAGAAGAGGATCAACGCCGAGCCGATCACATATAGGTCGCGGGCGCCGGACTCGATCTGGTCGCTGAAGGCAAGGCCGAAGATGCAGATCGGGATCGTGCCAAGCAGGATGAACCAGCCGAGCCGAGCGTCGGCGCTGGCACGGGGGATCGGCGTCCGCAGCTCGCTCAGCCAGGCGCGGGCGATGCGCCACAGATCGGCGCGGAAGTAGATCAGCACCGCCGCCATCGTTCCCAGCTGGATCACTGCGGTGAAGCCGGTGCCGGGGTCTTCCCAGCCGAGCAGCGCCGGCACGATCCGCAGATGGCCGCTGGAGGAGATCGGCAGAAACTCGGTCAGGCCCTGCACCAGCCCGAGCACGATCGCTTCGATTGCGCTCATGGCCGCGGCAGGCTATTGGAACGAGGCCGATCGGCCGGCCGACGCCGGGGTGTTGCGATAGATTTCGCCCCGTGAAGCGCACCGCAGCCGCCCTCCTTTCGGCCTTCCTGCTGCTGCTTATCGCTGCCCCGGCGGCGTTGGCGGAGAACGGCGAGGGTTGGGCGGGCAAGACCACGGATAAGACCGTGACCTTCTTCTGCTTCGGCGTGATCGCGTTTTTCGCGATCCTGGTGATCGTCGCGTCGCTAATCCAGGGTCGGTTGGAGAAGAAGAAGGAGCGGCGCCGGCTCGACTTGGAGCGGCTTTCCTAGAGAAGGTCTGGCGGTAGGCGGGGATCGGGGCAGCCTCCTCTCTCGATCTGTCGGCGTGTAGAGGATTCGGCTATCGCCTCTTACGAACTCCTGGCCTCAATCGCAAAACGTTCGGAGGCTGCCCCGATCCCCGCCTCGGATCCGGTCTGGCCAGACAGCTCCCGTCCCTCGTAAGCTCAAAAAAGAGAGCTGGGGCGCCCCCCGTCTTGCTTAGAGCTTCCGAGGTACGGAGGGGGTCGGTGTCCCTCCGAACGTTTTGCGGGTGAGGCCCGGCGCTCCTGCGGGCGACAGCAGAATTCGATCCACGCCGACAGCCCGAGAGAGGAGGGATACCGACACCCTCCGTCCGCAGCGCTATGTCTAGGAAAGCCGGAACCCGGACAAAAGCCGTTTCTCCGTCTCCCCCTCCACTTTCGCAATCACTTCCACCTTCCCCTCCAAAGGCGTATCCCGAATCTTCGTCGCCAACAAATCATCGACCTGGAAGATCCCCGCCGAATTGTTCAACTGCACTTCGATTCGCAACGGCCTCTCCTCCCCCGCCTCGATCCTCACCTCGTCGATCGCCGCCGCCGAGATCGAATGAATCCCCTCGTGGCCGGTTTCGATCGGCGTGCGGGTGCGGCCCTGGGCCATGTCGAGGGCGTCGGCGACGCGGACGACACCGGCCTCGACCGTGTAGGGCTCGCCGCGACGGCGGTGGCCGATGATCGCGTGCAGAATCTCGGCGGCGACGATCGAGCGGTCGGGCTGTTTGTAGGAGTCGGCGAGGAGGCGGTCGAGGACGCCGGCGGCGAGGAAGAGCGAGTACTCCTCGTGGTCGGCTCGGTGGATCGACATGCCGACGTCGTGGAGCAGGGCACCACCGGCGACCACGACCTCGGCGTCGCGCTCGCGCATGCCGTGGTCGGTGACCATCGCCGGCTCGACCCCGGCCTTGAGCAGCAGCCGCTGCAGCCGCAGGGCGATGTTGAGGACGATCTGGACGTGGACCCAGGAGTGGTCGGACATGCCGAGCCGTTCGGCGTTGACCTGGGCCATGTACCACCAGGTCCGCACCTGGTCATCGCTGTTGACCGCCTCGAGGAAGCTCTCGAGGCGGCGGTTGCCGCGGGTCGGGGCCCGCACCCGCGCCTCGGCGATCGCCTCGCGCGGCGGCTTGCGGCTCGGCCCCTCGGGGTCGGGGGCAGGGATCTCCTGCGGCTCGGCTTGCTCCTCGGTCGCCATCGCCGGGAACTGTAGGCCTTCGCTGGGCTGTTCCTCATGTCGGCCATCCCGACATAAGGAACAGCCCGAGCGGGGTCAGCCGCAGACAGGCCAGGGGCTCGAGCCGGAGCGGCTGTAGAGCAGGGCGGCGCGGTAGCTCTGCTCGGCCGCCGAAGCCGCAGCGGGATCGCCCTCGCCGCCGACCGATTCCCAGGTGCCGAAGTCGAACTGGTAGAGGCCGCGGTAGGTGCCGTCGGATGAAACTGCGGTCGGGTCGCCGCCCGACTCGCAGTCGGCGATCGCGTCGAGCGTCGCCATCGTCACCCCGCCCGGCAGGTCGGCGAACATCTCGCGGCGCTTGCGGGCGGCCGCTTCGGCCGCGCGGCGCTCGCGTTCGCGTTCTGCCACCCGGATCTCGGCGGCGACCGTGTGGACGACGCGCTGGAAGCGCGCCACCGGCCGCTGCAGCGGCGGGATTTCAACCGGTTCGGCGTAGCCGAGCGCGATCCGCGGCCCGGTGTGGGCAGAGGCGCCGGCGGCGAGGAGGACGAGGACGACCGCCGCTGCCGCCGTGCCGACCGCAAGCGGCAGCGTTTGTTTGCGTTTGATGAGCAAGCGCGGAACGAATACTTGCAATTCGCCCGGCGCGAAGGGCGCGTGACCCATCTGGGAAATTCGTTGCAAAACAAGGAGAGAGGCCGCCGGCGTCGATGACGGAGCGCGACCCGCCAGAATCCCGCCCCGTGCCCGACCAGCCAACTTCCCGCCTGATCATCGTCAGCCCCGACCGGCCGGGCCTGATCGCGCGGGTCAGCGGCTTCCTCGCCGACTCCGGGCTGAACATCGTGGACGCCGACCAGCACTCGACCGCCGAGGGCCGCTTTTTCATGCGGATGGTCTTCGACGCGGTGCCGGAGCCGCAGCGAGCCGAGCTGGAGCGGCGCTTCGCGGCCGAGGTCGCCGAGCCGTTCGAGATGGAGCACCGCTTCGCCGACACCGAGGTGCGCAAGCGGGTCGCGATCATGGTCTCGCGCGAGGACCACTGCCTCTCTGACCTGCTCTGGCGCTGGCGCAGCGGCGAGCTCGACGGCGAGGTCGTCGCTGTCGTCTCCAACCACCCCGACCACGCCGACCAGGTGAAGGCCACCGGTCTCCCCTTCCACTTCGTGCCGGTCGAGCCGGAAGCGCGAGCCGAGGCCGAGCGCCAGATCCTCGAGCTGCTCGGCGAGCTCGACCTGCTGATCCTCGCCCGCTACATGCAGATCCTCTCGCAGGAGTTCCTCGACGCGCTCGCAGCGCCGGCGATCAACATCCACCACAGCTTCCTGCCAGCCTTCGTCGGCGCCGATCCCTATCGCCGCGCCCACGAGCGCGGGGTGAAGCTGATCGGCGCCACTGCCCACTACGTCACCGCGGACCTCGACGCCGGGCCGATCATCGACCAGGACGTGACCCGGGTCAGCCACTCCGACGAGGTCGAGGACCTGAAACGGATCGGCCGCGATATCGAGCGCCTGGTCCTGGCGCGGGCGGTGATGGCCCATCTCGACGATCGGGTCCTGCTCGACGGCGAGCGCACCGTCGTCTTTTAGGTACGCATCGTCCTTCGTTGACTAACCTGGTTCGGCGATGAAGCAACCGCCGGGATCGAGCGCGCCGGCCTGGGCCCAGGCCGTTCGGTACACGCGCGATCCGCTCGGCTTCACGGTCGTCGCCCAGCGCCGCTACGGCGACGTCTTCAGCGTCAAGTTCCCGTTCTTCGGCCCCATCTTCTACGTCGCCAGCCCGGTGCTGGCGAAGCAGGTGTTCACCGGCTCGCCCGCCGTCTTCCACGCCGGCGAGGCAAACGCGACGGTGCTCGAGCCGGCGCTCGGACCGAACTCGGTGCTGACCCTCGACGACGAGCCGCACATGCGCGCCCGCAAGACCCTGCTGCCGCCCTTCCACGGCGACCGGATCCGGATCTACTCGGAGCTGATGCTGGCGGCGACCCGGCGCGAGATCGAGGGCTGGCCGGTCGGCGAGCCGTTCGCGCTGCGCCCTCACATGCAGCGGATCACGCTCTCGGTGATCCTCAGGGCGGTCTTCGGGATCTCAGACCAGGGGCGGATCGACCGGGCGACGGCGCTGCTCGACCGCTTCACCTCGAGGGTCTCACCGATCACCCGCTTCCCGATCCTGCGGCGCGACCTCGGGCCCGGTAGCCCCTGGCGGCGTTTCGTCAAAGCACGGGCCGCGCTTGACGACTTCCTTTACGAAGAGATCGCGCTGCGGCGGGCAGAGGCAGAGCGCGAGGAGCGTGACGACGTGCTCTCGCTGCTGTTGGCGGCGCGCCACGAGGACGGCTCGCCGCTGAGCGACACCGAACTGCGCGACGAGCTGGTGACCGTGGTCGGCGCCGGCCACGAGACGACCGCGACGGCGCTGGCCTGGGCGATGGAGCGGCTGCTGCGTACGCCCGCGGCGCTGGCTCGGCTGCGCGAGTCGTTGGCCGCCGGCGAGAGCGAGTACCTCGACGGGACCGTGCGCGAGACGCTGCGCTCCCGGCCGGTCCTGATCGACGTCGCCCGCAAGCTGACGGCGCCGGCGCGCGTCGGCGACTACGAGTTCCCCGCCGGCAGCTTCCTGGTGCCGGCGATCGCCGCGATCCACCACCGCGAGGACCTCTACGCGCAGCCCTTCGAGTTCCGGCCCGAGCGCTTCCTCGACGAGGGCGCCGAGAACTACGCCTGGATCCCCTTCGGCGGCGGCGTTCGCCGCTGCGTCGGCGCCGCCTTCGCCGAAGGGGAGATGCGCGTCGTCCTGCGCGAGATCGTCACCCGGGCCGAGCTGCGGGCGCCCGATCCGGCACCGGAGCGCGGCCAGGTCCGCCACATCACGCTGGCGCCGGCCAGGGACACGGTGGTGGTGCTCGAGCGGCGGCTCGCCGACGCTCAGGCCGTGGTCGCGGCTCCGGCCTCCTCGGCGCTCGCCTGAGCCGCCTCCCATTCGGCGTAGAGCTGTTCGACGGCGACCTTGGCGGCGGCGTGGCGCTCGGTGGCCCGCTCGGCCCGGCCCGGACTCGACCAGGCGGCGGGGTCGGAGAGCTCCTCCTCGAGCGCGGCCAGCTCGGCCTCGGCCTTGGCGATCCGCTCCTCGAGCTTCGCCGCTTTCCGCGCCGCCTGCTGGGCCGGCTTGCGCGAGCCGCTGCGGCGCTTGCCGCCGCCGGAGGAGGCGCGCTTGGCGCTGCTCGCCGCGCTCTGCCGCTCTTCCTCGCGTTCGTCGTGGCGGAGCTGGTACTCGGCCCAGCCGCTCGGATAGCTGCTCAGCTCGCCGTCCTCGCAGACCAGGGTGCGACTGCCGACCGCCTCGAGCAGCGCCCGGTCGTGGGAGACGAGCAGGATCGCGCCCTCGAACTCGGTCAGCGCGTCCTCGAGCGCCTCGCGGCTCTCGATGTCGAGGTGGTTGGTCGGCTCGTCGAGGACGAGGACGTTGGCGCCGGAGGCGACGAGGATCGCCAGCGAGAGGCGGCGCTGCTCGCCGCCCGAGATGTCGGAAAGCTGTTTTTCGACGTCGTTGCCGGAGAACAGAAAGCCGCCGAGGAGCGCCCGCGCCTTCGGCCCGGTGAGCCCGGTCTCGCGCTGGGCGGCGTCGAGCACGGTGCCCTCGCCGGCTGCGGTCTCGGCGTGCTGGGAGAGGTAGCCGAGGTGGACGTTGTGGCCGTTGCGGACGCTCCCCGAGGCCGGCTCGCGGCGGCCGGCGAGGGTCTCGATCAGAGTCGTCTTGCCGCTGCCGTTGGCGCCGACGAGGACGACGTGCTCGCTGCGCTCGATCTCCAGGTTGGCGCCGGAGAGCAACGTCCGCCCCGGCACCTCGATCTCGCCGTTGACGAGTTTCAGCACTACCCGGCCGGGGCGCTCGGGCGGCTTGAAGCGGAAGCGCAGATAGCGGCTGTCGCGGCGTTCGGCGACCGGCCCGCTCGCCTTCTTCTTCTCGATCGCTTTGACCCGTGACTGCGCCTGGCGCGCCTTGGTCGCCTTGTAGCGGAAGCGCTCGACGAACCGCTCCATCCGCGCGATCTCGGCCTGCTGGCGCTCGATCGCTTTGCCGAGGGCGATCTCGCGGGCAGCCTGCTCCTTGCGCCAGGCGTGCCAGGGGCCGGCGAAGAACCGCGCCCGCCCCGCCTCGAGCTCCAGCACCGAGGTGCCGACCGCCTCGAGGAACCAGCGGTCGTGGGCGACGAGGACGACGGCGGCGTCGATCCCGACCAGATAGTTCTCCAGCCACTCCAGCGAGGGGATGTCGAGATGGTTGGTGGGCTCGTCGAGCAGCAAAAGGTCGGGACGCGCGGCCAGCACCCGGGCCAGCGAGGCGCGGGTCAGCTCACCGCCGGAGAAGGTCGAGAGCCGCCGCTCCGCCTCCTCGGGGCCGAAGCCGAGGCCCCGCAGGACGGCGAGGACGTCGTCGCGCCAGCGGTAGCCGCCGCCCGCTTCAAGCCGTCCCTGGGCAGCGGCGTAGGCGGCCAGCGTCTCCTCCGATGAGTCGCCGCCCGACATCGCCTCCTCGAGCCGCGCCAGTTCGGCCTCGGTGGCCAGCATCTCGGTGCGGCCGGAGAAGACGTACTCGCCGAGCTGGCGGTCGGCTTCGCGCGGCGGCCGCTGGTCGTGCAGCGCGACCTTCGCGCCGCGCGAGATCGAGACCGTCCCCGACTCGGGCGCCAGTTCGCCGGCCAGCACCCGAAGCAGGGTCGACTTGCCGGCGCCGTTGCGCCCGGACAGCGTCATCCGATCGCCGGCCTCGAGCTTGAAGCCGACGTCCTCGAAGAGCTGCTTGCCGCCGACGTACACGTCGAGCGAGGTTGCGGTCGCGATGGCCATACTCCGAGTATGCAGAGTGAGCAGTTGAAGGCGATCCAAGCCCCCTTCAAGCAGCGCTACAGCGAGGATCCCGACGCAGCGGTCGTCACCCTCGCGGCCGACGGTGAGCTCGGCGAGGGCGTCTCCTGCTCGGTGCAGACCGGCCGCACCCTGGCCGAGGCTGGCCTCCACCCCGCCACCGGCGGCGACGGCACCCAGCTCTGCTCGGGCGACATGCTGCTGGAGGCGCTCGCGGCCTGCGCCGGGGTCACCTTGAAAGCGGTCGCCACCTCGCTCGGGATCGCCGTCGCAGGCGGCCGCGTCCACGCCGAGGGCGACCTCGACTTCCGCGGCACCCTGGCCGTCGACCGCGACGCCCCGGTCGGCTTCCGGGCGATCCGCCTCTCCTTCGACCTCGACACCGAGGCGAGCGCCGAGGAGCTCGAGACCCTGCTGAAGCTGACCGAGCGCTACTGCGTCGTCTTCCAGACGCTGCGGACACCGCCCGAGCTGTCGGTCAGCGCCTAGGCGCAGTACTTCGAGGCGATCTGCTCGATCGTGCCGGCGGTGCGCATCGTGCCTTTGCCGAGCGCCTTGTCGATCGCCTTCAGGTCGACCTCGGTTTCGGAGAGGCCGGTGCTGGGGAGCCAGTGGAGCTCGCGACCCTCGAAGGCCATCTCGTCGCCGCGGCCGGCGAGCGCGAGGACCTTCTTCTTCGCCGCCGCGCTCGGCTTCTTCGCCAACAGCTGGACCTGCGGCTTGCCCTTCGACTTGGCTATCGCCTTGGCGTCGAAGGGCTCGCGAGCGGCGATCGCCGCGACCTCCTCGAAGCTGCGCAGGAAAACCGCGACGTCATAGCCGAGCCGCTCGTCGAGCTCGGCTTCGACCCGCTTCTGCAGCTTCGCCTCCGAATCGCCGCCGGGGTCGGCGAAGACGACGTTGCCGCTGGCCCGGAAGGTCGCCACTTCCTCCAGGCCCATCTGCTCGAAATGCTTCACCAGCTCCGGATTCTTGATCCGGCGGTTGCCGAGGTTGATCCCGCGCAGGAAGGCGACGTAGCGCTCCACCGCCGGAGCCTAGAACGCCAACCAAATAGGGTTTCCTTCCCGGTCGCCGAAACACGACCCGCAAACGAAAGACGGAGGAGCAAGACATGCCAATCGCTGAGGTCAACTTCGGGGAATTCCTGCTCCTCGTCTTCGAGTGGTTCCTGCTCTTCGCATGGATCTGGATCGTGATCACGGTGCTGATGGACCTTTTCAGGGACCACAAGCTCTCGGGGATCGCGAAGGCCGTCTGGGCGTTCTTCCTGATCTTCCTGCCCTTCTTCGGGGTGCTCCTTTACCTGATCGTTCGGGGCGGGGGGATGCGCGAGCGGAAACTCAAAGAGCAGGAAGACGCGAAAAAGCATTTCGACGAGTACGTGCGGGAACAGGCGGGAAGCGGTTCGTCGGCGGACGAACTGCACAAGCTCTCCGAACTGAAAGACAAAGGCGCGCTCTCGGCCGAGGAGTTCGAGAAGGCCAAGGCGAAGCTGCTCGCCTGAGCCTGGGAGATCTCGAAACGCGAGAAGCCCGCTTCCAGAGCGGGCTTCTCTTTGATGGAGGCGCCGAGATTCGAACTCGGATCCGCGGACGCGGTGCGAGGGTCTCTACAGGTTTAGCCGGCGCTTGATTCTCGTCTCCCGGGGTCCGCGCCGGCGGGCACTACGGGAGATAAAGCCCCTTAGATTTTCCCGGGCGGTCGGGGCGGTCCACCCGGGTGAGCCCGCTTTCTGAAGCCGGCTGCCCCCTCCGCGGGCGGGAGAGGACCGACTCTCACAGCGCTTAGTTTCTAGCTAAGCGGCGAGGGCGAACTCATGGTCCGCACGTATTGGTTTGTGCCGGGGTTTAACGAGGCCTCCGGCAACCTCGACCTGCAACCGTTCGCACGAGTCGACCACGTCGAAGCCTGTCGCCCCCGTGCTTGCTGCGCATCAAATTGTAGTTTGTCGGGGAAGTGGCGAGGCGATGAGCGAGAAGAGCTTCGACGCGATCGTCCTCGGCGCCGGCCCGGCCGGTGAGGTCTGCGCAGGACGCCTGGCCGACGCCGGCTGGCGGGTGGCGATCGTCGAGCGGGAGCTGATCGGCGGCGAATGCTCCTACTACGCCTGCATGCCTTCGAAGGCGCTGCTCCGCCCGGCCGACGTGCTCGGCGAGGCGCGACGGATCCCGGGTGTGCCGATCGGCGAGGACTCCGAGCTCGACGCAGCCGCGATCCTGGCCCGCCGCGACGCGGTGATCCACGACCGCGACGACTCCGCCCAGCTGCCCTGGCTCGAAGACCGCGAGATTGCCCTCTTCCGCGGCGAGGGCCGGTTCGCCGGCGAGCGCCTGGTGGAGGTCGGCGGGGAGACGCTGCGCGCCGAGCGGGGGGTGGTCGTCGCCACCGGCAGCGGCGCCGCGATGCCGCCGATCGACGGACTCGACGCCGTCCGCGCCTGGAACAACCGCGAGGCGACGACGGCCGAGTGGGTCCCGGCGAGCATGCTGGTGCTCGGTGGCGGCCCGGTCGGCAGCGAGCTCGCCCAGGCCTGGGCCAGCCTCGGCACCGCGGTGACGCTGGTCGAGGGCGAGGAGCGGCTGCTGGGAAAGGAGGAGCCGTTCGCCGGCGAGGAAGTCGCCGCCAGCCTGCGCGAGCGGTTCGGTGTCGACGTCCGCCTCGCCAACATGGTCGAGTCGGTGCGGGCCGATGGCGCCGGGATCGTGGCGGCGCTGGCCGGCGGCGCGGAGGTCGAAGCCGAAGAGATCCTCGTCGCGGTCGGCCGCCAGCCGCACACCGAGGCGCTCGGCCTGGAGGCGATCGGGGTCGAGCCCGGCGAGCACGGCTTCCTCACCACCGACGAGCGGATGCGCGTCGGCGGCAGCGAGTGGCTCTACGCGATCGGCGACGTCAACGGGCGCGCCCTCCTCACCCACGTCGGCAAGTACCAGGCCTGGATCGCAAGCGAGAACCTGCTCGGGCGGGAGGTCGAGGCGCTCGCCGAAAGGCTCGGGCCGCCGCGGGTCACCTTCACCGACCCGCAGGTCGCCGCGGTCGGCAAGACCCTGGTGCAGGCTCGCGAGGCGGGGCTCGAGGCGGGCGCCGTCGAGGTGCCGACCGACGGCACGGCCGGCGCCAGCTTTCAAGGCAAGAACACCGGCGGGACCTCCCGCCTGGTGGTCGACCGCGGCGCCGCCACGATCGTCGGCGCCACCTTCACCGGCTTCGAGACCGCCGACTTCGCGCAGACGGCAACTGCGGCGATCGTCGGCGAGGTGCCGCTGGGCCGGCTGCGCCACGCGCTCGCACCGTTCCCGACGCGCAGCGAGATCTGGCTGAAGCTGCTGGAGAAATGGGAACGCGGCGAGTACGAGTAGGCGCTGCGGTCGCCGTGCTCAGACGGTGGAACGAGACTTCAGATCCGCAAGCAGGTCCTGCGGGAAGCCGGGGACCTGGTCGAGGTCGTCGAGCGAGCTGAAGCCGCCGAGCCGCTCGCGGTGGGCGAGCAGGCGGGTCGCCTGGGTGACCGAGAGGTTCTGGGCGCGCAGCTGCTCGAAGGTGACGGTGTTGAGGTCGAGTGACGCCGCGGGCGGGGTCGGCTGACCGGTTTCCGCCGAACCGCCGGGCGGGTACGGCGCCTGCTCGAGGGGACCGGGCTCCGGGGCGGCTGCTGCCGGCGGCTCGGGTGCCGGGGCGATGGCTGGCTCGGGCGCCGGAGCTACGGGCGGCTCTGGTGCCGGGGCGACAGGCGGCGGCGGGGGCGGCTCGGGGCTCGGCGGCGCCGAGACAGGCGGGGGCGGTGGCGCCGAAGTCGGCGGTGGTGGCGGAGGCGGCGCGAATTCCGCGGTCGGCTGCGAGAAATCGGCAATCAGCGGCGCGCCACCCTGGACCGAGCGGACCACCGCCTGCTCGGCCTCGATCGCCCTCCGCTCGGCCTCGCGAGCGCGCTCCTCGGCTTCGGCGACGCTGCGCTCCATCTCGGCCAGGCGCTGCGCGTGAGCGTCTTCTTCGGCTTTCAGTCCTTCGACGCGCTTGGCTTCCTCGGCCCGGCGTTCGGCGGCTTTGGTCCGTTCCTCGATCTCCTGCAGCCGCGCCTCGGCCTCGGCCAGCGAGCGCTCGCGCGCCTCGCGTTCTTCCCGCAGACGCTGTTCGGCGGCGGCGAGATCGACCGGCGGCGTCGCCGCCTGCTCGGAGGTGACCGGCGTGACGGGCGGCGGCTCGGGCGCGGGCGGCGGCGGCGGCGGGGGCTCGAAGCCCGGCTGCGGCGCCTGCAGGCCTTCGGCCTCGCGCATCCTCCGGTCGGCCTCGGCGCGGATCCGCTGCTCCTCGAAGCGCACTTCGGCGACCTTGTCGCGGACCCGCTGCTGTGCCGCGGCGGCGTCGTACTCCTCGGGCGCCGGGACGACCGCGGGGCCGACCGGGGGCGGCGGCACCGAGGCGATCGGCGGCGGCTCGGCTAGCGGCGGCGGCTCGGGCGCGGCTTGGGGCGGGGCCGGCGGCTCGGGAACGGCCTCGGGCGAGGCCGGCGACTCCAGACCGACTTGCGGCGGGGCCGGCGCCTCAGGGCCGATGCCCGGTGGCGCCGGCGGGGTCAGCGGCACGGCCCCGGTCTCGCCCGTCTGGGCAGCCGTGGCGTGCGCCGCCTCGCGCTCCATCGCCGCCCGGGCGGCGGCCAGGCGTTGCTCGGCGAGCGCCGCTTCGCGCTTGCTCTTGCCGCCGCCGTACTTGATCCCGAAGAAGGTCTTCTGCTTGGCCGGCTCGGCGGCCGTCGTCGCGACACCGGCGGCGGCGGCTCCGGCGGCGGCGCCAGCTGCGGCGGCGGCGGGGTCGACAGTCGAGCCGGCCGGATCGGCGGTGCCGGCAGTCGGCGCCTGGCCCCGGCGGGAGGCGCGCTGCTCGGTCCGCAGCTGCTTACGCCGCTCCACCTCGGCGCGGCGCGCCTGCCGCATCTGCTCGCGCTGGGTCCGCTGCTCCTCGCGCAGCCGTTTGCGTTTCTGCTGGCGCGTCTCGTTGGCCGGTGGCGGGGTCGCCGTCGGCTGAGCGCCCGGCGGTGGCGTGCTGGCGGCCGCGGCGGCGCCGACCGCCGCCATCTCAGCCGTCGCCTGTCCCGGCGGCGGGGGCGGCGCTCCGGACGGAGGCGTCGATCCCGCGGCGGCCGCAGCTGGAGGCGCGCCCGAGGTGGCGGCGGGAGGTGCGCCCGGCGCGGCGGCTTCGGCGTCGCCGGCGGCTTTCGCCCCTTTCGCCTTCTCCTGCTTCTCCTTTTCCTCCGCCTTGCGCCGGGTGATGCTCACGACGAGCAGGAGCAAGAGGATCGCCAAGACGAGCGCCGCGACGAAGTAGATCGTGTGGTCACTGACGTAGTCGCTGACCTTATCCGGCACCGAGTCGGCGATCGGGAGCAGGGTGCTGAGCGGCATTTCCCCTGCATCCTTACACGCATGCCGGCTGTTGCAAGCGACTCACCGAGATGCAACTGGACTGACGTTGGAGGCGCCCCGGCCGCTTCGGCGACTCAGCGCATGCGGCCCTTGAACTCTCGTTCGACCTCGCGCCGCACATCGCGGTCGGCGATCTCGCGGCGCCGGTCGCGGCCCTCCTTGCCGCGCGCCAGGGCCAGCTCGACCTTCGCCCGCGGGCCTTTGAAGTAGATCCGCACCGGCACCAGCGTCAGTCCTTTCTGCGCGGTCTTGCCGACCAAGCTCTCGATCTCTCCCCGGTGCAGCAGCAGTTTGCGTGGCCGGGTCGCCTCGTGGGCGTCGGCGTTCGCGAACTCGTAGGGAGGGATGTGGAGGTTGCGCAGCCAGACCTCGCCGCGGTCGACGACCGCGTAGGCGTCGGTCATCTGCGCTTTGCCACCGCGCAGCGCCTTGACCTCCGAACCGGTGAGGACGATCCCGGCCTCGAATTTCTCGACCAGCTCGAATTTGTGCCGGGCGCGCCGGTTGGTCACCACGTCGCCGGAGGCCGGCTCGCGCCGTTTTTTCGCCTTTTTGGCCATGCGTGACCCTAACCCGCGAGCTGCAGATCCGACCGCCCGCGCGCCAGGTCGACGCCGGTGACCCTCACTTTCAGCCGGTCGCCGAGCCGGATCGCGCGGCCACCCTCGCCGCGCCCAGTCAGCGCCACCTCGGCGCGGTCGAGCTCGTAGCGATCGCCGGGCAGCGTCCGCGCCGGCAGCATCCCCTCGTAGACGTCGCCGAGCTCGCCGCCGAAGGCGACGAAGGCGCCGGCCCGGATCACCCCCGAGACCTCGCCCTCGAAGACCGCGTCGAGGCCGCGCTCGCCGAGCTCGCGCTCCAGCAGGTAGGAGGCACAGACGTCGTCGGCGGCGCGCTCGATCTTCGCCGACTCGCGCTCGCGGGCCGAGGACTGGGCGGCCGCCTCGCGGGCGGTGCGCAGCGAGGGCGCATCCTCCCCCTCCCCCAGCGCCGCCAGCAGCGCCCGGTGGACGACCAGGTCGGGATAGCGGCGGATCGGCGAGGTGAAGTGGGCATAGGCCTCGCTGCCGAGCCCGGCGTGGCCCGTGTTGCGCTCGCTGTAGGCGGCCTGTTTCAGCGATCGGAGCACCAGCGATATGTATGCCTCGCGGCCGTGGCCGCGGCGGCGCGCCTCGCGCAGCGCCAGCCGGCTGGCCTCTGCGGCGATCTGACCGGCGCTGCGCGGCGAGAGCCCCTGGCCGAGCGGCGGCGTCGGAATCCCGAGCGCCGCCATCTGCTCCAGCAGACGTTCGATCCGCGGCGGGTCCGGCTGCGGATGGACGCGGTAGATCGCCGGCAGCCGCCGCGCCACCAGGAACTCGGCGACCTGCTCGTTGGTGAGGATCATCAGCCGCTCGATCAGCCGGTGCGACTCGGTCTGCTCGACCCGGCGGGCGCCGGTCACTTCGCCCTCGCCGTCGAAGGCGAACTCGGGCTCGGCCGATTCGACTTCCAGCTCGCTGCTGGAGCGGTGCTCGCCGAGCGCGGCGGCGACCTCGCGCGCCGCCGCCAGCGGTTCGGCGACCGCCTCCGGCGGCGGCGTGCGACCGGCGAAGACCTCGTCGAGCTGGTCGTAGTCGAGGCGGGCGTCGGAGCGGATCAGGCTGCGGTAGAAGCGGGTCGAGCGCGGCCGCGCGCCAGGCCCGAGCTCGATCTCGGTCGTCACCGCCAGCCGCTCGACCCCGGGCGCGAGGCTGCAGGCGTCGCTCGAGAGGGCCAGCGGCAGCATCGGCTCTACCGCGCCGGGGACGTAGGTGCTGTTGGCGCGGCGCCGCGCCTCGAGGTCGAGTCCGGAGCCGGGCCGCACGTGGGCGGCGACGTCGGCGATGTGGATCCAGAGTCGGAAGCCCTCGCCCTCGCGCTGGGCCGAGACGGCGTCGTCGAAGTCGCGCGCGGTGGCCGGGTCGACGGTGAAGGTGGCGAGCTCGGTCAGGTCGCGCCGCTGCAGCGGCAGCCGCTCGGCCTGCTCGGCGGCCCGCCGCGCCTCGTCCTCGAGCTGCGGGGGGAAGCCGCGAAATCCGAGCTGCTCGGCGAGCAGCTCGGCCACCGCCTCGCGGGCGGTCGGTCGCTGGCGCTGGCGCTCACGAGGCGCCGCCCCGCCGCGGCCGCGGCGGGAGCCGCCGCGACGCGCGCCGCCTCCCCGCCCTCGGCTCACCCTCAAGCGCCGACCTTGCCCGCCAGCACCCGCAGCGCCCTCGTCTTCTGGTTGTCCCCTTTTGCCTCGGGGTCGAGCGGGACGCGCACGTCCGGGTGGATTCCGTGCGTTTTCGCCAGGTTTTCGCCGTCCGGCGTGAAGTATTCGCCGACCGTGATCTTCAGCGCGCCGCCGTTGTCGAGCCCATGCTCCTCCTGGAAGACGCCCTTGCCGTAGGTGGTCTCGCCGACCGTCGTCGCGTCGCCGTCGTCGACCAGGGCCGCGGTGAGGATCTCCGCCGCCGAGGCGGTGCCGCCATCGACCAGCACCACCAGCGGCTTCGCCGGCAGGTTGCCGCCGACCGATTCGTGGGTGCTGTCGCCCTGGGTGCGCGATTTGGTCGTCACCACGACTTCGCCCTCGGGCAGGAAGATGCTGGCGCTCTGGACGGCCTGGTCGAGCAAGCCTCCGGGGTTGTGGCGGAGGTCGAGGAGGATCCCTTCGGCGCCTTCGTCCTCGACCTTTTCCACCGCCCGCTTCAGCTGTGCGCCCGAATCCTGGCTGAAGGAGAGCATCCGCACGTAGCCGAGCTCCTTACCAGCCACCTTTTCGAGTTTCTGGCTGACGTTCGGCAGGCTGACCTCGGCCCGGGTCAGGGTCAGTTCGCGGGTCTTCTTCGTCCGCGGGTCGAGGACGCCGATCGTTACCTCGGTCCCTTCCGGCCCCTTGATCTTTTTCGTCGCTTCGGCGCTGTTGACGCCGGCGATCGATTCGCCGTTTACCGAGACGACCACCTCGCCGACCTCGATCCCCGCCTCGGCCGCCGGTGAGCCGGGGAAGACCTGCACCACCCGCAGCCCCTGTTTCACTTCAGCCACCGAGAGGCCGATCCCCGAGAACCGCCCTTCGATCTGCTGATTGAAGCTTTCGAGGTTTTCCGGCGAGAAGTATTCGGTGAAGCGGTCGTGGTGGCGGCGGCGCAGCTCGCGCACCATCCCCTGCAGCGAGGCGTTGCCGAGTTCGATCGGCCCGGTCTTGCGCCAGTAGTTCCGTTCGAGGATTTCCGCCGCTTCGCCGCTCAGCCCGCCGGGTTCTTCGACGAAGGTGTCGCGGGCGAAGCCGGGCAGGTAACTCGGGTGACCGCCGAGCCAGAGACCCGCAGCGAGTAATGCCACCAGCGCCGCCGCGAAAGCGACGGCTCCGCGCTGCCTCACCGGTGTGGCCTCAGGAGGTTCAGACCTTCAGGAAGCGGCGCAGGGTGATGCCCGAGCCCAGCGTCGAGACCAGCACCGCCGCCCCGAAGAGGATCGCCACCATCGCCGGGAAGGTGAGCGTGCTGCTGTTCTGAGCGGCCAAGAAGGAGAAGGAGCTGCTCAGCGGGTCGACGATCGTCAGCTTGCCGAGCCACAGGATCAGTATGGCGAGAAGGCCGCCGATGAAGCCGACGATGACCCCCTCGATCATGAACGGCCAGCGGATGAACCAGCGGGTCGCGCCGACCAGCCGCATCACCTCGACCTCGCGGCGGCGGGTGTAGATCGAGAGCCGGATCGTGTTGCCGATCAGCATCAGCGAGGCGAGCACGAGCAGAGCGGTGATCACCGAGAGGACGATCTTCAGGGCGCTGGTCACCTTCTCGATCTGCTTCGAGGCGTCCTGGCGTTCGAAAGTGCGGCCGAGGACCGGCGAGAGCTGCTTGGCGCCGGTCGGCGTCGTTTCGTTCAGCGCGGTCTTGATCGCAGGCAGGTTGGAGGCGTCGTCGGGGGTGATCCGGAAGCTCGCCGGGAGCGGGTTTTCGTGCAGCTGGGAGGTCAGTTCGCGTGCCTTCTCCACTCCCAGGGTCTCGCGCAGTTCCTGCAGCGCCTGGGCTTTGGTGATGAACTCGACCTTCTCGACGTCGGGCAGCGCCCGCAGTTTTTCGCGCAGCTGGACGAGTTCGGCCTGGGTCGCGTCGGGGAATACTTCGGCCTGGATGTTGAGCTGGCCGCGGACTTCGTTGCTCTTCGCCTGAGTCGTCTGGAAGATTGGGATCAGGACGCCGAGCAGGACCACGGTGACGACCGTGGTGATGATCGCGGCGACGCTGGGGGCACCGTTGCGGCGCATCGCGCGGAGCGCCTCCTGGAAGAAGAAGATGATGCGGCCCATCGTCTAGCGCAGAGATTCGTAGTCGTGGCCGTGGCCGTTGGTCTGTCCCTCGGGGCCGACGCCCATCTCGGCCCGCATCCGCATCCCGAATTCGGTCGTCGACTCCTCGGTGTAGCCGCCGGAGACCTCGTCGCGGACGACGCGGCCCTCGTAGAGCTCGACGACGCGGCGCTGCATCGAGTCGACCATCTCGCGGTCGTGGGTGACGACGACGACCGTGGTGCCGGTCTTGTTGATCCGGTAGAGCAGTTGCATGATCCCGATCGAGGTGACCGGGTCGAGGTTGCCCGAGGGCTCGTCCGCCAGCAGCAGCGGCGGGTGGTTGACGAAGGCGCGGGCGACCGAGACCCGCTGCTGCTCGCCGCCGGAGAGCTGGTCGGGGTAGCTGTGGAGCTTGGTCGAGAGGCCGACCAGGCGCAGCGTCGAGGGCACCTGCTCGCGAATTTCGGCGCGGCTGGCGCCGATCACCTGCAGCGCGTAGGCGACGTTGTCGTAGACGGTCCGGTTGGGGAGCAGCTTGAAGTCCTGGAAGACCGTGCCGATGTTGCGCCGCAGCTGCGGGATCTTCTTCTCCGGCAGGGTGCCGATGTCGCGGCCGGCGATCCGGACCGAGCCTTCGGTCGCGTTCAGCTCGCGGATCAGCAGCTTGATCAGGGTCGACTTGCCGCATCCGGTCGGGCCAACCAGAAAGACGAACTCACCGCGGCCGATCCCCAGGGAGACCCGGTCGAGCGCCATGTGCCCGCCCGGGTAGACCTTGGTGACGTCGTTCAGCTCGATGATCGGGGCGCGGCGCCCGCGGGTGCGGGGGAGCTCCTGATCCTGGTTCTTGTTCTTGCGTCGTCTCGCCATCGAGGTGCAGTCTTCCGTGAATCCAGAATGACTCCTGCGCCTCGCCGGCCACGCAAGAACGCGCCCACGCGAGGTGAGCGAAATCTTAGCGAAGTATTAGCGATTCTTTGCAATTCGACCTGCGGCTCACCGCCCGCCCACTGCGGGGTGGCCAGCAGCGCCTCGTCGAACTCGCGCGCGTGCAGGGCATCGCCGAGCGCGGCAGCGCAATCGGCGTCGCCGACGATCGCCTCGCGCAGCTCGAGCCCGGCCTCGCGCAGCTGCCGCGCCGCCCGCTCGGCGACCCCCAGCGCCGCCGACCAGCCGGCGGACAGGTCGACCGCTTCGCCGCCGTCGCAGGCCGGCAGCGCCGGGACCAGCAGCGTGTAGACGGTGGCGCGCTCGCGAGCGTGGCGCCGCAGGGCGCCGACCAGCTGTGGGTGCTCGGCGGTGCCGGCGGCGACGACAAGCGTCTCGCGGCTATCCGGGTGGTCGTCGATCTCCATTTTCTCGGCCTCCTTCGGGGGCGGTGTCTGAGCGCCCCTTCGCCGGAGCGCACCTCCACCCTCCTCCGCGGTACTGACCGCGGCCTAAAGCGGGGCTGAGAAGTCTCTAAGAGCCTTGTGACGTTTTTCTGACAGCGCTGCGGCCGAGGTACTCGTCGAGCGCGGCCGCGGCAAGCTCGCCGAGTGAGCGTTTCTCTTCGTCGGCGCGCTTCTGGGCGGCGTCGCGGACGGCGGACGGAACCCGGAAGACGATCCGCCGCAGAGCTTCGATCTCCGCGTCCGCGACGGCCATGTGCTCGCGAATCGCTGTTTAGCCGATCGCGACCATGCGGTCGATCGGGACCTTGGCGCGGGCGGCGATCGCGGGGTCGACGGAGACCTCGTACTTCATCTCGAGCAGCGAGTCGCGCAGCTTCGGCAGGGTGATCATCTTCATGTATTTGCAGAAGGCCATCCGGTTGGCCTCGATCAGGTTCGCCTGCGGCGCCGCCTGCTGCAGGGGGTAGAGCATCCCGTTCTCGGTCGCAACGATGAATTCGCCCTCGGGGTGGGCTTCGACGTGGGCCTGCATGCCCGAGGTCGAGAGCATGTGGACGCCCTCGGGGTCGATGTCGCCGGAGGCGACGTACTCCATCGCCTGGGTCGAGCAGCCGCACTCGGGGTGGATCAGGAACTCGGCATTCGGGTTTTCGGCGCGGGTGCGGGCGATGTCGTCGGGGCGGATGCCGGCGTGGACGTGGCACTCGCCGTCCCAGACGTGGAAGCGGGCGCGCCGCGTGGGGTCGTCGCGCAGGCCGGTCTCGCGCTCGACGAAGGCGCCGAGCCACATGTCGGGACCGAAGAGGATCTCGGTCTCGGGCCCGTGCTCGGCCCAGATGCGCTCAACCACCGAGACGGCGTTCGAGGAGGTGCAGCAGTAGTCGGTCTCGGCCTTCACCTCGGCCGAGGTGTTGACGTACATGACCACGACCGCGCCCGGGTGCTCGGCCTTCCAGGCACGCAGCTGGTCGGCGGTGATCGAGTCGGCGAGGCTGCAGCCAGCGTCGAGGTCGGGGATCAGGACGGTCTTGTCCGGGGAGAGGATCGAGGCGGTCTCGGCCATGAAATGGACGCCGCAGAAGGCGATCGCCTCGGCGTCGGTGGCCGCCGCCTGGCGCGAGAGGCCGAGCGAGTCGCCGAGGTAGTCGGCGACGTCCTGGATCTCGGGCAGCTGGTAGTTGTGGGCGAGGATCACAGCGTTGCGCTGCGCGGCGAGCGCGCGCACCTCGTCGGAGAGCTCGCCGATCTGCTCGGGCGTCAGCTCCGCGGGGAGGGTCGGTTGGATCGTCGGGAGCTCCTGCATCAGCAGCCCTTCCTTTCCTGATGTTCGCTGGCAGCCCTGAGGGCGAGGCCAGTCGAATGAACGTGAGAGGAAGTCTAGATGATCGGTTACCCCGCCCGTCTACGCTGATCACATGCCCGAGCTGCCCGAGGTCGAGATCGTCGCCCGCCGCACCGACGCCGCGATCCGCGGCGTCGAGGTCGAGTCGGTGCTGGCGCCGGGGATGAACGTGATGAAGACCTTCGACCCGCCGCTCGATGCGCTGGTCGGGCGCGAGGTGACGGGGGTGCGGCGAATCGCCAAGATGCCGGTGGTCGAGTTCGGCGACCTCTCGCTGCTGATCCACCTGATGTCGGCGGGACGGCTGCGCGTCTTCGACAAGCGCGCCTCGCTCAAAGACCGCGCCTCGCGGGTCCTGGTGCGACTCGCCGACGGCCGCGAGCTGCGGCTGCGCGAGTTCGGCACCAAGCAGCGGGCCTGGGCGAAGCTGCTGCCGAGCGAGGCGGTGGGCGAGGACGAGATGGTCGCGACCCTCGGGCCCGAAGCCTGGCCGGCGCCGCCGCTGGAGGAGTTCGCGGCGGCGATCGACAAACCGCGCCACCTGCACCCGCTGCTGCGCCACCAGAAAGACATCTCCGGGATCGGCCGCTCCTGGGTCGACGAGATCCTCTGGGAGGCGCGGCTTTCGCCGTTCAAGAAAGGCAGCGAACTGGATGACGAGGAGGTCGAGCGGCTGAACGCGGCGCTGCACGTGCTCGGCGACGCGATCGACCACTACGAGGAGACGATCGGCCCCGAGGTCCCCGACAAGGTGCCGATGCCGCTCAAGGTCCACAAGCACGAGGGCGAGCCCTGCCCCCGCTGCGGGACGACGATCGAGGCAGTCTTCTTCTCCGAACACCAGATGAACTACTGCCCCGAGGAGCAGACCGGCGGACGGGTGCTGAAAGACCGTCGGCTCTCGAAACTGCTCAAGTAGCCGGCGAACGCAGCCCGCAGTGGCGGTTTGCTGAGATACGGAAGCGATGAAGTCCTTCCCCCTCTCGATCCTCGACCTGGCCGCGGTCGGCAGTGAGGAGACGATCGCCGAGAGCTTCGCCGGCAGCGTCGAGCTCGCCCAAGCCGCCGAGCGGGCCGGCTACCGGCGCGTCTGGTACGCCGAGCACCACAACATCGCCTCGATCGCCTCCTCGGCGACCGCGGTGCTGATCGCCCACATCGCCGCCAACACCGAGACGATCCGGCTCGGGGCCGGCGGCGTGATGCTGCCCAACCACTCGCCGTTGGTGATCGCGGAGCAGTTCGGGACCCTGGCCGAGCTGCACCCGGGACGGATCGACCTCGGCCTCGGCCGCGCGCCGGGCACCGATCAGATCACCTGGCGGGCGCTGCGCCGCGACCCGATCGCCAGCGACCGCTTCCCCCAGGACGTGGTCGAGTTGCAGCGGCTGCTCAGCGACGAAAGCCCCTATCCGGGAATCCACGCGATCCCCGGCGAGGGCACCCACGTCCCGCTCTACATCCTCGGCTCCTCGCTGTTCGGCGCCCAACTGGCCGCCGAGCTCGGCCTCCCCTATGCCTTCGCCTCGCACTTCGCGCCGCAGCTGCTGTTCGAGGCGATCGCCGCCTACCGCGAGCACTTCAAACCCTCGCAGCAGCTCGAGAGTCCCTACGTGATCGCCGGGGTCGGGGTGATCGCCGCCGAGAGCGCCGAGGAGGCGACCGAGCAGCTCGAGGCAACGCGGCGGGCGCGAGCCCGCAACTTGTTCAGCCGCGGCGACCGGCGGCTGACGAGCGACGAGGTCGACGCCGTCCTCGCCTCACCACGCGCCGCGGTGGTCGACGAGATGCTGACCTACACCGCGACCGGGACCGCCGAGGGGGCCGCCGCCTACCTCGAGGACTTCCATCAGCGAACCGGCGCCGACGAGCTGATCACGGTCCACTACGCGAGCACCGCCGCGGGACGGGTGCGTTCGGTCGAGCTCCTTGCCGGCGCGGTGGACCCAGCCGGCACCGCGGTCTGAGTGGCGCATAGGTCGCCTGTACGGCGACTATTGCGCCATTAGGCGACCTCGAGGAGCATGCTGAAGTCGAGGTTCGGCGCCGAGTGCGTCAGGGCGCCGATCGAGATGAAGTCGACGCCGGACTCAGCCACCGCGCGGACGTTGGCGAGGGTGATCCCGCCCGATGCCTCGAGCGAGGCGCCGTCGGCGCCGCCGCGGTGCTCGTCGCGCAGCGCAACCGCGGCGGCCAGCGTCTCGGGGCCCATGTTGTCGAGCAGCAGGCGGTCGGCACCGGTCCCGAGGGCGTAGGCGGCTTCGTCGAGGTCGCGGACCTCGACCTCGACCGCCAGCTCAGGATGGGCGCTGCGGGCGCCGTGGACGGCCCTCGCCAGGCTGCCGGCGAGGGCGATGTGGTTCTCCTTGATCAGAATCGCGTCGTAGAGGCCGAGCCGGTGGTTGAGTCCGCCGCCCGCCGCGACCGCCTCCTTCTCCAACCCCCGTAGACCCGGCAGCGTCTTACGGGTGTCGAGGATCGTCGCCCCGGTGCCGGCGACCGCCTCGACGTAGCGGGCGGTCATCGTCGCGATTCCGGAGAGGTGGCCGAGGAAGTTGAGCGCGGTCCGCTCGGCGGCGAGCAGCGAGCGGGCCGAGCCGGCGGCGGCGAAGACCTCGGCCGGCACCTCGTCGCGCCACTCGCCCTCGGCGACCGCCGTCTCGAAGTCCTCCAACCCGCACTGGCGCAGCGTCTCCTCGACCGCGGCCAGACCGAAGACGACGCCCGCCTCTTTCTGGACGATCCGCGCCCGCGCCCGTGCCTCCGCCGGCACGGTCGATTCGGAGGTGACGTCACCGCCGCCGAGGTCCTCGGCCAGCGCCCGCGCCACCGTCGCCTGCAGCGTCTCGCCGGGGGTCTCAGCCATCGCGGCAGCCTAGACGGCACGCCAGGCGGGCGATCTCACGTTCGCGGGGGCCGGCACGTTTAATCCACAGAGTGCACCGACTGCCGCCGTTTCAAACCCTGCTCGACCGCTACGCGAACGACGTGATGGCGACCCTGCGGGGCGCGGTCGGTCGCAGCGATGCCGATGACGTCTTCCAGGAGACCTTCATCGCGGCGCTGCGGGCCTACCCGAGCCTGAAGGACGACCGCAACCTGCGCGGCTGGCTGCTGACGATCGCGCACCGCAAGGCAATCGACCACCACCGCGCCCGCGGCCGGCGGCCGCTGCCGGTGGCGGAGGTGGAGGCGGTGGTCGAGGCGAGCGCGGAGCCACTCGAGATCCCGGCCCCCGATGACGGGGTCTGGGAGAAGGTCGCGGCGCTGCCGCCGAAGCAGCGCGCCGCCGTCACCCTGCGCTTCGCCAGCGACCTCCCCCACGCGGAGATCGCGACGGCGCTGGGATGCTCGCCCGCAGCGGCGCGACGCAGCCTGCACGAGGGACTGACGAAGTTGAGAAAGGAGCTGTCATGACGACCACGACCGAGAGGGCGATCGAGCGCTTCCGCGCGGCGGCCGCCGCCGAGGGGCTGCTCGACGTCGCCTACGCGAGCGCCGACTCGCCGTTCGGAACGCTGCTGCTGGCACAGACGCCGCGCGGGCTGGTCCGGGTCGGGCTGCCCAACCAGGACCGCGAGGAGCTGCTCGAGGAGCTGGCGGCGAAGGTCTCGCCGCGGCTGCTGGAGGCACCGTCGCAGCTCGACGAGGCGCGGCGAGAGCTCGACCGCTACTTCGCCGGCGAGCTGCGCGAGTTCGACCTGCCGGTCGACTGGGCGCTCAGCCACGGCTTCCGCCAGCAGGTGCTGCAGGGCATCGCCGCGATTCCCTACGGCGAGACCCGCACCTACACCGAGATGGCGGCCGGTGCCGGCAACCCGCGCGCGGTCCGCGCCGCCGGCTCGGCCTGCGGCAGCAACCCGACCCCGCTGGTCGTCCCCTGTCACCGGGTGCTGCGGCTCAGCGGCGGGCTCGGCGGCTATGCCGGCGGGCTGGCGATGAAGGAGTCGCTGCTCGAGCTCGAGGCCGAGCACCGCGGCTGAATCCCACCGCTAAAGCCCTGCGGCCGCGCTCCCGATAGAGGGGCGTGGAACGCGTCCGCTGGCTACTCACTTTTGTCGCGATCGTCTTCGTCGCCGTGCTCGGCGCGATGGGCTCGGTCCACGCCTCGGCGGCACCGACCACTCCGGTCGCCAGCACCGCCGCCGCCCCCGACCCGTTCGACTTCGACGAAGCAGAAGAAGACGAATGGGAATGGGA
>Ga0068862_100000575_pt1 | contig 38238 bp, 34 predicted proteins | sample KBSSwiS52_FD_66598 | JGI IMG/M metagenome (GOLD analysis project Ga0068862, IMG submission 66598) | Switchgrass rhizosphere microbial communities from Kellogg Biological Station, Michigan, USA - KBS Switchgrass S5-2 | ecosystem: Host-associated > Plants > Roots > Rhizosphere > Soil ...
TGGGCCCGCACCCGGTCCAGCAGCCGGCGGTTGCGCCCGCCGAGCCAGCCACCGCAGAGGGCGAAGAGCGTGAGGATGCCGACCGTGGTGTAGGCCGGCGCCAGCGCGCGGGCCACGACGTCGGGCTCCCCGTGCGCGCCGGAGATCAGCACGGCCAGGTAGGAGGCGCAGGCGAACGAGCTCACGAGGATCGCCGGCCCGGCCCCGCCCGCCATCGCCGCAAAACCGATCGGGATCACCAGCGGAATGGCGAGCCAGTGCGGAAAGCCGAGGCTCAGCCGGTCCGTGACCAGGATCGCCAGCGCGATGAGCGCCACCAGGAAGGCGCACCAGCGCGGCTGCCGCACGCCGCGCAGCCAGTCGCGCAGCATCTCCCGGTCGGGGCCGGTCAGCAGCACCTCCGGGCGCAGGGCCAGGAGCAGGGGCAGCCCGAGCACCATGGCCGCCGCGAGGTCGCTCGTCCACCAGAGGAAGAAGTCGTTCGCCGCCGGCCGGAGCTGCGCCGGCAGCCGTCCGAGCCAGACCAGGGTGAGGGTGCCCACCGCGGCCGACACCAGGTTGTTGATCAGCCCGCCGTAGTCGAAGACCCGGCGCAGGCGGCGGCCCGTCCCGCCGTCGGGATGGCGCAGAACCCAGGCGGGGATGGCAGCGCTCAGCCCGTTCGCGAGGGCGAAGAGCAGTAGGGCGGGGATGCTGTCCGCAGCTCCCCAGGGGAAGGCGATCACGCCCAGCACGACGCCCGCCACTCCCCAGGGGCCGAAGGCCGCGCCGGCCGCGAGCGAGATGCCCGCGGGCGGGAAGAAGAACGAGAGCCCGTGGGGCAGACTGAAGGCGGCCGAGGTGCGGCTGGCCAGCGCAAAGGCCAGTGCCGTTGCGGCGAGCTGTGCAACGCGGACGGTGAGACGGGGCATCCTCACGAGGCCCTCCAAGTCCCTCGATAACCGCCTACGATTTCAGGAACTACGTGCCCCTCTTCTATACCCCTGCCGGTCCGGCGTCAAGCGATCGGGTCGGCTCCGGCCCCACTTTTGAAGAAGAGGGTGACCCTCTGTCGTCCTCGCGGCGCACTTCCGGGGTTAGGGGAACCGCCATGCTATTCTTTCTATGGGTAATTTGTATTTCGTTTTGTATTTCGTTTGTAGTGATGGTGCCTGCGGCCGCTTCAGAGTCTTTCGACGGAGAACTGCTGAAGACTGAGCACTTCCGCGGACCCGGAGCCATGGGGGCTCCGGCTTACCCTCGGAGAGGAGGATTGCCATGTCCCGCAATTCGTATCGTGGTCTCACCCTCGCCCTCGTCCTGATCGTCAGCCTCGGCATGGCTCTCCCGGCAGCGGCCCGGCCGGCAGAGCGGGGTTCCGCCACCCAGGACGGTCTGCTCGTCCGGCTCTGGGATTGGGTGGAGCATCTATGGAGCGGCATGCCGCAGCCGGGCAAAGGCGTGCAACCCACCAGCACGTGGAACGCGTCCTGCGACAACAACCCCGACCGGGGCGTCACCATCGACCCGAACGGCAACCCCTGCGGGCATTGAGGGCGAGACACCCTGGGGCGGAGGATCGTCCCGCCGCCCCAGGGGAGATCTTGACGACATGGGAGGTGGTTGTGTGAGAGAATAGGAGAGGTACTTTTTTTCTGTTTTGGGAGGGATGATGGCCGTAGAGCGCATCCACCACCCCCGCCCCGTCGAGCTGGAAGCTTTCCTGCTGGGCCAGCTTGCGCCCAGGGAGGCGACCCGCGTGGTGGCCCACCTGCTGACCGGTTGCACGAGCTGCCGCCGGCAGATGGAGCCGCTGGCAGGCGTCGTCCTGACCCCCAACCTCATCCCCGACGAGCCTGTCGAGGTCGGCTCCGAGTACGACTTCCCTCTGTTCCGCGCCTTTGCCGCGGCGCGCCGGTACGCCTCGTCCCTGGCCCGGGAGCGGCGCGAGGTCGAGCGCGATCGGGAGGATCCGCCTCTGCGGGAGGTGCCGCGGCCCCAGGCGAAGGGCGAACGGGCTCCGGCCGAGCGCGACTGGGAACGCTGCGAGCAGATCCTTGCCCGGTGCCGCGAGCTGCGCCAGGGCGGACCCGAGGCGAGGGTAGCCGCCGCTTCCCTGGCCGTCGGTCTGGCCGAGGGGATTTCTCTGGACTTCCGCGGGCCCCTCCAACTTGCCGACCTGCAGGCCCGGGCATGGGGCGAGCGCGGGAACGCCCGCCGCGTGGCGGACGATCTACCGGGTGCGGAGGCCGATCTCGCCGCCGCTCTGGAGCGGACTCGTCAGGGCACAGGAGATCCCCGGCTCCTGGCGCGGCTGCTGGATCTGACCGCCTCTCTCCGCGTTGACCAGCGGCGGCTTGCGGAGGCCAGCCAGCTCCTCGACTGGGTTTACGCGCTCCACCTGGATCTGGGCGAGCGCCACGAGGCCGGCCGCGCCCTGATCAGCAAGAGCAACGCGGCCATCCACTTCCTCGACGCCAAGACGGCGGTGCGACTCCTCACCGAAGGGCTGGCCTTGATCGACGCCGAGCGCGATCCCAGGCTCGTCCTGGCTGCCGTGCACAACCTCGTGTCCGTCCTGGTGGGCGACGGGCAGGCAGCCGACGCCCGGCGCGTGTTCGAAGAGAGCCGCGCCCTGTACTCCGCCCATGGAGGCCTGCTCGATCAGCTCAGGGGACGCTGGCTGGAGGGCCAGATCGCGTCGGGTCTGGCGGACCCGGCGGAGGCGGAGCGCTCCTTCCAGGAGGTCCGCTCCGGATTCGCCCAGGCCAGCCTGCCCTACGACATGGCCCTGGTCTCCCTCGATCTTGCAGCGCTCTGGCTGGAGCAGGGGCGCGTCCGCGAGATCCAGGCCTTGCTCGGCGAGACCGTAGCGATCTTCGAGGCGCGGGGGATCCGCCGCGAGGCCATTGCGGCCCTGCTGATGCTGCGGGAGGCCATTGAACGGGAGCGCGCCACCGCGTCCCTGCTGCGCGCCGTGGCCTCCGAGCTGCAGCGCCTGATCGGCGAGCCGGTCTCCCAGGCCGGCTAGACTAGCCCTCCGGCTTCCGCAGGTTCAGGGCGGCCTTGACCGCTCCCTGCACCAATTTCTCCAGATCGTCCATGCCGACCTCCGGGTGCGGAGCGGACTCTCTGCCAAGGCTGAGCGCCTCCAGGCGCTGGCGTACTGCTTCGATCTGCACCGTGCCGCCGGCCGGACCGGCCTCCGGATACAGGGCCTGGAAGAAGAGGGTGGGCTCGATCTCGAGGATCCGCAGGATGGCCAGGATGTGCCGGAGCTTCAGCTCCACGCGGCCCGAGAGGAGGCGGCCGACGTAGCCCGGCGAGGCCTCCAGCCGCTTCTCCAGCTCCTCCGGGGAGACCCCGGTCACCTGGATCAGGGCCTCCAGCAGCTTCGCCGCCCGGCGGACCTCGTCGTCGATCGTCATGATCGTCCTATCGTGGGGAGCGGCCTTTCAGGTCCTTTCTAGGTCAGATCGCCGACCCAGAGCACGTGCTGGGAGAACGGGGTGTTGCGGAGCAGCTCCATGAGCCGGGGGTCGGCGGTGACCACGGGGCAGCCGGCCTGCATGCCGAGCGTCAGGTAGAAGGCGTCGTAGAGGCCGATCCCCTCGCGGAGGGAGAGCGAGAGGGCCTGCTGCGCCAGGTCGGAGGAGCTCTTCACGTCCACCGGGGCCTTGCGGAGCGCCTCCAGCACCCGCTCTCCCGTGCCCAGGTCGATCTCCCCCCTCCGGACCCTTTCGCGCACCAGGACCGCCATCTCGACGTGCAGGAGGTCCGGCGCGAGAAGCTCGATCTTCGCGGTTTCCAGCAGCGACTCGGCGATCTCGGTGTGCTCCTCGGGGAAGTACCACTGGGCCGCGACGCTGGCGTCCACGACATAGCGCCTCATCGCCGCTCCCTCTCCGCCCGCAGGAGCCCCGCGCTGGGAGCAAGGCTGCGGCCGACGATCCCCTCGCGGATGCGCCGCGCCTGGACCAGCGCCCGGGCGCGGGAGAAGCCCAGGGTATCCTCCAGCACCATCTTGGCCTCGGATTCGATATCGCGCCCGCGCAGGTCGGCGCGCCGGCGCAGCTCTTCGATGACCTCGGGATCGACGTCGTGCAGGATCAGGTGGGCCATGGGGTGATCCTACCCCAGATGCGGGGAAAAACAGGGGAAACGGCCGGGCCCGGAGCTCTACCGGGCCTCGGCCATGGCGATGTTGAAGTCCTCCCGCCGGAGGGCGCTCCAGGTATCCGCGACGGAACCCTCCACCCGCGCGAAGACCAGGTCGTACGCCGCCGGCGAGACCTCGGGCCGCATCAGCGTCACGAGCTTGCGCGAGCAGAAGCTGCAACCCTTCAGAAGATGAAAGACCAGAGACCGGTTCTCCGCCGGCGTGCTCCTGCCGAACGCGAACCGCTCCAGGCAACTTTCGGAAACCGGGTGATCCATGATGTCCTCCGCGCTGCGGGTGTCTTCCTCGTTGGCGTCCCCGAGACGCTCGTTCCCGGAATACGCAAACTCCTTGCCAACTTCTTTCCCTGGAGGGGATTCGACCCGCAACGACGAGAAATGACGGAGGGACTGACAAAAAATAGAACATTAACTATGGGCGCATGGATCTACTCCGGAAGCGCGGACGTATCGCCCACGCTCGCCATCCGGCCCGCCGGGTTCTTGTAGGTCACCTGCTGCCCGGTCTGGGTATCGACGACCGTCAGCTCGTACTCGACGTTGGTCAGTGCGCCGTAGAAGACCCAGAAGTGACCGTTGAGCGCCCGGCCGTCGAGCACCTTGACCACGACCTCGACGTTGCTGGGCTGGAAGAACCAGAAGGTGCCGGTGTCCGCAGTCAGGGGCACGGCCTGCCCCGCGCCCTGGCCGCCCTGGGCCTTCCAGGAGAGCGAGATGCGGAAGCGGCTGTTCAGGCAGAGGTCGGTGGGGCCGGGCACACAGGTGGCGGCCTCGGCGGTCTCCACCTCGAGCGGCTCGGAAACCTGCTCAGAGACCGCTGCCACCGTGGTACTTCCGGCTGCAAAGGCGCCGGTATCCGCGGCGCTGGCCATCTTGCCGGCGGGGTTCTGGTAGGTCCGCACCCGGCCGGTCGCCGTGTCGGTGATCTTCAGGGTGTACTGGACGCTGCTGAGCGAGCCGTAGAACACCCAGAAGCTGCCGTTGACGCCGCGGCCGTCCAGCACCTTCACCACCAGCTCGACATTCGCCGGGTCGAAGAACCAGAAGTAGCCGGTGTCGTTGGTCAGGGAGACGGCCCGGCCCGTGCCGGGGTTGCCCTCGAAGTCCTTCCACGACACCTCGGCCACGAAGCGGTCGCCGTTCAGGCAGAGCACGGGACCGGAGGTGCAGGCGGAGGCGGCGATGCGCGCGGAGTCCACGGCGCCGCCATCCACGGAGAGGGACTGGTCGCCCGCCACGATCACCTCCAGGACGCCGGCCTTGGCGGACAGCGTCCGGCCGGCGAGCGTGGCCGAGCCCCCGCTCCAGGCATAGGCCAGGAACGACTTCCCCCCCGCACCGGGAGCGCCGCCGCCGAGGAACGGCGGCACCGCCAGCACGGTGCCGAGCCGGGGCGGGCTGGACAGCCGCGCGTTGGTGCCGTCGCTCTTGTTCGGGAGGTTGTTGAGCTGCGCCACGCTGATGCCGCCGAAGCCGGTGGAGTTGCTGCCATAGACCCGGTCGCCCGGGAAGAACCGGTTGCCGTGGTAGCGCACTCCATTGATCAGCCCCGCGCCCGGATCGCTGTCCCAGGCCGCGATCCCGCCGTTGCCGCTGAAGGCCGAGCCGGACACGAGGCCGCCGGCGTTCCGGGGGTACAAGGGATGGCTCAGCGGGATCGTGTAGAGGGCCGAGCCCTGCGACCCGCCAGCCTGGTTGCCGAGGAAGGTGGACCCCGTGACCTGCGCCGTCGAGCCGTGGAGGAAGAGCCCGCCCCCGAACTGCGCCGAGTTGTTCGCGAACGTGGTGCCGGAGATGACCCCGACCGAGTCGCGTTCGAGGGCGAGGCCGCCGCCCGCGGTCTGGGCGTGCGAGTCCATCACCAGCGAATCCTCCAGGAGGAGGTCCACGAGCACGGCCTGGATCGCGCCGCCCGTGCCGTCGCCTCCCTGGGGAGCCGTGGCCACGTCGCAATCGGAGAACACGGTGCGCCGCATCTCCACCCGCGCGCGGTTCTCTTCGGGAGCGCCCGCGGCCGGGACCCCGTTGATGCCGAACGCGCGGCTCTCGTCGCCCGCGGCCAGCACGCAGCCGCCGGTATGGGCCACGGTGCCGCCGCCCTGGAACAGGCTGTCGGAGAGGATCAGCCGAGCGGAGCGACGGTTGATCGCGCCGAAGCCGGTCGAAGAGTCCGCGAAGTCGACCGAGCTGACGAAGACCGCGCCGCCGGCCCCGGTGACAGTTCCGGTGAGCGGCGCCCGGTTGCCCTGGAACCAGGAGCCACGCACCTCCGCGAGCGCCCGGTAGACATCGACGGCGCCGCCGAACTCGGCCACGTTGGCCGTGAAGACCGACGAGTCGACCTCCAGGGTGGACTGGTCCTCGACGTGGATGGCTCCCCCGGTCGTCTGGCTGGGCGCGGGGACCGTCCCGCCCGCCGAGTTGGCGGCGAACGTCGAGCGGCTCACCTGCACCAGGGTCTGCGGCGTCGAGACCGGGCCGACCCAGCGGCCGTAGCCATAGATGGCGCCGCCGACCCAGCCGGCCTGGTTGCCCTGGAAGCGGACACCCGCGGCGCGCAGGGTCGAGTCCAAAAGGTAGATACCGCCGCCCGCGGACGAGGCCTTGTGCCCGGGCAGGTTGACCCGGTTGTCCGTCAGCTCGCCGCCCTGGATCGTCACGGTCGAGACGACCGCCTCGATGGCGCCCCCTCGGTTCAAGGACGAGTTGCTCCGAAAGACCGTGCCCACGAAGGTCGCGTCGCTCCCATCCAGGACCCGCACCGCGCCGCCGCCGCTCGACTTGCCCGTGGCCGTGTTGTTCTCGAAGACGCAGCCCACGAAGCGGGCCTCGGCCGCGCTCAGGGTGACCCCGCCGGCGTAGCCCTCGGTCAGCGAGGCGCCGTTGCGGAACGTGATCCCCTCGAAGGTGACCAGCTTGCCCCGGCTGCGCAGGCCGTTCTCGTAGCGCAGCAGGAGGTTGGCCCCGCCGCCGTCGAAGACCACGGTCCCCGCGGCCCGCACGGTGAACCCCTTGCGCTCGTTGGCGATGGCAAAGCCCCGCGGCGGAGCCGCATAGGTGTTCGCGGCGATCTCGATCACGCCGCCGTCGGCGACCGTGTTGATGGCGGTCTGGAAGTCCTTGGCATCCTGCGGGACGCGGACGATCTGCGGAGCGGCCAGGGCCGTGGAGGGAAGGATCAGGAGGGCCGCGACCGCGAGCCCGGGGGCAAAGCGCATGGACGTTCCTCGCCGGGACAGTCCGGATGCCAGAGAGATCTATACAGATTTTAGCATTGTTCGGGCCGAGGGAACGCCCAGGGAAGATGACTGCCCCGGCCGGAACCCCCGGCCGGGGCCCACACTCAGGCTCTAACTAGCGCTCGTTCCTCTCGGATTCCCAGTCGTAGGTCGAGCGCTCCGGCTCGGACGCTTCGGCGGTGTGGCCGAAGGCCCCCTCGACCGGCGCGCTGGCGGGGATCGGATCGAAGTCGTAGCGCGCGCGGTCTCTCTTCTGGGAGTCGGAACGCACGCCTCGCTTGCTGCTCTGATCGGCCATGGTGGTCCTCCACGTCGTTGGCTTCCGCGGCGGGAAACGGCCCCGCCTCGAAGACGAGAGGAGCAAGGGGCGTGCCGGGCACGAGCTCCCTCCCCCGCGGGGTAGGGCGAAAGACCGCCCTTTCAGGGGATTTGCACTCACTGCCCCCCGGGAGTACCATGACGCCATGGCCAGTCGTCCCGGCTACCTCCGCACTCTCTCCTCCGTCTCTCTGATCGGTGCGCTCGTCCTGCTGCTGGGTGTCCCCCTCTGCGCGGAGGAGGTCTGCCCCATGGACGAGAAGGCCGCCCTGGCGGCCTGCGAGAAGCTCGGGATGGATTGCTGCCAGCAATCTGGCGTTCCGGTGCCGCACCTCCCGGTGCCGGCACCGCCGCCCGGTCCTGCCATCGCCGCGGCACCTGCCGCGGATACGCCGACCCCCTTCCCGGTCCGGATTCGTCCCGCAACCGGACCGGAGACCGCGCCAGCGATCATCCAGGGGGTCGGCTTCTTCACTCTCTTCGCGGCCTTCCTGATCTAGAGCTCCCCAGGAGCAGTGTGTCCAGCGGCCCTCCCTCAAGGGGATGACCGTCCCTGAAACGCGCCCTGGAGGAGTCATGCGCCGCTTTTCTGCAGTTTTGCTTGGATTGCTCGCCACCGCGGCGAGCCTGACAGCCCAGGACCGGGCTCCATCGCCGGACGAGCTGGTGCAGGCCGCCCTGGCCGGCTCGCCCGCCCTGGCCGCTCTGCGCGAGAGCCTGGCCGCGGCCCGCGAGATGGAGCGGCCCGCCACCGCCCTGCCCGATCCCATGGTCGAGGGGATGCTCCAGAACGAGGAGTTCCCCGACTGGACCGTCGGCGAGATGCCCATGTCAATGATCGGCGTGGAGCTCCGCCAGCCGCTCCCCTACCCCGGCAAGCGCCGCGCCCGCGGCGAGGCGGCGACCGCCGAGACCGCTCTGCGCGCCGCCCGCGCCGCCGCCCTGGAGGCGCGCATCGCCTCCGAGGTGCGCACTCTCTACGCCCGGATCTACGCCATGGACCGCGAGCTCCAGCTTCTGACCGCCGCCCACGAGCTGGTGGACATGCTCTCCGCCACGGCCGGCAGCCGCTACGCCTCGGGCGGCGGCGAGCAGGAGGCCGTCCTCAAGGCCCAGCTCGAGGTCAGCCGCCTGGGCGAGAAGCTGGACGACCTCGCCGCCGAGCGCGCCGCCATGGTGGCGGAGCTCGGACGCTGGCTCGGCCGGCCCGGCGCGCCGCTGGGCGAGGTCGCGGAGCTGCCTCAGGTCGCCTTCCCGCAAGACGCGGCGGAGGCAGTCGGCGATGCTGCCGACGTGCGGACGGCCCGGGCCGCCGTGGCCCTCGCCGAGCAGCGGCTGGCCGTGGCGCGGCTGGACCTCAAACCCGATTTCTCGCCCGCGGCAGGGATCGCCGGCCGCGGTCCGCTCGGCCCGGTGCTGACTCTCCGCTTCGGCGTCGAGCTCCCCTTCCGGAAGCGGGACCGGCAGGAGCCGATGATCCGCGCCGCCGAGCGGGAGCTGGAGATGGCCCGCCTGGAGCTGCGCGACGCCGAGGTCATGGCCCGTTCGGAGGCGGCCGGCCTGGCCGCCCGCTGGGAGCAGGCCGACCGCCAGGTGATGCGCTTCCGCGAGGCCATCGTCCCCCAGAGCAGCGCCGCCCTGGACGCCGCGCGCTCCTCGTACCTGACGGCGCGGGGCGACTTCTCGACCGTGGTCGAGGACTTCGGCCTCTGGCTGGAGGCGAGAGTGCAGCTCGCCCGCCGCGAGGCCGACCGCTACGCCGCCTGGGCCGGGCTGCAGAGGCTGCTTCCGGCCGTCGAAGCGAAGGAGATGCCATGAGATCCACGACCAGGAAGACCCTGCTGGCCCTCCTGCCGCTCCTGCTGCTGGTGGCTGTGGCCTGCCGCGACGACGCGGCCCGGGCGGGCGCCCGGTATTACTGTCCCATGCACCCGGACTACGTCTCCGACAAGCCGGGCGACTGCCCGATCTGCGGCATGCGCCTGGTTCCCGCGGAGAAGGCCGCAGCGCGCAAGGCCGAGACCGGCGGGACGGAGGACCGGAGCAGGAGGAAGATCCTCTACTACCGCAACCCCATGGACCCCGCGGTCACCTCGCCCGTGCCGGCGAAGGATGCGATGGGGATGGACTACGTCCCGGTCTACGAGGACGAGGGCCAGGGCGCGCGCAGCACCGTCCCCGGCATGGCCCCGGTGGAAATGGACGCCCAGGCCCTGCGCCTCTCCGGCGTGCAGACCGCGGTGGCCGAGCGCCGTGCCCTCTCCCGCTCCACCCGCGCCGTGGGCCTGGTCACGGCCGACGAGTCGCGCATCCGCCACGTCCACACCAAGACCTCGGGCTGGGTCGAGAGGCTCTACGTGAGCTCCACCGGCCAGATCGTGAGCCGGGGCCAGCCGCTGCTCGCGATCTACTCCCCCGAGCTGCTCGCCACCCAGGAGGAGTACCTGCGCGCCCGCGAGGCCGCCCGGCGCTTCTCGGGCTCGCAGCTCCCCGAGGTGCGGCGCGGCGGCGAGGACCTCCTGGCCGCCTCCCGCCGCCGCCTGGAGCTGCTCGACGTCCCCCACGGCCTGATCGAGCAGATCGACCGCACGGGCAAGCCCCAGCGCACCGTGACGCTCTACTCTCCCGCCTCCGGCTACGTCACCGGTAAGGAGATCTTCGAGGGGATGGAGGTCGGCCCGGGCATGGACCTCCTCACCGTCACCGACCTGTCCCGGGTCTGGGTGGAGGCCGACTTCTACGAGTACGAGAGCCGCATCCTCGGCGTGGGCCAGAAGGTCGCGCTGCGCCTGCCCTACGACCCGGCCACGACCCGCTCCGGGCGGGTGTCCTTCATCTACCCGTTCCTCGACCCCGAGAGCCGCACGGTCAAGGTGCGCATCGAGCTCTCCAACCCCGGCCTGCGGCTCAAGCCCGGGATGTACGTGGACGTGACCCCCGAGCTCGCCGCGGCCGAAGGGATCGTCATCCCCGATTCCGCGGTGATCGATACGGGCGTGCGCCAGGTCGTTTTCGTGCGGACGCCCGGCGGCTTCGAGCCGCGGCAGGTGCGGGTAGGGACCCGCACCGAGGGCCTGGCGATGATCCTCGTCGGCCTGGACGCGGGCGAGAGCGTGGCCGTCCGCGCCAACTTCCTGCTCGACTCCGAGTCGCGCCTGCGGGCCGCCGTGGCCGGGATGGACGGAAAATGATCCGCCGCATCATCGCGTTCTCGGCACAGAACCCCTGGATCGTGCTGCTCGGCGCCGGCGCCGTGGTGGCGTTCTCCCTCTGGACGCTCACGGTCATCCGCCTGGACGCCCTGCCCGACCTGTCGGACACCCAGGTCATCGTCTTCTCGAAATGGGACCGCTCCCCCGACATCGTCGAGGATCAGGTCACCTACCCGATCGTCACGGCGCTCCTCGGTGCCCCCCAGGTCAAAGCGGTGCGGGGCTACTCCGACTTCGGTTTTTCCTATGTGTACGTGGTCTTCCAGGACGGCACCGACCTCTACTGGGCGCGCTCGCGCGTGCTGGAGTACCTCTCGAAGATCCAATCCCGCCTGCCGGAGGGGGTGCAGACCGAGCTCGGCCCCGATGCCACCGGCGTGGGCTGGATCTACCAGTACGCCCTGGTCGACCGCTCCGGCGCGCACTCGCTCGAAGACCTGCGCTCCTACCAGGACTGGACGCTGCGCTACGCCCTCCAGTCCGTGCCCGGCGTGGCCGAGGTCGCGGCCATCGGCGGCTTCGTCAAGCAGTACCAGGTGACGGTCGATCCCAACCGGCTGGCGGCCTACGGCATCCCCCTCGACGAGGTGGTCGAGGCCCTGCGCGAATCGAACGACGAGGTGGGCGGCCGGCTCATCGAGTGGAGCGGCGCCGAGTACATGGTGCGCGGCCGGGGCTACGCGAAGAGCCCCGAGGATTTCGGGCAGATCGTCCTCAAGGTGGGCCCCGGCGGCGTGCCGGTGCTGCTGAGCGACGTGGCCCGGGTGGAGCTGGGCCCCGAGATCCGCCGCGGTGTTTCGGACCTCGACGGCCTGGGCGATCACGTGGCCGGCATCGTGGTCATGCGCCACGGCGAGAACGCGCTCAACGTCATCCGCCGCGTCGAGGCGAGGCTGCGGGAGCTCGAGCCGAGCCTGCCCGAGGGGGTCGAGATCGTCACCACCTACGACCGCTCGGACCTGATCGAGCGCGCGCTCGGGACGCTCCGGCACGAGCTGGTGATCGAGATGATCATCGTCTCCCTGGTCATCCTGATCTTCCTCTGGCACGTCCCCTCGGCGGTGGTGCCCATCGTCACCATCCCGGTCTCGGTGCTCCTCTCCTTCATCCCCCTGTACTACTCGGGGGTGACGATCAACATCATGTCGCTCGCGGGCATCGCCATCTCGATCGGCGTGCTCGTGGACGGCGCCATCGTCGAGGTGGAGAACGCCTACAACAAGCTCCACCACTGGCAGGCGGGAGGCCGCAAGGGCGACTTCCACCAGGTGCGCCTGGAGGCTCTCCAGGAGGTGGGGCCGTCGGTCTTCTTCTCGCTGCTGGTGATCGCCGTGGCCTTCCTGCCGGTCTTCGCCCTGGTGGACCAGGAGGGGCGCCTCTTCAAGCCCCTGGCTTACTCGAAGAACCTGGCCATGGCCGTGGCCGCCCTCCTCGCGATCACGCTCGACCCGGCCCTGCGCATGCTCTTTGCGCGCATGGACCCCTTCACCTTCCGGCCGCGGTGGCTGGCGCGCCTGGCCTCGGGCGTCGCCGTCGGCACCTACCACTCCGAAGAGCGCCACCCGATCAGCCGGACCATCTTCCGAGTCTACGAGCCGGCCTGCCGCTTCGTGCTGCGGCGCCCGTGGGCCGTGATCGCCGGCGCCCTGGCCCTGGTGGCAGTGTCGGTCCCCGTCTACTTCAAGCTGGGCTCCGAGTTCATGCCCCCCCTGCACGAGGGGACGATCCTCTACATGCCCACGACGCTCCCCGGCGTCTCCGTGGCCCAGGCGCAGGAGCTGCTGGAGGCCCAGGACCGCATCCTCAAGGGCTTCCCCGAGGTGGAGCGGGTGTTCGGCAAGGCGGGGCGCGCCGACACGTCCACGGACCCGGCGCCGTTTTCCATGTTCGAGACCACGATCGTGCTCAAGCCCGAGAGCGCGTGGCGGCCGAGGGAGCGCTGGTACTCCGGCCGGGTACCCGGGTGGCTGAAGCCGGCATTCCGTCCCTTCTGGCCCGACCGCATCTCCTACGAGGAGCTGATCGACGAGATGGACCGCGCCCTGCGCACGCCGGGCGTCACCAGCGCCTGGACGATGCCGATCAAGGGGCGGATCGACATGCTGACCACCGGCGTGCGCACGCCGGTCGGGGTCAAGGTCTTCGGCAGGGACCTCGTCGAGGTCCAGCAGGTCGGCGAGCGCCTGGAGGCGATCCTGCGCGGCGTGCGGGGCACGCGCAGCGTCTACGCCGAACGGGTGGCCGGCGGCTACTTCGTGGACATCGTGCCGCGACGCGACCAGCTCGCCCGCTACGGCCTGACCATCGAGCAGCTCCAGATGGTCATCGCCACGGCGATCGGCGGCGAGAACGTCACCACCGTGATCGAAGGCCGGGCGCGCTACCCGGTGAACGTCCGCTACCCGCGGGAGCTGCGCGACGACCGGGACCGCCTGGACCGGATCCTGGTGGCCACGCCCACCGGCGCCCAGGTCCCGCTGGCGCAGGTGGCGGACATCCAGATCACCCAGGGGCCGTCGATGATCCGGGACGAGAACGGCTTCCTCGCCGGTTATGTGTACGTGGACGTGGACAGCCGGGATATCGGCGGCTACGTGGAGGAGGCCAAGCGGGAGGTGCTGGCGAAGCTGGAGCTGCCGCCGGGAACCACGCTCCAATGGAGCGGCCAGTACGAGAACATGGTGCGGGTGCGCGAGCGGCTCAAGATCGTGGTGCCGGTTACGCTCGCCCTCATCTTCACGCTGCTCTACCTGAACACCCGCTCGGGGTTCAAGGCGCTGGTGGTCATGCTGGCCGTGCCGTTCTCGGCGGTGGGAGCGATCTGGCTCTTCTACGTCCTGGGCTACAACGTGTCCATCGCCGCGTGGATCGGGATGATCGCGCTCCTCGGCCTGGACGCCGAGACCGGGGTGTTCATGCTCCTGTTCCTCGACCTCTCGTACGACGAGGCGAAGCGGGAGGGGAGGCTGCGCAGCCGCGAGGATCTGGACGAGGCCATCGTCCACGGCGCGGTGAAGCGAGTGCGGCCGAAGATGATGACGGTCTGCGCCGCCTTCATGGGCCTGCTGCCCATCCTCTGGTCCACGGCGGCGGGCGCCGACGTGATGAAGCGCATCGCCGCGCCGATGATCGGCGGACTGGTGACCTCGTTCCTGCTGGAGCTGCTGGTCTACCCGGCGATCTACAAGATCTGGAAGTGGCGCACCGAGGTGCGCGCCCTCGCGGCGGCCGAGTCCGGCAAGGAACTGGGCGAGGCCGCCTGACGAACCAAGGAGAACGAAGATGAAACGCTTTGGAATGTCTTTTCTGGCCCTCCTGCTCATGGCAGGCGTGGCCTTCGCCGCTCCGGCCCCGTCCGGGTTCGATGCCGTGCTCGGCCACTACGAAGCGGTGCGCAAGGCTCTGCTCGCGGACACGGTCGCGGGCATCCCCGCCCATGCCCAGGCCATCGGGAAGCTCGCGAAGAGCGCGCCGGCCGGCCTGGCGCCGCAGATCGCCGCGGCCTCCTCCAGGCTGGCCTCGGCCCGCGACCTGACCGCGGCCCGCAACGCCTTCTACGAGCTGAGCAAGCCCATGGTGCGCTGGCGCGAGACGGCCGGAGGGAAGGGCCATGTGGTGGCCTACTGCTCCATGAGCAAGCGCTCCTGGGTGCAGCCGAAGGGCGAGATCGGCAACCCCTACTCCGGCAAGTCCATGGCCCGCTGCGGCGAGGTGGTGTCCAAGTGAGCCGGCGCGTGGCGGGAAAGCTGCGCGTTGCGGTCTATCCGGTATAGACTTCGGCCTGTTTCGAGGACATTGCCGTGCTCAAGAACCTGACCATCACCGGTTTCCGAACCTTCCGCGAGCTTCGCGTCGACCGGCTGACGCGGGTCAACCTGTTCGTGGGAACGAACAACGCCGGCAAGACTTCCATCCTTGAAGCCGCAGAGGTGTTGACAACGGGAGAGATTCACGGGCTCCTAGAGGGTCCCTTGCGCCGAGGCGAAGAGATATTGGCCCGTGACGAAAGAGAGCGTGGATTCAAGACGGAGATCGATCCCTCTCACCTGTTTTATGGCCATGTCCTGAAGCCCGACGTCTCCTTCTCAATTTCCGGCGATGGTGGCATGCAACGTTTCGTTCACTGCCAGGTCTCCCTGGAATCTGCAAGCCTCTTCGTGAACCTCAAGAGCCATTTCAAAGATGATCGCTTCCCGATCTCTCCAGACGGCGGACTGCAGATCGGGTACAGGGTAGTAAACATGTTCTTGTTACCCCCTCCGCCTGTGAACTTTCTTGGTTCTGAAGCGATAGAAAGAGACCGCCTTGGGGAGCTCTGGGATGAAGTGGTCTTGGAACCCGAGGAAGAGGGGGTCATAGAAGCTCTCAGGATCATCGATCCCCGGATCGAGCGCATCGCCTTCATCGGTGACAGCCCGCGAGCGCCCCGAAACATCTACCTGAAGCTCGCCGACTCCGAGCAACGTCTTCCTCTTGGAAGCATGGGCGACGGCTTGAAGCGCCTGCTGGCCTTGGCCCTCCACCTCTTTTCGGCCAAGGGCGGATTTCTTCTGATCGATGAGATCGACACGGGCCTGCACCACACCGTGATGGTGAACATGTGGAAGCTCGTCATCGAAACCGCGCGGCGGCTCGACGTTCAGGTGTTCGCGACCAGCCATAGCCTCGACTGCGTGCACGCCCTGGCCTGGGTGCGCGAGCAGAATCCCGACCTCGCCTCGGATGTGACCATGCACCGGGTGGAAAAGGACGCTACGAAGACCGTTGCGTTCTCGAGCGATGAGCTTCTGATCGCCGCGCAAAACCATCTGGAACTGCGCTGATGCCCCCTCCCAAGAACAGCCCCTATCGCCTCGTCGTCGAAGGCCCTGACGACCTTCACACGGTCATCCACGTCCTCGCCCGACATGGTTACGACTGGGATGACAGCTCCATAATGCGGCCCTACGTGGACAGCCTCGGCGGCATCACGAAGCTGCTGGATTCCCTCTCCGTGATCCTCAAGTCATCCTTCGAACGGGTCGGGATCGTCATCGACGCTAACGCGAGCCTCACGAATCGATGGGCACAGTTGCGGGCGCAATCCGCGAATGCGGGTGTCGAGCTACCCGCCTCTCCACATCCCGAGGGTACGATCGTGGCCGGGATGCGCCCAGGAACCCGGATCGGCGTCTGGCTCATGCCCGACAACTCCTCCCCGGGTACTCTCGAAAGCTTCCTCTCCAGGCTGGTGCCTGCCGATGATCCTTGCTGGGCCTATGCCGATGAAGCCGCTGGCGAGGCACGGCGACGCGGCGCCCGATGCCCGGAGAAGGACCATCTGAAGAGCCGGTTGCACACATGGCTCGCCTGGCAGGAAGAGCCCGGACTGCCCTTCGGGACGGCGCTGCGAGCGAGAGTCCTGCAGCACGGCAGCGACGATGCGCTACGGTTCGTATCCTGGTTTCGGCGGCTGTTCGTGAACTCATAGAGACTGCCCCTGGCGAAGCGCTCCCACGCCCAGCGCAACCGGCGCAGGAGACCTTCTGCTCCGCGCTCATGCTACCATTCGGGTTGCGCTCCGAGGGGTTTCGTGTTTTGATTCCGCAACCCTTCGGGAAAGGATGGCACGCATGGCCGCGATCCCTCTCGAAAAAGAGATCCACTACCCCGAGTCCGACGGCGAGCCGATGGCGGAAACCAAGCACCATCTCCAGGAGATGGTCTATGTCTGGGAATGCCTCGAGGACCGTTTCGAGTCGGAGCCCGAAGTCTTCGTTGGAGCCAACCTCTTCCTGTATTACCGGAAGGGCGACCCCACCGCCGTCGTCGCCCCGGACGGCTTTGTCGTCAAGGGGGTCCCCAAGCTGCTGCCCGGCGACCGCGAGCGCACCAGGTACCTCCTGTGGGAAGAGGGTCCGACGCCCTGCTTCGTGCTGGAGACGACATCCACGAGCACGCGCCGGAAGGACAAGGAGAAGCAGGAGATCTACCAGAGGCTCGGCGTCGCCGAGTACTTCCAGTTCGATCCCTACGGCGACTATCTGGACCCCAGGCTCCAGGGGGTCCGCCTCAAGGGCGGCCGCTATCAAGAGGTTCAGCCGGAGCCGGACGGCTCCCTTCTGAGCCAGGCCACGGGCGTGCTCTTTCGTGCCGAAGGCGACCGGCTGCGGTTGACCGATGCGGCCACCGGCGCCCTCCTCCTCCGCAACGCAGAGAAGACCAAGGCGTTGCGCGAGTCCGAGGAAAGGATTCGAGCCCTCGAAAACGAGCTCGCGCGGCTACGGCGCCAGTAGCTTCGACCGGCTGGTAAGCTGGCTTCCGTGCAAGCGTTCGGCCTGCTGGCCCTGCTCCTCGCGCTCCAGGCATCCCCCGCTGAGCCCGCCGCTCCTCCGACGGAAGAGATCGTGGACGAGCTGACCGTCACCGCCACCCGCACCGAGCGCCGTCTGGCCGACACGGCGGCGAGCGTGGTCGTCCTCTCCTCCGAGGAGCTGGAGTCCACCGCGGCCGGGACGATCGACGACGCCCTCCGCCAGGTGCCCGGCTTCTCCCTCTTCCGCCGTTCCGGGAGCCGCTTTGCCAACCCGACGACACAGGGGGTGTCGCTCCGGGGGCTGGGGGCGAGCGGCGCGAGCCGGGCCTTGGTCCTGGCGGACGGCATCCCCCTGAACGATCCGTTCGGCGGCTGGATCTACTGGGGCCGAGTCCCCCGGCTCTCCCTCGGCCGGGTCGAGGTGCTGCGCGGCGCGGGATCGGACCTCTATGGCAGCGCCGCCCTCGGGGGCGTGGTCCAGCTCCTCCGCCGGGAGCCCTCGGAGCCTGCCCTTGCGGTCGAGGCGTCCTACGGCGAGCAGGAGACGCCGGAGGGCGGCCTCTTCGTGGCCGAGCGCCGGGGCCGCTGGTCTGCAAGCCTGGGAGCGGAGTCGTTCCGCACCGATGGCTACGTCCCCGTCGAGCCCGCGGCCCGGGGAGCGGTCGACACCCCGGCCGCGTCGCGGCACTCGGCCGTTGACCTGGCCGTAGAACGCTTGACCGGAGAGGACGGCCGAGTCTTTCTCCGCGCCTCCTGGTTCGACGAGAAGCGGGACAACGGCACGCGCCTCCAGGTCAACGACACCACGATCCGGCAGGCGAGCCTGGGGCTCGATGGCGCCGCCGGCGGCGGCTGGCTCTCCTTGCGGGCCTGGGGGAGCGACCAGGACTACTTCCAGACCTTCACCGCCGTGGCCGCGGACCGCAACAGCGAGAGCCTGACCCGCGAGCAGCGGGTGCCGGCCGAGTCCCTGGGCGGCAGTGCGCAGTGGACGCGGACCCTGGGGGACCGCCACGGCCTCGTCGCCGGGCTCGACCTCCGCGAGGTGAGCGGCACGAGCGACGAGCTCATCTTCGGAGGCCCGTTCCCGCGGCGAACCGAGGCCGGCGGCACGCAGCGCATGGGCGGGCTGTTCCTCGAGGACCTGATGAGCCTCACGCCGAGCCTCTCCCTGACCCTCGCAGCCCGGATCGACGGTTGGCGCAACGAGGGGCAGGGAAAGGAGCGAGAGGAGACCGCCTTCAGTCCCAGGGCTTCCCTTCTCTGGAAGACGACCGACCGCTGGGCATGGACCGCTTCGGCCTACCGCGGCTTCCGGGCGCCGACGCTCAACGAGCTCTACCGGGCCTTCCGGGTGGGCGACGTCCTGACGCTCGCCAACGAGGACCTCGAAGCCGAGCGGCTCACCGGAGGCGAGAGCGGCGCGGTCTTCACCTCGCCGCGCGTGACGGCCCGGAGCGTCCTCTTCTGGATGGAAGTGGACCGCAACGTCGCCAATGTCACCCTATCGGTGACTCCCGGTCTGATCACCCGCCAGCGGCAGAACCTGGGCCGCACCCGCTCGCGAGGAGTGGAGCTGGAGGGCACCGCCCGTCTCAGCGGCCGTTGGACCCTCTCGGGCGGCTACCTGCTCTCCGACGCGACCGTGGAAAGCGGCGGAGAGCTGGAAGGCCTGCGCATTCCCCAGGTGCCGGAGTATCAGGCCTCGCTTCAGCTCCGCTTCTTCGATCCCGAGCTCGGAACCCTGGGCCTCCAGGCCCGCTGGACCGGCGATCAGTTCGATGACGACCGCAACCAGTTTCCCCTGGAGAGCTTCGCGACGGTCGATGCCCTGCTTTCAAGGCCGGTCGGCCGGGGATTGGAAGTTTTCGTGGCAGCCGAAAACCTTTTGGATGAGGGCTACGAGATCGGCCGCACGCCGGTGCGCACGCTGGGAGCACCGCGGTCGGTGAGGGTGGGGGTGCGGTTCGAGCGGAGGAAGGTCCTTCCTGGTCGCCCGGCTCCAGCACCAATCGCTCTTTCGAAGCCGCTTCCACCTTCTCCCGGCTGAACAGCAGTGGGAAATACCGCCCCTCCGCCCACAACGGGAGCAGGTCGCCGTAGTGCGGGCTGCCGGGCTGCCCCGACTGGCCGGGCACGCTCGTGGCCACCGAGCGGTCCCAGTCGGCCACGTCGAGAATCTCCCGGAACGAGGCCCCGTGGGCGATGCCGAAGCCTCCTCCGGTAGTGACGTGCACCGTGCTGCCGTCTCCTCCCATCTCGAAGACGGGCAGCTTGAAAAGGTTTTCATCCTTCTCGGCCAGCGGATGCTCGAAGCCGGTGCGGTGCAGCAGCCCCCAGCGCCACTTCGCGGGATCGTCCCCCAGGAGCTTCCGGGTCTCGGCAATGGCTTCGCGGAGGCTCGCCAGCAGCACGGCATCCCGGCCGGCGCGAGGGTCCTCCCCGAGCCAGCGTGGAGACGGGTTTCGGAGGAACGGCAGCGGGTTCTCCCTGGAGAGGGCGTTCCCCAGCAACGGCCGGATCTTCTCCGGCTGACGAGCCTGAATCACCCCGGGAATGCGGCTCAGCCAGACCTCGTAGAGCGCCGCGTCGGCCGAATCCCTGGACACCACCTTGTCCCACCTCGCCAGCCGCTCGACCCAGGGGCGCAGCTCCTCGTCCACCCCCTGCGCCTGAGCCAGGAGGCCGACCAGCTCGCGCGCCGGCAGCGAAACCTCGTCGTGCTGCAGGCGTTCGAAATCGGCGACGGTGAAGCGCCGGCCCGGCTGCGAGAGCACCTCCACGATCCGCTGGAACCGCTCCGGGGATCCCCAGTCGAAACCGAGCACCTTGTCGTACCCGGGCGGCAGGATGTTGTGGTTCGCCGTGGCCAGGAAGTGCCGCGCGGGGTTGAAGTCCACCGGCAGCTCCGCGGCGGGCAGGAAGCCCTGCCACTCGAAGCGGCCGTCGCCCGGCACCGGCAGCAGCCCGTTCCAGCCCTGGCGTACCGGGGTCAGCCCCGCCACCTTCCAGCCGATGTTGCCCTCCACGTCCGCGTAGACCAGGTTCTCGGACGGCACCTTCCAGCGCTCCAGGGCCTTCAGGAACTCGGGCCAGGTCCGCGCCCGGTTGAGCGAGAGCGACGCGAGATAGCCGGCCGTGCCGGGCTCCGTGCCCACCCAGCGCAGCGCCCAGGCACGGTGCCGCGCCGGATCCTCGTAGATCACCGGCCCGTGCTCCGTGAATTTGAGATCCACCTGGGCCGGCGCGGCACCCTTGACGCGGATCGTCTCGCGCTCGATCCGCATGGGCACCCACTCTCCGCGCAAGCGCACCCGGTTCGGGTCCTCGGAATGCGTCTCCTCCGCGTAGAGGTCCTGCTGGTCGATCCCGACGACGGTGAAGCCGAACCCGACCCGGTCGTTGTGCCCCGCGGCCACGCCGGGCAGGGCGGGCTCGCCGGCACCGATCACGTTCCAGCCCGGCCCCACCAGGTGCACCATCCAGCGCAGGCTGGGGACGGCGAGGGAGCGGTGCGGGTCGTTCGCAAGCAGCGGCCGGCCCGTGGCCGAGAGGGTGCCGTCCACGACCCAGTTGTTGCTGCCATTCCGGGCCACGAAGCTCACCCGCTCTCCGGCGGCCCGGAAACCGGCCAGGATCTTGAAATCGAGCTCCGAGAGATCGATCCCCGGCGGGATCTCCAGCGGCACGGCCGGCTCGGGCGGGACCAGCTCGGCCGCGGCCTCCGCTCCCAGCTCGCGGACCAGGATGCCCCGCACCACCTCCAGCGGGGCGTAGCCGGTCACCCCGAGGGCCGCGACGCGGGTCAGGCAGACCTCGGGCGTCCACGGCTCCGGCCGGAAGCCGGCCATCTCGAACTCGACGGGAAGCCGATCTCCCAGAGTCTGGATGTAGGCGTTCACGCCGCGCACGAACGCCTCGATGATCTGCCGGGCGTCGGGAGCGTAGCTCGCGTACTCGGCCTCCATGTCCCCGCGGTAGCGGAGCAGGCGGGCGACGCGGTCGCGCTCCACCGCCGCCGGCCCGAGGATCTCGGCGAGCCGGCCCTCGCCCGCGCGGCGCCAGACCTCCATCTGGAACAGGCGGTCCTGGGCGGCCACGAACCCCTGGGCGAAGAACAGGTCGTCCTGGGTCTCGGCATAGATGTGCGGGATGCCCCAAGGGTCGCGCAGCACCGTGACCGGCTTGCTCAAGCCCTGGACGGCCAGCCGGCCGGAGGTCTGCGCGAGAGGGCTCGTGGCGCAGCCCGAGGGCAGGACCGCGAGAGCGACGAACCCGAGAAGGAGGAGGGAGCGTCTCAAGATGTCGGGGAGCTTAGCATCCGAAACCCGCCTCGACGCCCGCTCGTAGTGGGAGCATGAAACGGCGCATTCTGCTTCTTTTCCTGGTCCTCGCCGGGGGCCTCGGCCTGTTCCTCGCGCTGCGCTCGCGGCCGGTCGATACCCGGTTCTCGGGCGCCTACCGGTTCCCGGACGGCCACGTCGCCGGCATCTCCCCCACCGGCGAGGAGAGCTGGCGCATGCGCGACTTCGCGAGCGGCGCGGTGCACACACTCTACCCCGAAGGGGAGGACCTGTTCACCGCCCGGCCGGGATGGGACCCGGAGGCGCCGGCCGAGGGCACCGTCCGGCTCACGTCCCAGGGACTGACCTGGCACCGCGCCGGCCAGGAGATCGCGGCCGGGCGCCTCGCCCTCCGCGAGAAGACCGCGCGGTTCCAGAGCGGAGACGCCGAGCTCCAAGGCCGGCTGGTCCTCCCCGACGGTCCGGGACCGCACCCGGCCGTGGTCCTGGTGCACGGCTCGGAGAAGGACGCGGCCACGGTCTTCTCCCACGAGGGCTGGCTGCTGGCCCCGAACGGCATCGCCGTCCTGATCTTCGACAAGCGCGGCACCGGCAGCTCGGAGGGGAAGTTCGGCATGGACTTCGGCCAGCTCTCGGACGACGTGGTCGCCGCGGTCGAGTGGCTGCGCGCGCAGCCCGAGATCGACGCGGAGCGGATCGGCCTCGCCGGCTACAGCCAGGGCGGCTGGATCTCTCCGCTCGCCGCCTCGAAGACGGACGCAATCAAGTTCGTCCTCGTGGGCTACGGCATGGTCGACTCACCCGCCGAAGAGGACCGCAAGGAGGCGATCCACCTGCTCCGGACGAAAGGCTTCGGCGACGCCGAAGTGGCCGAGGCCGAGGAGCTGATCGCCGCCGGACACGAGGTGATCCGCAGCCGCTTCGAAGGCGGCTGGGAACGCGCCGGCGAGCTCAAGGCGCGGTTCAAGGGCAAGCCCTGGGTGGAGGCTCTGGACGACGGCACCGCCGGATCGCTCATGAAGTATCCCGCCTGGGCGATGCGCCTCGCCGGCCCCCGGCTGATGCCGCGCGGCCTGGACCGCTGGTGGTTCCACGATTCGCGCCCGATCCTGGAGAAGCTCGACATCCCCATGCTCTGGCTGATCGCCGGCGACGACATCGAGGCCCCGAACGAGGTCACCATCGCCACGATCCAGCAGCTCGGGGCCCGAGGCAAGCCCTTCGAGCTGGTGGTCTACCCCGGCGCCGATCATGGCATCGTCCTCTTCGAGGAGAAGGACGGCGAGCGGGTCTACACCGGCTATGCGCCGGGATACTTCGCGAAGAAGGTGGCGTGGATCCGGAGCGTTACCGCACCTCGCTCATGAGGGCCAGCGTGTTCCCCTCCGTGTCGTTGAGGAATGCCATCCACAGCTCGTGGTCGGGCATCTTCGCCACCAAGTGGGGCTCGCCCAGGAAGTCGGCCCCCCTGCCCTTGATCTCCTCGTAGGCGGCCTGGATGTCGTCCACCTTGTAATACAGGACCGAGCCGGGATGGTCGAAGGCCTCTCCCTCGGGGAGCGAGATCATGAGCCGCACTCCGCCGCAGTCGAAGAAGGCCAGCTTCGGGGGAAACTCGAAGAGGAAGCGCATCCCGAGCACGTCGCGGTAGAAGGCGGTGGCCCGCGAGACGTCGTGGGCGTTGAGAGCGATCTGCCCGATCTGGTTCAGCATGGATCTCTCCTAGAGGAGCCCGAGCTCCAGGGCGCTCAGCACGGCCTGCGTGCGGTCCCGGGCGCCGAGCTTGGACAGGATGTTGGAGACGTGGATCTTCACCGTGCCCTCGGCCGTGCCCAGGGCCTCCGCGATCTCGCGGTTCGTGTAGGCCGCGGCCATGAGCCCGAGGACCTCGGCCTCGCGGGGGGTCATGGGCTCGACCGGTGCCAGGCCCGGAACGGGCAGCGAGCGGCGCGCGCCGTCGAGCCCGCGCAGGAGCGACTCGGTCACGGCCGGCTGGAGATAGGTGCCGCCGGCGGCGAGGGTCTCGATCGCTTCGAGGAGATGCTCGAGCGAGACGTCCTTGCGCAGGAAGCCCCGGGCGCCTTCGCGGATCGCCGCGAGCGTCACCTCGCGGTCGTCGAACGTGGTCAGCACCAGGCAGGGCGGCGCGCCGGGCTTCCCTTGCAAAGCTCTCAGGACTCCGATGCCGTCGAGCCGGGGCAGGCGAACGTCGAGCAGCACCACGTCGGGCCGCGACTGCTCGATTTGAGTAAGGGCCTCCTCCCCGTCCCGCGCCTCGGCGACCACCTCGACCCGGCCGCCCAGCTCCAGCAGCTTGCGGATGCCGTGGCGCACCAGGGTCTCGTCCTCCACCAGGCAGACCCGCAGGCTCACACGGCTCTCCGGAGCGGTACGAGCGCCGCCACCGCGAAGCCCCGGCCCGGACCGGTCGCAATTTCCAGACGGCCCCCGGCCTGCTCCAGGCGCTGGCGCATGCCGGCCAGGCCGCGGCCGTCCTCCACCCTCTCGGAGCCGCGGCCGTCGTCCCGCGCTCTGACTCCCACCGAATCGCCCTCCCGCACCAGCTCCAGCCAGAGGTTCTCGGCCTGCGCATGCTTGGCCGCGTTCGTCGCGATCTCCTGGCAGCAGCGCAGGAGGAGATGAGCGAGCCCGGCGTCCTCTACCGCGAGATCGTCGGGGATAGCCAGGTGCACCCGGGGACGCGGGATCTCGGCGGCCATGGAAGCCAGGGCGCGGCGCAGGTCGAACGCCTCCTCCCGGCGCAGGGTGTCCACGATCTCGCTCACGTCGGTGAGCATCAGCCGGGCGAGCGACTGGGCGATGCGCACCTGCTCCCGCGTCTCTCCCTCGGACTGCTGCGCCGCCACTTCAAGGTTGAGGCTGAGGGCCACCAGGTGGTGCCCGAGCGCGTCGTGCAGCTCCCCCGCGATGCGGAGCCTCTCGGCCATGCGGCTGCCATGGGCGAGCAGCTCGCGCGTCGAGCGCAGCTCGGCGTTGATCCGCGCCTCGCGCTCCAGCGCCTCGAACGCGAGAAAGGCGAGGATCTGGAAGCCCAGGTAGGGAGGCGCGAGCATCAGCGCCGGCCGGAGCGACCAGTGGATCGTGACCGCCGCGCAGAGCAGCACGGTCTGGACGGCGATCCAGAGGAGACCGGTGCGGCGCTCCACCCGCGAGCCGAGCTGCATGGCCACGAGCACCAGGAGCGCCCCCTCGAAGCCGTCGCAGAGGGTGAGCACCAGCGCCATGACGCATGCTGCCTCCAGGCCGAGCAGCGCAAGGTTCCCCTGCCGGCTGCCCGACGTGACCCAGAAGACCGCGCCGAAGAGAAAATACGCGAAGGTCCAGCCGAGGAGGACCGCCGGGCTCTCGTGCGGGTAGGTCATCACCGGCACCCCGACCATCAGCCAGGCGGCCAGACCGCCCCAACGCAAGAACATGCCCGGATGATACCGGTCCCCCGGCATCCCGCGCATAGGCCGGAAGGCATACCCCCCGCCTCCTCCGACCGGCAGAGGCGGGCGGGGACGCGCTGCCCTAGGATGGCGCTGAAAGGAGAGACGCCATGAACCGGAGACTCGTCCTGAAAGCCGGAGCCCTCACCGGAGTCGGTATTGCCGTCGGCGCCATCCGTCCCCTGTTCGCCCAGACCATCCCCGACCGCGGCCCCCGCCTGGACATGGAGCTGGTCAAGGAGTTCGTGATCGCGGCCCACGGCGACCTGGAGAAGACCACGAAGATGCTGGAGGCCCAGCCGGCCCTGGTCAATGCCACCTGGGACTGGGGCGGAGGGGATTGGGAGACCGGCCTCGGCGGCGCCTCCCACATGGGCAACCGCGCCATCGCCGAGCACCTGCTCTCGAAAGGCGCCCGCATGGACGTCTTCTGCGCCACCATGCTGGGCAAGATCGAGATCGTGAAGACCTTCCTCGCGGACGATCCGAAAATCATCGACCTGCCCGGCCCGCACCGCATTCCGCTGATCCGGCATGCCATCGCGGGCAAGCAGGATGCGGTCGTGGAGCTGCTCAAGACTCACGGCGCCAAGGCCTGAGCCAAGCCTGAGAGTGACACCCAGCCTGGGGTGATACATCCCAGGCTCCCCCCTCCCCGACTCCGCAAGGTGGTTCGTAACATTCGCGCTGTAGAGTATTCTCAGTTCGCCCTGGGTAAAGCTCACTACCCGGTCCGCGAGGGGAGGAGGGGACATGTCCGAAGTGCGTCCAAGATTGCTGCTGGCCGACGACCATCCGATGGTGCTCGACGGCCTGAGGAAGCTGCTCGAGCCCGACTTCGAGGTGGTCGCGGCGGTGACGGATGGCCGCGAGCTGCTCAAAGCTGCGCAGAAGCTGCGGCCCGACCTCGTCATTGCCGACATCTCGATGCCGCTCGTCGACGGCCTCGAGGCCACGCGCCGCCTGCAGAAAGCCGTACCCGGCGCGCGGGTGCTGATCCTGAGCGTCCACGCCGATCCGTCCTGGGTGTGGGAGGCGTTCGAAGCCGGCGCCTGCGGCTACCTGACCAAGATCTCCGCGCGCGAGGAGATCGGGACTGCCGTCCGGGAAGTGCTCAAGGGCCTCTTCTACGTCAGCCCGGTCGTAACCCGGGGCATGGTCGACGCCGCGAAGGAGATCGCGGCGCGGCCACGGACCGTCGCTCCGCCGGTGCCCGCGGCGGTCGACGAGCTTCTGACGCCGCGCGAGCTCGACACCGTCCGCCTGGTGGGCCAGGGCCTGAGCAACAAGGAGATCGCCCGGCACCTCGGCGTGTCGGTGGCCACGGTCCGCACTCACCTGAACAAGGCGTACGACAAGCTGGGTTCGGACAGCCGCGTGGAGCTGGCGCTCCTCGCGGCCCAGCCTGGCGGTGCCGTGATGTGACGGGCGACCTCCCGCCGACCGTGGGTCGGCTTGTCGCCGGAGAAGAAGAGGCGCGGCGACGGATCGCCCGCGAGCTCCATGACAACCACTGCCAGCGCCTCGCCGCCCTCGGTTTCGAGCTCGAGGCCGTGCGCAGGCAGCACGCGGAAGACGACCCGCGGCGCGCCGGGCTGGGCGTCCTCGGCGCGGACCTGGCTGGGCTTGGCGAAGACCTCCGCCGCCTGAGCCACGAGCTCCACCCTGCCATCCTGGAGCGCCGCGGCCTGTCCGCAGCCCTCCGAGACGCCTGTGGCGAGGTCGAGCGGCGGCATGGCCTGCCGGTGCGCCTCATCCTGCGCCAGGAAGAAGGCCGGCTTCCGCAGGACATTGCGCTCGGCCTCTATCGGATCGCCCAGGAAGCCCTCGCCAACATCGTCCGCCACGCCGCGGCCCGGGAAGTCCATGTCCTGCTGCTGATCTCCTCCCGCCAGGCGCGCCTGTCCGTGGCGGACGACGGCGCCGGTTTCGATCCCGAGCAAGCCCGTCAGGCCGGCGGGCTGGGGCTCGCGAGCATCAAAGAGCGCGCGGGCCTGCTCGGCGGCAAGCTCCGCATCGCCTCGGCCCCCGGCGCGGGCACGGAGATCGAAGTCGCCGTGCCGCTGCCCGGACCGGAGGGCGCGCTCACCCAGTTGCGCCGGGTGATGCGCCGGCACCGGCGCCTGGCGGGATCGGTGGCCCTGGTCCTCCTGGCGCTCGCCGGGGGCCTCGTCGCCACCGCCTCCCAGACGCGGCGGGTATGACGAGGCCCGGCGCTCTTCAACCGGGCCCTACTCGAGCGGTACCCGCTTGTAAAGGTAACCGTCCAGGTAGGCGCAATCGAACTCGACGACGGGAGTCGAGCCCGGGGCGAACGGGTCCTGTCCCGTCGGATAGATCCTGCCCTGGCAGCTCGCGGTGAACGTGTCGAAGTCCGGCGCGAACTGCAAGGTGTAGTCCACGACCGCGGCGCCGGTGTAGGCCGGCACGCCGGTCACGTCGAAGTTGAGGTTCATGAAGCGCGCGGACACCGTCCGCGATCCGGTGATCTTCCACGAGCCGAGGCTGTCGCTGAACGTGAACCCTCCGGCGCCGGCCGTGACCTGATCCGAAAGCGTCATCCCCGCCGTGCCGTCCTCATGAAGCTGGAGGATCTCCGCCCTTTCGGGAAGCGACGCGAAGTAGCTGCCGGAGAAATCGTCCATCTTTCCAGGCGGGTCGGCCTTCGCCGGGATGGTTCCAAGAGTGAGCAGGGCCAGAATCGAAAGCAGGTGCGCAGGCTTCATGTGGCTCTCCTTTTTGTTCACAGACTAGCGGCCCGGAACGCCGGGGCGCATCATCTCCAGGGTGGAGGCCGCCTCCCCTCCAGAGATGAGGCGGCAACCGCCAAATATCATCGCTGGAGACGATAGACACGGCGGAGGGGGGAAGCTACCCTGGGTCAATTCATCCCCGGAAAGGAGTCAGCATGAGAGGCTCATGGAATACGGCCTCCCGCCGGATCGGGAGCAGCCTGGTAGTGGTCGTCCTCACCCTGTGCGGTCTGGCGGCGCCCGCCGCCGCCGACGATCAGGTATCGTTCACCGCCACCGGCACGGCAGTGATCACTAGCGTGACGCACCTGCCTGGCGGGCTGACCGAGTTGAGCGGCAGCGTTTCGGGCACCGCGACGCATCTGGGGAACTTTACGGGGCCGATAACGCGCATCCAGAACCATCAGGGGAACTTCAGCACCACCGCGGTCTTCGTCGGGGCCAACGGGACGGACAGTGTGTTCTTGGCCATCAGTGGGCAATTCGACCGTTCGGGCGGGGGCGGCTCGTGTGTGATCACTTCCACGGGTACTTACACCGTGACCGGCGGCACCGGCGCGTTCGCCAACGCCACGGGGAGCGGGACGATCACCACGGAGATCGACCAGTGCGAAGGTACCGCCACGGGGATTTATGAGGGGACGATCTCCCGGCCGAACTCGGGCTAGCGCCCTGCCACACCGGAAACGATGGATCATCCCTCTGTAGGGGCACCTCTTGTATGGGGCAGTAACCATTTTCAGAAAGGAACACCCCATGAAGAAGCTCGCACTGCTCGTGTCGGTACTGGTCGTCTGGGGAGCCGGTCTTTCCAGCGTCCGGGCGGCGGCTCCGTCGGGCTCGCTGATCGTGAACGGGAGCTTCGAAGATCCCGTCATCGCCGGGTCCTTCCAGCTCTTCAGCTCGATCCCGGGGTGGCAGCCCACGGGCTCGTGCGGCCCCGGCATCGAGATCGACCGGAACGCCTTCGGCGCCGCCGCCGACGGCAAGCAGTCCAGCGAGCTGAACACGACGTGTGTGAACGGGGTCAGCCAGGTGGTTGCGACGACGCCCGGTGCCTCGTACTCGCTCGCCTTCGCCTTCGCGGCCAGGCCGGGCACCACCGCGGCGCAGAACCGGATGGACGTCCGCTTCGACGGCCTGGCCGTCGACGAGCTCGGCCCGCGGGCGCCCGGTGCGGGGCTCCAGTGGTCCGTCCACCAATACGAGGTCACCGCCACCGGCTCGTCGGCCACGCTCAGCTTCCAGGGGTCGGACCCCACCGTCACCGATGGCGCGGGCACCGAGCTCGACTTCGTGTCGCTGGTGCCGCTGGTGCTGCGTGCGGATCCCTTCACGGAAATCTCCGGGTCGTTCTTTCAAAACGAGGTGGTCTGTCCCAGTCCGAGCGTGTGCATCGTCAGGGGTTTCCATCCGGCCCCCTTCGTCGCCACGTTGACCGTCATCACCGATGGCATCCCTGGTCCCTCGCAGGTCATCCCAGATACCACCTTGAGGGGCCTCGCCTGCTTCAGCCCCACCTCGTGTTTCGCGGTCGGGGGCAGCAACGGCGAGGGCGTCCTCGTGCCCATCACCAACGGCGTGGTGGGCCCGCTGCAGGCCGTGCCCGGGACGGTAAGACTCAGCGACGTCAACTGCGCCAGTGCGACGTCGTGTGTCGCGACCGGCTTCACAGGCGACTTCCCAGCGACCACGGCCGTCGTTGTACCGATTACCGGCGGCATCGCCGGTTCGCCTCAGTCCGTGCCCGGCGTCGAGCTGCTCCCGCGCGTGTGGTGCCCCAGCGCGACCTCGTGTTTCGCGACCGGGACGACCACCGACAACCAGGGCGTCCTCGTGCCCATCACCCACGGCGTCGCAGGTCCGGCTCAGGTCGTCGCCGGGACGGATAACCTCGTCGACATTGCCTGCCCGAACCCCGGCACGTGCGTGGCCATCTCGTTCGACGGCTCCGTCGTCGCCATCACCGACGGCACGGCAGGGCCGGCCCAGCTCATTTCCCCCGGCGTGATCCTCTCGTCCATCGCCTGCACCGACGCCTCCCACTGCGTCGCTGTCGGCCTCTACATTCAAGGGGGGAGCTTAGAGGGCGCCGTGGTGGCGATCGACGATGGCGTGGCGGGCCCGTACCAGACGGTGCCAGGCACGGATGTCCTCCAGACCGTCGCTTGCTCCACCTCGTGCGTGGCGGTGGGCACCGACTCCAGCCACAACTTCGGTGCGATCGTTCCGATCTCTCAAGGTGTCCCCGGCTCGGCCCAGTACGCGGACGGAGCGGGTCTCCTGTGGGAAGTCGCGTGCGGCGCGGAGGGTTGCATAGCGGTCGGAGGGCAGCCCTCGCCCTCGGTGGGCGGATTCGTGACCATCCGGCCCGCGGCCACCCCGACGATCTCCACCCTCGCGTCGCCGTCGGTCCCCGCGGGCGGCCTGATCTCCGACTCGGCGACCCTCACGGGAGGCTTCGCGCCGACGGGCAACGTGACCTTTAGCCTGTACGGCCCGGGGGACGCTACGTGCTCGAACGCTCTCCGGAGCACCACGGTGCCGGTGGGCGCCGGAGGCGTAAGCAACTCGGGCGATGTCGAGGCGGGCGCCGCCGGGACCTACAACTGGGTAGCAATGTACAGCGGAGACCTCAACAACCTCCCTGTCAGCTCGGAGTGCGGCAGCGAGCCGGTGGTGATCACGCCACCGCCACCCGATTGCGCGAACGCCACAGCCAGCCCGAACCTGCTCTGGCCGCCCAATCACGAATTCGTTTCCATCCAGATCTCGGGCATCGTCAATCCGGCCCCCGGCGCGGTGACGATCACGGTGACCAGCATCTTCCAGGACGAGCCGGTCCAGAGCTCCGGCGGCGGCAACACCAGCCCCGACGCCACCGGCGTCGGCACGGCAAATCCCTCGGTGCGTGCCGAGCGCGATGGCGGCAACGACGGCCGGGTCTACCACATTGCCTTCACGGCCGCCGGTGCCAGCGGTAGCTGCACGGGCAGCGTGACGGTCGGAGTGCCGAAGAGCGAGGGCGACAACAGCGGTCCGGTCGATCAGGGAGCGCTGTACAACTCGACGCTGCCGTAGCAACACCGGATTCGAGATCCAGTCCATCTGGATGGAATCCAAGTGCACTCAATTCGAGATCCAGTCCACCCGATTTGAATTCGAGTGGACTCGTCTTCAAGTTCACTCCAATAAATTGGATTCGGGTCGACTTGATTTCAATCCCGCTCCACTCGGATTATTTTCGGCGAGCGGCCTCAGTCCGAGTTCGGCCTGGAGATCGTCCCCGTATACGTCCCCGTGGCGGTACCGGCGCACAGGTCGACCTGCGTGGTGATGGAACCGCTCCCCGTTGCGTTGGCGAACGCGCCGGCGCCGCCGGTCACGGTGTAAGTACCCGTGGAGGTGACCACACACTTGTCGCCGCCGCCGCCCGCACTCTCAAACTGCCCACTGACGGAAAAGAACACACTGTCCGTCCCGTTGGCCCCGACGATGACCGCGGTGGAGCCAAAGGTCCCCTGATGATCCTGGATGCGCGTCAACGGCCCCGTGAAGCTCCCCAGATGCGTCGCGGTGCCTGAAGTGCTGAAGTCCACCTGCGTCAATCCGCCAGGCAGGTGCGTCACGTCCGTGATCACTGCCGTGCCGGTGGCGGTGAACGGCACCTGATCGGCGGCGGCGGGCGCCGCCAGGCCGAACAGGATGAAGACGGCCACCACAAGACCGCTCCCGATCCGGCGGGAGGTCGTGTTCCATGAGCCTCTCATGCTGACTCCTTTCTGAAGGGCGACAAACCCATTGAAGTGTACGCTCACCGGAATCGCTCGCGATCAGCCGCCGCCGGCGAGCGGGATCGTCAATCTCCACATGTCGTTGAGCAGCACCGGCGCGAACTCCGCGGTCGCTCCCCCGAAGATGTAGAGCTCCCAGGCCGTGGCGGTCTGGCGGGAGAAGTAGAACTGGCCGAACCTCGGCGCCGGCGCCGGCCCCGTCATCGCGGTGTCCACGCGCGTCCAGGTCCCGGTGTGGAGATCGAAGTACCAGAGATCGGACAGGGTGGTGCCGTCGAACTTGCTGCCCCCGAAGAGCCAGATGCGGTCGTTGTGCTCATCGGCGATCAGCTTCGCGTTGTCGCGGTGGCCCGGTCCGCCGGCCTCGTCGAAGACGAGCTGATCCCAGGTCTCCGTATCCAGGTCGAACCTCCAGAGGTCGCCGAGGTAGTTCTCGGGCGTGAAGATCCCGGTCCCGTTCACGGCGTCGTTCGTGTATCCGCCGTAGACGATCAGGGCGTTCCAGCCCTCGGAGTAGATGAGCGGATGATGGGCGCGAGCGCGCGGGGAGGGCGAACCGGTCGCGGCCTGCTTCCAGCCGTTCTTGTAGCGGACCAGGTCGTGCTGGAGGCCGTCCGGACGGTTGATGAAGGCCGGCAGCGTCGACGACGAGCCCGAGAAGGCGTACGCGACGGTCTTCTGCTTCCCCTTCTCGCGCACGGCGACCGCCTCCGTGGAGCGGTTGGCGCGCCCGATCTCGGCCGCGCTCTGCGCAATCTCCGTCCACCCGTGCACCGGATCGAACCGGAACGTGTCCTGGTGCGTGAGGTCGAGCCCGCGCCGGAAAGGACCTCTCCCGCCGGAGACGATCAGCGCGCCGTCCTCGGCGACGCACCACATCATCGACTCGGCCCTGGCGGACGGCCCGCCCGGGTATTGGCCGGGTTGGCCAAGGTCGTACCAGGCCAGCGTGTCGACGTCGAAGACGCTGAAATCGGCCACGGGCTCGTCGTTCGGGAAGGTCCCGTTCAACCCGCCGAAGATGTAGAAGAGGCCATCGTGATAAGCGCTCGCACCGTCCCAGAGAGCGTCGGGGACGGCGCCGCCCTGCGCGATCTCGGTCCAGTAAGGCAAGCTCGACTGGGCGGCGCTCGGGCGGATCCCGGCGAAGGAGAACGCGAGACAGAGAAAAGCGATGAGAACGATCCCAAGCTGAACCCTGCGTGTCATCCGGGCTACCTCCTTATTTCACACGGCGGCCGGTGATGGTGTCGGTGGCGATGGGCTCCTCGTCATCGGTCGAGGGGTCGAGCGGATCCTCTCCCTCCTCGAACGCGCGCACCACGAGAGTGCCGGCGACATTGTCGCACCCGTGACCTACCGCGTGCAGGGAAATGTCGACACGGCTGACATCCTGGAGCGTACCGTCGTCTCTGAACACGAGGGCGAGCACCACCGCCTTGACGCCGTCGTGGCCATCCCTCTCCCAGTTCCCCTGCTGATCGGAAAATCTCAAGAGCCCCTGGAGGGAGCTCGTGGCGAAGAAGGTCCCGTCGGCCTCGATCGTCCAGAGGGCGGTGGCGCCGCCGTCCTCATCGATCAGATAGGTTCCGGTGCAGCTCACCGGACCGCCGTTGGCGAGCAGCGGGCCGGACGAGGCCATGGCCAGGACGGCGAACAGCAGGGCATGAACGAGCTTGGCTTTCATCGCATGGTTCTCCTTTCCGAAGAGAGTAGCGGTCCGGAGCCCCGCGCGCATCCTCTCTAGAGAGGAGGGCGGCCGGGCAAAAATCAACCCTGGAGAGGATGGACGCGGCGGATTGCGGTCGCTAACCTGTGGGCTCGGATTGTGTGCGTAAAACCTTCACGACCCACGGAGCAAACCCATGAGACATCGCATTCCGCTTTTCGCCGCCCTGCTCCTCGCCGCACAGATCGCGGCCGGCGCCCAGACGATCTCGATCGCCGACGCCCGCAACCAGCCCCTGGGGACGGTGGTGACCGTCGAGGGCTCGGTGACCGTGCCATCCGCGAGCTTCACCTCGTCCACGTTCGACCAGGGCTTCGCCATCCAGGATGAGACGGCAGGCATCTACGTCAGCACCGCGTTCGACCCCGGCCTCAGCTTCCATCACCGGGTGCGCGTGACCGGGACGCTCGACGACGACGGCTTCGGGCTCCTCGTGCTGCGGCCGGCGAGCGAGGCGGACGTGGTCAAGATCCCCGGCGCCAGCCAGATCGCTCCGGCCACGGTGGCCACGGGCGACGTCAGCGAGGCCACCGAGGGTCTGCTCATCGAGGTGGAAGGCACCATCACCCGCGGGCCGACCGACGACCTGCCCTACGGCTACAGCGTGTTCCTCGACGACGGCTCGGGCGAGACCCAGATCTTCATCGCGGCCAGCACCGGCGTGAACCCGTTCGACATCCCGTTCGTGACACCGGGCAACCGCATCCGGGTGAGCGGCTTCAGCGGGCAGTTCCTAAGCCAGTACGAGGTGCTGCCGCGCTTCCGAGGGGACATCCACCCGGCGGACTGAGACTGTCTACGGCTCTTTCAGGAAGCCGGGGCTTGGGCGGCGGCGGCCTCTTCGGGCGCCGTCTCCGCCGGCGGCTCGGGCAGCCAGAACGAGGCGATGAACCCGACCAGGTAGACGGCGAAACCGACCGCCGCGGCGGTCATCGCCATCCTGGCGGGAGCGGCCGCGCGGTCAGAGGTGACGGCGAGAGTCGCGGTCAGCCAGGCGAACGAGGTGCCGATCAGGCGGCCACCGATGTTGGCGGCGAAGCTCTCGCCGGTGCCGCGCAGGTGCAAGGGGTAGACCCGCGGCAGGTAGTTGCCCCAGAAGCTGAACTGCGCGACGGTCAGGAACCCGGCGATGAAGACCATCGGGTAGAGCAGATCGAGGCTGGTGGTGGCGGCCCAGGCGAAGGTCAGGGGCATGACGATCAGCCCGGGGATCTGGAACAGGCGGATCAGCCGGCGCCGGCTGACGATCGCGACCGCCAGCATGGCGAGAGCCACGCGGCCGATCAGCCCGCCGATCTCCTGCACCTTGACGACGTTCGAGGCGACCGCCTGCTCGGTGCGCCGGGCCTCGGGGGCCGGCAGATCGGCGGTCATCGCCCGCACCTCCTGGAGCCCCGGCACCATTTGCGGGAGCTGCTGGATGGCACCGAAGGCGGCGCCGTAGGACATGGCGAACATCAGCGTGGTCACCAGGGTGGTGCGGCGCAGCTCGGGGGCGAACAGCGCGGCGAGGCTCGGCCGCTGGAGCGTGCCCTCCTGGCGCTTCTTCTGCCAGGCCGGCGACTCCGGCAGGAACGGCCGGATCAGGATCAGCGGAATGGCCGGGATGACGCCCGACATCAGCGTATAGCGCCAGGCGGCGTGGGGATCGGCGATGCCCCCGGCGGTCATGACGGCGAGGGAGGGCAGGCTGGCCGCGTACCTGGCCAACAGGCCGCTGACCACCGCGACCATCAGGCCGCCGAGCGACGAGAACGCCTGCGTGTAGCCGAGCACCTTTTCGCGCCGCCTGGGCTCGGGGAACAGCTCGGCGAGCCAGGCGACGGCGGCCACGAACTCGACGCAGACGCCGATGAACACCAGGCAGCGGCAGACCAGCAGCATCTCGATCGAGGTCGAGAAGCCGGCCGCGAACGCCGCTCCGGCGTAGAGCAGGATGCTGAACGTGAGCACCCGCCGCCGGCCCAGGACATCGGTGAGGTAGCCGCCCAGCAGGCCGAAGATGCCGCCGGCGAAGGCCGGGATGTAGAACAGCCGGCCCACCCACATCTGGAACTCGGGCGACCCCGGTGCGGCGCCCACCAGCTCCTGGAGAGCCGGGCGGACGATGAGCGGCAGCATGAGCAGCTCGTAGATGTCGAAGGCAAAGCCCATCGCGGCGATGACGCAGATGAGCCACTGGATGGTCGTGAGGCCTGCGGTCTTTTGGGGCACGAGGGAAGTCTACCCGACCCGCCCGCCTAAGAGCAGAGCCCTCGCTGCCAATTCCTGACGCCTGCCGGGTTATACTTCGGCCGCTCCACGAGGAGAGACCTGACATGAAGACATTCTCGCGCCTGCTCCTGCCGGCCCTGCTTCTGGTGGCGTTGACCGGCTGTGCCACGGCCAAGATCCCTCAGTTCGAGGCGTTCGCCAACGCCGGAACCGCCTACACCCAGGCGGTCACCGGGCTCATCACCGAGGTGGGCGAAGGCGCCGTCAACGCCAACTCGGTCAAGCTCCTGCAGAACCGGGCGCTCGCGCCGGTCTCCCTGTCCGACTTCCAGCAGCAGGACAAGGACATGCGCGACTACCTGGCGGAGCTGAGCGAGCTCCAGGTGCAGACGACCCTCCTGGGCAACTACTTCCAGGCGCTCGCGGACCTGGCCACGAGCAGCGCCCCGGAGTCCTTCGCCACCGAGGTCCAGAGCGTCGCCACCAGCCTGATCGGGGTGACCCAGGAGGTGCGCGGCACCAGCGTCGCGCAGTCGACGCAGACCGCCGAGGCCCAGGCGGCCGGCAGCGTCGGCGGCCTCGTCGTCAAGGAGATCCAGGGCAAGGAGCTGGAGCGCGAGCTCAACGCGCACAAGGACACGATCGCCCAGATCCTCAAGCTCCAGGAGGACCTGCTCACGGTCCTGAGCAGCCAGGCCGAGGCCAACGCGCAGTTCACCACCGCCCTGACCTACAACCAGCAGGTCGTTACCCCCTTCATGTCCGGCCAGGTCACCACCGCCACGCAGCAGAGCTGGATGTCCGAGCGCTACTCGGGTCTCGCGCAGCCGGTGCTGGTCACCCAGGTGAACACGGCAGCCCAGGCGGCGGTGGCGCTGCAGCAGGCCTGGAACAAGCTGCTCTCGAACGACCTCACGGTCGAGGACGCGGAGGCCATCACGACCGAGCTCGCCCCGGTCCTCGCGAGCCTCGATGCCCTGAAAGCCCAGAAGCAGTCGACCACGACCACCAGCAGCAGCACCACCACCGGCACCACGGGAGAGAGCCAGCCATGAGCGATCCCGAGAACACCACCGATCCCGTCAGCGAGGCCCAGACCGACGCGAGCCAGGCGGAGGCCGAGGCGCAAAAGGCCCTCGCCGATCCTCAGGCCAACCTGAGCCAGATCCTCGACTCCCTGCGGACGATCGAGGTTCAGCTCTACGGCATCGAGGTCACGCAGCAGGTGCAGCAGCTCTCGGACACGGAGAAGCAGGAGTTCGCGTCGGCGCGGCTCCACCTCGACTCGGTCATCAACCAGCTCAGCACGGCCCAGCTCGGCGAGATCGAGGGCAAGCTGCAGCAGAGCGACGCCGCGCTGCAGCAAGGCATCCAGAGCCTGCAGAAATCGCTCGACGACCTCTCCGGCGCCTCCGAGTGGGCCGGCGCGATCAACGGCATCATCGGAGTCGTCGGGCAGATCATCCCACTCGTCTAGCGCCGTGACCTCCCCAGCCTCCGCCCCCGCGCCGCTGTCGAGGTCCGAAGAGCGAAGGGTCATCTTCGCCTCGTCGCTCGGCACCGTCTTCGAGTGGTACGACTTCTACCTGTATGCCACACTGGCGCCGTTCTTCGCGGCGCTGTTCTTCCCCAAGGGCAACGACACGGCGGCGCTCCTCGCGGCATTCGCGACCTATGCCGCGGGCTTCCTGGTGCGGCCGTTCGGCGCCCTGTTCTTCGGGCGCCTGGGCGACCTGGTCGGCCGCAAGCACACGTTCCTGCTGACCATCGTGGTCATGGGCGCCTCGACGTTCGGCGTGGGGCTGCTGCCCACGTACGAGGCGATCGGCATGGCCGCTCCGATCACCCTGGTGCTTCTCCGCCTGCTCCAGGGCCTCGCGCTGGGCGGCGAGTACGGCGGCGCGGCCACCTACGTCGCCGAGCATGCCTCCGACAAGAACCGCGGCTCGGCCACGAGCTGGATCCAGACCACGGCCACGCTCGGCTTCTTCCTGTCGCTCCTCGTGATCGGCACCTGCCGCGGCCTGATGCCGGCCGAGACGTTCACGCGCTGGGGATGGCGCCTGCCGTTCCTCGTCTCGCTCGTGCTGCTGATCTTCTCGATCTACATCCGCGTCAAGCTCGAAGAGTCGCCGGTCTTCCGCCTGATGAAGGCGCAGGGCAAGGGCTCCAAGGCGCCGCTTCGCGAGAGCTTCCTGCGCTACCCGAACAACAAGTACGTGCTGCTCGCGCTGCTCGGAGCGACGGCCGGCCAGGGCGTGGTCTGGTACACGGGGCAGTTCTACGCCCTCTTCTTCCTCACCATCTCGCTCAAGCTCGACTACCTGACCGCCTACACCGTGGTCGGCATCTCGCTCGCCCTCGCCACGCCGTTCTTCATCGTCTTCGGCAAGCTTTCGGACCGCATCGGACGGCTCAGGATCATCCTCGCGGGCTGCCTGATCGCAGCTTTGACCTACTTCCCGCTCTTCAAGGGGCTCACCCACTTCGTCAACCCGGCGCTGGAGGAGTACAACGCGGCCAACCCGATCTCGGTCGCGGCGAGCGATTGCAGCTTCCACGTCTTCATCGGGCCGAACACCCGCTACTCGGACTGCGACCGCGCCAAGGACTTTCTCACCAAGGCCGGGCTGTCTTTCGAGTCCATGCCGGGGCAGTCGGTCGTGACCCGCATCGGCGACGTCGAGCTCGCCGGCTGGGACGAGGCGAAGTACAAGGAAGCGCTGGCGCAGACCGGCTATCCGGCCGAGGTGGACAAGTCGCGGATCAA
>Ga0068862_100000587_pt1 | contig 37854 bp, 28 predicted proteins | sample KBSSwiS52_FD_66598 | JGI IMG/M metagenome (GOLD analysis project Ga0068862, IMG submission 66598) | Switchgrass rhizosphere microbial communities from Kellogg Biological Station, Michigan, USA - KBS Switchgrass S5-2 | ecosystem: Host-associated > Plants > Roots > Rhizosphere > Soil ...
CAGGACCTGTCCTGCCCGTCGCTCGGCGAGGCGGTGGTGGAGCAGCGGGCGTTCGTGGGCTCGTTCGAGCGCCTGCGTCTCCGTCTGCCTCCGCTGCCCGGCGTGCGCGCCATCGCGCCGCCGGTGCCGTTCGGCAGCGACGGCGTCTGGGTCGAGGCTGCCCGGTCGCAGGACCAGGCCCGCCGCTTCCCGCTCCACATCGGGGACACCACCTGGGTCGGCGTGCAGCGCGTCCATGCGCTGGTGCACCCGGGGATGAGGTTCCTGATCGTCACGGACGGCTCCGGCTCCAAGGCGACCCTCGGGCTGGGCGGCGAGATCGCGCGGCTCGCGCACGCGCAAGTCACGGTGCTCGAGACCGGCGCCGCGCCGGGCGAGGAAGCAGCGCGCCGCAGCCAGGAGGTGCGCGAGCGCCTGGGCTCCGGCCTCGCCTCTCTGGAAACGCGCTCCACGCGGGAAACCGCGGCCGAAGCGGTCGAGCGCGAGGCCGAGCGCCAGACCTGCGACCTGGTCGTCCTGACCCCGCCGCCGCGCGAAGGGCTGGAGATGGCCGAGCGGGTGCTGAGCGCGGGCCAGCACCACCTGCTGGTCGTGCCCCAGGCCCACTCCGGCCGGGTGCCCGCCCGGGTTCTGATCTGCGTGGCAGTCGGGGAGCCGGGCAAGGAGGACGTCTCCTTCTCCGGCCGCCTGGCGCGCCACCTCGGCGCCGAGGCCACGATCCTGACCGTGCTCCGCGAGGAAGAAAAGGGAGCCGAGTCTCTCGCCGATCGCTTCCTCACCCGGAGCACGCGCACGCTCTGGCGCTTGGGCGTCACGGCCTCGACCCGCATCCGCTACGGCAACGTGCGCGACGAGATCCTCGCCGAGCTGGCCGAGGGCAAGCACGACCTCCTCGTGCTCGGCACGCCGCTGCCCGGCCGCGGCGGCGAGCTGTCGCTCGGCGGCCTGATCGAAAAGCTGCTCCCCCTGCTTTCCGGGCTGCCGGTGCTGATCGTGCGCTCGGGAAAAGCTTCATCGTGACAAGGAGACCCTGGATGAAAGAGATCAGTCTGTGGCTGTGCCTCGCCTGGCTCGGGTTTGGAGGAACGGCTTTCGCGCAGGAGCCCCCAACGGAGGAACAGCCCCAGTCGGTCGAGGAGCGCCTCGACGAGCTGGACCAGAAGGTCCGCGTGCTCGATCGCAAGTCGGAGCTGGACAAGGAGCAGGCCGCCGAAAAAGCGAAGACCGCCGGCCAGGCCACCGCGGGCAAGGACGGCTTCAGCCTCAAGTCCGCCGACGGCGCCTTCCAGCTCAAGCTGCGCGGCTATACCCAGCTCGACGCCCGCTTCTACAGCGGGGACGACGAGCGTCCGGCCAACGACACGTTCCTGTTGCGGCGCATCCGCCCCATCATCGAGGGCACGCTGTTCAAGATCTTCGACTTCCGCATCATGCCGGACTTCGCCCAGGGCCAGACCGTGCTGTTCGACGGCTACCTCGAGGGCCGGTTCTCGCCCGCGTTCAAGGTGCGCGCCGGCAAGTTCAAGCCGCCGGTCGGCCTGGAGCGCCTGCAGTCCGCGACCGATACCTTCTTCGTCGAGCGCTCGTATCCCACGTCCCTGGTGCCGAGCCGCGACGTCGGCATCCAGGTGAGCGGCGACCTGGCCGGCGGCGGCGTCAACTATGCCGTGGGCTACTTCAACGGCGTGCCGGACGGCGCCAACGGCGGCGACGTGGACGCCGAGGACGACAAGGACGTAGCGGCTCGGCTCTTCTTCACCCGCAAAGGGCTCGGCCTCGGCATCGGCGCCTCGCAGGGAAGCACGACCGGCACGGTGACGGCCACCGGCCTGCCGGGCTACCGCACGCCCGGCCAGCAGACTTTCTTCTCGTACGGCGCCGGGGTGTTCGCGGACGGCGACCGCATCCGGCTCTCGCCTCAGGGCTACCTGTACGCCGGCGCGTTCGGGCTGCTCGCCGAGTACGTGCAGTCCTCGCAGGAGGTGCGGCGCGACGCGGTGGTCGAAGAGCTGGAGAACGAAGCCTGGCAGGTGGCGGCCTCCTGGGTGATCGCCGGCGGCGAGCCGTCCTTCCGCGGCGTCAACCCGAAGACGGTTTTCGACCCCGCGGCCCACACCTGGGGCGCGTTCGAGCTGGTGGCCCGCATCAGCGGCTTGGACGTGGACGATGAGGCCTTTCCGCTCTTCGCCAATCCGGCGAGCGCCGCCTCCGCGGCCGACTCGCTCGGAGTCGGCCTCAACTGGTACCTGAACCGCAACCTCAAGGTGATGCTCGACTACGAGCGGACCGAGTTCGAAGGCGGAGCAGCGAGCGGCGACCGCGAGGACGAGAGCGTCCTCTTCAGCCGCTTCCAGATCGCTTTCTAGGAGAGAACCGACATGAGACTCAAACTGGCTCTTCTGGCCTTGCTGCTGGCCGGCCCCGCGTTCGGCGCGGTCCAGCTCCTGAACGCCTCCTACGATCCGACCCGCGAGCTGTACCAGGAGGTCAACGCCGCCTTCGCCAAGCAGTGGAAGGCGAAGACCGGGCAGGACGTCACCATCCAGCAGTCGCACGGCGGCTCGGGCAAGCAGGCGCGCTCGGTCATCGACGGCCTGCCCGCCGACGTGGTGACGCTCGCCCTGGCCTACGACGTCGACGCCATCGCGAACGCCGGCCTGCTGCCCAAGAACTGGCAGACCCGGCTGCCCAACAACAGCTCGCCCTACACCTCGACGATCGTCTTCCTGGTGCGCAAGGGCAATCCCAAGAAGATCAAGGACTGGGACGACCTGGTCCGGCCCGGCGTGTCGGTGATCACGCCCAACCCCAAGACCTCGGGCGGCGCGCGCTGGAACTACCTGGCGGCCTGGGGCTTCGCGCTCAAGACGCACGGTGGCGACCCTGCGAAGGCGCAGGACTTCGTCAAGCGGCTGTACAAGAACGTTCCGGTCCTGGACACCGGCGCCCGCGGCGCCACGGTCACCTTCGTGGAGCGCGGCATCGGCGACGTGCTGATCGCCTGGGAGAACGAGGCGCTGCTGTCGGTGCGCGAGATCGGCAAGGGGCAGTTCCAGATCGTGGCGCCCTCGGTGAGCATCCTGGCCGAGCCGCCGGTCGCGGTGGTGGACAAGGTGGCGAACAAGAAGAAGACCGCGGCCGTGGCCAAGGCCTACCTGGAGTTCCTGTACACGCCCGAGGGGCAGGAGATCGCGGCGAAGAACTACTACCGTCCGCGCCTGCCCGCCATGGCCCAGAAGTACGCGCAGCAGTTCCCGGAGATCAAGATGTTCACGATCCAGGACTTCGGCGGCTGGACCAGGGCCCAGCAGACGCACTTCGCGGACGGCGGCATCTTCGACAAGATCTACGAGGGCCGGTAGATGGTCGAGACAGCGGAGAAGCGGGCCTTGCCGTCCCCCCTGCCGGTTTCCACACGGAAGCGGAAGGGGGGACGTTTCCCCGGCGGCAGCCCGCTGCCGGGCTTCGGCCTCTCCCTGGGCTTCACGCTGCTCTACCTGTGCCTGATCATCCTGATCCCGATCTCGACGGTCTTCCTCAAGACCATGACCCTGACCTGGCCCGCGTTCTGGGCCAAGGTCACGGCGCCGCGCGCGCTCGCCGCCTACGAGCTGAGCTTCCAGTCGGCCCTGATCGCGGCGCTGATCAACTGCGTGTTCGGCGTGCTGGTCGCCTGGGTGCTGGAGCGCTATCCCTTCCCGGGCCGGCGCTTCGTGGACGCCATGGTCGACCTGCCGTTCGCGCTGCCCACGGCCGTGGCCGGTATCGCCCTCGTGACGATCTACGCCGGCAACGGCTGGATCGGCCGCTTCCTGGAGCCCGCGGGGATCAAGGTCGCGTACACGCCGCTGGGGATCGTCGTGGCGCTGACCTTCGTCGGCCTCCCCTTCGTGGTGCGCACGGTGCAGCCGGTGCTGTCCGACCTCGACGCCGAGGTGGAGGAGGCCGCGGCCAGCCTGGGCGCCGGCCGGCTGCAGACGTTCCGGCGGGTGATCCTGCCCGAGCTGCTGCCGGCCATTGCCACCGGCTTCGTCCTCGCCTTCGCCCGCGGGCTGGGGGAGTACGGCTCGGTCATCTTCATCGCCGGCAACATGCCCAAGCACTCGGAGATCACGCCGCTCCTCATCATGATCCAGCTCGAGCAGTACGACTACGCGGGCGCCACGGCGATCGCGATGGTCTTCCTGCTCGCTTCGTTCTCGCTGCTCCTCCTGATCAACCTCCTGACCTGGCGCCGCAGCCGGCGGCTTTCCGGCAACGAGGAGAGGTGAGCCATGGCTGACCGGGAGACCGCCCTCACCGAACCGCGCCTCGTGCGCTGGCTCCTGCTGGGAGCTGCCCTGCTCTTCCTGGGCTTCTTCCTGTTCGTGCCGCTCCTGCTCGTCTTCACCAAGGCGCTGGAGGATGGGTGGCAGGCGTACGTGGCCGCCGTGATCGATCCGATCGCGCTCGCGGCCGTGAAGCTGACGCTCTTGACTGCCGGGCTCGTGGTGCCGCTCAACCTGCTCTTCGGCCTCGCCGCGGCGTGGGCGATCGCCCGGTTCCGCTTCCGCGGCAAGGGGTTCCTGATCACCCTGATCGACCTGCCGTTCAGCGTCTCGCCGGTGATCTCGGGCATGATGTTCGTGCTCCTCTTCGGCGCCCAGGGCTTCTTCGGCCCCTGGCTCGCCGAGCACGACTGGAAGGTCATCTTCGCGGTGCCGGGGATCGTGCTGGCGACCCTCTTCGTGACCTCGCCCATGGTGGCGCGCGAGCTGATCCCGCTGATGCAGTCGCAGGGGAGCGACGAGGAGGAAGCCGCGCTCACCCTGGGTGCCTCGGGCTGGCAGACCTTCTTCCGCGTGAGCCTGCCCAAGATCCGCTGGGGCCTGCTCTACGGCGTGATCCTCTGCAACGCGCGGGCGATGGGGGAGTTCGGAGCGGTCTCCGTGGTCTCCGGTCACATCCGGGGCCTCACGAATACGCTGCCGCTGCACGTCGAGATCCTCTACAACGAGTACCAGTTCTCGGCCGCCTTTGCGGTGGCCTCGCTGCTGACGCTGCTGGCGCTCGCGACGCTGGCGGTGAAGAGCGTGATCGAGTGGAGGATGAGCCGCTAGGGTAAGCTCCATGCGATGCGCCGCACCCGCCTGAGCACCCTTCTGATCGGAGTCAACGCCGGCCTCGTCCTGCTGGCCGTGGTCTGCGTGGTGTTCGCGGCCATGGGCCTGCTGCGGCGGCTGGCGGACCAGCAGGCGCTGGCGCGGGTGGAGCTGGCGGGGAAGGCCGCGCTGGAGGCGGTGGAGCGCTCGGCGGAGGACGTGCGCACCTCGGCCCGGCTGCTCGGCGAGCGGCCCACCGTGGGCCGGCTCCTGCTGGAGCGGGACACGGCCGGCCTCACCGCGTTCCTGGACCGCTTCCGCCAGACCAGCCATCTCACCGGGTGCGCGATCCTCGTCGGGGGCCGGCCGTTCGCCCGGGCCGGACAGCTCGGCGGCCGGCTCGCCGCCGAGGCGCCGGTCGTCTCCTACCCGGGAGCGACGGCGAGCGTGGCGCTGGCGCTGGACCGTTCCTTCGTCGAGGGAGTCTCCACGCAGGTGGGACTGCCGGTGACGGTCGTCTCCGCCTCCGAGGCGGCGGAGCGCACGGACGATCCCCGCTATCTCCTGCGCGACCAAGTGCTCTCCACGGGCCAACCAGCCTCGGGCCGGCTGGAGGACGCGTACGTCTCGATCCTTCCGATTGCCGGAGCGCTGGTGGAGACCTCGCTCCCCACGCAGCCGATCGCCTCGTCGCTGCGCGGCTTCGTCCGCACGCTGCTGCTGCTCTCGCTCTGGGTGGCGCTCCTCGCCACGGCAGCGGGATGGCTGATCAGCCGCCGGCTGGCGCGGCCGGTCCAGGCGCTCACGGCCGCGGCGGCGCGGATCGGCGGCGGCGATCTCTCGACGCCCATGCCGCGCGCGGCCGGGGAGGAGCTGGGCACGCTCGCGGCCACCATGGAAGAGACCCGGCTGCGGCTGCTGCGCCTCACCTCGGAGCTGCGCCGCCGTCAGGCCGAGGGCGAGGCCATCCTCACCGGCATCACCGAAGGGGTATTCAGCGTGGACCGCGACCGCCGCGTCCGCTATCTCAATCCCCAGGCCGCGGCGCTGCTGGGTGTCAATCCCGAGGAAGCTGTGGGCCGCTTCTGCGGCGACGTGCTGCGGGCGGTGCTGCCGGACGGCACCCGGCCCTGCGACGAGCAGTGCCCGATCCTCCATGCCCGCTTCCGCGGCGCCACCCGTGCCACCGAGAACCTGCTGCTGGCCGACGGCACCCGCCGCGCCGTGGTCGTGAACAGCTCGCCGCCGGCCGAGGACCGCCAGTTCCAGGTGCTGCGCGACGAGACCGACGTCGAGGCCGCGCGCCGCCTGCGCGACTCGGTGCTCGCCAACATCTCGCACGAGTTCCGCACTCCGCTCTCGGCCCAGCTCGCCTCGATCGAGCTGCTCCTCGATCGTCTCCAGGAGCGCGGCGGCGACCCGGAGACCGAGGCCCTCGTCCTCTCGCTGGAGCGCGGCACCCTGCGGCTCACGCAGCTCATCGACAACCTTCTGGAGAGCGTGCGCATCGAGGCGGGCCAGGGTTCGATCCGGCGCGCGGCGGTGGCGCTCGACGAGGTGGTGGAGGAGGCGGTGAGCCTCACCGCGCCGCTCATCACCCAGCGCGGCCAGCGCCTCCAGGTGGACCTGCCCTATCCGCTGCCCACGCTCGTCGGCGACGCCCCGCGCCTCACTCAGGTCTTCGTGAACCTCCTCGCCAACGCCAACAAGTTCGCGCCCGCGGGCTCGGAGATCCGGGTGGGAGGCGAGCTGGAGGACCATGCCATCGCGCTCTGGGTCGAGGACGAGGGTCCGGGCCTCCCCGAGGGCGAGGTCTTCCACCGCTTCATCCGCTCGGCCGGCGACGGCGAGCCCGAGCAGAGCGGCATGGGGCTCGGCCTCTGGATCGTGCAATCGATCGTGGAGCGCCACGGCGGCAGCGTCGCGGCGCTCCGGAAAGGCGCTGCCACGCGCATGCGGGTGACTCTCCCCCTGGAGGCGGTCTCATGAAGCTGCTGGTCGTGGACGACGATCTGGAGCTGCTGGGTCTCGTCTCCTACGCCCTGCGCCAGGCCGGCTACCTGGTCGTGGAGGCCTCGGACGGCCTGGCCGCCCTCGCCGCCTTCGAGCGCGAGGAGCCGTCGCTGGTCGTCCTCGACGTGAACCTGCCGCGCCTCTCGGGCCTGGAGGTCTGCAAAAGGATCCGCGCCATGTCCCGCGTGCCGGTCATGATGCTCACCGTGCGCTCGGCCGAGGAGGACCAGGTGCAGGCGCTCGACCTGGGCGCGGACGACTACCTCACCAAGCCGTTCAGCCCCCGCACGCTCCTCGCCCGGGTGCGTGCCCTGCTGCGCCGGGCGGGCGACGAGAAGCCGGCCCCGCTCGCGACCGGCGACTTCACGCTCGACCTGGAGCGCCAGTCCGTGAGCGTGGCGGGTCATCCGCCGGTGCGCCTCACGAAGCTGGAGCTCCGCCTGCTCCAGGTGCTCCTCGCCAACGCCGGCCACACCCTCCCCGCCGAAAGGCTGCTCAGCCACGTCTGGGGCTCGCGCGGCGCGGGCGACCGCCAGCTTTTGAAGCAGCTTGTGCACCGGCTGCGGCAGAAGATCGAGGAAGATGCGGCCGAGCCGCGCTATTTGGTGACCGTGGCCGGGGTGGGGTATGTGCTGCAGCCCGAGGAGGGCGAGGCCGAGTGAAAGGCCCGTGTGCGCCATGAAGATCCGGCTTGCCGTCCCCCTTCTGGCCGCTCTCGCCGCCTTTCCTGCCCAAGCGCAGCCCCGCTGGACCTTCCAGGTCTCCCTGGGCGAGGTTGCCAACCTGGAGACCTCGCTGGAGATCCGCCAGGAGGGCTCTCCCCGGATCGAGCTCGACGCCGACTATGAAAACCGCGGCTTCGAGGCGCCGCTCTACTACTCCCTGCGGGCCGGCCGTTCCGGCTGGGAGCTGGAGCTGATCCATCAGAAGCTGTTCCTGAAGAACCGGCCGCCCGAGGTGCAGCGCTTCGACATCTCTCACGGCTTCAACCTGGTGACCATCAACCGCGCCTGGGAGGCCCGCGGCTTCGTCTGGCGGATCGGCGCCGGGGTGGTCGTCGCCCATCCCGAAAACGAGGTGCGCGGCCGGGAGCTCGACCCCGGGGACACGAACCTGGGCGGCGGCTACCACCTGGCCGGCCCTGCGCTCCAGGCCGGGATCGAGAAGCGTTTCGAGCTGGGAGAGCGCTGGCTGCTCGGCCTCGAAGGCAAGGCGAGCGCCGCCCGCGCCCAAGTGCCGGTCGCGGGAGGCGAGGCCGAGGTCCCCAACGCCGCGCTGCACCTTCTGGTCGGCTTCGGGTTCCGGGGCCGGTAGGCCCCTCGGCCAGCTCGCGGCGAGGGTGCGTGCTACCGGCGCCCGGTAAGGTCTGCGACGCAGCGAGGGCGGGGGCTCCCTCTCCCGCGCAGCGGGGGAGGGTCGGGGAGGGGGTCTTCAGACCATCCGCACGAGCCCCGTCGCCATTCCCCTCATGGAAGAGAGGACCGGCTTCATCCGCGAGCCCGCCGGAGCTGCTCAACCCGCGGGTTGAGACGCAAAACCCGTGGGTTGCGTCGCAAAACCCACGGGTTGGGACGCGAAACCCGCGGGTCCAGAGGCAAAACCCGCGGGTTTTCCGATCCCCGCCGCGGGTTGGGCGGTTCCACCCGGTTCCGGAGACGCCGCATTCCTCGGCCGTCCGGCGCTCGTGCGTTCCCCGGCGATTCCCGTCCCCGGTTGTGTTCGCGTGGGCTCCGGTAGAATCGACCGGATCGCTACTGGCTTGATATCTATGGCTTCCTCGACCTCCCGATGGGCGACGGCTACGCCCGCGACCTCGCCGGTCTCTTCTACCGCCGGCTATTTGCCGACGAGAACCCCAAGCCACCGGCAAGTGCGGTTGGCCACCAGGTACTGGCGGGTCCCTTCAGAAAGGTCTGTCTCAGTCGATCCGGCCAGGCCAGTTCAGGAACTCTTGCCGGCGGAGGATCGAGATGCCTTCGAAGGTTCTGAGATCGAGGAGATGGGAATCTCCGGAGACGATGATGTCGGCCCGGCCGGCAAGGGCGCACTCGAGAATCCGGTTGTCGGACGCATCGGCCGTGATGGCCGAGATCTCGATGGCAGGGCGGATCAGTTCTACCAACTCGGTGAGCTGCTCCAGATAGGCGTCGATCCGATCGGCCGTGAGCTTGAGCTTGGGGTAGCGAAGGACTCTTTCGAGTTCCGAGAGGATCTCGGGGGAAATCAGAAGCCGGTGCTCTCCAGCATGGCATCTCCGGACGATCTCATAGGGCGCCCCGCGCCAGCCGAGAGCGGAGACGAGGACGTTCGTGTCTAGGACGATTCTCTCGCCCATCGCACCGCCCGCTCGACGTCTTCCGGCTCGATCCCAAGTTCCTCGAAGTGCTCTCGCGTCTCAGATGCGAGCTTCTCGAATCGCTCCATCAGCGCCGGGGTCATGGCGCGTTTCACCAGGACGAAGTCGTTCCCCTCGATCAGGACCAGGGCATCTCCCGATGCGAGGTCCAGGTGCTCGAAGATCTCGGCCTTCAGCCGATCTGACGGTACGGTCTTGACACGACTCATAAGAGCTCCTCGTCGGGGATTCTATCAGTGTCCCGTCGCCCGCGCGCCGGAAGCCCCCTCCCCGACCCTCCCCCGCTTCGCGGGAGAGGGAGCCCCCGCCCGCGGTGTCAGCGGCTTTAAGGGCGAGCATCAGCGCCCCGGCCCCCGCACGTCCACCACCCCCCTCACCCCGGCCAGAAACGCCGGCACGATCGCCAGCACCTCCTCCCGCGTCACCCCCCGCACCTCTCGCTCCCAATCCTCCTCGGTGAGCAGCCGGCCACGCTCGATCCATTCGCGGGCGTAGGCGCCGGAGATCTCTTCGTTGCTCATGGGCGCGGTCAGGCGGCGGCCGATAAGGTGCTGGCGGGCCTCGTCGACCTCGGCTTCGGTGGGAGGATGGTCGTGGAGGGCGCCGAGCATGCCGAAGAAGAGGGCGCGGGTCTCGTCGAGCTTGTCGGGGTTCACTCCGGCGACGATCGATAGCCAGCCGGCGCGGCCGTCGGAGCGATAGCCGGTGCCCAGGTAGTAGAGGAGACCGCGGCGGGCGATCAGCTCCTTGCCCAGCCTTCCCTCGTAGTCATGGGCCAGGATGTAGAGGAGCATCCGCCAGGCGAGCGGGGAGGAGGTCACGGGCACGGCGTAGCCGATCTGCGACTGGGCCTTGCCCGGGAGCGTCACCCGTACCTCGGTCTGCCGGACTCGGAGGTCCAGCGGCGGGAGGGGGCGCGGCGGGGGGAGGTTGGAGAAGGCGGTCTCCAGGAGACGGAGGGCCTCGTCCTCGTCCAGGTCGCCCACGGCTACGACCACCACGGGCACGGCCGGCCCTTCCGGGACCGGTTGAACCCCCAATGCGTCGCGGAGGGTCTGGTCCAAGCGGGTCTCCGGATCTTCGGATGCCTCCGGAAGCGGCGCCGGCTCGGCGGAATCGAGAGCCCGCCGGAGGTCCGCGGCGGCTTCTCCCAGCTCTCCAATCCGGAAGCGGCGGGTCAGCGAGGTGTGCCGCCACGAGGGCTCATCGGCGGCGACATCGGCAGCTTCGGGGAAGCCGAGAGAGTCGCTTGGCACCACCACCCGCAGGATGCCGGCGGGCACCCGGGGAACCCGACGCACGATCAGCGCAGTCCCGTTCGGGAGGGTCTTCACCCGGGGCTCGGACAGGCGGGCCGGAAGAACCGGTGAAAGCTTCTCCTCGGGGAGGACGGTCGCGGCCGGGAGCGGAGGCGCCACGGGCGGCGGAACCGGGTGCACCCAGCCGATCGTCCGCTGCCAGGGCTGCAGCCGGGCCGCGGCGGCGCGTTGCACGTCATCCGGGGTCACGGCGGCGACCAGCTCGGGCAGGCGCTTCAGCACCGGGAAGGCGCCGATCCCCTCGTAGAACGCCATCTGGTGGGCGGCATCCTCGGTGGTCTCGACGTCCAGCTCCAGCTCGGTCAGCAAGGCTCGCCTGACTCTTTCGAGCTCTTCCGCGGGCACCGGACGGTCCCGCAGGGCCGCGATCCGCTCCTCGATTTTCCCTTCGACCTCCGGACCGCCGCTCCCCCGCAGGCTGAAGAGGTAGGGCTGGGCTGTCGGCGCGAAGACGGAGGCGATCTCGTCGGCGACTCCGTGCAAGCGCGAGCCCGGTCGGGCGGGGATGGGGTCGCCGTCCTGGCGGAAGCTGGCTCCGGTGGAGCCGGTGAGGAGCGCCTGGATCAGGAGGAAGGCAGCCCAGTCGGGGTCCGTGGCAGCCGGCGCCCGGTAGGCGATCTGGAACCGGTTTCCGCCTCCGGGGACCTCTACGCGGCGCTCTCCCTGCTGCGGCGGCTCCACGGTGCGGGGAAGGGGAGTGGCCTCGCCTCCCGGGATGCCTCCGAACGCCAGCCGTACGAGCGCCAGCGCCTCGGAGGCCTTCACGTCCCCGGCGATCGCCAGCACGGCGTTGGCCGGGTTGTAGTGCCGGTGGTAGAAGGCGGCCACGTCGTCGTGGGTGATGCGCTCGACGTCGCTCGTCCAGCCGATCACGTTCTGGCGGTAGGGGTGCTCCGTGAAGGAGACCGCCGCGACCGCGTCGTGGAGCACGCTCGCCGGGTCGTTCTCGTAGCCGTGCAGCTCGGTCAGGACCGCGCCGCGCTCGGCTTCCAGCTCGGCCGCGGGGATGAGGAGGCGGCTCATGCGGTCGGCCTGGATGTCGAGCACGAGCGCCAGCCGCTCCCGGGGCACGGTCTCGAAGTAGGTGGTCAGGTCGATCCAGGTGTAGGCGTGCCATTCGCCGCCCACGGCGTAGATGCGGCTGGCCACGTCCGTGTCCGGAAAGCGCTCCGTGGCGCGGAAGGCCATGTGCTCCACGAAGTGGGCGAGCCCGGTGGCGCCCGTGCACTCGGTGCGGCCCCCGACCTTGTAGAGGACCTGCGTGCTGACGATCGGCAGCGTGGGGTCTTCGAGGACCATCACGGTGAGGCCGTTCGGCAGGTGCTCGACGAGGACGCCGCCGAGCCGGCCGGCCGCGAGCGGAGCGGCGGCGAGCAGGAAGACGGCCAGAAACCGGGGGGCTAGAGAGCGCATGGGTTTCCGGGAGAGTAGCAAGGAAAGGACTGCAAGGACACCAAGGACATCAAGGACATCAAGGACAGCCCGGAATGGCGTCCCTGGTGTCCTTGAGGTCCTTGGTGTCCTTTCCCCTGGCATCCGGTTTGCCACAGAAATCCCTCATGGAAACCCTGCCCTCCCCACACCTGACCCATCCGGGCCTGCTGATCGCGATCGGCGGGGCCGAGGACAAGACGCGGGAGCGCGTGATCCTGCGCTATTTCCTGGAGTCCGCGGGCGGCCCGGACGCCAACCTCGTCGTGCTCGCCACGGCCTCCGAGGTGCCGGAGACCGGCGATCGCTATGCCGAGATCTTCTACACCCTGAGGGCCGAAACCGTCGAGGTTCTCAAGATCGAGAACCGGCAGGACGCCCTCGACGCGGGCCAGGACATGCTCGACCTCCTGGAGTATGCGACCGGCCTGTTCATCACCGGCGGCAGCCAGCTCAAGCTCTCCTCGGCCCTGGGCGGCACGCCGCTCGCCGCGGCCATCCGCCGCCGCCATCAGGAGGGAATGGTGGTGGCCGGCACCAGCGCCGGCGCCAGCCTGCTCGCCGAGCACATGATCGCCCTCGGCGACAGCGGGGCCTCTCCCCGCCGGCGCCTGGTCCACCTCGCCAAGGGGCTGGGCCTCGCTCCGGACCTCATGATCGACCAGCACTTCCGGCGCCGCGACCGCCTCGGCCGGCTGCTCACCGCCCTCTCCTACAACCCGGAGCCGCTCGGCCTCGGCATCGACGAGGACACCGCCGCCATCATCGAGGCCGGAGGCGTCATGGACGTCATGGGCGCGGGCGGCGTCACCGTCATCGACGCCTCGGGCCTGCGCTACACCGACAGCTACGCCGTCCAGCGCGGCCAGCCGCTCGCCATGCTCGGCCTCAAGCTCGATTTCCTCACGTCCGGCTGCCGCTACGACCTGCGCCGCCGCGTGGGCATCGCGCCCCAGCACGCGTCCCGCATCGACCCGCTCATGGAGCCGGTCGCGGTGGAGGAGGCTCCGGCGGAAACCACGCCCGTGGGCATGCGCGACGGCGAGTAGCCCGGAAGAACCATCATGGAAATCCTGGAAACCCGGGTCTATCGAGGGCCCAATCAATACGCGCTCTGGCCCATGATCCGCCTCAAGGTGGACCTCGGGGAGCTGGAGGCATACCCGACCGGCAGGCTGCCCGGATTCACCGAGCGGCTCCTGGAGCTGATCCCGACGCTCGCCGAGCACACCTGCGGCCCCGGCGTGCCCGGAGGCCTCGTGCAGCGCATGACCGAGGGCGAGGGCACCTGGCTCGGCCATGTCCTGGAGCACATCGCCATCGAGCTCCAGTGCCTGGTGGGCACTCCGGTCACCTTCGGCAAGACCCGCGGGGAGGGCCTTCCGGAGGGCCAGTACTACGTCGTCTACAGCTACGTGGAGGAGGCCGCAGGCCTGGAGGCGGGACGGCTCGCGATGCGCCTGATCCGGCACCTGCTGCCGCCCGGGCTCGCGGACCACGACCCCGCGCCGTTCGACTTCAGGACCGAGCTGGAGAAGCTGGTGCGCCTGGCCCAGCGCCGCTCCCTCGGTCCGACCACCGCCGCCCTCGTCCGCGCCGCGGAGGAGCGCGGCATCCCCTGGCTCCGCCTGAACGACCGCTCGCTCGTGCAGCTCGGGTACGGCAAGTACCAGCGCCGCGTCCAGGCCAGCATCACCAGCGAGACGCGCCAGATCGCGAGCGAGATCGCCTCGGACAAGCGCCTGACCCACCGCATCCTGGAGGACCTGGGGCTGCCCGTGCCCCGCCAGATGCTCGTGGACGACGTCGAGGAGGCCGTGGCCGAGTGCGAGCGCATCGGCTTCCCCGTGGTGGTGAAGCCGCTCGACGGCAACCACGGCAAAGGCGTGGTCGTCGACCTGAAGACCCCGGAGCAGGTGCGCGCCGCCTTCGAAAAGGCCCAGGACTACTCCAGCCGCGTGCTGGTCGAGGCCTGCCAGTCGGGCAATGACTACCGGATCCTGGTCGTCAACGGCCGGGTCGTGGCGGTGGCCCAGCGGGTCCCCGGCCATGTCGTGGGCGACGGCGAGCACACGGTCGCCGAGCTGGTGGAGATCGTCAACCGCGATCCCCGGCGCGGCGTGGGCCACGAGAAGATGCTCACCCGCCTGGAGATCGACGACCAGGCGCGGCGCCGGCTGAGCGTGCAGGGGCTCGCTCCCGAGTCCGTGCCGGAGGCGGGACGGACCGTCTCCCTGCGCGCGACCGGCAATCTCTCGACCGGCGGCACGGCGATCGACAAGACCGATTCGATCCACGAGGACAACGTCAGCATGGCCGAGCGCGCGGTGCAGGCGATCGGCCTCGACGTGGCCGGCGTGGACTTCATCTCCCCGGACGTGTCGCGCAGCTACAAGGACGTGGGCGGGGCGATCGTCGAGATCAACGCCGCGCCCGGCTTCCGCATGCATCTCGCTCCGACCGAGGGCACGCCCCGCGACGTGGCCGGACCGGTGATCGACATGCTCTTCCCGTCTGGGACGCCCTGTCGCATCCCCATCGCCGCCATCACCGGCACCAACGGCAAGACGACCACCACCCGCATGGTGGCGCACATCCTCAAGCTCGCCGGCTACACCGTGGGCATGACCACGACCGACGGGGTCTACATCGACGGCGTGCTGACCCTGCGCGGGGACATGACCGGCCCGTGGTCGAGCCAGCTCGTGCTGCGCGATCCGCGGGTGGATGCGGCCGTGCTGGAGACGGCGCGCGGCGGCATCGTGCGCTCCGGCCTCGGCTGGCGCAAGTGCAGCGTCGGCGCGGTGCTCAACGTCGCCTCCGACCATCTCGGCCTCGGGGGCATCACGACGCTCGACGAGCTCGCCGAGGTCAAGCGGATCGTGGTCGAGGTGGCGCAGGATTTCTGCGTATTGAACGCCGACGATCCGCGGGTGGCGCCGATGGCGGAGCACAGCCGGGCCGAGCCCATCTACGTGACGACGGACCACGGCAGCGAGCTGGTGCGGCGCCACATTCGCGAGCGCAAGCGGGCGGTGGTGCTGGAGGAGGGCTTGAACGGCCCCGTGATCGTCCTCTACCAGGGGGAGGAGCAGGTCCCGCTGCTCTGGGCGCGCCAGATCCCGGCGACGGTCGAGGGCCGCGCCGTGCACAACATCCAGAACGCCATGTTCGCCGCCGCCATCGCGAGCGGCCTGGGTGTGGGGATCGAGGACATCCGCGAGGGGCTGCGGACGTTCACCACCGACTTCTTCCAGGCGCCCGGCCGGCTGACCTTCTACAATGAGCACCCGTTCCGCGTGCTGCTCGACTATGCCCACAACGCCGCGGCCATGGAGCTGGTGGCGCGCACGGTGCGCGAGCTGGCGGTCCAGGGCCGGCGCATCGGGGTGCTCGCCATCCCCGGCGACCGCCGCGACGAGGACATCCGCGCCCTGGCCGCGGCAGCCGCGCCCGGCTTCGACTACATCCTGATCAAGGAGGACGAGGATCCCCGCGGCCGTCCCCGGGGCCAGGCCGGCGCGCTGCTGCGCCAGGGCCTGCTCGACGCGGGGTTCCCGGCCGAGCGGATCTGCGACGGGGTCTGCCTGGAGGAGGAGGCCACGCTGCGCGCCCTGGAGATGGCCCGGGCCGGGGACCTGGTGGTGATCTTCGGCGACAAGCTGCAGCGCGTCTGGGACCTGATCGTGAGCTTCAAGAGCCAGGCGCCCGAGCGCGACGACGAGGTGACCAAGGAGGAGCCGGTGCGCGAGCAGATGCTCGCCGAGGCGACCGCCCGCGGGCCGCGGGCGCGGGGGTAGGAAAGGACACACGGACGAACACGGACTGGCACGGACGAACACGGACGCCGGAGCGGAGTCCGTGTCAGTCCGTATAGGTCCGTGCCAGTCCGTGTGTCCGTGCTTCCGCCGCCCGCAGGATCTCCAGCACCTCCGCCCGCCGGGTGTGCACGAGGAGCACGAGCAGGTCTCCCGGCCGCGCCCAGGCCAGGGCCTTCCTTACCGCGTCGGGATCGTCCGCGGCGCGGATCAGCGCGGCGGGCGGCGCTCCCAGGCGCAGCAGCTCGGCTTCGAGGATCGCCGGCACCTCCCCGGGCTGACGGCCGCGCAGCATCTCCGGCAGCTCCTTGATCACCACCAGGTCGGGACGGAAGGTCCAGGCCTCCCGCACGAGCTCGCGGAGGGAGCCTTCGTCGCGGTCGCCGGCCTGGCCGAGGAGGAGGAGCCGCCGCCCGGCCGGCAGGCTCGCGGCGAGCTGCAGCAGGGCGGCGAGGCCGTGCGGGTTGTGGGCGTAGTCGACCAGGACGCGGGCGCCGCCGATCTCCATCAGGTTACCGCGCCCGGGGTTGTCCTCGGGCGAGCCGCGGAAGCTCTTCAGACCCTCGGCCATGGCGTCCACGGACAGGCCGATGGCGCCGGCTAGGCCCATGGCCGCGAGCGCGTTCGCCACGTTGTGTGGGGCGGCGCCGCCGTGGGCGATCGGCACCTCGTCCACCCGGGCGATCACCTGCCGCCGTTCCTCGCCGTAGCGCACCAGCTCGCCGTCCTCCAGCGTACAGCCCGCGTCGCCGGCCACCAGCAGGTCGTCGAAGCCGGGCCGGTCCGGATCGAGCGAGAACCAGACCGCCTTGGCGCCGAAGCGGCTGGTCCGGCTCGCCAGCTCGGCATCGTCCGCGTTGAGCACGACCCGGCCCTGGGGCTTGACCACCCGGGCGGCCACGAGCTTGGTCTCCGCCAGCGAGGCGAGGTCGTAGACCCCGAACTCGCCCAGGTGGTCGGCGGCCACGTTGGTGACCGCGGCGGCATCGGCGCGCCGCACCGCGAGCCCGCGCCGCAGGATGCCGCCGCGCGCGGTTTCGAGAATCGCGACCTCGACCCGCCGGTCGCGCAACAGGGTGCGGGCGCCGCCCGGCCCGGAGCAGTCCCCCTCGTCGAGCACCTCGCCGGCCACCTCGACCCGGTCGGTGGAAGTCGTCCCGGGCACGGCCCCGGCCGCGCGCACCATGGCGGCGAGCAGGCGGACGGTGGTGGTCTTGCCGTTGGTGCCGGTCACCAGCACGACCGGGATGTCGCTCACCTGGTCCCAGGGGACCTCGCGCGGCGAGGGCAGGTTGTCCGTCCCCCAGGTGAGGGAGCCGGTGCCGAGGCCGAGCGTGACCTGGTCGGCGTCCCAGAGCAGGGAGATGCGGCGCCGGCCCGCGGCATCGCGCAGCTCGAGCAGGGCGGGATCGGCCTCGAGCTCGGCCGACTGGCGCAGCCGCGCGGCCGCCGCGGAGATCTGCGCCGCGGAGGGCTCGTGCCCCGAGACCGTGGCCACGGCGGCCTCCCAGGCCCATTCGTTCACCTCGGTCGCGGTATAGAGACGGTCGATCGGAGCGGACATCCCCAGGTTCGCGCCGCCGGGGAACAGGCGGACGCAGAGCTCCTCGGCCCCCCAGCCGACGGCCTCCAGGATCAGCCCCGCCTGGCGCACCCACGCCTCGGTGACCGGCGCGGCCTCGGCGTCGGCGAGGGCCACGTCGAGGATCGCCCCTTCCAGGTCCCAGAGGAGGTTGGGGCCGGTCAGCCGGCGCGAATCGAGCAGCTTCATCCAGGTCTCCGAGCTTCTGCGGGAAGCCTATCAGAGAGGGCGCCGTGCTACGATCTTCCAGCTACAGCTGGCGAAGGTTTTCACTTGCTGGCGCGCACTCGCGCGCAGTGGGAGGGGACTGTATATGGAATCAGGGCTCTTGATGGCGATCGGCGGCGCGGAGGACAAGGTCCGCGAGCGGGTGATCCTGCGCGCCTTCGTGGAGGCGGCCGGCGGGCCGGACGCCAACGTCGTGGTGCTGGCGACCGCGTCCGAGCTGGCCGAGACCGGGGACCGCTACGCCGGGATCTTCGAGTCCCTGCGTGCGGACACGGTCGAGGTGCTGCGGGTGCGCAGCCGGGAAGATGCCCTGGACGCCGGTTCCGGCGTGCTCGACCTCCTGGATTTCGCGAGCGGGCTCTTCATCACCGGCGGCAGCCAGCTCCGCATCTCCACCGCCCTGGGCGGCACGGCCATCGCGGTCACGATCCGCCGCCGCCATGCCGAGGGCATGGTCGTGGCCGGCACCAGCGCGGGCGCCGCGATCCTCTCCGAGCACATGATCTCCATGGGCGACAGCGGCGCCACGCCGCGCCGCCGGCTGGTGCAGATGGCCAAGGGGCTGGGGCTCGCGCCGGAGCTGGTCATCGACCAGCACTTCCGGCAGCGCGACCGCCTCGGACGGCTGGTCACCGCTCTGTCCTACAATCCCGGCCCGCTCGGGATCGGCGTCGACGAGGACACGGCCGCCGTGATCCACGGCGGCGAGATGCGCGTGATCGGCAGCGGCGCGGTCACCGTGCTCGACGCCTCCGGCATGCGTTATACGGATACCCCGGAGGTGCGCCGCGGCCAGGCCGTATCCATGCTCGGCTTGAAGCTCGACTTTCTCACCTCCGGCTGCCGCTATGATCTGCGGCAGCGCGTGGGGATGCCGCCCCTCGCCGGAAAGCCGTCCATCCAAGAGGAGGAGGCGATGGAGTCAGCTCGCCGATGAAGATCCTCGATACCCGCGTCTATCGCGGCCCCAACCTCTATGCCCTGCGCAAGGTCATCCGCCTCAAGGTCGATCTCGGCGAGCTGGAGGACTACCCGACTGGCAAGCTCCCTGGGTTCGTGGACCGGCTGCTGGAGCTGATGCCCACGCTCCACGAGCACACCTGCTCCTACGACGCGCCGGGCGGCTTTGTGCGCCGCATGACGGAGGACGAGGGGACCTGGCTCGGACATGTGCTGGAGCACGTGGCCATCGAGCTCCAGTGCCTGGCCGGAACTCCGGTCGCCTATGGCAAGACGCGGAGCAAGGACCTGCCGGCCGGGCAGTACTGGGTGGTCTACAGCTTCGACGAGGAGACCGTCGGCCTGGAGGCGGCGGAGCTGGGCCTGCGGCTGATCCGGCACCTCCTGCCGCCGGAGCGCGCGGCGCACGACTCGTCGCCGTTCGACTTCCGCGGCGAGCTGGAGGGGCTCGTGCGCCTGGCCCAGCGCCGCGCCTTCGGCCCTTCGACCGCGTCGCTGGTGCGTGCCGCGGAGGAGCGGGACATCCCCTGGATCCGGTTGAACGACCGCTCGCTCGTGCAGCTCGGGCATGGCAGGTACCAGCGCCGCATCCAGGCCACGGTCACCAGCGAGACCCGGCACATCGCCGTCGAGATCGCCTCGGACAAGCGGCTGACCAACCAGATCCTCCACGATCTGGGTCTCCCCGTGCCGCGCCAGGAGCGGGTGCGCACGGTCGCGGGCGCGGTCGAGGCCGCCCGGGAGCTGGGGTACCCGGTCGTCGTCAAGCCGCTCGACGGCAATCACGGCCGCGGCGTGTCGATCAACCTCACGACCGAGGAGCAGGTGCGGGCCGCGTTCGACGAGGCCTACGAGCGCTCGTCCGTGGTCATCGTCGAGACCTTCCTCCCGGGGCAGGACTACCGCATCCTGGTGGTCAACGGCAAGGTGCTCGGCGTCTCTCAGCGGGTGCCCGGCCACGTGGTCGGCGACGGCGTCCAAACGATCGGTCAGCTCGTCGAGACGGTGAACACGGACCCGCGCCGCGGCGTCGGCCACGAGAAGGTCCTCACGCGGCTGGAGGCGGACTCCCAGGCCGAGCGCCTGCTGGAGCAGGCGGGCCTGACGCTCGACTCGGTCCTTCCCGCGGGCGAGGTCTTCTCCCTGCGCTCGACCGGCAACCTCTCCACGGGCGGCACGGCCATCGACCGGACGGACGTGATCCACTACGACAACCGGATCATGGCCGAGCGCGCGGTCAAAGCCGTGGGGCTGGACGTGGGCGGGGTCGATTTCATCTCGCCGGACATCGCCCGCAGCTACAAGGATGTCGGGGGCGGCATCGTGGAGATCAACGCCGCGCCCGGCTTCCGCATGCACGTGGCGCCCACGGAGGGCACGCCCCGCGACGTGGCCGGCCCCGTGATCGACATGCTCTTCCCCAAGCAGACGCCGTACCGCATCCCCATCGCGGCGATCACCGGCACGAACGGCAAGACCACCACGACGCGGATGGTGGGCCACATCCTCAAGCTCTCCGGCTACACGGTGGGCATGACCACGAGCGACGGGGTCTACATCGACGGCAACCTGACGGTCAAAGGCGACATGACCGGCCCCTGGGCGAGCCACCTGGTGCTGCGCGATCCCTCGGTCGATGCGGCCGTGCTGGAGACGGCCCGCGGCGGCATCGTGCGCGCCGGCCTCGGCTGGCGCAAGTGCGCGGTGGGCGCGGTGCTCAACGTGGCCTCGGACCATCTGGGCATGGGCGGGGTCAACGACCTGGACGAGCTGGCGGAGATCAAGCGGGTGGTGGTCGAGGTGGCGCAGAGCTTCTGCGTGCTCAACGCCGACGATCCGCGGGTGGCGCCCATGCGCGAGCACAGCCGCGCCCAGCCGGTCTACGTCACCCTGCACCGGGACAACGAGCTGGTGCGGCAGCACATCCGCAACCGCGGCCGGGCGATCGCGCTGGAGGACGGGCTGAACGGCCGCGTGATCGTGCTCTACGAGGGGGAGGACGCCATCCCCCTGCTCCTGGCGCGGCAGATCCCGGCCACGGTCGAGGGGCACGCCCTCCACAACATCCAGAACGCCATGTTCGCGGCGGCCATCGCGCACGCCATGGGGATCAGCCTGGAGAACATCCGCCAGGGGCTGCGGACGTTCACCACCGACTTCTTCCAGACGCCGGGCCGGATGAACTTCTACAACGAGCATCCGTTCCGCGTGCTGCTCGACTACGCCCACAACGCACACGGTATGCGCGCCATGGCGCAGATGGTGCGGGAGCTGTCGGTGCACGGCCGGAGGATCGGGGTGCTCTCCGCGCCCGGAGACCGCCGGGACGAGGACATCCGCGAGTTGGCCGGCGCCGCGGCTCCGGCGTTCGACCTGATCCTGCTGCGCGAGGACGACAACCGCCGCGGGCGCAGGCCCGGCGTCGTGGGGGAGATGCTCCGGAGCGGGTTGATCGAGGCCGGCTTCCCGGCCGAGCGAATCGCCGCGGGCGTCTACAACGAGGAAGAGGCGGTCCAGCGCGCCCTGGAGGAGGCCCGGCTGGGAGATCTCCTGGTGATCTTCGGGGACAAGCTGGACCGCGTCTGGCACCAGATCGTGAGCTTCGGGCGACCCGCGGATGGCGGGAGCGCGGCTGTTGCCGCGCCGCTCTTCGCCACGGAGGAGGAGCTGCCGGCGCTCCTGGCCCGCCAGGCGGTGGACCTGGTGCCTCAGAAAGCGGGGGAGCAGGACGACTAGAGGGTGCCCAGCACCCCCCGGGCCTCCATCAGATCCGGAGTCTCCAGCCCCTCCGTGAACACCGAGTAGACCGGCTCCAGCACCTCCCGCGCTTCTGTCCTCTTCCCCTTCGCGGCCCAGTGGCGGGCGAGGCTGGTGGCCGCCCGCAGCTCCAGGGCGCGGGAGCTCTGCTGGCGGGCGACGCCGAGCGCGCAGGCGAGCTGATCGACGACATCTTCCTCCGGCGCTCCCTGGTCGGCGAGGAGCTCGCCCCGCAGGCGGTGGAGCTCGGCCTGATAGAGGGTCTGGCCGGCATCCACCATGTCCACGGAGCCGTCGAGCGCCTCCAGCGCCTCGGCGGTCCTCCCCAGGCTGCGCCAGGCCTCGGCCAGGAAGGCGAAGACGTGCGGATCTCGCCGCATGCCTCCGAACTGCGAGCCGGCGCGGATGTCCACGACGCCCTCCTCGGCCTTCCCCTCCTGCGCGCGCAGCCAGCCGCGCTGGGCCGTGGCCATGATCCGCCAGTAGGGGAACTCCTGCCGGGTGGACAGCTCCAGCAGCTCGTCGTTGATTTCCCGCACCATCTCCGGCTCGCGCCGGAAGGCGCGCAGCTCGCCGGCGAAGAAGAGCGCGCAGGCGAGGGAGAAGGGCTGGCCCAGCTCGCGCGCGACCGCCAACATCTGCTCGCTGCGCGCCAGCGCCTGGTCGGGATAGCCGAGGAACCAGAGCACCCAGGATAGATTGCCCAGGCACTCCACCCCGGGCTGCGGCCCCGCCAGGATCGGCGCCGAGCGCGCGCGCTCCAGGTCGTAGTACCCGATCCCCTTCTCCAGGTAGAGGCGGGCCTGCGGCAGGTCTCCGAGCACCATGGCGGTGAAGCCCATGGCCTGGTGGCTGGAGAGGAGCGTCACCGGGTTGTCCTCGGACTCGGCGAGGCGCAGGAGCTGCTGCGCGGTCTCGCGGGCGGTGCGCGGCTTGCCGGTGAGCACGTAGAAGATGTAGAGCCCGCGCAGCGCCGGGAAGAGCTGCGGCGTCTGGCCGACCCGGCCGCACAGGTCGCGGGCGCGCTCGAAAGAGCGCTGCACGTCCGGCTCCGCGAAGCTCGTGGCCGAGCCCGCCGCGACCCCGAGCGAGACCCGCAGGCCGATCTCGCGCTGGTCGCGCTCCGGGCTCTCCGGCAGCGCGGCGAGCAGCTCCAGCGCGCGGGTGAGATGGCCGACCGCCTCCTTGTGGCCCGAGCTGCGCAGCGCCTTCTCGCCCGCCCGGTACCACCAGCCGAGGGCCTCGACCGCTCTGCCCGATTCCGTGTAGTGGTGCGCCACCAGCTCGGGCTGGCTCTCGGCGATCTGCGGGAACTTGCGCTCCAGCACCTCGGCGATCCGCTGGTGATACTCCTGCCGGTGGCTGCGCAGGAGCGACTCGTAGGCCGCGTCCTGGATCAGGCCGTGCTTGAACACGTAGCGGGCGCGCGGCGGCAGGCCGCGGCGGTAGAGGAGCTCGGCGTCCACCAGGCGGGTCAGCTCGCGGTGCAGCCAGGTCTCGTCCCAGGGCGCCACTTCCACGAGAAGGTCGTGCGAGAACTCCCGGCCGAGCGTGGCCGCGAGCTGCGCCAGCTCCTTGGCCGAGCCCAGCCGGTCAAGGCGCGCCATCAGCGAGTCGCGCAGCGTGGCCGGGATCTCCAAAGGTTTGAGCGCGGAACCCTCTTGGGGACCAGCCTCCAGCACCATTTTGACCATCTCCTCGATGACCAGGGGGACGCCGTCCGCCTTCTCGAGGATCTGCGCCAGCACCGGCGCCGGCAGCTTCCGGCCGCCGGCCAGGCGCTCGATCATCTGTTCGATCTGCCGGCCGGAGAGCGGGCCGAGGCTGAGCTGCGTCAGGTAGGAGCGCTGACCCCACGGCGGCTGGAAGTCCGGACGGTAGGTCATCACCGTGAAGATCCGGGTCGACGCGCCCTGCTGCAGGATGTGCCCCAGCAGCTCCAGGGTGGAGGGATCGATGAAGTGCAGGTCCTCGACCGCGAGCACCACCGGCCGGCGCTCGGCGATCTCCAGCAGCACGGCGAGCACGGCTTCGAGCGTCCGCTTGCGTTGCCCCTCGGGGCTCAGGCTGAGCGGCGCGTAGCGGTCGCCGAGCGGCACCGAGAGGAGCGCCGCGAGGACCGGCGCCATTTCCTCGACCGGCAGCCCGTACTCGCGCAGGGTGTCCTCCAGCAGCGAGAGCCCGTCCCGCGCGCCGCTCTCCCGGTTCAGGTCGAGCCAGCGGCGGAGCAGCTCGATCACCGGGTAGAGAATGCTGTTGCGATGGTAGGGGGAGCCGTGCAGCTCCATCCACACGGGCTTGTCCTCGCCGAGCTGGCGGCGCAGCTCGCGGACCAGGCGCGACTTGCCGATGCCGGCCTCGCCCGCGAGCAGCACCACCTGGCCCTTGCCCTCGCGGGCCATCGACCAGCGCTCCAGCATCAGCTCCAGCTCCTGGCCGCGCGCGACGAGCGGCACCAGCACGATGCCGGTGGTGGAATCCTGGTCGCTCTGGAGGTCGCGCGGCTGCAGCACCCGCCACGCCCGCGAGGGCTGCACCTCCTCGCACACGAAGTAGCGCTCGATCAGCCGCCAGGTGGAGCGGCTGACCAGCACGGATCCGGGTCCGCCCAGCCCCTGCACCGCGCCGGCCAGGTTGGGGAGGTCGCCCAGTGCCAGCTCCTCCCGCCACGAGCCGGCCGCCCGTGCCACGACCACCGTGCCCGTATGGAGACCGATGCGGACGGGCGGATCGGCCCGCGCCGCGATCTCCAGCGCCGTGTGCACGGCGCGGCGGGCGTCGTCCTCGTGCGCCTGGGGGTAGCCGAACGTGGCGTGCAGCTCGCCTCCCAGGCCGGTCTGGAGGTTCCCTTCGAAGCGCTGCACGGCCTCCGAGACCAGCGCCTGGAGCCGGGGCATGTGCTCCAGCAGCTCCTCGGGATCGAGGGCCTGGCCGTTGCGCCCGACCAGGCCGCAGCGCACCACCGTCACCTGCCGGCGCTCGCCGCTGGAGCGCCGGGTGGCCACGGTCGTGGGCGGACCGTCCACGGACGCCGAGTAGGAGGACGGCAGTTCTCCGCTGCCCCCAATGCCGCCAATACCGCCGCTCGTCCCCTGGCCCGAGGCGATCCCGGACGGCGCGCGGAAGGGCATCGGTCCGGACGGCTGCCCGCCCTGCATGCCGATCCGCTCCAGGGCCATGAGCACCGACTGCGCGTTCTGCGGACGCAGCCCCGGATCCTTCTGGAGCAGGTGGTCGATCAGGCCCGAGAGCTCCTCGGGCAGGCGCGGGTTGGCCTCGCGGGCGGGCGGCTGGCGATGCAGACAGACCCGCTTCAGGGTCTCGATGACGCTCTTGTCGTAGAACGGCGAGGTGCCGGTGAAGGTCTCGTAGAGCAGGGTCCCGAAGGAGAACAGGTCGGTGCGCGGATCGATGAGCCGCCCCTCGATCTGCTCCGGTGCCATGGAGCGGCAGGTGCCCAGGACCATGCCGTCGACGGTGAGGGCGGCTTCGGCCTCCGCGTGCTCCACCCGCTTGGCAAGGCCGAAGTCGAGGATCTTGGGCCGGCCGCTCGCCGTGACGATGACGTTCTCGGTTTTGAGGTCGCGGTGGACCACGCCGTGCGCGTGGGCCTCGACCAGGGCGGAGGCGATCTCGCGCGCCAGGGCGAGCCCCTGGGACAGGTCCATGGGGCCGTCGCGGAGGACCTGGGCGAGGGTCTTGCCCTCCACCAGCTCCATGACGATGCCGTCCCCCTCCTCGGTCTGGACCATGTCGTAGATCCGGACGATGGCGGGATGGCTCAGCCGGGCGCTCGCCCGCGCCTCCCGGCGCAGCCGCTCGCGGCCGATCTTGTCCTCGTGCTTGCCGGGCTGGATAAACTTCACCGCCACCCAGCGGTCCAGGCGCTCGTCGTAGGCGCGGTAGACGACCCCCATGCCACCCGAGCCGATCTGCTCTTCGAGGCGGTAGGGTCCTATCCTTTCGGGCTGCACGCTGGCTGGTTCCGTTCGGAGCGGATATCTTAAGTCCCGCGCCCTCCCTTCGCCAAGGTTTTTAGCCATCCATAAGAAATTGTCCCGCCCATCGGCTGTGCTAGCCTTGCGCCAGCATCTGAATCAAGTCTGTGTTCCAAGGAGGTTTGAGGTGGAGATGAACGGTCTCGACCGGTTGTTCCCGCTGTTTTCTCGCCCTGAGGGTACCTTGCCTTGTCCTTTCCTCCTGCGCATGAACGGCACCGCCAAGCCGATCGGCCAGGGCGAGCCGGCCTTCGAGCTGCACATCCGCAACGGCAACGGCGTCAAGGCCCTGCGCAGCCTCAACGAGCTCGCCATCGCCGAGGCCTACGTGCGCGGCGACCTGGAGATCGAAGGCGACGTCATCCGGGCCATGTGGTTCCGCGGCCTGCTGTCGGATGACAATTTCTGGATCAAGAGCTGGCGGCGGCTGCAGCCGCTGCTGCTCGGGCGGCTCAAGCTGAACCCCGCCTGGATCGCCAAGCACTACGACTCCGGCAACATCCAGCTCTACGCCCTGGACCGCGACTGGCGCGCCTACACGCCCGGCATCTACGAGAGCGGGGAGGAGACGCTGGAGGAGAGCACGCTCAAAAAGTATGAGTTTGCGCTGGAGGCACTGAGGGTTCAAGAGGAAGAGCGTGTGCTGGAGGTGGGCTGCGGCTGGGGCGGCTTCACCCACTTCTGCTCGGATCGTGGCCTGCGAGTCACCGGCCTCACGCTCTCCAGGGACCAGTTCGGCTATACCGGGCAGCTCATCCGCGACCGCGGGCTCAACGCCGAGGTGCTCTACCAGGACTTCTTCACCTTCCGGCCGGAGCAGAAGTTCGACGGCATCTCCATGATGGGGGTGATCGAGGACCTCTCCGACTACCCCTGGGTGCTCAAGCGCCTCAAGGAGCTGCTCAAGCCGGGCGGCCGGGTGTATCTGGACTTCGCCGCGGGCAAGGTGCCGTTCGGGACCTCCAGCTTCATCACCAAGTACGTCTGGCCCGGGACCTTCCGCATGGTCTACATGCCCGAGCTGATCGCCGCCGCGGACGAGGCCCGCGCGCACGTGGTCGGCGTCTGGGACGACCGCCGCAACTACCACCTCTGGGCGAAGAACGGCCACACCCGCTGGATCGAGAACCGGGACGAGGTCGTGAGCCGCTCCAGCGAGGAGACCTGGAGGCTCTTCAAGCTCCTCTTCGCGGGCACCGCCGGGGTGATGAACGACCCGGCGCACGACGTGACCGCCTACCGGCTGGTGCTGGAGCTGCCGGGGTAGCCCGCGCCAACGTTTTTGCCCCGGTTTGCAGATCGGGGCGTCGCGGGGTTCCAGGAAAGGACGATCCATGCTATCCTTCCCAGGATGAAGATGCCTGGGCAGCTCGGGCGCCGAGGCCCATTCCGCGCCGATCAGCTTCGTGCCGGTGATCCGTACGAGCTGTCCAACGGCCATCCGGTTCGCTGCCTGCCCACGGGCGGCCGGGGAGGTAGGGCGACGAACGTAGGAGGCGGAGTGCTCGCCAGCGACCCCGAGGTCCAGGATGTCGGCGTCGACATCGGTTTTGCCCTGTCCCCGGAAACCCTCCGTGCCCCTGACCTCTCCGTCGGCCAGATGCCCGACCAGCCGGGCTGGGTCCAGGGCGCACCTCCCCTGGCGGTCGAGTACGCCGACACCGGCCAGGACGAAGCCGAGCTGCAGATCAAAATGCAGGAGCTCTTCGCCGCCGGAACCCGCTATATCTGGGTGGTGAGGCTGTCCGGCCCACGGCGGGTGGAAGTGCATCAGCCGGGCCAGAGGCCGCGCATCGCGAACCCCGGAGAGCAGCTCGAAGCGCCGGGAATCCTCGCCAACGCGGTGCCGGTGGAAGCCCTCTGGGACCGCGAGGCGGCGCGCCAGGTGATTTTCCGCAACCTCCTCGAGCGCCAGGGTTACGCCAGCCTGGACGAGGTCCGTGCCGAGGGTGAGGCCGAGGGGATGCGCAAGGCGATCGTCACGGTCTTGCGGAGCCGCGGTCTCGCCGTCGACGACGACCTGCGCACCGCCCTCGACGACTGCGGCGACCCCTCTGTCCTGGAAACCGCCCTCGGCCAGGCGGCCGCCGCCTCGCCAGCCGGTATCCTCGCCATCCTCCGGGCTTGAGCCCCGCCCGGTCGCCTGTCCCCCTGGGGCCTCCGCCCCTTACAATCCCGCTCCATGGAGCTGATCTCCACCCACATCGGCGCCGACTTCGACGCGTTCGCGGCCATGGTCGCGGCGGCGCGGCTGCACCCGCAAGCGAAGATGTTCTTCCCCGGATCGCGGGAGGAGTCGCTGCGCCGGATGTTGGAGAGCGGCCTCGTGGAGCTGGCCGAGCTGCGGCGCAAGGAGGTCGATCCCGCGGCGCTCACCCGCGTGATCCTCTGCGACGCGCGGCAGAAGGAGCGCATCGGCGTCGTGGCCGAGTGGCTGGAGGCGGACCCGGGCATCGAGGTCTGGGCCTACGACCATCACCCCGACACCGAATCGGACATCGAGGCCCGCGGCGGGATCGTGGACCCGGGCGTGGGCTCCACGTCCACGATCCTGGTGGAGGAGCTGCGGCGCCGGGGCATGCCGTGCAGCGCCTCGGAGGCCAACCTGCTCCTCCTCGGGATCTACGAGGACACCGGCTCGCTCACCTACGCCACCACCAGCCCGCGGGACTTCGAGGCCGCGGTCTGGCTGCTCTCCCAGGGCGGCGATCTGGCGACGGTGCGGCGCTTCGTGTCCCGGCCGCTCGATCCCGAGCGGCTTGAGATCCTTCACCGGATGACCCGGCGCCTGGAGGTCCACCGCATCCACGGCCACCGGATCGGGATCGTGGAGGTGGACCTCGAGACCTATGTCGAGGAGCTGGCGCCGCTGGTGTCGCGCTGCCTGGAGGTGTTCGAGCTGCCGGCGCTCTTCGCGCTCTTCGGCGAGGGGACCGAGGGGGACCGGGTGACGCTCATTGCCCGCGGCGACCTGGACGGCTTCGACCTCGGCGAATTCCTGACCGCTTTCGGTGGCGGGGGCCACGCGACGGCGGCCTCGGCGCGCATCAAGGGGGCCACGACGCTGGAGACCCGCGAGCGGCTCCTTCAGGAGCTGAGCGCGGGGCTCCCTCCGGCCGCTCGCGCCCGCGATCTCATGATCTCTTCCTATGTCGAGATCCCGGACGGGACGTCCGTCGAGGAGGCCAAGGCCTGGCTCAACACGCGCCGGGTGAATGCCGCGCCCGTGGTCGGACCCGACGACCGGGTGATCGGGATCGTCTCGCGCCAGATCCTCGACGCCGCGCTTCAGCACGGGCTCGGGGGCCGGCCGGTGTCCACCGTCATGAACCACGAGCTGGAGTGGATCGATCCCGCGGCTCCCGCAGAGGCGGTGGGGGAGCGCATGCTCAGCCGCCATCCGCGGTTCGTGCTGGTGGGAGAGCCCTCTTCTGGAAGGCCGCTGGGGCTGATCACCCGCATGCAGGTGCTCCGGCATCTGCACGGCCGGGTGTCGGATTTCGAGCGGCGTTTCGACCGCCGCACCGAGCAGCTCCGCGAGAAGAAGGAGAAGGTCGCGGACCTTCTGGAGGAGCGGCTGCCCGAGTTCCTGGTCCGGCGCGTCGAGCGGATCGCCGCGGTGTCACGCCGGCACGGCATCCCGGTCTACCTGGTGGGCGGCTTCGTGCGCGACCTGCTGCTCGATCGGGACAACCGCGACCTCGACCTCGTGGTGGAGGGGGACGGCCTCGGCTTTGCCGGGTTGCTGTCCGAGGAGCTGGGCGGCCGGGTGCGGACGCATCCCGTCTTCCTCACGGCCGTGGTGGTGGACGCCGAGGGCTTCCACATCGACATCACCACGGCGCGGAGCGAGTTCTACCGCGCGCCCGCGGCTCTCCCTGAGGTGCAGACCTCGGCGCTGCGCCAGGACCTGTACCGGCGCGACTTCACGATCAACACGCTGGCGATCCGGCTCGGCCCCGGGGAGACGCCCGAGCTGATCGACTACTTCGGCGGCCGGCACGACCTGAAGGAGAAGACGCTGCGGGTGCTGCACAGCCTCTCCTTCATCGACGATCCGACCCGCGTGCTGCGCGCAGTCCGTCTGGAGCTGCGGCTCGGCTTCCACATCTCCGCGGAGACGTTGCGGCTCGTCGAGGTGGCGCTGGCCGAGGGGATCTTCGATCATCTCTCGGGCTCCCGGCTGCGCGATGAGCTCGTGATGCTGCTCGACGCTCCCGGGCTCGCCCTGCGCGGGATCGAGCGCCTGGCCGAGCTCGACCTGCTGCGCGTGCTCCATCCGCGGATCGCGCTGGAGGATGCCTCCCGCGAGCGCTTGCGCGGCGCGCGGGCGGCCTGGGACTGGTACCATCTGGAGGGCATTACCGATCCTCCCGTGCGGGTCTGGCGCCTGCACCTGATGGCGCTCGCGGGCGACCTGGAGGAGGCGGAGCTGGAGCGGCTCGCCGACCGCCTGATGCTGGCCGGCGAGGACCGCCGGCTGCTGGTCGCCTTCCCGGGCCGCCTGGAGAAGGCGCGAAGAGAGCTCGAAGCTCCGGACCTCCTGCCGCACCAGGCGCTGGAGGCCCTGGAGCCGCTCCAGGGAGAGGAGCTGCTGCTGCTCATGGCAGATGAGGATGAGACGGTCCGGACGTGGGTGCGCCGCCACCTGAGCGAGCTGCGCCCGTTCGAGCTGGCGATCCGGGGCGCCGACCTCCTGGCCGCGGGAGTGCCGCCCGGTCCGCGGATGGGCGAGGCCCTGAGGGCCACGAAGAGGGCGCGGCTGGACGGCCGGATCGAAGCCGGGGATGAGCTCCGGTACGCGCTCGAGGAGATTTGATGCGCCGCTGTCTTTGCCTGTTGATCCTCCTCGCCCTGCCGCTTCCGGCGCAGCGCGAGTCGGACCGTACCCTGGAGGTGCTCCGTTACGGCTGCGCGAACGAGCTGGGGCACCGCGAGATCACGCTGTTCCGCAACGGCACAGTGCGCCTGTTCGACGGTCCGCCCGGCGAGGAGCTGATGGGCCTGGCGGAGCTTTCGCCCGACGAGCTGACCGGAGCGCTGAACCGCCTGGAGGGGGAGGACCTCTCCGAAGCGCGGAACCTGCACAAGGGGATCGACGGCCCGTTCATCGAGCAGTGCGAGCTGCATCTCCTGCTCCCGGACCGGAAGCAGGAGCTCTATTACTTCGGCCGCTATGATGCGCTTCCCCTGAACCTGTCGCGCGTGCTCCGCGTCGCGGAAGACCTGGCGGCGAAGGTGGATGATCTCAAGGGAGTCGAGGAGCTGCCGGTGAGCTACGTGCCGCGGGAGTACGACGTGCTCAAGCGGCGGGACGGCCAGCGCTACAAGATCATCCGCTTCACGGCGGACGACAAAGGGGTCGAGCTGCAGGGGATCGACCAGCCGATCTTCCTCATCGTCCTGAAAGAGGAGATGCGGAAGGAGTTCGTGGCCCTCTTGTCGAGGGAGATGTCGAGGGAGAAGTGAAGCCGGGAGTGCGGGTCACGGGCGGCGCCTTCCGCGGGCGCGGCCTCGCAGTGCCTCCCGGAGCGCGCCCCACCGAAGGCCGGGTCCGCGAGGCGCTCTTCTCGATCTGGAGCGACCGTCTCGAAAACGCCCGCGTGCTCGACCTCTTCGCCGGCAGCGGAGTGGTTGGGCTGGAGGCCGTGGGCCGCGGCGCGCTCTCGGCCGTGGCCGTTGATGACGACCTGCGCACGATCAAGATTCTCGAAGAGAACGCCTCGCGCCTGGGCGAGAAGATCGCGGTCCGACGCCTGGCCCTCCCCGCGGGCCTCACGCGCCTGAGAGGGCAGTTCGACCTCGTCTTTGCCGATCCTCCCTACGCGTTCGAGCCCTACGCGGAGCTGCTCACCGGCGTGGCCCCGCTGCTCGCGCAGGATGGAGAGGTGGTGATCGAGCACTCCTCCCGGCGGGAGATGCCGCTCGAAGCGGGTCCGCTGGTGCGGGTGATCGTGCGGCGGTACGGGGAGAGCGCGCTGAGCTTCTACCGGAGCTGCTAGCACAGGCATGGAGCCGATTATGCTGACCGCAGGCGACATCGACCGCATCACGACCGTCCTCGACAGGTGGTTTGGGCTGGACGCTCTCTGGCTTTATGGCTCGCGGGCCGAGGGCACGGCGAGGGCGGATTCGGACGTGGACCTCGCAGCCCTGTTCCGCCGCACGGTGAACGGCCCGACCCGCTCCGGCGAGCGCTCCATCTGATACACTTCGTGGCTGAGCTCCGCAGGAGTATCCCGCAGCGACTCAGGAGGTTCCATGATCTCCGAAGCGACAATCAACGAAGCCGTTGACCGCCTTCTCCAAGTGGCCAGGCCGCAGAAGATCTTCCTGTTTGGCTCCTACGCCCGCGGAGATGCGCGTGAACATTCAGATCTGGACTTTCTGGTAGTCGAGCGGGATGTGAAAAGCAGGAGGGAGGAGATGGTCCGCCTCCATGACGCCCTGCGGCCACTGCGCATCCCGGTGGACATCGTCGTCGCACGAGAGTCCACTTTCAACAAGTGGTCTGATGTTCCTGGCACGGTGTTTCATGAAGCAAGTACCAAGGGGCGACTGTGCTATGAGTCGCCGTGACCTCGCCGAAACGCTCCTCCGCAAAGCTGATCAGGACAAATTTGTTTTTGAGAAACTGCGACCTGATCCGGACATTGCTGTCGATATTCTGGGCTTTCATGCCCAACAGGCCGCCGAGAAGATGCTGAAATCCAGCTTGGCCTGCAAAGAAGTCGATTTCCCTTTTTCTCACCGACTGACAGATTTGATTGACTTGCTCAAGGAGACAGGGGTTGCTTTTCCTGAGGATCTGGAAGAGCTGCGTTTTCTGACTCCCTTTGCCGTTGCGTTTCGCTACGAGGTCTACGAGGAGGAAGAGGAACCTTTCGATTCAGACAGAATAGCTGCGTTGCTCGACAAACTGCGAGAATGGACAGTGGGCAACCTGCGGGAGTAGCGTGATTTCCACGGATGCCGCCTGGCGAAGCTGGAGGCTGCGCCCACGGATCCGAACCGTTATCTGAAGCTCCGGCGGATCGCCGTGGAGAACTTGTCCCACCTCTTGTGACAATCACCCCGGAGGCCGGATCCACCGCACGGTGAAGGGTCCGACCCGTTCCGGCGGGCGCTCCAGCTTAAGGGTGCCGATGGTATCCATCACCTTCGCCTGGTCGTAGCCCATCCTTCTCAGGAACTTCCACGGCGGATGGGTCGGCGGGACGTCGACGACGTCCACGACCGCGACGGAGCGGCCCTCGCGCAGCGTGCGGAGGATGGTGGAGGAGAGGTCTTTCAGCCCCTCCTCGGCGGGCAGGCGGACCGAGTAGCTCGTGATGGAGACCGCGGGGGCGACCGGCTCCAGCGCGAGCAGCATGTCCATTTCGTCGAAGCCGGGGTAGACGATGAGGCCCGCCTCTCCCAGCTCCCGCTCGATCATCGCGAGCCGCTCCTGCCGCGGGTAGAAGACCCGGCGGTATCCCACGTCCACCACGTTCCAGAGCAGCGCGATCATCCCGAGCACCACCACCTTCCCGTGCAGGCGGGCGCCGAGCATGCCGAACGCCACCGCGAGCTGCACGTAGAACTGGTCGTCCGAGTTGTTCCACCAGATCCCGAAGGCGAGGACGGCCACGGCCCAGACTCCGGCCAGGAGGAGCGCGGCACGGTCGCGCGCGAAGAGGAGCGCACAGCAGGCGGCGAGAAAGGCGGCGGCGCGGAGAGGGACCGTCAGGTCGATCTGATGGTCCCGGAACGCGGCGACCAGGGGAGCCAGGTCCACCAGCGCGCAGGCGGAACCATAGAGCGCCCGGGCCGCGGAAACGAAGAGATCGGTCATGCCGTAGGCCTGCTCCACACGGACCGGCACGCTGCCGCCGCCGTAGCGGGTCATCCATTCGAGGAAGCCGTGAGGCGTTCTTGAAGCGATCCAGGCTGCCGCGAAGAGCGGCGCGGCGGCGAGCTGTCCGAGCAGCACGCCGGTCGCGTGCTTCGGCCTCCTCCAGAGCGCCACGGCCAGGGCGGGACCCAGCAGCAGGTTCTCGACGAAGAAGGCCGCGGCCAGAGTGACCGAGGCGCCGGCCGCGAGCGAGCGCGGGAGCGACGGGCGTTCCTGGTAGCGCAGGGCGAGCCAGGCCACTCCGACCACCGCGGGCATCTGGACCATGTAGGCCTCGTCCATCACCCAGAGCCGCGCGAAGGCCGAGCTGAACGCGAGCCATGCGGTCGCGTGGTTCGCAGCGAGCCGGCCCGGGGCCAGCCGGCGGGCCACGCCGAAGCGGAAGAGGCCGGCGGCGAGCGCTCCCGCCAGGATGCTGAGCCGCCGCAGGTGATCGACCTGCTCCGCGCGGGAATCCGCATCCGCGAGGCTCATCCACCAGGCGCCGAGCGGCTCGACCAGGAGGTGGTTGGGGTTCCAGCGGGAGAAGCCGGCGGCGAGGTAGTGACTCTGGCCCAGGCCGTCCGGCGAGACGTGACCGACCGGGAGGAGAAGGAGGACGAGCGCGGAGAGGAAGGACCAGCAGACCGCGTCGCGCAGGTCGGGAGACCTCATTCCTTGAGGAAGAACGCCAGCTCCTCCAGGAAGATCCGGAGGTCCACGTTCTTGAGAAGCGCGTCGGGCCGGCGCTTCACCCGCACGGGGGCGAAGTTGAGCACGCCCTTGACCCCGGCGTCGGCGAGCGCCTCGTAATTCTCCTGCGCGGCCTCGGCGGGCACGGCCAGCACGCCGATCTCCGCGCCGCTCTCGCGCACCACCTGGGCCAGCTCCGCGGTGTGGCGCACACGGAAGCCCCCGATCTCCCGGCCGACCTTGGCGGGATCGTTGTCCACGCCGGCCACCACCCGGAACGCGCCGTAGTTGAAGCCGAGGTACTGCGCGAGCGCGGTGCCCAGGTTGCCCATGCCGACGATCACCAGGGTGTGCTGGCGGTCGAGGCCGAGGAGCGAGTTGAGATGATCCGCCAGCTCGTCGACGTCATAGCCGACGCCGCGGATGCCGAACTCGCCGAACTGCGCGAGGTCCTTGCGGATCTGGGTGGCGGAGAGGTGGTAGCGCTGCGCCAGCTCCTGGGAGGAGACGCGCTTGATCCCCTGCTCCTGCAGGTGCCGGAGGCTGCGCAGGTAGAACGACAGCCGGTTGAGGGTCAGCGGAGAGACCTCCTCCGCCGGCCCCATCATCTCGCGGTTGCTTCGATCAGCCACTGCACCAGTTCCCAGGGCCAGATGCCGAGCGCCAGCGTGCCCAGAGCCGCCACCACCGCCGCGGTCCGGCCCCAGACGTCCAGCAGCAGTCCCTCGGGCTGGCGCTCCTCTGCTTTCATGTAGAGGTAGTACACCACCCGCAGGTAGTAGAAGACGCCGACCAGGCTGGCCAGCACGCCCAGCACGGCGAGGCCGACGAGACCGTCGCCCACGGCGTTGAGGAACACCAGGTATTTGCCGAAGAAGCCCACGGTGGGCGGGATGCCGCCCAGCGACAGCATGCAGATCGCGAGGCAGGCGGAGAGCAGCGGGTAGCGGTAGCCCTGGCCCGCGAGATCCGAGATCAGGTGCTGCTCGCCCGGCCGGCCGTAGAGCATGGCGACCACCGTGAACGCGCCCGCGTTCATCAGCACGTAGGCGAGCAGGTAGACGATCACCGGCATGAGCGAGGCGCGGTCCATGACCACGAGCGCGAGCAGCAGGTAGCCCATGTGCGCGATGCCCGAGTAGGCGAGCATCCGCTTGATGTCGCGCTGCGCGAGCGCCAGGAGGTTCCCGACCAGCATGGAGAGCACCGCGAGCGCCGCGATCACGACCGTCCACTTCTCGATCGCCGCGGGCACGCCGCCCGCGACCACGGCGTCGAGCAGGCGGTAGAGCACGAGCGCGCTCGCCACCTTCGGGGCCACCGAGAGGAACGCCACGAACGGCGTGGGCGCGCCCTGGTAGGTGTCCGGCGACCAGGCGTGGAACGGCACGATGCTCATCTTGAACGCGAAGCCCGCGACCAGCAGCAGCAGGCCCAGGCTCGCGCCGATCGGGATGCCCTCTGCCGAGGCGAGCGCCGGACCGATCTCCACGAGGCGCGTGCTGCCCGTGGCGCCGTAGAGGAGCGCGATGCCGTAGAGCACGAAGGAGCTCACGAAGGCGCCCATCAGGAAGTACTTGATCGCCGCCTCGCTCGCGATCGCGATGCGGCGGTGAAACGCCGCGAGCGTGTAGAGGCAGAACGAGAACAGCTCCAGCGACAGGAAGATCGTCAGCAGCTCGGTGCCGCGGAGCATCAGCAGCAGGCCGGCCGCGCACCAGAGAAGAAGCGCGTGGTACTCGCCCGCGAGGATGCCCTCGCGTCGCAGATACCCTTGCGAAGCGAGCAGGCAGAGGCCGGTCGCGAGCAGGATGACCAGCGACAGCGCGTAGGTCGGACCGCTCGTCTCCAGCAGCCCGCCCCAGGTGAGGAATGAAGAGCCGGGTGCCGTGCGCCAGGCCACGGACGCGCCCCAGGCCGCGGCGATCACCGAGAGCACGGCAAGAAGCGTGAACGAGCGGCGCAGCCGGGGAGCGATGGCGTCGAGCAGCAGGATCGCGATCCCCGCGCCGCAGAGGATCATCTCCGGCAGCAGGCTCATCAGGTCGGCGCGGTTCATCGTCCGGCCTCCGAAATCATCAGGGTGGGCCGTCGGCTTGGCCGCAATACGGCTTCCGCGACCTCGGGCCGCTCGACGCCCGTGCTGTACTCGGCCAGCGTCCGGGCCAGGTCCTCGCGGCTCGGCTTCAAAAAGGTTTCGGGCGCCACGCCGATCCAGATCATGAACACGCACAGCGGCACCAGCACGGCGAGCTCGCGGAAGTTGAGATCGCGCAGCTCGCGGTTCTCGTCCTTCGTGAGCGGTCCCCAGATCGTGAGCTGGATCATCTTGAGCAGGTAGACGGCGGCGAGCACCACGCCGAACGTCGCCACCACCGCGGGCCAGCCCAGCGTGCGGAAGGCGCCGGAGAGAATCAGGAACTCTCCCACGAACCCGTTCAATGCCGGCAGGCCGACCGAGGCGAGGCTCGCGAACACCAGGAAGAAAGCGAAGACCGGCACCACCCTGGCGAGGCCGCCGAACTCCGAGAACTTCTTCGTGTGCCGGCGGTCGTAGAGCATGCCGACCAGAAGGAAGAGCGCGCCGGTCGAGAGACCGTGGTTGACCATCTGGAGGAGCGCTCCCTCCCAGGCCACCTGGTCGATCGCCAGGATGCCGAGCATCACGAAGCCGAGGTGGGCGATCGAGGAGTAGGCCACGAGCTTCTTCATGTCCTCCTGCACCCAGGCGACGAGAGCGCCGTAGAGGATGCCCGTGAGCGCGAGCCCCACCAGGAGCGGCTGCGCCGCCTCCGCGGCCTTGGGGAAGAGCGGCAGGGCGAAGCGCAGGAAGCCGTAGGTGCCGAGCTTCAGCAGGATGCCCGCCAGGATCACCGAGCCGCCCGTGGGCGCCTCCACGTGCGCGTCCGGCAGCCAAGTATGGACCGGGAACATCGGCACCTTGATCGCGAACGTCAGGGCAAAGGCCGCGAACAGCCAGATCTGCTGGTGGACTGGGAAGTCGAGGCGCAGCATGTCCTGGTACGCGAAGCTCCAGACGCCGCCGTTCAAGCGCTGGAAGCTCCAGGCCATCCAGAGGATGCCGACCAGCATGAGCAGGCTCCCGGCCATGGTGAAGAGGAAGAACTTGACCGCCGCGTAGATCCGCCGCTCGCCGCCCCAGATCCCGATGATCAGGTACATGGGGACGAGCATGACCTCCCAGAAAATATAGAAAAGGAACAGATCCCAGGCGAGGAGCGTGCCGAGCACGCCGGTCGTGAGGAGCAGCATCGACGCGCCGAACGCAGGCCAGTGCTTGTCGATCCCCTTCCACGAGCCGAGGAGCACGATCGGCAACAGGAAGATGCCGAGCATGGCGAGCGGCATGGAGATGCCGTCCATCACCAGGTCGTAGCGGATGCCGTAACCCTCGATCCAGGTGAAGCGGCCGTCGCCCACCCGCGGGAACGTGCCGTCCGCGCCCAGGTGCGTGAACAGGTACGTCACGGCGAAGACGAGCTCGATCAGGGAGACGGCCAGGGTGTAGATCTTGACCGCTTGCGTCGCCTTGCGGGGGAAGAAGAGCAGCGGCAGGCAGGCGATCGTCGGGAAGAAGACGAGCCGCGTCAGCGTGTTGCCGAGGAGCAGTTCGAGGATCGTTTCCATGTCGGTCCGATCAGAGGAGGAGCCAGGCAAAGAGGGCGATCACGCCCAGGAAGAAGTAGAGCGCGTAGTTGCGGACGTTGCCCGTGGTGCTCAGCCG
>Ga0068862_100000589_pt1 | contig 37766 bp, 27 predicted proteins | sample KBSSwiS52_FD_66598 | JGI IMG/M metagenome (GOLD analysis project Ga0068862, IMG submission 66598) | Switchgrass rhizosphere microbial communities from Kellogg Biological Station, Michigan, USA - KBS Switchgrass S5-2 | ecosystem: Host-associated > Plants > Roots > Rhizosphere > Soil ...
TCGCCCGCGCTGCTCGGCGTCGGCTACATCGTCGGTCTCAACGTCGGCATCGTCGTCGTCTCGGGTTCGATTCTCTCGTTCAACATCGCGATTCCGATCTACCACGCGTTCTTCATGGATTCCGATCCGGCGCTCGCCGCGCGCATAGCGGGCGCAGACGCCGCCGGCATCGCCGGCGCGATCTGGTCGGCGAAGATTCGCTATCTCGGCGTCGGCGCGATGCTGATCGGCGGCGTCTGGACCTTGTTCTCGCTGCGCAATTCGCTCGCCAACGGCATCAAGAGCGGTCTCGCGGCCGCGCGCAAGGGCAGTGGGCACATCGTTGCCGAAACCGACCGCGATCTTCCGATGAAGTGGATGCTGGTCGCGCTGGTCATCTTCGTGATTCCGCTCGCGCTGCTCTATCAAGCGATCGTGGGACAATGGTCGGTCAGCATTCCGATGACGATCATCATGATCGTCGCCGGATTTCTCTTCGTATCGGTGTCGGCGTATCTGGCGGGTCTCGTCGGATCGTCGAACAATCCTGTGTCCGGCATCACGATCGCGACGATCCTGTTCGCATCGCTCGTGCTCGTCGCGCTGCTCGGCCGCGATTCGCAGATCGGTGCCGTCGCCGCGATCATGATCGGCGCGGTCGTGTGCTGCGCGGCCGCGGTCGGCGGCGACAACCTGCAGGATCTCAAAGCCGGCTATCTCGTCGGCGCGACGCCGTGGAAGCAGCAGCTGATGCTGATGATCGGATCGTTCTCGTGCGCGCTGATCATGGCGCCGGTGTTGAATCTTCTCGCCGCCGCGTACGGCATCGGTCCGCCGACGCCCGAGCATCCCAATTCGCTCGCCGCGCCGCAGGCGACTTTGATGGCGTCAGTCGCCAAAGGCATGTTCGGCGGCGAGCTGCCGTGGGGCATGATCGGAATCGGAGCCGGAATCGGCGCGGTGACGATCGCGCTCGACGAATGGCTCAAGCACCGCGGCTCGAAATTCCGCGTGCCGGTGCTGGCCGCTGCGATCGGCATCTATCTTCCGCTGGAACTGATGGTGCCGATCTTCCTCGGCAGTCTGCTGTCGTATTTCGTCGAGCGCCGGCACGGCGTCCTCAACGCAGACGACGCCGCGAAGGAACACGTACATCGTCCCGGCACGCTCTTCTCCGCAGGCCTCATCACCGGCGAAGCCTTGACCGGCATCCTGATCGCGATCCCGATCGTCGTCGCCGGCCGCGCCGACGTGCTCGCGCTGCCGGAAAGTCTCCACTTCGGACAAATCGTCGGCCTCGTTGTGCTGGCGATCGTCGGCTGGCTGCTGTATCGCAGCGGCGCGCGCAGCTCGCACACATAGTGCGTGCTACACGGCGATAGGGTAGGCCAAGCTCGCGCGATGAACGGATCGTCGCGCGGCGGCCTCCCGAGCAACGCCGGCTCCTCTCGTTTCGCCGTACACTGCGGCGGGTTTCGATCCGCGGCAGCGGGGATGGCGTGGACACGTTGTTCGAGCGGCTGAAGCAACGCAAGATCGTGCAGTGGGCGCTGGCTTATCTCGCCGGCGCGTTCGCGTTGTTGCAGGCCGTCGACATCATCGGCCAGCAGTTCGGCGTGCCGGGCGATCTTCGACGCGGCGTGACGATCATGCTTGCGATCGGATTTTTCGTCACGCTGGTGCTGGCCTGGTATCACGGCGAGCGCGGACGCCAGCGCGTCACCGGCACGGAGCTCCTGATCCTCGCGCTGCTGCTCGCGATCGGCGGCACGCTGCTGTGGTGGCTGGCTCGCTATCCGCGCGATACCGCGGCGCCGCTGCCAATGACGACGGAATCGACGTCGTCGAAAGACCTCGCGAAGAACGCGCCGCCCATCCGCGACAAATCGATCGCCGTGCTGCCGTTCGAGAACCTGAGCGAAGAAAAGAGCAACGCGTATTTCGCAAGCGGCATGCGCGATGAGATTCTGACGCGACTCGCCGGCATTCGCGATCTCAAGGTCACGTCGCGCACGTCGACGGAGAAGTACGGCAGTCGTCCCAGCGATCTCAAGGTCGTCGCCGCGCAGCTCGGCGTCGTCGCCGTGCTCGAAGGCAGCGTGCAGCGCGCAGGCGAAGCCGTGCACATCAACGTGCAACTGATCGACGCGCGCACCGACGCGCACCTCTGGGCCGAAAGCTATGATCGCGAGCTCAAAGATATTTTCGGCGTCGAGCGCGATGTCGCCGAGAAAGTCGCCGCGTCGCTGAAGGCGACGCTCCTGCCCGAAGAAGCCGCGCGCGTCGCCAGCGTGCCGACGCAGAATTCCGAAGCGTACGATCTCTTCCTGCGCGCGATGGCGCACTACAACCGCGCCAACGATCAATACGTGCTGACGCCGATCGAGATGACGCGTGCGCTGCCGCTGTTCGAGCAGGCGTTGGCGAAAGATCCCTCGTATGCGCGTGCTGCCGCCGAGCTTGGTGCCGCGCACATGTACCTCTACTGGTTCGGACCCGATCGCACCGAGGAACGACTTGCCGCTTCGAAGCGCGCGACCGATCAGGCCCTCAAGCTCGACCGCGATCTCGGCGAAGCGCATTACGCGGCGAGCCTCTACGTGTATTGGGGTTTTCGCGACTACGCGAAAGCGCGCGAGGAATTGCAGATCGCGCGCAAGTCGATGCCCAACAACAGCGATCTCGAATTGCTCGACGGCGCGATCGCACGCCGGCAAGGCCAGTGGGACGCGGCGATCGCAGGTTTCGAGCGCGCCGCGGCCGTCAATCCGCGCAGCGCCTCGCCGTATTACGAGCTGGGTCAAACCTACATGCAGCTGCGCCGTTACGCGGACGCCGACAAGGCGTATGCGCGCACTGTCGAGCTCACGACCGATCCCGACACCGAGCTCGCGCGCCGCGGCCAGAACACTACGTACTGGACCGGCGACATCGCGCCGATGCGCGCAGCCGTCATGGCGCTCCGGCCCGGTACCGATGCCTACGTCGCGAGCGGCTGGCGACGGTTCCAGGTGTATTGGTGGGCGCGCGACTACGAGTCCGCAGCGCGCGTCGCCGAGGAAGCCGGCGAGGGCAACTGGTACGACGAAACCAACCTCGTCGTGCCGAAGCGATTGTGCCTCGCATGGGCATACACCGCGCTCGGCGAAGACGCGAAGGCGAAGCCGATCTACGCGCAACTACGCGACGAAATGCGCGATGCGATCCGCGACCGGCCGGAGGATCCCGACTGGCACATGATCCTCGGCTTCGCCGCCGCAGGCCTTGGTGACAAGGACGAAGCGATCGCTGAAGGCAAGAAATCCGTTGCGTTGATACCGATTGCGCGCGACGCGTATAGCGCGCCCGGCTATGCGGTGAAGCTGGCGCAGTTGTATGTGCGCGTTGGGGCGAACGACGAAGCGATCGGCGTGATTCGCGAACTGCTGGGTGTGCCGGCGGGAATCGTGATGTCGAGCGCTTACCTCAAGCTCGATCCGGTTTGGGAGCCGTTGCGGGTTGATGCGCGATTCGAGGAACTGATAAAGCCGGACGACGCGCGGAAGCGGTCGAAATGATTGGCTGATGCCTCGATGTCGCTGTGCTACTGAAGATTACTACCGTGTTTCTGGAGGCGACTGGCGCGGGCGCTGGCGGGCGTCGCTTGGAACGGGATGTATCCAAAAAGTTTATTTTTGTGGATTTACGCTCACGCTTGAGCTTCGCATTTTATGCTCTATATCAACACGCCTAGTTCTACCGAGTCAGACTGATGAGAAGGTTGCTCGTGAATACACTCTTTAGTCTTTTCGCGGGCTGGCTCGCGCTGTTGGACCACTGTCTAATTGCCGTCGCTGCGATGCCCATACCCGGCGAGATCGTTATATTGTTCGTGCTGCAGGCAAGCATACTTTCGTTAGCGATGCTGTTGGCCAATGGTGCTTTACCCTCAGTGGTAGAAATGGCAAGAAACGGCTCGAGCGTTCGAATGAAGTTATTCGTTTTTGGACTTCCACTCATACTCCTACTCATTTCACCGGCGATGATCTCCGATTCGATGTATCGAGCACGATACGGGAGCATTGACAAATTTGTTGTACACGCGCACGTAGGACACGATTTATCGTGTTGCTTGAATCCTCTTTTTTGACGAGAACAAAATCGGGCACAAGGAACGGAGCAATTATGCGTTTGCCGCAGATACACCAAGTCAGTGGCTAGCTTTCAAGCAAGCCGCCTGCGCTGCCGCCCGCGAGTCGAACGACGACCGGCCGATCGCATCATCTTGTCCAACAAAGCCAGATAAAATTCGCGATCTGCAACATCAAGGAAAGTGGCAGCACGGTTGACGCTGCGTTGTGTGACATGCAAGGGGATTCCGGGAACGACGAGGCGAGGACGGCGCGGCATGACTCTGACGATGCGGAACAGTTGCGTCAGTATGCGCGGCGCTCGAGGGCCGGGGGAGTCGTTTTCAAACGGATAATTACTCCGTCCCCTATGTTTCCCACGATTAAGCTGGGCTACGAAATGAAAGGGTTTGAGTCTTCGCTTGTCAGAATGGCTCTACTGCTCTGGTTATGTGCGGCGGGATGCTCATTGCGCACCCAACTATCGGACGGGTTAGGAGTCGCATCGCCCGATGGCAAGCTGAGGGTCGCGGTCGCGAGCGCAGCGCTGCCTGGACATGCTTATTCTGAAATCATTGAAAAGGATTTCACGGTATTTATCTATAAATTAGGAGATGTGAGCCCAATTTATAGAAAATCATACAAGATAAAATCAGGAAACTTGGAATGGAAAACTCAGTGGATTTCTTCTAACGAGGTTTTCATTTATTTATTGGATGCGGCTGCCCCATCACCAATTCGCTCGCTCCGATATCAAGTGGATTCGTCGGGAACTGTCGTGGAGCTGCGATGATCCAGCAGATGTCACATATTGGATTCCGGTAGGAACTCCAAAGCGCTCGCCGGCCATTGCAGCCGGCGAGCTCGTGCAACTCCATCAACTCGCGATCAGAACGCCACCCACGTCTCAACGAAGATCTGCGCACCCGGCACGCTCGGGCACGGATCGCCGATACCCATCGAGACGTCGATCGTGCGCGGCACGTCGCCGCCGTCATTTTGCGCGACGCCGACGGTGCCTTCCGAAGGGCTCGTGGCCGTGATGCAGTACTGTCCGGTTCCGGTGTGCACGACGGTGAGTCCGGCGTCGTCGGTGTCGCGGATGCTGGCGTCGCCGCGGATCGCTGCGCGGTGCGGCACGCCGCCGGAGAGCCACATCAGGCTGAAGCGGGAATCGGCGGCTTGCATCGTGGTGCCGGCGGGATGTGCCGATTTGGCAGTCGGCATGGCATCAGCGGGCGCGGGCAGCAGCACTTCCTGGCGTCCGCTCATTTCTGTCTGGTTGCCGCGGGCGTCGATCGCGTCGACGGCGAGCCAGATGCGGCGGTTGTCGACGTTGTCGAAATCGAATGCGACCCTGGCGCGGAAGCGGCCGTCGACAACGTTGACCGTTTGCGTCTGGTACGGCCGCGCGATCGGCTGGCTGGCGTTGGCGTCCTGGTAGGGCGTCAGCACGAAGCGATAGGTGCCGTTGGCGGGCATGTCGCCGTTGTAGAGCTCTCCGTGATACGTGAACGCGGTTGCGGCAGCGGCGGCCTGGATGCCGCAGGTGAGCGAAAAGGCAACGGCAAGCAGCTTGCGAATGACCATGATGGTGTTCCCCGATGAGCGGTTGAAAGGAGTCGTGGTGCGTTGCGAGCGGCGCGTCATGGGGTCACCCACGTCTGCACGCTGACACGAGCGTCGAGCTCCTGCGGGCACGGATTGCCGATGCCCATCGTCACGTCGATCGTGACCGGCGGGCCGCCGTAGCCTTGCGCGACGCCGACGATGCCTTCCTGCACGTCCGTCGGGATGATGCAGAAATGTCCGACGCCGACGTGCGCGAGCTCGAGGCCGGGATCGTCCGTGTCGCGGATGCTGCCGTCGCCGCGGATCGCCGCGGTGTGCACGGAGCCGTCCGAGCTGATCCACATCAGGCTGAAGCGAAGATCCGCCGCGTACGGAAGCGGCAGCTCGAAGCTGTCGGCGAAGATGTAGTCGACGGTGGAGACATGGTTCGGCCGTCGAGCGTCGACGGGCATGTCGGCGGCGACGTCGCTGTCGTCTGCCACCGAAAGGGCGGCGTTGCGCATCGTCAGATGCGGCGTGTCCGAATGCGTCGCCGCTTGGACGCCAGCGGTCGCAGCGCCGGTGGCGCACGCTCCCGCGAACATCAGGCCAATCACTATCCTGGATCTCACTAGCTCCTCCCTTTGGGGTTTCACGAATGCCGGTTTCTGGCCGCGGCCATCCTGGGCTTTCGCAAGCCCGAGGTGTGTGAAGCGCAATGCAGTGATAAGTTGTTCCAGATCACAAAACCGCAGCACAAGACGTGCTGGCCGGAACGCGGCGAACGATAAGGAGTGGGCGCGTGGTGTGTCTGTAGCCGGTGCGCGCGTTGTGGCGTGCGATTCTTCTTACAGGCGCTGACTCGTCATCCCGGCGAAAGCCGGGATCCATTTGCTTTTGCGTTCGGAGAGCAACATCAAAATGGATCCCGGCTTTCGCCGGGATGACGGATAGGGTGCGTGGGCTCTTCGCGAAAAAAAAGGGCGGCTCGATCGAGCCGCCCTTTTTCAATCAACGTGTACTTGAAGATCAGTTTTCGCAAGCCGGCTGCGCGTTGTCTCCATCGAATCCGCTGCCGAACACGCGCTCGCCGCCGGGCAGCACGACGAAGTTCACGAGCTCGCTGACCAGCGCGCCGCCGGGATCGTGCGCCATCGGCACGACGATGTACGGCGAGGATGCCGCGTCGCCGGCGGCGAGTGTGCCGGAGAGGACGCCGGTGTTGCCGTCGAACGCGAGCGACGCCGGCGTGCCGGTGATCGAGTAGGTCAATGTCTGGCCTTCGGGATCGTGGAACAGCGCGGCGAGCTCGAGGTTGACGGCGTCGCCTTCGGCGTAGACGAGTGTCGGCCACGTGCACGCGATCGTCGGCGTGAGGTCGATCGTGATCGACACGGTGCCGGTCGAGCACGCCGAGCCCGGATCGCAAGCCTGATACGTGAAGCTGTCGCTGGTCGCACTCGATCCGTCGTTCGTGTAGAGGAACGTGCCGTCGGTATTGAGCGTCAGCGTGCCGTGCGAAGGTCCGGTGGCGACGGTCGCGGTCAGCGTGTCGCCGTCGGGATCGGTGTCGTTGGCGAGGACGCTGGTGCCGCCGCCGACGAGCGTCGTTGCCTGCGCGCCTTGGAGGGCAGCGATGCTGTCGCCGTTCGCAGTCGGCGCCTGGTTGACGTGCTGCACGGTGATGTTGACGGTTGCGACATTCGACACGCCGCTGCGGTTGTCGTGCGCTTCGTACTTGAAGCCGTCGGGGCCGACATAGCCTGCATTCGGCGTGTACGTGAAGCTGCCGTTGCTGGCGAGCGAGAGCGATCCGTTCGCCGGATTGTTGGTAACGACTGCGGTCAGCGGATCGCCGTCGGGATCGCTGTCGTTGCCGAGCACGCCGGGCGCGGCTACGTTGAGCGGGGTGTCCTCGTTGGCCGTATAGCTGTCGTCGGTCGCGACCGGATTCTGATTCGGCGCTTGCACGTTGATCGACACGGTGGCGACATTGGAATCGGCCGTGCCGTCGTTCGCCTTGTACGTGAAGCTGTCGCTGCCGGTGTAGCCGGCGTTCGGCGTGTAGCTGAAACTGCCGTCCGGATTCAGCGTCAGCGTGCCGTGTGTCGGCGTCGTGACGTCGATCGCGGTGAGCGGATCGCTGTTGGCGTCGGTGTCGTTGCCGAGCACGCCGGGTGCCGTGACGTTGAGCGTCGCATCCTGATCGACGGCGTAGCTGTCGCCAACCGCGACCGGAGCGACGTTTCCGGCCGGTGCGCAGTTGGAGCAGACCAGCGCGAAATCCTGATCGGTTCCGTCGCCGACGCCGGGCACGCCGTCGCCGGCGATGTTGGTCGCGGTGATCGTGATCGTGACCGTGCCGGTGGTGCCCGGTTGCAGGAACACCGCTTCGTAGTTGTCGGCGCTGTCGGCGCTACCGCCGGTGGTGCTCCACTGCCCGGTGAAGTGATTGCCGAGGTACGTGGACGATCCGACCTGCACGAAAAGATCGAGGTTGTTGACCTGCGGCGCGCCGGAGGTCGCGCCCGGTGCGTCGGAATAGGCCATCGCGACGCGCAGCGGCTTGCTCGGGTCGGCGACGAGCCCGGTCCACGTGTACGTCTGACCGGTCGCGTCGAGCACTTCGGTCTGGTCGACGACGAGGCGCTGCGTCGTGGCATCGAACGCATTGCCGAGATTCGGCATGCCGTAGCCTTGCTTGTTCGACGGCAGGTTGTCGTTGGCGGCGGTGCCGGTGAGATACGTCGGGTTCGCCATCAGGTACGCCTTGGCCATCGCGGCGCTCGGCGCGGTGTCGGCGTATTCGTTCTGTAGCCACCAGTAGACCAGCGAGACCATGCCGGACACGGCCGGCGCGGAATGGCTGGTGCCGGACGAGGCGGCGAAGACGGTTTGTCCGCTCGGGCGATATTTGTCGCACACACCGGTGCCGTCGTATCCGGTGTACACGCTGGCGCCGGCCTGCACGTGCGTGCCCGGCGCGATCACTTCGGGTTTGACGCGGTTGCCGGCGGCCGGGCCGCGGCTCGAGAAGTTGATCACGTCCATCGCGCTGTTCGCGCCGGTCGGGCCGACGCCGCAGCCGTCGGTCCAATTGCCGCCCTCGTCGCTCGGGCGCTTGTTCTCGGACGCGCCGACCGTGATGACGTTCTTGGCGGTACCCGGCGATCCGACGGTCGACCCGGTCGGACCGCTGTTGCCCGCTGAGAACACGAAGATCATCGGCTGCGCATCGGCGACGGAAGTATTCGAGTCGCGCGTCGAGATGTCGTAGGCACGCGCGTTGGAGTTGTAAGCGCCGCCGACCGCCGCGCCCCATGAGTTGCTCGAGATCAGGCCGCCGTTGATGTTCTGCTGCTTGGCGACGCCGGTGACGCTGTTGCCGCACCGCGAAATCGCGAAGCTGCCGCCGTCGGCGAAGATCTTGGTGTGTGCCAGACGCGCATAGGGATTGATGCCCAGGCCGCGCAGGTAGCCGAGCGGATCGACGTACGGAAAGCCGCTGCGGTTGTCGAAGCCGCCGACGATGCCGGTGTTGAGATGGCCGTGGCCGTCCTGACCGTGCGGCGGTTGCGTGTTCGTGCAGTTGAAAACGGCGAGGAGGCGCGAAGTGGTGCCGTCGCCGTTCTGCGTCAGCATCGGATCGCCGGCACCGTTCGTCGTGGTGCCGTCGCCGATGCCGTCGTCGGCGACGTCGACGATCGGATATTGCGCCGGATCGGTCGGGAACCCGAGACCGCTCAGGAACGAGAAATAGCCTGGCGCCGAGGGTCCGGTCTGATCGGCGCTGAGATTGCCGGCGACGATCTGGTCTTGCACTTCGTCGAGGCGCACCGGCGCGACATATTCCTCGACCGCGAACACGTCGCGCATCTGCGCGAGCGTCGCGATGTCGGTTTCTTCGACCTGGAACGTCAGCGCCTCGACGCCGCGCAGATCCTGCCAGCCGCCGCGCGCACTGGCGCCGGCGATCTGCTCGATGCGCGTCTTGGTCGCGGCGTTGCCGGACCAGGTGACGACTTGCACGGTGACGTCGACGGCGCGCGATGCCGAAAGTCCCTGGTTCACGCGCTCTGCGATGCTGGCGCCGAGCTTGTAGTAGGGCGCATACGGCGCGCTGTACTGCACGACCGTTCCGGCGCGCGCTTGCGCATCGAGCGCGGCGACGGCCGATTCGTCGGCGAGCACGACGTAGGTGTTGTTCGGGATGTACTGGACGATCTCGGCGCCGGTCTGGCGAAGGCCGTCGATCCATTCGCGCGCGATCGGGCCGACGAACTGCACCATCTGCAGCGTGGCGCCGCTGGTCGTGGTCGGACGGAACGCAGACGGGATCGAAGGCAGCGGCAGCGAGGTGTCGATCGTGCCGGAGTTGAATTCGATCGTGTTGCCGGCGCTGGCGGTATTGCCGCCGTTCGAGGCGAGGCGCGACAGATGTGCGGCGTCGACGCGATAGAGGCGGAACGCGCCGTAGTCGTGGAGCAGTTTCGTGCCGGATTCGCCGTCGCGGATCACGCCGGGCGGCAGCACGATGCGCGGCTCGGCGATACTGGAATTGGCGACGGTGGCGGCGTTGACGGCGAAGCCGAGCTGGACGCAGCCGAGCAGGATCGCGGCGCACAACGGAACGCGCGCGACTGCGCGACGAGTGGTGCTGGAAACCATTGAGAACCCCCGGAGTAATGGAATGGTCCGGTGGTGCGCCGCGCGGATCACTCGGCCACCTGGCACTGCGGCAAGCAAAAGCCATCAACCGAACCTTGATAAGTTGCCGCAAGTGAGTCGCGAAAAACTCCGTCGCTGGGTGGATTTTGCAATCTGCCTGTGGACGGATTCTGGCCACACATCCGTCGTCCCGGCGACTGCGAGCGCAGCGAGCGAACAGCGAAGCTGGCCCGAAGGGCGAGCGCATAGCGCGAGTAAAGCCGGGACCCATTTTGATCTTCGCGCAACAAAAGCAAATGGATCCCGGCTTTCGCCGGGATGACGGACACTTCGGCGTTACCGCACGCCGTGCATCCAGCGTTTGATCAAGGGCGTCAACACCAGCACGGCGATTCCGCAGGCAATCCCGATCTTGGCCGAGTAGACGAACAGCGCATCGTATTTCGCCAGCGCATCGGCGATGTTGATCGCTTCACCCTCGGGCACTTCGATCGACGATAGCTTGCCGAGCGCCGCGGCCAACACTTCTGAATACGACGTGCCGAGAAACCACGCGCCCATCATCAGGCTGACGACGCTCGGCACCGAGAGTTGCGTGACCGCGGAAAGGCCGATCGGCGAAAGCAGCATCTCGCCGACCTCGAGTACGAAATAGGCGAAGACGAACCACCAGATGTTGGTGAGCCCGTTCGCGTCCGGATGGCGTGCGCTCCAGACCAGCACGAGGAAAGAAAGACCGGCGAGGATCAGGCCGTACGCCGATTTCGCCGGCTTGCTCGGATTGATGTTGCGCGCGTCGAGTCGCGGATACAGCCACGCGAAGATGGGCGCGAGGACGAGGATGAAGAACGATCCGAGCGATGTGAGCTCGCTCGCCGTCCATTCGGCGCCGAGCGCGCGGTGGTTCATGACGCGATCGGAGAAGAGCACCCACGATCCGTAGGTCTGCTCGTACAGCGTGAAGAAAATCAGGCAGAACACGATGAAGGCGAGCACGACGAACATCTGCTCGCGCTCGACTTTGGTGCAGCGCGTGAACATGAACCAGAGGATGCCGCCGAGCAATGTCAGCATGACGGCGTGCATGCCGAGGATGACGGGGCTTGGTTCCAGCACACCGGGAATGAGCTTGAGGAACACCGAGTGCATCTGGATCAGGAACCAGACCACGAAGATGCCCGCGATCGATCCGAGATAAATGAGATGCTCGCGCGTCAGCGGACCGAGCACGCGCTCGCGCAGGCGCTCGGGCTCGCGCGGCTCGGCGTGGCCGTGCAGATGCTTTTGTCCATAGATGAAATTGGCGAGCCCGGCCAGCATACCGACACCGGCGGCGCCGAAGCCCCATCCCCAGCCGTAGGTTTCGCCGAGCCAGCCGCACAGGATTCCCGAGATCGTTCCGCCGATGTTGATGCCGGCGTAGAAGATGCTGAAGCCCGAATCGCGGCGCGGATCGTTGTCCGGATAGAGCTTGCCGACGATCGTCGAGATGTTCGGCTTCAGGAATCCGACGCCCATGATGATGAGCGCGAGCGAGAAGTAGAACACCTGCAGCGCATGCGCATCGCGCGTGACGACGCCGCCGGCGCTCGTCGCGGGATGGCCTTCGATCGCCATGCCGAGATGACCCAGCACGAGCAGCAGCCCGCCGAACACGACTGCCTTGCGCATGCCGAGCCAGCGGTCGGCGATGAGGCCGCCGATCACGGGCGTCGCATACACCAGGCCGCCGTACGCGCCGACGAGGTTGTAGCCGTTGTCGTCTGTGAAGAGGTGGTACTTGACCAGATAAAGCAGCAGCAGCGCCTTCATTCCGTAGAACGAGAAGCGCTCCCACATCTCGGTGAAGAAGCAGACGTAGAGGCCCTTGGGATGGCCGAGGAATTCGTCGGGACGCGCGGGCGAATCGGCGGCGAGGGCGGACATTCGGGGTTCCGGGTGCGACTGGCGGGAGTATAAGGCGCTGTCGCCGCAGCCTTTCCGCTCTTTACGTCGCCCTGCCGTCGTCCCGGCGCAAGCCGGGACCCATCTTGATCTTGCGGCGGAAATCAAAATGGATCCCGGCGTGCGCCGGGATGACGTCAGGGCAAAACGCGACGCAGGCATCTGGCCCACACCACGCCCACCCCTTACCATCGCGCCTTCGCATCCCAAGGGGTTCATCGATGAAACCGCTGGCCGCCGCCGTCGCGCTCTTGCTCGCCGCACCGCTTCACGCCGCGCAGAACGCGCATCCGTTCGACGTGCACGATCTGGTCATGATGGATCGGGTCAGCGATCCGGCACTTTCGCCCGACGGCAAGCTGGTCGCGTTCCAGGTCCGCGAGACCGACTACGACGCGAACAAGGGCAAGACCGGTATCTGGATCGTTCCCGCCGGTGGCGGCAAGTCGACGCGGTTGACCGACAAGGCGTTGAACGCGACCAGCCCGCGCTGGGCCGCGGACGGCAGCGTCTATTTCCTCGCGCCGGACAAGGACACGAGCCAGCTCTGGCGCGTCGATGCCAAAGGCGGCGCAGCGCAGGCGGCGACATCGCTGCCGCTCGACGTCAACAACTTCAAGTTCTCGCCGGACGGCAAGCACGTGCTGCTGTCGATCGACGTGTTCACCGATTGCGATTCGCTCGCCTGCACGAAGAAGCGTCTGGACGATCGCAGGTCCGACAAGGCCAGCGGCACGCTGTACGACACGATCTTCGTGCGGCATTGGGATACGTGGTCCGACAAACGCCGCTCGCAGCTCTTCATCGCCGACGTCGGCGCCGGCGGCAAGATCGGCGAGCCGCGGCTTCTCAGCAAGAACATCGACGGCGACGTTCCCTCCAAGCCGTTCGGCGACGATACCGAATACGCTTTCTCGCCGGACGGCGCGACGGTTTATTTCGATGCGCGCATCGCCGGCAAGACGGAACCGTGGTCGACCAACTTCGACATCTTCTCGGTTCCGTCCGACGGATCGGCCGAGCCGAAGAACCTGACCGCCGACAACCAGGCGTGGGACGGCAACCCGCTGCCGTCGGCGAACGGCAAGACGCTTTACTACCTAGCGATGAAGCGCCCGACGTTCGAAGCCGATCGCTTCGGCATCTGGGCGATCGATCTTGCCAGCGGCACCAAGCGCGAGATCGATCCGTCCTGGGATCGCTCGGCGTCTGCGCTCCGCGAATCGACGGACGGCAAGACGCTCTACACCGCGACCGACGACTGGGGCGATCACGCGCTGTTCGGCGTCGACGTCGCGACCGGCAAGGCGACCAAGCTCGTCTCCGACGGCAGCGTGATGAATTTCGACGTCGGCAAGAACGGGCTCATCGTCGCGCGCCAGGACTTCAAGCATCCGACCGATCTCTACTCGGCCAACGCGCGCGGCAAGAGCCTGAAGCAGATCACGCATTTCAACTCCGATCGCCTGAAGGACATTCGATTCGGCGATCCCGAGTTCTTCACGTTCAAGGGCGGCAACGGCGACACCGTGCAGGGTTACGTCGTCAAACCGGCCAACTTCAAGGGCGGCAAGAAATATCCGGTCGCGTTCATCATCCACGGCGGTCCGCAAGGCGCGATGACGAACGACTTCCACTATCGCTGGAATTCCGAGACGTACGCGGGACAAGGCTTCGCCGTCGTCACGATCAACTTCCACGGATCGACCGGCTACGGACAGAAATTCACCGACGCGATCTCCGGCGACTGGGGCGGCATCCCGCTCGAAGATCTCAAGCTCGGCTGGGCGGCGGCGCTGAAGAAATACAAGTTCCTCGATGAGAGCCGCGCCTGCGCGCTCGGCGCTTCGTACGGCGGCTTCATGGCGTACTGGATCGCCGGCAACTGGAGCGATCCGTGGAAGTGCATCGTCGCGCACGACGGCGTGTTCGACAGCCGCATGATGTCGTACTCAACCGAAGAGCTCTGGTTTGACGAGTGGGAGCACGGCGGCAAGACGCAGTACGAAGATCCGGCAGGTTACGAGAAGTACAACCCGATCAATCACGTCAAGGACTGGCGCGTGCCGATTCTCGTCGTGCACAGCGATCAGGATTTCCGCATTCCGGTCGATCAGGGCATCGCCGCGTTCACCGCGGCGCAGCGGCGCGGCGTTCCGAGCGAATTCCTGCGTTTCCCCGACGAGAACCACTGGATCCTGAAGCCGCACAACAGCGTGATGTGGCACGACACCGTGAATGCGTGGCTGAAGAAATGGACGGGCGAAGCGGCGAAGTGATGCGCTGCGTTTCGATCGTGCGCAATGCGCGGCCTGCGCGTTGCGCACGGAATCCGTGCATCGCATGAATCGCCTCGCGAAACGCTCCGATCTCGATCGCGTCTTCGCGATCGCGATGCACGAGGCGGTTTTGCGCTTCCTCAACTTCGAGGCGATGTCGAAGGAAGCGTTCGCGCCGGTGTTCGATGCGCTCGTCGCCGCCGGCACGTTCTTCGTGCGCGAGGAGGACGGCAACGTCGTCGCGGTCTTCAAGGCCGCGCGCGGCGAAGTGCATACGCGGCACGTGGCCTACATCAGCTTGCTCGCGGTCGATCCCGCGCTTGAAGGCCGAGGCATCGCGCGACGCATGATGGTCGAGGCGATCGAGCGTTTGCGCGCCGAAGGCGCCAAGCGCATCGAGCTTACGGTCGAGAGCACGAATCATCGCGCGATCGAGTTTTATCGCAAGCTCGGCTTCGAGCTCGAAGGAACGCTGCGTAAAGGGTACGAAAGCCCGCAGGAAGGATTTGTAGACGATTTCATCATGGGATTGATACCGGATTAGCATTGGCGCGTTGCGCGCAATGCTTACCATCGCGCCTTGGTCCAGGCCGAGGAGCCCATCGATGAAACTGCTGGTCGCCGTTCTGGCGCTGACGGGCGTCGTGCCCGCGATCGCGCACGCTGCGCATCCGTTCGATGCCCATGATCTGGTGATGATGGATCGCGTCAGCGATCCTGCGATCTCGCCCGACGGCAAAGCCGTCGTATTCCAGGTCCGCGAGACCGACTACGAGGCGAACGGCGCCAGAAACGGCATCTGGACAGTTCCGCTTCGCGGCGGAAAGGCCGTGCGGCTGACGGACAAGTCCTTGAATGCGATCAGCCCGCACTGGTCGAAGGACGCAAGCGTGTATTTCCTCGCGCCCAAGGACGGCTTGCTCCAACTCTGGCGCGTCGCCGCGAAAGGCGGCTCGGCACAGGCGATGACGGCGCTGCCGCTCGACATCAATGGCTTCAAGCTTTCTCCCGACGGCAAGCGCGTGCTGCTGTCGATCGACGTGTTCGCCGATTGCGGCGATCTGAATTGCACGAAGAAACGGCTCGACGAGCGCGTCGCGCAATCGAGCGGCACGCTCTACGACAAAGTGTTCGTGCGCCATTGGGATACGTGGGTCGATGGCCGCCGCTCGCAGCTTTTCATCGCCGATATCGGCGCCGACGGCAAGAGCGTCGGCGAGCCGCGCCTGCTCAGCAAGGGCATCGACGGCGACATTCCGTCGAAACCGTTCGGCGAAGACAGCGAGTACGCGTTCTCGCCCGACGGAGCGACGGTGTATTTCGACGCGCGCATCGCCGGCAAGAGCGAGCCCTGGTCGACGAACTTCGATGTTTTCTCCGTGAGCGCCGATGGTTCGTCTGCTCCGAAAAACCTGACCGCCGACAATCAAGCGTGGGACGGTTACCCGCTGCCCTCGGCCGATGGCAAAACGCTTTACTACCTCGCGATGAAACGCCCGACGTTCGAGGCGGATCGCTTCGGCATCTGGGCGATCGATCTTGCCAGCGGCGCGAAGCGCGAAATCGATCCGGAGTGGGATCGCTCGGCGTCCGCGCTGCGCGAATCGCCGGACGGCAAGAAGCTCTACACCACCGTCGATGATTGGGGCAATCACGCGCTGTTCGCCGTCGACGTCGCTACCGGCAACGCGACCAAGCTTGTCGCCGATGGCAGTATCGTCGGCTTCGACGTCGGCAAGAACGGCGTCGTCGTCGCGCGTCGCGACTTCAAGCATCCGGCAGATCTCTATGCGGCGGATGCGCGTGGCAAGGGCTTGAAGCTAGTGACGCATTTCAATTCCGAGCGCCTCAAAGACATCCGCTTCGGCGATGCCGACTTCTTCACGTTCAAAGGCGCCGGCGGCGACACCGTGCAGGGTTACGTCATGAAGCCGGTCGGCTATCAGCCCGGCAAGAAATATCCGGTCGCATACATCGTCCACGGTGGGCCGCAAGGCGCGATGGGCAATGACTTCCACTACCGCTGGAATCCGCAAACCTATGCGGGGCAAGGCTTCGCCGTCGTCACGATCAACTTCCATGGCTCGACCGGCTACGGCCAAAAATTCACCGACGCGATCTGGAGCGATTGGGAAGGCGTGCCGCTCGACGACTTCAAGCTCGGCTGGGCCGAAGCGCTGAAGAAATACAAGTTTCTCGACGAGAATCGTGCCTGCGCGCTCGGCGCCTCGTACGGCGGATTCATGATGTACTGGTTCGCCGGCAACTGGAACGAGCCGTGGAAATGTCTCGTCGCGCACGACGGCATCTTCGACAAGCGCATGATGGCGTATTCGTCCGACGAGATCTGGTTCGACGAGTGGGCACACGGCGGAACGCAGTACGACAAGCCGGAGTCCTACGAAAAATTCAATCCCGTCCATCGCGTCGACCAGTGGCGCGTGCCGATGCTCGTCGTGCACAGCGACCCGGATTTCAACGTGTCGTTCGATCAAGGCCTCGCTGCGTTCACCGCGCTGCAGCGACGCGGCATTCCGAGCGAGTTCCTGCGTTTTCCCGACGAGAGCCATTTTGTGTCGAAGCCGCGCAATAGCGTGCAGTGGCATGAAACAGTAAATGCGTGGCTGAAGAAGTGGACGGAGGACATGAAATAGCGGGCTCCGTCATCCCGGCGAAAGCCGGGATCCATTTGCTTTACTTCGAGGATCAAAATGGATCCCGGCTTTCGCCGGGATGACGACGTTGGGGCGTATCGCGCGCGTAGATCAATCAGCGATCAAACCCACCGCGAAAAATCACCGGCAACGCATGCGGAAACTCATCGCCATCCGGCCACGTCGCAATCTGATCGAACGCATTCCACATCGCAGAATCGACTTCCGCCGAATAGCTCGTCGTGCCGGTCTCGTCGCGGCGGTTGAGGATCACCGCGAAATCCCATCCGTACATCGTGCGCACGACATACGAAGTCGTGCTCGGCAAGCTTCCGTCGTGCCACGCATTGCGCTGCTGGTTGCCCCAGTCGCGCACGGCCCAGCCTTCGGCGTAGTACGCATCGCCGGGGTTGTACGGCAGCGGATAGTTCTGCGGCAGCGAATACATGCGATCGATCGAGGCCTGATCGAGGATCGCATCCGACGCATTCGGATCGTCGAGATTGGCGAGCCAGCGCGCGAGCTCGACCGCCGACACGATCCAGCCGCCGTGGCTGTCCATGTTCTCGACGTTGAACGCGCCGTATTCGTACGGCACGCTGACGCCGGATTCATCCATCACGGTCGTGCCGAAGAAACCGGAGTCGTAGAACACTTCGCCGGGCGCGCGATACGGCTCGAGCGAGCGGCCCTGTCGCATGTCCCAGATGCCGATGCGATTCAGAACGGACGCGGCGTAATCGGAATAGCTCATGCCGGTCACCGCCTCGATGACGCGGCCGAGCAGCAGATAGCCGTAGTTGCTGTAGTTGTACGTCGTGCCTGGATCGGTCGCGAGCGGCACGCCGTTCATGAATTCGATGATGTCGGCGCGATGAACCGGCAGCGCGATGCCGAGCGCGTTCGCGATGTTCGCATCGTAGAACATCGGATCGAAGCCGATCGTCGAATAGACGCCAAGGCCCGCGAGATGTTCGAGCAGGTTGCGGATCGTGATCGTCGCGAGGCGCGGATCGGCCGTCTCGCCGGGCGGCGGCGTGAGATCGACGTATTGCCCGAGCGTGTCGTCGAGCGACAGGCGGCCTTCCTGGATCAGCCGGTTGATCAGCGTCGAGGTGATCGGTTTGCTGACGCTCGCGATGCGGAACAGCGATTGCGGCTGCACGATGATGTCGTTCGGGCCGGGATCGAGCGTGTAGCCGTGCGCGAGCACGAGCCGCCCTTGCCACGTGATCGCCGCCGAGCCCGACGGGATCGAATGATTAGCCATGATCGTATGGATCGCGTCGTCGAACGCGGCGAGCTCCGGCACGGGCGTGCCGGTGACTTGCCATTGCGCGGTGACGGCGGGACTCGCGAGCAGCGCGGCGAGCAGCGTGAACCGATGCAAATGCGACATCGACGTAACCCCCAGGATTGGCGACGGCAGAGCGGGAACGCTCCTACTATCTTGCGTGAAACAGCGCGCCGATGTATCACGCGGCGCGAAAAAAGCGTTCAGCAGCAGCGCCCGCCGCCGTCCCGATAGCGCGCCTGCTGGCGTTCGGCGAAGAATTCGGCGTAGTCCGGGATCGGCCGGCCGGGGTGATGGAGGCGCAGGTGCGCGACGTACGCGTCGTAATCCGGCACGCCGATGAGGCGCCGCCCGATCGCGACGAGGCGACGCCAATGACGAAGCAGCGTCTCGCGGTTCATAGCTCTGCTCCCGCCAATCCGACGTATGGCGCTTCGCGCACGGTCGGCATCGTTGCTTTGCGCGCCGCGAGCGCAGCTCGAAGTCCGAGGCCGATGATGGCGATCACCAGCAGCATGAAAATCAGCGCCAGCGCAGCATCGACGGTGTCGTTGCGCACGATGCGCCGCATTTCGTCGAGTGTTTTCGCCGGCGCAAGAATCTGTCCGGCGTCGATCGCCGCGGCGAACTTCTGCGCGTGCGCGACGAAGCTGACGCGCACGTCGCTCGAGAACACTTTCTGCCAGCCGGCGGTCAGCGTGCAGATCACGAGCCACGCCATCGGCAAGAGCGCGATCCAGAGATAACGCTCGCGCTTCATCTTGATCAGGCACACGCTCGCCAGCGTCAGCGCGATCGCGGCCAGCATCTGATTCGCGATACCGAACAGCGGCCACAACGTGTTGATGCCGCCGAGCGGATCGACGACGCCTTGATAGAGGAAATAACCCCAGCAGCCGACGCAAAGCGCGGTCGCGATTAGGTTCGCCGCCCACGATTCGGTTTTCTTAAGCGCCGGAACGGCGAGACCGGCGAGCTCCTGGATCATGAAGCGGCCGACGCGCGTGCCGGCGTCGACCGTCGTAAGGATGAACAAGGCCTCGAACAGGATCGCGTAGTGATACCAGAACGCCATCATGCCTTCGCCGGGAATGAGCCGACGCAGGATTTCGGCCATACCGACCGCGAGCGTCGGCGCGCCGCCGGCGCGCGAGAGGATCGTCGTCTCGCCGATGTCGCGTGCGGTCTGCGCGAGCACGTCGGGCGTAATCACGAAGCCCCATTGCGTGATCGCCTGCGCGGCGGAGTCGACGTTCGTGCCGATTAGCGCGGCGGGCGCGTTCATCGCGAAATAGACGCCGGGCTGCAGCACGCAGGCCGCGATCAGCGCCATGATCGCGACGAAGGCTTCGACCAGCATCGCCCCGTAGCCGATGAGGCGCGCGTCTTTTTCGTTCGCGATCAGCTTCGGCGTGGTGCCGGACGCGATCAGCGAATGCCAGCCCGATACGGCGCCGCACGCGATCGTGATGAAGAGGAACGGGAACAGCGATCCCGCGAACACGGGTCCGGAGCCGTCGACGAATTTCGTCAGCGCCGGCATCTTCAGATCCGGCATCGCGACCGCGATGCCGATCGCGAGCAGCACGACCGTGCCGATCTTGAGGAATGTCGAAAGATAATCGCGCGGCGCGAGCAGGAGCCACACCGGAATCGCCGAGGCGCAAAAACCATAGGCGATCAGCATCCACGCGAGCGCCTTGCCGTCGTAGGTGAAAAGCGGTGCCCACGCGGGATCGGCCGCTACCTTGCCGCCGAGCCAGATCGAAACCAGCAGCAGCACGAGACCGATGATCGATGCCTCCAGCACTTTGCCGGGGCGCAGCACTCGCATGTACAAGCCCATCACCAGCGCGATCGGAATCGTCGCCGCGACCGTGAAGGTTCCCCACGGGCTGATCGCGAGCGCCTTGACGACGACGAGCGCGAGCACGGCGAGGATGATGAACATGATCATCAGCACGCCGATCATCGCGACGATGCCGGCCGCAGGACCGATTTCGCTCCGGATCATTTCGCCGAGCGAGCGCGCATCGCGTCGCATCGAGAGGAACAGGATCATGAAATCCTGCACCGCGCCGCCGAGGACGACGCCGGCGACGATCCACAACGTTCCCGGCAGATAACCCATTTGCGCTGCGAGCACAGGACCGACCAGCGGCCCCGCGCCGGCGATCGCGGCGAAGTGATGACCAAACACGACCCAGCGATCGGTCGGCACGTAATCGAGCCCGTCGTTGCGCACGATCGCGGGCGTCGCGCGTGAGGCATCGAGTCCGAGCGCCTTGCCGGCGATGTAGCGGCCGTAGTAGCGGTAGCCGACGATGAAGATCGAGATCGATGCCGCGACGAGCCACAGTGCGTTGATCGATTCGCCGCGATGCAGCGCGATGACGCCGAGGCATATCGCGCCGATGATCGCGAGCAGCGCGCCGCTGAGTTTGCCTGCTATCGATTGCATCATCGGAGCGTGGAGTGGCGCGCCGTTTCGGTCAAGGCGCTTTGCATCACGCCGGGGACCTAAGAGAAGGATTTTTCTCGCAGAGGCGCAGAGATCGCGAAGAAAAATCGATACGGCTCTTCTCTGCGATCTCTGCGGCTTCGCGAGAGAACGCTCTTTCCTAGAGCCACTTCGCGCGCTTGAGCACCCAGTACAGAATGCCGCAGATGCCGCCTGTGATCGCGATCATCGCCGGATAGCCCCACGGCTTGTCGAGCTCGGGCATGTGATGGAAGTTCATGCCGTACCAGCTTGCGAGCAGCGTGGGCGCCGCAAGAAGCGCCGCCCAGCCGGCGAGGCGCTTGACGACTTCGCCTTGTGCGACCGTGACCAGCGAGAGGTTTACTGTCAACGCGGCGGTCAGCATCTCGCGCATCGTGTCGGTCGATTCGTTGATGCGCGCGGCGTGATCGTAGACGTCGCGAAAATACGGGCGCACTTCTTCGCGGATTAGGCCGGGATAGAGGCGCGTCAGCTGATTGACGATGTCCTGCAGCGGCGCGATCGCGAGGCGCAGCGTGACCAGCTCTTTCTTGAGCTCGTACAGGCTGCGAATTGTTTCGCGCTTGAACGTATCCTCGAAGACGTCTTCCTCGAGCTCCTGCAGCTCCTCGCGGAACGAGCGCACGATCGGAAAGAAATTGTCGACGATGAAATCGAGCACCGAATAGAGGCCGTAGCTCGGTCCGAGGCCGAGCAGTTCCGGCGTCTGCTCGCAGCTGCGTCGCGCGATCGCATAGCTCAGCGAGGCGCCGTGGCGCACGGTGACGAGATAGTTGCGGCCCATGAAGATGTGCGTCTCGCCGAATGCGATCTTGCCGCTGACGACTTGCGCCGTGTGCGCGACGATGAACAGCGAATCGCCGTAGATCTCGATCTTCGGACGCTGGTGCGCCGTGTGCGCGTCCTCGACCGCGAGCTCGTGCAGGTCGAATTCCTCGCGCAGCTTCTCGAGCAGCGCTTCGTCCGGCTCGTGCAGGCCGACCCAAACGAAGTGGTCGGGCTGCGCCAGCACGTCGCTGATCTCGTCCAGCGTGATGTCGCGCAGCTTCTTGCCTTCCGAGGTGTACGCAACACAGTTGACGACCATCGGATCGGTGCAGGTCGGGTCGTGCGGGAGGGCGAGTTGGTCCATCGCGCGATGATGCCGCTTCCGACGTGACATCGGCAATCGTGTCCGGTGTTCAGCCGGCGCAGGAGAGGCGCACCTCGGCCTTTTGCTCCCACTGACCGGAGATCGAGTAATACGTCGCGAGGCCGGCGTTCTGGTCGCCGGGCGTCAGGCGCTTGCGCAGCCGTTCTTCGTCCTTGGCCGCGCGGGCGATGTAGGCGTACGACGGCTGAAAGAACTCGAAGCATCCGTTCAGGGCGAGATCGAGCTCGAACAACGCCCACGCCCAGGCTTCGGAGAGATCGCCTTGCGCATCGAGCTGGCTGACGAGCGTCGAGATCGCGGACTGATCGCCCAGGCCGGCCGCATACTCGAGCCATCTCCGCGCAGAGGCGGGATCGCCGCGGAACGCGCCGCAACTGGAAGCGACGCAGTAAGCCAGGCGGGACGCCGCTTCCGGATCGGTCTTTGCAAGCCGCTCCAGCATCGCGAGGCCCTCGGCTTGCTCCGCGGCGTCGTTCGATTCCAGCAGGCGATCGCCGAGCAGCAGCTCGCCGCGTGCGCTCGGGCTTGCAGCCAAAAGCTCGCGGAGGTCCGCGATCGCCTGCGCGGAGTCGCGGTTGTCGGCAGCCATCTCGATCGCGACGTCCGGATTTTCCGGGCGCAAGAACTGATCGATCATCAGCATCGCGAAGTCGATCGCGTTGCCGACGCCTTCGCAATGCTTCATGCGTTCGTCGTGCTCGGCGCGGCCGTTCTCGTCGATCCGGTTGAGGAAGGCTTTCCACGGATCGGACAGCGTCGGATAGAAACGTTCGGCGAACGACATCACCGGCGGCGGGCCTTTCGGCCCGGGCGTCGTCGCCATGCACGTCGTCGCGAGCAGCATGGCGGCAGTCGCCGCGGCAATATCGCCGTCCTTCGCCCGTTCGACCAGCGGATCCCAGGCTTCGTCGGGCGCAAGCTGCATCAAGCGCGCGACTTCGGGGCCGAATTCCTTCACCTGGCGCGCGAACGCCGCTCGCTTCGCGCGTGCTTGCCAGAGTTGCGCCGCGGCGCCGGCGTCCCGGTCGACGAGGTCGCGCGTCGGCGCGGAAGGGAAAGGATCGCCCGTCGGAGATCGGGTGTCGGCCGACGCGGCCGGCGAAACGCTCGTCGTATTGCCGGCTCGCGCGTCGGGAGCCACCGACTCGTGTTTCGCGCGCGCATCGTGATGTCGCATCAAAGCGAAGAGCGCCAGCAGCGCGACGAGCGCGATCGCGATCAGCAGCGCAGGGCGCGCTTTCATCGTCGGTGCGAGGCGCGTCGCTCCGCTCGCATGGCCGCCATCGCGAGCGCGAGATGAATCGGCAGGAACAGCAAGATCCAACGCAGGTTCGCCTGCACGAACCAAGGCAGGATCTTCGAGAACAGTGCGAAGGCTGCGAGCATCGCGACGATCCACGCGACGCGCACGGAAAAGCGCCCGATGCGTGGCCGCGCGCGTGCGCAGGAGGCCGCGGCCGGAACCAGCAGGAAGCACAAGGGACTCAACAGCAACAGGTTCTCGTTGCGCCATGCGGATTGGTGTGCGGTGCCGAGCCAAAGAAACAGCAGCACGACAGCGCCGACACCGCAGAAGAGCTCGAAGACGGTCGCAAAGATCGCAAGCGGCACGCGCGCTGCGGCCGATCGCAAACTTGCGAGCCAGAGCACGAGCGCACCGATTGCAAGGCCGATCACTAGGAATGCGACTCGGAAATCCGGCGGCAGTTGCGGCGGTTCCTCGACGGTGCCGGTCGCGATCTTCGTTTCGGCGCCGACCAGCGGCTTGCCGTCGGACGTGCGCACCTCATGCAGCGCGTCCGCGAAAACCGCGGGGACGAAACTTTCTTCCCAAAAGTCGATGCGCTGGTCGGCGTAAGGTCCGAGGCCAAGATCGATGCCGAGCATCAAGAGCGGCTCGGCCGCCACCAGGCGCAGCGAATCCATGCGATACGTGTAGCCGCGCGAGCGGCCTTCGGTGCCGCGCTGGATCGCGCCGCCGACGGCTTTGTCCAGCGCATCGCGCACGCGCGTCGAGCAGTTGGCGAGGAAATAGTCGTAGCGGTAGAACACGTTCTCGGGCCGCGTGTTCCAGATGAGGAAATCGCGCAGCGCGCGTGCTTCGTCCTGCGACATGTCCAGGCGCTGCTCGGTGATCGAGCGGCTTTCCTCGCGATACATCTCGATGTCGTCGTCGAGATCGTCCGCGGCGATGCGATAGCGCATGTTGCCGCGCGCAAAATTGACCAGGAAATCTTCCTGCTCGAAATCGAAGATGCCGTAGTTGTACGCGATCGCGGTGCCGGCGGTGGCATCGCGCACGACGATCGCGTTGTGGCCGAAGCGTTCCCAGAAGATCGCGCCGGGGCCGATCGTGAGGAGGCTGATTTCCAGCGCCGGCCGCGCATCGAGAACGGGAATTCGAGAATCGTCGGGCGTCTGCGCGCCGATGTGCGTCGCGAATATCCATCCGCACAGGCAAAGCACGCAGTTGCGCGCAAACGCCGCGATGGACGATCCCTTACCGCGTCCCGATTCCCGATTCCCCATTCCCAGCCCTCAGCCGTCGCCCACGCGCACCGCGAACTGATGCACGCGCCGCGCGTCGGCTTTGGTCACCCGGAAATGGAAGCTGCCGAGCTCGGCTTCCTCGCCGGGCTCGGGCAGGTGGCCCATCTCGCTGGTCACCATGCCGCCGACGGTGTCGAACTCATCGTCGCTGAATTCGCTGCCGAAGCGCTCGTTGAAATCGGCGATCGGGGTCAGTGCGCTTACAAGAAAACGTCCGTCCGGCTGCGACTGGATCAACTTGGTCTCGCCTTCGTCGATGTCGTGCTCGTCGTCGATGTCGCCGACGATCTGCTCGAGCACATCTTCGATCGTGACGAGGCCGGCGACGCCGCCGTATTCGTCGACGACGATCGCCATGTGATTGCGCGAAAGACGAAATTCCTTGAGCAGGATGTTGAGCCGCTTGGATTCGGGAATCATCGTGACCGGCCGCAGCAGCGTGCGCACGTCGCAGGGCTCACCTTTGGCGAGGCAGCGCAGCAGATCTTTGGCGAGCAGGATGCCGAGGATCTCGTCCTTGTCGCCGTCATGCACCGGAAAGCGCGAATGGCCGGATTCGATGACGATATCGAGGATCGCGTTCTGCGGCGCGTCGATCGGAAGAAACACGGTCTGCGCGCGCGGCACCATCACATCGGCCACGGTCAGCTCGGCGACATTGATGGCCCCTTCGATCATCGAAAGGGTGTCGTTCGAAAGCAGGCCGTTCGCCTGCGCGTGACGCAGCTCCTCGATCAGTTCCTCGCGGCTCTGCGGCTCACCGGACAGCGCCTGGGTCAGGCGCGCGAACCAAGTTCGGTGAGAAGGTGTACTGGGCGGGTCCTCGCTCATTTCCATGTTGCACGTGCCCGGTGCGGGCGGGGCGGCAGTTTAGCAAAACGATTGTTGCGGGATATTTTCGTTGCCGGACAAGCGGTTGGCGCCTTGCTCGTCATTCCGGCGAAGGCCGGAATGACGAGATATAGCGGTTCAGCGCTCGGAATAAGGGTCGTCCATACCGAAACCCGCGAGCACGCGACGCTCGATCGCTTCCATCTTCGCGGCTTCCTTCTCCGATTCGTGATCGCGCCCTAGCAAATGCAGCACGCCATGAATCGTCAGATGCGCGTAGTGATGCCGGAGCGGCTTGTCTTGCTCGCGCGCTTCGCGTGCGACGACCGGCGCGCAGATGACGAGATCGCCGATCAGCGGCAGCGCGATGCCGCGCGGAAGATCGACCGGGAACGACAGCACGTTCGTCGCGTAGTCCTTGCCGCGGTATTCGCGGTTCAGCGCGCGGCCTTCGCGCGCGCCGACGAGGCGGATCGAGAGCTCGGTGGCGGAACGGCGGCGTGCGGCGGCGAGTGCGGCCGTCACCCAGAATGAAAACGAGCGTGATGATGGAAGGCCGCGTCGCGGGACGGCGTAGTGCACGGAAACGGCGACCGTACCACCGCTCATAACCTCACTCCAGGACGACGGTAGTGTGTGTTCTACCGGGCCGCGTCATCGGCGTTTCCTGCTTCGCGCTTCTCGTACGCACGCACGATGCGCTGCACCAGCGGATGCCGCACGACGTCGCGCGCGGTGAAGAACGTCATGCTGATGCCGTCGACGTCGCGCAGCACTTCGATCCCGTCGCGCAAGCCCGATTTGATGTGTCGGGGCAGGTCGGTCTGCGTCATGTCGCCGGTGACGACCGCGACCGAGCCGAAACCGATGCGCGTCAGGAACATCTTCATCTGCTCGATCGTCGTGTTCTGCGCTTCGTCGAGGATCACGAACGAATCGTTGAGCGTGCGCCCGCGCATGTAGGCGAGCGGCGCGATCTCGATCACGTTGCGCTCGATCAGGCGCATGACTTTCTCGATGCCGAGCATTTCGTACAACGCGTCGTAGAGCGGGCGCAGGTACGGATCGACCTTCTGCGTCAGATCGCCGGGCAGGAATCCGAGCTTCTCGCCGGCTTCGACGGCCGGGCGCACGAGGATCAAACGCTGCACGCGGTTGTCGTTCAGCGCATCGACCGCCATCGCGACGGCGAGGTAGGTCTTGCCGGTGCCGGCGGGGCCGACGCCGAAATTGATGTCGTGCGTCGCGATCGCGTGCAGGTAGCGCTGCTGGTTCGGACCGCGGCCGCGGATCGTGCCGCGCTTGACCTTGATCGCGACGTCCTGCGCGCCGTCGGCGGTTTTCGCGTCGAGTGCGTCGATGCCGGATTCCGACAGGCGCACGTTGATCTGCTGGCCGGTCAGCGTTTCGTTTTCGGTGGCGTCGTAAAGCTCGCGCAGCACGCGTTCGGCGGCCTTGATCGAATGGTCGGCGCCGGTCACGCGGAACACGTTGCCGCGATTGGCGATCTCGACGCCGAGTCGGAGCTCAATCTGCCGCAGGTGCTCGTCGAACGGGCCGTTGAGATTGGCCAGGCGCTCGCCGTCGGCGGGCTCGAGCGTGAAATCGTGGTGGCTTATTTCCGTCATGACGCGCGAGGGTAGCGCGCGCCATGGCGGATTGTCAGCGTCGGCGGCAGCGAAGCCTCATTCGAAGCCGCCGGCGAAGAGGTCGTCGTCGCGCAAACGCGCCCCGTGGCCGCGCGGCTCGCCGTCCGCGGTCGTGAACTCGCCGCCGAGGACGGTGATGCCGTTGGCCGGCTGCGAGATCGAGGCGATGGGCGAGAAGCCGCCGCCGTCGATCGCGATGTCGAAGCCCTCGTCGAGCGCGAGATCCGCGCCGAAGCGCGCGAGGTTCTTGCGCGGGACGCTGTTGACGAACTGGAACGAGCCGCCGATCAGGAAACTTCCGTCGCGCTGGATCGCGATCGACATCACGCGCGCGCCGGCGATATGCAGGTTGAAGTCGTCGTCGAGTTCGCCGTCGACGGAAAGCCGCGCGACCGCGATGCGCGGCGAGCCGAAACTTCCGCCGACGAGCAACCGGCCGTCGGACTGGCGCACGATCGTCGCGACCGATGCGTCGAAGAACGCCGAGAAGCTGCCGTCGACGCTGCCGTCGGCATTTAGTCGGGCGATGTGGCTGTGACTCTGGCCGTCGACATGCGTGAAACCGCCGCCGATCACGACACGTCCGTCCGGCTGCGGCGCGACGGCCGAGACGCTCTCGCCGACCTGCGCGTTGAACGCGGCGTCGACGCTGCCGTTCGTGTTGAGGCGCGCGACACCGTCGTGCGCAGCGCCGCCGACATGGGTGAACTGGCCCGCGATCAGGATTTTGCCGTCGGTCTGGAGCGCAAGGCCGAGCACGGCCTGCGACGAGCCGCCGGTTGCGGACGGATCGAAGCTCATGTCGAGACTGCCGTCGGCGTTGAGCCGCGCGATGTGTTGGCGCCCGACGCCGCCGATCGCCGTGAAGAAGCCGCCGACGAGCACCTTGCCGTCGCTCTGGCGCAGGAACGCGACGACAGTGCCGTCGGCCTCGGCCGTGAACGCGGTATCGAGCGATCCGTCCGCGCGTACGCGCGCGAGGTTCTGTTGCGCTTGGCCGCCGACGGTCGCGAACGTGCCGCCGAGCAGGACCTTGCCGTCCGGCAGCGCCAGCACGGCGCTGACGCTGCCGCTGGTGGCCGGATCGAAATCGTCGAGCGCGGTCTGCGCGTGTGCGCTGGCGGCGAGCGCGAAACAAAACGCGGCTTGAAGCCATCGGCCCGCGGCGGCCGTTCGAGCCTTGCGAATCGAGTTCATCGTTATTCCCCTGTCGTCGTGGCGGCGCGCGGCGACGAAATCCGTGACGTCGGCGCGCCGGGCTCGATGCGGATCGAGTTACGGATCAGGGCGGAAGAACGAGCGCGGGTGTCTCATGCAGCCGCGAGCGCGGTCGCGTTTCAGAGGAAGCGGTGCATGACGTAAATATCGGTCGGCCCGAGCGTTGCGTGGCGGAACGCACCGGGCACCGTGCCGACGATCTGGAATCCGTGCCGCAGCCAGAGCTTCACGGCGACGGCGTTCGATGCGACGACGAAGTTGAACTGCATCGCGGTGAATCCCGCACGGCGCGCTTCGTCCATCGAGTGTTCGCACAGCGTCGAGGCGATGCCCTGGCCGCGCGCCTCGGCGGCGACCATGTAGCCGCAGTTGGCGACGTGATCGCCGAGGCCGGGCTGATTCGGTTTCAGGAGATAGCAGCCAACGACGTCGCTGCCGCGCTCGGCGAGGAACGTGCGGCTCGGCGGTGTCGTCCACAAAGCGCGCGCGTCTTCGAGACTCATGTCCGGCGCGTAGCTGTAGGTGTCGCCGCCGGCGATGACGGAACGAAACAGCGGCCAGACGCGATCGAATTCCGCCGCGCCGATTTCGCGAATGACGAGCGCGCCGCTCACGAGGCGAGCGCAGTCTCCAACGCGACGCGTCCGCGCAGCGAATTGCTCATCGCTTCGGTGATCACGACGTCGACGAATTGGCCGATCATGCGCGGATCGCCCGCGAAGTTGACGAAGCGCATGTTCTCGGTGCGGCCGGTCAGCTCGTTCGGACGTTTCTTGCTCGGGCCTTCGACGAGCACGCGCTGGACGCTGCCGACCGTCGCTTCGCCGATGCGCCGCGCGTTCGCGTTGATCGTCGTCTGCAGGCGCGCGAGGCGCTCGTGCTTGACGGCGTCGGTGGTGTCGTCGGCGAGATTCGATGCCGGCGTGCCGGGACGCTTGGAATAGATGAAGGAGAAGCTCTGGTCGAAGCCGACGTCGTCGATCAGCTTCATCGTCTTCTCGAAATCGGCGTCGGTTTCGCCCGGAAAGCCGATGATGAAATCGGACGAGATCGAAATGTCCGGGCGCACCGCGCGGAGCTTCCTGATCTTCTGCTTGAACTCGAGCGCCGTGTAGCCGCGCTTCATCGCGGCGAGGATGCGATCGGAACCGGATTGCACGGGTAGGTGCAGGAAGTTCGCGAGCTTCGGCACGTTCGCGTAGGCGTCGATCAGCGAATCGGAAAATTCCAGCGGATGCGAGGTCGTGAAGCGGATGCGGCCGATGCCGTCGATTTCGGCGATCGCGTGGATCAGGAGCCCAAGATCGGCGATCGAACCGTCGTGCATCGGACCGCGATACGCGTTGACGTTCTGGCCGAGCAAAGTGACTTCGCGCACGCCTTTTTCGGCGAGCACCGCGATCTCCGCGACGACATCGTCGAACGGCCGGCTGATTTCCTCGCCGCGCGTGTACGGCACGACGCAGAACGAGCAGTATTTCGAGCAGCCTTCCATGATCGACACGAACGCGGTCGGACCTTCGGCGCGCGGCTCGGGCAGACGATCGAACTTCTCGATTTCCGGAAACGAGATGTCGACCTGCGGCTTGCCGGTCGCGCGCCGCGCTTCGATCATCTCGGGCAGGCGATGCAGCGTCTGCGGTCCGAACACGAGATCGACGAACGGCGCGCGCTTGACGATCGCTTCGCCTTCTTGGCTTGCCACGCAACCGCCGACGCCGATGACGACCGCTTTGTTTTCCTGCTTCAGCGCTTTCCAGCGGCCGAGCTGGCTGAACACTTTTTCCTGTGCTTTTTCGCGGATCGAGCAGGTGTTGATCAGGATGACGTCGGCCTCGGTCTCGTCCTCGGTGAGGGTGAGCCCGTGCGCCGCTTCGAGCACGTCGGCCATTTTGGCCGAGTCGTACTCGTTCATCTGGCAACCGTGGGTTTTGATGAAAAGCTTGCCGGTCATGTGCGGAAAATCCATTAGACCCAATAGTTTACGGCCTGCGGCGGGGCGCCGCCAGCGCGCGATCCCGGCAGCTGCTCGGGAAAACCATGACTTGGCAGCGTGACCGGACCGGTGGAAACTCTCGCGCCGGGAAGGGTCCAATAGTGTCCATGTCGCCGCAGACCGTCCGAATCGTCGCCATCGCCTTGTGGGCGACGGGCGCGCTTTCGGTGTCTTCGGGTGCGCTCGCTGGCGTGTTGTATCGCTGCGAAGGACCGAACGGCGCGATCGCTTACACGAACAAATCCGCGACGTTCACCAAGTGCACGGAGCTTTCGCGCTACGCCGATGCGCCGGTGAAGAAGGCGCCGTTGCGTCTCGCGTCCGCGAAGAAACCGGCCGCCGTCGCGGCCAAGCCGACCGTCGAATACAAGGCGATGGCTGACGACAAGCCCGCCGCGAACGCCAGCGGCTGGAACTATCGCGAGAACGTCGCGGACTTCAAGGCGACGAGTTTCGGAGTCGCCAGCACCGCGATGCCGTTGCGCGCGACGGAGTACGGCGTGGAGAGCACCGCGACGTTGATCGCGCCGATGGTCGTGAAACCTGCTGCCGCGTCGATGATCGCGAAGGTCGATACGCCGGCAGCGGCTCCGGCGAAACCCGCACCGAGAATCCTGCGCGGCGCGGTGTATCGCGTGCAGCGCGCGGACGGCATCACCGAGTACACCAACGTGAAACCGAACGGCGGCGCGTTCGCGGTGCTGTTCACGTACATCGCGACCTGCATCGCGTGCGACGTCCATTCGAAGATCGACTTCGCGCGAACCGCGCTGCATCTCGATGCGTACAAGGACGAAATCGCGGCAGCGGCGGCGAGCTACGGCATCGACGCGTCTCTGCTGCGTGCGGTCATCCACGCCGAATCCGCATTCAACCCGATGGCGGTCTCGAACAAGGGCGCACAAGGTTTGATGCAGCTGATGCCCGACACCGCGAGCGATCTCGGTGTCACCGATGCGTTCGACGTCGCGCAGAACATCGGCGGCGGCGCGAAGTATCTCGCGCAGCTCCTGAAGGATTTCAACGGCAACACGCAGCTCGCGACCGCCGCGTACAACGCCGGCGAAGGCGCCGTGCAGAAATACGGCGGCATTCCGCCGTACGACGAGACACAGGTGTACGTGCAACGCGTGGAGCAGCTGCGCGATCGGTATCAGAAGGGGTTGTAGCACCCAGCCGTCATCTCGGCGAAAGCCGGGATCCCGTTTTGGACATTGCTCAACTTCGAAAGAGAGCTGGACCCCGGCCTTCGCCGGGGTGACGCCGATGTGGCGTCACGTATCGTGCGGCTTAGTCAGGCGCCCGTCGTCCCCGGCGCCGGCCTTTGCACCAGCGTCAGATCCGCACTGAACGGCATGTTGTTGCGCAGGCCTTCCAAGTGCACTTTCGTGCCGGGCGCAAGCGCGGCTTCGCGATTCAACAGATCAATCTGATCGACGATCGGCGTGCCGTCGAGCTTGAGCAGCACGTCGCGCGGCTGCAGGTTGGCTTGTGCGGCGGGACTTTCGGGTGCGACGCGCAGCACGACGACGCCGCGCGCGCTCGGCGCTGAGCCCGCGGGAACGCGCACGTCCCTGTAGTCGGCGCCGATCCAGCCGCGGACGACCTTGCCGTGCTTGATGATCTGGTCGAGCACGGCTTTGGCGGTCGTGACCGGAATCGCGAAGCCGATGCCTTCGGCGCCGGGCGTGTAGGTGCCGCGGCCGTCCGAGGTCGGCATGCGCGGATAGACCGCCGTGTTGATGCCGACCAGCTCGCCGAGCGCGTTGACCAGCGCGCCACCGGAATTGCCGGCGTTGATCGCGGCGTCGGTCTGGATGAAATCCTCGTAGGCCGACATGCGCAGCTGGCGGCCGGTGGCGCTGACGATGCCCATCGTGACGGTCTTGCCGATGCCGACCGGATTGCCGATCGCGAGCACGACGTCGCCGACATTGACGGCGGCATCGTCGGCGACGTCGATCGTCGGCAGTTTTCCGGCATCGATCTTGAGCACGGCGAGATCGGTTTCGGTGTCGGTGCCGACGATTTGCGCGCGCGCCGCACCGCTGTCGAGCAGCACCTGGATGTCGTCGGCGCCGCTGATGACGTGGTTGTTGGTCAGCACGTAGCCTTCGGTGCTGAAGATGACGCCGGAGCCGAGGTTCTGCTCGAGGCGCCGCATCGGGCGTCCGGGGAAAACGCCGAGGAGGCGCAAGGTTTGCGGATCGTAAAGCTCGCTGTTCTGCCGGTACGTCGTCACCTTGTTCGCGTAGATGTTGACGACGGCGGGCGATGCGCGCGCGACGGCGTCGGCGTACGAAAGCGGTCCCTGCCGCGACATCATGCCGGTCGAGAATGGACTGCGACCTGTCGTCGCAGCCCCACCCGCATCGCCGCGCAGGCGCGACACCAGCGTCGGCGCCAAGACGCTCAGCAGGAATGCGGCGGCAAGGCCGATGACGGCCCAGCGGGTCACGAAGGCGAGGGTGCGAAGCGTCGCGGGAGACATCGAGTTCGGGTGAGCGTCGGCGGATTCCGTACGGTGATTCCGACAGGAAACGGCGACCGCTTTGATTGTGCGGTGCAAGGGCGTTCGTTAAACTAGCACGATTTTGGGGCTCGCCCTAACAGGGGGCGGCGGCGCGCGCTCCCGAGGCGCGCAAAGCGCGGCGATCCATGTTCGCTGCTACGGCAACGCGTCCCAAAGACTGCTTTTCGTGAATAGTGCGGCCATGGATGGCCGCTTAAATCTTGGCGGTCACGGAGGACCGCAAAAGCAACGGAGTTGTGATGGCGAACGATGCTGTGGTGGACAAGGGCCGCCGCCGGTTCCTGACGGCGACGACGGCCGTCGTCGGCGGCGCCGGCGTGGTGGCCGCCGCGATACCTTTCATCAAGTCCTGGGAACCGAGCGCGGCGGCGAAGTCGGCGGGCGCACCGGTCGAGGCCGACATCAGCAAGATCGAGCCCGGACAGAAGGTCACGTTCGCGTGGCGCGGTCTGCCGGTGTTCGTGGTCAACCGGACCAAGCAGCAGCTCGATTCGCTGGCTTCGGTCGACGCCAAGTTGAAGGATCCCAAGTCCGACAATTCCGATCAGCAGCCCAAGTACGCGCAGAACGAATACCGCTCGATCAAACCTGAGTGGCTGGTAGTGACGGGCATCTGCACGCATCTTGGCTGCGTTCCGGATTTCTTCCCGGATTTGAAACCCGAGCCGTTCGATCCCGACTGGAAGGGCGGCTTCTACTGCCCGTGCCACAAGTCGCGCTACGACCTGTCCGGCCGCGTCTATGACGGCGTGCCGGCACCGGCGAACCTCTCGGTGCCGCCGCACAAGTTTCTCGACGACACGCGCATCCTGATCGGCGTGAACCCCGAAGGAGCCGCGTAATGGGCACGACGATGATTCGCCTGCATCCGAAGAATCGCGTGCTCGGCTGGATCGAGGACCGCCTGCCGTGGCTGTCGTTCCTCTCCGCGCACACGACCGGCTACTACGCGCCGAAGAATTTCAACCTTTGGTACTACTTCGGCTCGCTCGCGCTGGTGGTGCTGGTCAACCAGATCCTGACCGGCATTTTCCTCACGATGTTCTACAAGCCGAACGCGCTCGAGGCGTTCGCCTCGGTCGAATACATCATGCGCGACGTCAGCTGGGGCTGGCTGATCCGCTACATGCACTCGACCGGCGCTTCGCTGTTCTTTGTCGTGGTGTACCTGCACATGTTCCGCGGGCTCATGTACGGCTCGTACAAGAAGCCGCGCGAGCTGGTGTGGATCATCGGCATGCTGATCTTCCTCGCGCTGATGGCCGAAGCGTTCATGGGCTACGTGCTGCCGTGGGGCAACATGTCGTTCTGGGGCGCCAAGGTCATCATTTCGCTGTTCGGCGCGATTCCGGTCATCGGCGATTCGCTGGTGCAGTGGATCATGGGCGATTACCTGCCGGCCGACGCGACGTTGAATCGCTTCTTCGCGCTGCACGTGATCGCGCTGCCGCTGGTGTTGCTGCTGCTCGTCGTGCTGCACTTGGGTGCGCTGCACGAAGTCGGATCGAACAATCCCGACGGCGTCGAGATCAAGGACAAGAAGAAGCCCGACGGCACGCCGCTCGACGGCATCGCGTTCCATCCTTACTACACGGTCAAGGATCTCTTCGGCACCGGGTTCTTCCTGCTCCTCGCCGCGTTCATCATCTTCTACGCGCCGACGTTCGGCGGCTGGTTCCTCGAGCACGACAACTTCATCCCGGCGAACAATCTCGCCACGCCCGAGCACATCAAGCCGGTGTGGTACTTCACGCCGTTCTACGCGATGTTGCGCATGATTCCGGCGAAGCTGCCCGGCGTCATCGTGATGTTCGCCGGCATCGTGCTGCTCTTCTTCATGCCGTGGCTCGACAAGGGCATGGTCAAGTCGATCCGTTATCGCGGGCTCGGCTACAAGGTTGCGCTCGGACTCTTCGCGATCTCGTTCGTGATGCTGGCCGCGGTGGGCGCGGGCGTCACGGCGGAGAAGATTCCGGAGTGGTTCGGCGCGGACGCCAACGTGACCACGATCGAGAATGCGTTCGGCCGTTTCTGGCTGATCGTCTACTTCGCGTTCTTCGCGTTCCTTTGGATTTACACGCGCTTCGGTTTCGAGAAGACCAAGCCGGTTCCGGATCGGGTGACGACCCATGCTTGAGATCGCCAACAAGAACCGATTCACCGGCATGCTGCACAAGCTCGCCTTCGTCGCGATCGCCGGCCTTTCGCTGGCTGGCGTCGCCTCCGCTTCCGAGGAAGCCGGCGCCGAAAGCGCGAACATCCGCGTCGACGATACCGCCACGCTGCAGCGCGGCGCGCGCCTCTTCTTCAACTACTGCTCGGGCTGCCACGGTCTTCAGTACATGCGCTATTCGCGCATTTCCGAAGACCTCGGCATCGACGAGAAAGAAATCGCGCAGAGCCTCATCTTCACCGGCGCGAAGATCGGCGACAAAGCGGTCAGCCACATGCCCGCGACCGAAGCCGCTTCTTGGTTCGGCAAGGCGCCGCCCGATCTTTCGCTCGAAGCACGCGCGAAAGGTCCGGACTGGATCTATCACTACCTGAAGTCGTTCTACCTCGATCCGAGCCGTCCGGTCGGCTGGAACAACACGGTGTTCCCGAACGCGTCGATGCCGAACGCGCTGTGGGAGCTGCAGGGCTTGCAGGTTGCCGTCAAGCATCCGGCCGAAGCCGGGCACGAGGCGGGCATCGAGAAGCTCGAGATCAAGACGCCGGGCAGCCAGACAGCCGAGCAGTACGATCGCACTGTGCGCGACATCACCGCGTTCCTGACCTACGTCGGCGAGCCGGCCGCGCTGAAGCGTCAGTCGATGGGCGTATGGGTGCTTCTGTACCTCGCGTTCTTTACGTTCATCGCCTACCTCCTCAAGCACGAATTCTGGAAGGACGTGCATTGACTCGTTGCAGGCGGGCGGCGTGAGCCGCCCGCCGCGTCTGCGCGCTTCCGATTCACCGCGATTGACGCACCGCCGCACGAATTCCGTCGTATTCCAGGCCCGCGATCCGTCTAGGCGCGTGTCAGGGCGCGTAGTACATTGCCCTGGGGCACCTAGTTCCCGGGAGGGGGTTCGAGAATGGCCTTGAGTCAGCGTTCACGCACGGTTTTGACCCTGTATTCGGCCCGGGATTGCATTCATTGCCACCGGGTTCGACTGGTCTTGGCCGCGAAGGGCGTCACCTACGACCTGGTTCCGGTCGATCTCGACAATCCACCCGAAGACCTGCTCGACCTCAATCCCTACAACTCGGTGCCGACGCTGGTCGACCGGGATCTGGTCCTGTACGACACCAGCGTCATCTGCGAATACCTCGACGAGCGCTACCCGCATCCGCCGCTGATGCCGGTCGATCCGTTGTCCCGCGCGCGGCTTCGACTTGCGATCGTGCGCATCGAGAACGACTGGCTGACGCTGGTCGACCAGATCGACGCCGGCGGGCGCACGGCCGATGCGGCGCGCAAGACGCTGCGGGATGAGTTGATCAAGAACGCCTCGGCGTTCAAGGCGTCGAAATTCTTCCTGAGCCCGGAAATGAGCCTCGCCGACTGTGCGCTCGCGCCGCTGGTCTGGCGCCTCGATGCGCTCGGCGTTCAGCTGCCGCGCGAAGCACACGTGATCACCGACTACGGCGAGCGTATCTTCCGCAGTCAAGGTTTCGCGCGCAGCCTCACCCCTGAAGAGAAAGCCTTGCGCCCGTGATCCTCCGACCCCTCCAACGCATGCGTCACATCGCTCGCCCCACGCGCCTCGCGGGACGCCGGACATGACCGCGCCCGCGATGTCCTCGAATCGTCCGTATCTGTTGCGGGCGCTTTACGAATGGATCAGCGACAACGGCCTGACGCCCTACATCCTGGTCGACGCGACGCATGCGGGCGTGCGCGTTCCGCCGGGCGCGGCCAAGGACGGCAAGGTGGTGCTCAACATCGCCTCGCGCGCGGTCACGCAGTTCGAGATCAGCAACGACCGGATCCGCTTCCTCGCGCGCTTCGGCGGCATCAGCCAGGGCGTCGACGTGCCGATGGCGGGCGTACTGGCGATTTACGCGCAGGAGAACGGGCAGGGGATGATGTTCTCCGCGGAGAATGCGCCGCCGGAGCCGCCGCCTGCCGCGTCGAAGGCGGACGAGGCGGTTAAGCGGCCGCATTTGCGGGTGATCAAATAGGGGGCATGGGGCGGAAGCCCTTTACCTCTGTTATTCCCGCCAAGCATCGCGCCGTCGTCCCGGCGGAAGCCGGAATCCACCTCCTTGCCTCTGTCTTTCGGCTAAGCGCCAAGGCGTCATCTCCGCTCAATCCAACGCTGTCATCCCGGCGGAAGCCGGGATCCATTTGCAGTTGCTTTGCTTTGATCGGTTCGGTTTTCGCAGAAAACACGTCCCTGTGTTTTTCCACTCGCCATCCTGGCGAGCGGGTCACTTCTCTTTGCTTGCCCAAAGAGAAGTAACCAAGAGAAAAGGCACCCCCTTCGGGGCTTTTCCTTCGCGCCCTCACCGCGACCGAGGGGGACCCCGAGAAGCAAAGAAGCGGACGTCCTGTCCGCAGAAGCGGACGCCTCGCTGCGCTCGCTAAGAAAAAACTCCGTCATTCCGGCGAAGGCCGGAATCCAGCATCTCGCTTTAGCTTCGTCTCTTGATCTCGGGGCCCGTGTGGGACGGCGAAGGGCGGACGGAAGAGGCCCGCGCATCAGCGCGGGTGAGCGCGAGGGATCGCGCTCATTCCGCAGCAGGACATGGATGTCCTGTCAGCGGAACCCCGGCCGCCCGTAGCGAACCGGCGCAGCCGGCGTCCCACCCGGGCTGCCCTTCTCTTTGGTTACTTTCTCTTGGGCAAGCAAGAGAAAGTGACCCGCTC
>Ga0068862_100000590_pt1 | contig 37737 bp, 32 predicted proteins | sample KBSSwiS52_FD_66598 | JGI IMG/M metagenome (GOLD analysis project Ga0068862, IMG submission 66598) | Switchgrass rhizosphere microbial communities from Kellogg Biological Station, Michigan, USA - KBS Switchgrass S5-2 | ecosystem: Host-associated > Plants > Roots > Rhizosphere > Soil ...
GCGTCGCAGGTGCGGACGAAGCGGGCCGCCTTCTCGGAGGCCTCGATGTCGAGCACGCCGGCCAGGAAGGCGGGCTGGTTGCCGACGATCCCGACCGGAAAGCCATCGAGGCGCGAGAAACCGCAGACGATGTTTTTCGCGAAGTGCTCGTGGACCTCGAAGAACTCCTCGTCGTCGACCACGCGGGTGATCACCTCGCGCATGTCGTAGGGCTTCGAGGGGTCGTCGGGGACGACCGTGTCGAGCGACTCGTCTTCGCGCTCGGGATCGTCGGCCGGCATCGGATCCCGCGGCGGCAGCTCGAGGTTGTTGGAGGGCAGGAAGCTGAGCAGGTAGCGGGCATCTTCGAGGCAGCTCTCCTCGTCCTCGGAGGCGAAGTGCGCCACCCCCGACTTCGAGTTGTGGCTCATCGCCCCGCCGAGCTCCTCGAACTCGACTTCCTCGCCGGTCACGGTCTTGATCACTTCGGGACCGGTGATGAACATGTGCGACGTCTCTTTGACCATGAAGATGAAGTCGGTCATCGCCGGCGAGTAGACGGCGCCGCCGGCGCAGGGGCCCATGATCAGGCTGATCTGCGGGATCACCCCGGAGCATTTGACGTTGCGGGCGAAGACGTCGCCGTAGGCGCCGAGCGAGACGACGCCCTCCTGGATGCGGGCACCGCCGGAGTCGTTGATCCCGACCACCGGCGCCCCGACCTCGGCGGCGAGGTCCATCACCTTGCACATCTTCTCCGCCATCACCTCGCCGAGGCTTCCGCCAAAAACGGTGAAGTCCTGGGAAAAAACAAAAACAGTTCTTCCTTCGATCGTCCCGTGGCCGGTGACTACGGCGTCGCCCCAGGGCCGTTTCTTCTGCATTTCGAAGTCGTAGGTGCGGTGGCGGACGAAGGTGTCGAGCTCCTCGAAGGAGCCCGGATCGAGCAGCTTCTCGATCCGCTCGCGGGCGGTCAGCTTGCCCTTCGCGTGCTGCTTCTCGACCGCTTCCTCGGAGGCCGAGTGGATCGCCGACTCGCGCAGTTCGCGCAGGTAGGAGAGCTTCTCCTCGTGGGTGATCGGGTTCTTTTCACGCATGGGTGGGCGGGGGGCTCCGGGGGAGCGCGCCGATTCTATTTGCGCGCGTTCGCCGGTGCCCTCCGGCCCCGGCGGCTCAGCTGAACGGGCGCCGCTGCGGTTCGGCGAGCCGATCGAGCAGCGCCATCAGGTCGGCCTCGCGGAGGCCGCTGTGCTCGGCGGCGCGCAGCCGGACTCGCGTGCCGAAGCCCTTCTCGGCCATCGTCACCTCGACCCCTTCGACGGTCGCAACCAGCTCCGCCAGCTCGGGCTCGGACTTCATCAGGGTCCTCGAAACCTCGATCATGGCTTGGGCGTTCTGCCACGGCGCCGCCGTTCCTTCCCCCGATCCGCGCCTGGGACGGAGCTTTCAGCCGCCGCGGGCGCAGCAGGCGCGGTTGAAGGCGGCATCCCGGATCGGAGTAGCCTCGCTCGGTGGCGAGCGCGAAGCAGATCCGCGAGCTGGCCCGCTCGGCGCTGGGGCTCGAGCAGCTGCGGCCGGGGCAGCTCGAGGCGGTCGAGGCGGTCGCCGCAGGCCGCGACACGCTGGCGGTGATGGCGACCGGCTACGGCAAGTCGGCGATCTACCAGCTGGCCGGGGAGCTGCAGGAGGGGCCGACGATCGTCGTCTCGCCGCTGATCGCCCTGCAGCGCGACCAGGTCGAGGCGATGGAGGAGCAGCTGCCGCCCGGCGAGGCGGCAGAGCTCAACTCGACGATCTCGGCCAAGCGGCGACGCGACGTGTTCGAGCGACTGCGCAGCGGCGAGCGCGAGTTCGTCCTGCTGGCGCCCGAGCAGCTGGCGAAGGAGGAGGTGATCGCCGAGCTGGCGGCGGCGAAGCCGGGGCTGCTGGTGGTCGACGAGGCGCACGTGATCAGCGAGTGGGGGCACGACTTCCGGCCCGAGTACCTGCGTCTCGGCGCCTTCGCCGAGCGGCTCGGCGGGCCGACCGTCCTGGCGCTGACCGCGACGGCCGCGCCGCCGGTGCGCCGTGAGATCGCCGAGAAGCTGCGGATGCGCAACCCCGAGGTGATCGTCCGCGGCTTCGACCGCCCCAACCTGCACCTGGCGGTGCGGCGCTTCTCGCACGCGCCGGCGAAGCAAAAGGCGCTGGCGGCGGCGATCGCCTCGGCGGCGAAGCCGGGGATCGTCTACATCGCCACCCGTCGCGGCGCCGAGGAGCTGGCGGCGGCGCTGAGCGCGGCCGGGGTCCACGCCGAGGCCTACCACGCCGGGCTGCAGGGGCACCGTCGCGAGCAGCTTCAGGACGCCTTCATGGACGACGAGGTCGAGGTGATCGTCGCCACCACCGCCTTCGGGATGGGGATCGACAAGCCGAACGTCCGCTTCGTCTTCCACGCCGGCATCTCCGACTCCCTCGACTCCTACTACCAGGAGATCGGCCGCGCCGGGCGCGACGGCGAGCCGGCCGTGGCCTGCATCTTCTACCGCCCCGAGGACGAAGCGATTCGCCGCTTCTTCGGCGGCGCCGGTGGTGTCGACCCGGATGAGCTGGAGGCGGTTGCGACGGCGGTCGAGGCGCACGGCGCCGCGGTCGATCCGCCCGAGCTGAGCGAGGAGCTCCATCTCTCGAACAGTCGCGTGCTGGAGGCGGTGAACAGGCTCGAGGAGTCGGGCTGGCTGGTGGTCGGCGACGACGGCGAGGTGGCTCGGCGGCAGGACGCGCCGCCGCTGGAGGAGGCGATCGCAGCCGGCGCCGCGGCGAGCGAGCGCCACCGCGAGTTCGAGCGCTCGCGGCTGGAGATGATGCGCGGCTACGCCGAGACGGTGGGCTGCCGGCGCGACCACGTACTCAGCTACTTCGGCGAGCAGCACGAGGTTCCGTGCTGGAACTGCGACAACTGCGACGCGGGGCTGGTGTCGGCGGATTCCCAGCCGCGGCCCTTCGGGATCGGCACCCGGGTCCGTCACCCCGAGTGGGGCGAGGGCGAAGTCCAGCGCTACGACGAGGAGCGGGTGATCGTGCTGTTCGAGTCCGTCGGCTACAAGACGCTCGGACTAGAGATCGTCGCCGCGCACGAACTGCTGACGCCGGTCTAGCCCGGATCTAAGCCCAGACCTAGAAGAAGGCGCCGCCCTGGTACTCACCGAAGACGTCGCGCATCGCGCCGCAGACCTCGCCGATCGAGGCATCGGCGGCGAGCGCGGCGCGGATCGGGTGGAGCAGGTTGCCCTCACCGCGGGCGACACCACGCAGTTCATCCAGCTTCGCCTCCACCACGGCGCCGTCGCGGTTCTGCTTGAACGCCGCGAGACGCGCCAGCTGGCGCTGCTCGGCCTCCGGGTCGACCTTGAGGATGTCGACGTCGTCGACCTGGTCGGTGACGAACTTGTTGACGCCGACGACGATGTCCTGGCCGGTCCGGTAGCGCTCGTGGTAGCTCAGCGCCGACTCCTCGATCTCGCGCTGCATGAACTCCAGCGCCTCGACCGAGCCGCCCAGCTCGGCGACCTTCTCCATCAGCTCCCAGGCACGTGTTTCGACCTCGTCGGTCAGCGACTCGACGAAGTAGGAGCCGGCGAACGGGTCGACGGTGTCGGCGACTCCCGACTCGTAGGCGAGCACCTGCTGGGTCCGCAGGGCGATCCGCGCCGAGCGCTCGGTCGGCAGCGCCAGCGCCTCGTCGAAGCCGTTGGTGTGCAGCGACTGGGTGCCGCCGGCGACCGCCGCGAAGCCCTGCAGGGCGACGCGGATGATGTTCACCTCGGGCTGCTGGGCCTGCAGCGTCACCCCACCGGTCTGGGTGTGGAAACGGATTTTCATCGAGTTCGGGTCCTGCGCCCCGAACCGCTCGGCGACGATTTTCGCCCACATCCGCCGCACCGCGCGGAACTTGGCGATCTCCTGGAAGACGTTGTTGTGGCAGTTGAAGAAGAAGGCCAGCCGCGGCGCGAACTCGTCGATCTTCAGCCCCCGCTCGAGCGCCGCCTCGACATAGGCGATCGCGTTGGAGAGGGTGAACGCGACCTCCTGGACGGCCGAGCAGCCCTTCTCGCGGATGTGGTACCCGGAGATCGAGATCGTGTTCCATTTCGGCACGTTCTCGCGGCAGTACTCGAATAGGTCGGTGGTCAGCCGCATCGTCGGCACCGGCGGGTAGATGTAGTTGCCGCGGGCCATGTACTCCTTCAGCACGTCGTTCTGGACGGTGCCGCGGAGCTTCTCGCTCGGCACCCCCTGCTCCTCGCCGACCAGCTCGTAGAGCAGCAGCAGGACCGCCGCCGGGGCATTGATGGTCATCGAGGTGGAGACGCCGTCGAGCGGGATCTGGTCGAAGCAGATCCGCATGTCCTCGATCGTGTCGATCGGGACCCCGGTGCGCCCGACCTCGCCGTTGCAGAGCGGGTCGTCGGAGTCGCGGCCGAGCTGGGTCGGCAGGTCGAAGGCCATCGAGAGCCCGGTCGAGCCGTGCTCGATCAGGTAGCGGTAGCGCTCGTTGGTGTCCTCGGGGGAGGCGAAGCCGGCGTACTGGCGCATCGTCCAGAGCCGGTCGCGGTACATCCCGTCGTGGATGCCGCGGGTGAACGGCGGCGCGCCCGGCTCGCCGAGCCGCTCGGTCAGGCCCGGGGCGACGTCGCCCTCGTCGTAGAGGGCTTCGATCTCGATCCCGGAATCGGTGAAGACACGCTCGTCGTCGGGACCGACGACCGGCGCGATCGTGCGGTGGGCGTCCTCGGTGGCGGAGCCGTCCGGTGGATTCATCGCGTCCAGAGAATATTGACCTGCAGATTCTCGCCCAGCGCGACCCTGGCTGGCCGGCCGGGTTGTTAACGGCATGGAGCGGGAATAGGCTCGCTCACAATCGACTTGCCGCAAGTTGCCATCAGGGACAGCAGGGGGCGGCAATAACGGAGGAAACACCCATATGCACGAAGTAACCCAGCCACGGCGGGCTCGGGGAAAGCTGTCGGCCGCGTTCGTGGCGACCGCGCTCCTCGCGCTGCTCGCCTTCGCTCCCCTCGCCTCGGCCACGCCCGACCCGGTCGCCAGCGGCACCACGACGATCAAGCTAAATCAGCAGTTCACCAAAGAACTGCAGCAGTTCGGGATCAAGCTCTCGGCGATCAAACCGGCGAAACTGAAAGGCAAGACCGCGACCTTCAAGGTCACCGGCGGCAGCTTCGACCCGACGAACAACAAGGGCACGCTGACCCACAGCGGCGGCCTCAAGGTCAAGTGGGGCAAAAAATCGGTTCAGATCAAGGCGCTCGAACTCAACACGAGCAAAAAAGGTCTGTTCGCCAAGGTCGGCGGCAAAAAAATGAAGTTCGCCCAGATCGCCGGCGCGACCTTCGCCCGCGCAGGCTTCGGCGTCAAGGCGACGATCAAAAAGCTGAAGCTGACCGGCAACGCCGCGACGACGCTCGACAAAAAGCTCAACCCCGCACAGCCGGCGAAGAGCAAAGGCAACAAAAAAGGCAGCAAGGGCGCGTCGAAGAGCGACGCAATCCCGGCGCCGTTCAAAGCCAACGCCTTGTTCGGCTCGGCGACCTCCAACGAGCAGCCGAGCACGGTGGCGCTGGTCCCGGGCGGCAACATGACTTTCGCCCTCAACGCGGATCTGCTGACCAAGCTGACCAATGCGCAGGTGAAAATCGAAACCCTCCCGGGCACCACGACGCTGCCTGGCAATAGCTACTCGTTCCCGATCACGGGCGGCAACTTCGCCTCGACCGGGACCGCCGGCACCGTTCAGTCCGGCGGCGGCCTCTCGCTGGTCCAGAAACTGTCGATAGCGGGCACTTCGCTCAACACCAACATCACTCTCGGCGCGTTCTGGTACGACCTGCAGGCGAAAACCATCTCGGTTGAAGTCAACGCCACCTCGACCGCGACCAAAGATTTGAACCTCGGGGCGCTCGGCCGCAGCTCGGTCGCCGACGTCACGATCGGCGGCGTGATCGCCGATCCGAAAACCCGCTCGGTCGCGGTGCAGAACAGCTCTGCGGTCCTGCAGCTGGTCAGCGGCGAAGTCCTCAACGGCTTCGTCAAAGTATTTGCGGGCTATTCGAAAGGGTCGAAAGAACTCGAAGCCAAAAAACTCGGCGAAGAAGCGACGCAACTCGGCGCGGAAGCCACCCAACTCGGTGCGGAAGCGAAAATAGCTGGCGAAGAAGCCGTAAAACTCGCAGGAGAAGGCAAACTCGCCGAAGCGGCAGCCAAACAGGCTGAGGCGGAAGCCAAAAAAGCCGCCGCGGAAGCGAAAGGCGCTCTTGCGCTCGGCAAAAAAGTCGCCGCGGAAGCGAAACTGGCCGAAGCCAAACCGACGGAAGAAAAATTCGCGAAAGACAACGCGATCGCCGGTGGTCAGCAACTGGGTCTCATTTCGTTCTCGGGCCAGGCTCAATAGCCCGAGCGAGAAGCGGAATGCGAAAGGGGCGGCCTACGGGCCGCCCTTTTTCGTGGGCAGGCGCGGTGGGCGCTAGGCGCCGGCGCCGACGAGGCGCTCGAGGCCGGCCTGGTCGATCGTCCGCCGCAGGCCCTCGATCAGCTGCACGGTCGGCTCCCAGCCGAGCATCTCGTTGGCGCGGCCGATGTCGGGGCGGCGCTGCTGCGGGTCGTCGGTGGGCAGCGCCTCGTAGACGATCTCCGACTTCGAGTCGGTCACCTCGATCACCGCTTCGGCCAGTTCGAGCAGGGTGAACTCGTTCGGGTTGCCGATGTTGACCGGGACGTGGACGCCGGACTCGGCCAGCGCGACGATGCCGCGGATCAGGTCGTCGACGTAACAGAAGCTGCGGGTCTGGCTGCCGTCGCCGAAGACGGTCAGCGGCCGGTCCTGCAGCGCCTGCCGCAAGAAGGTCGGGATCGCACGGCCGTCGTGGGCGCGCATCCGCGGGCCGTAGGTGTTGAAGATGCGGACGATCGCGGTGTCGACGCCCTGCTGGCGGTGGTAGGCCATCGTCAGCGCCTCGGCGTAGCGCTTTGCCTCGTCGTAGACGCCGCGCGGGCCGATCGGGTTGACGTGGCCCCAGTAGTCCTCGACCTGGGGGTGGACCTGCGGATCGCCGTAGACCTCGCTGGTCGAGGCAAGTAGGAAGCGGGCGCGCTTCCACTTGGCGACGCCGAGCATGTGGTGCGTGCCCTGCGAGCCGACCTTCAGCGTGTGCAGCGGCAGCCGCAGGTAGTCGATCGGGCTGGCCGGCGAGGCGAGGTGGTAGACGAAGTCGACCGGCTCGGGGATGTCCACCCGCTCGATGATGTCGATGTGGCGGAAGTCGAACCGATCGTCGCGGATCTGCTCGATGTTCTCGAGCGAACCGGTCTCGAGGTTGTCGACGCAGATCACCCGGTGGCCCTTGCCGAGCAGGTGTTCGCAGAGGTGTGAGCCGAGGAAACCGGCGCCGCCGGTCACTACGCAGGTCGTCATGGGCCGCGATGCTACCGGTCCGTTAGACGGATGACGGACCCCCATCCGGGGGTAGCTGCCGCCGGCGCTCCTGGGCGGCCATCAGCTGCACCGAGATCAGTAGCAGAACGTCGAAGCCGAGCCCGATCACGGCGCCGAACTGCGACTCGACGAAGGAGAAGACGCGGGTGACGAAGATCGAGACGAGCAGCGCCCGCGCCAGCCAGGTGTAGGCGGCGAGGCGCTCGCCGCGCGCCAGCCGGGCGAGGCCGACGACGACCATCGCGATCGAGACCGCGGTCGAGCAGAGGCTGGCGACGTTGACGAAGCTGAGGTGGGAGATCGAGTCTCCACCGGAGCCGAGGACGAGGGCGACGATGGTGAGGATCTCGAGCCCGAACCAGAAGATGAAGATCGCGGTGATGACGCTGTGGAACCAGTCGCGCGCGGCCCAGCCCTCGTAACGATGAGCAAGTCCGGTGGCGGCGCGGGCGAACCAGGGCGGGTCGGGGTCGGGGGTCGCGTCGAGTTCCCCGAGCAGGCCGAGCAGCGGCGCCCGCAGTTGGTTCGAGGCGGGGACCGCGGCGAGCAGGGCGAGCGCGCGGCGGCGGCTGCCCTCGCGCAGCGGTCCGATCGTCGCTTCGCCGATCAGCTCGATCGCGTTCCGCACCCGCTCGCCCTCGTTCAGCCCGCGGTGGCGCTGGTAGGCGCGCGAGACGAGGAAGAGGGTGATGAAGACGAGGTAGATCAGCCCCGCCGCCGGCTTGAAGAAGTAGTTGTTGTCGGCGGTGATGAACTTGCCGAGCTCGTCGATGAAGAAGCCGAAGCCGACGCCGCCGATCAGCGCCGCCGGCCAGCGGGCGCGGCGGCCGAGCAGGCTGAGCAGGATGGCCAGCGCGATCACCATCAGGAGGCCGCCCCAGAGCAGGTGGGCGATGTGCAGGCCGTGGCCGCCGAGCTGCGGGTAGTTGGTCAGCCAGAGCTGGGTGCGGATGCAGAGGATCGTCGTCACCGCGGCGAGGAAGAAGGTCTCGTGCAGGAGGCCGAGGTCGGCGTTGCGCCCGGCGCCGCGGAAGGGGCTGAAGCGGCCGCTCACGCCGATCCCTCCTCGGCGAGGGCCCGCATCTTCTCGCCGCTGTGCCGGCGGGCGTAGAAGAAGTAGATGCAGATCCCGATCAGGGCCCAGACCGCGAGCCGGATCCAGGTCGCTCCCGGCAGCGTCGCCATCAGCGCCAGCGAGGAGAGGATCGCGGCGGCGGCGACCAGCGGCAGTGCCGGCACCCGGAAGGGGCGCTCGAGGTCGGGGTAGCGGCGGCGCAGGACGACGACGCCGGAGGAGACGATGATGAAGGCGAGCAGGGTGCCGATCGAGATCAGTTCGCCGAGCACCGAGAGCGGCACCAGGGCGGCGACGATGCCGCCGGCGACGCCGCAGACGAGGATCGAGAAGTGCGGCGTTTTGGTCTTGGCGCCGACCTTGCCGAAGGCCGGCGGCAGCATTCCGTCCTCCGACATCCGCATGAAGATCCGGGTCTGGCCGTAGAGGGTGACGAGCACGGTCGAGGCGAGGCCGACGACAGCGGCGACGTCGGTGGCGCGCAACAGCCACTCGAGGTTGGGCCCGGCGGCGTGGACGGCGGCGGCGATCGGGTCGGCGACGCCGAGCTGGCGGTAGTTGAGCATGCCGGTGAGGACGAAGCCGACGGCGAGGTAGATCGCGGTCGCGATCAGCACCGTGCCGAGCAGCCCGATCGGCACCGTGCGGCGCGGGTTGCGTGCCTCGGCGGCCGCGGTCGAGACCGCGTCGAAGCCGATGTAGGCGAAGAAGACGATGCCGGCGCCGCGCAGGACGCCGGTCCAGCCGAAGTCGCCGAAGCCGCCTTCGTGCTTGGGCACGAGCGGCTCGAGGTTCGCATCGGAGATGTAGAAGACGCCGACGACGACCACCACGAGCAGGATCAGCAGCTTCAGCGCGACCATCGAGTTGTTGGCGATCGCCGACTCCTTGGTGCCGAGGTAGAGCGCCCCCGAGGTGAGCAGCATGATCGCCAGGGCGGGCAGGTTGATGAGCCCGGCGTCGGAGCCGAACGGCGCGTTGACGAGGTCGTGCGGGAGGTGGATGCCGATCGAGTCGCAGAGGCTGACCAGGTAGCCGGACCAGCCGACGGCGACGGTCGAGGCGGCGAACAGATACTCGAGCAGCAGGTCCCAACCGATGAACCAGCCGATGAACGGCCCGAAGGCGGCGAAGGCGTAGGAGTAGGTGCTGCCGGCGGCCGGGATCGACGAGGCGAGCTCGGCGTAGCAGAGCGCGGTCAGCCCTGCGACGATGCCGGCGAGGACGAAGGAGATCAGCACCGCCGGGCCGGCGTAGTGGGCGGCGGCGTCGCCGGTGACGACGAAGATCCCGGCGCCAACGACGCTGGCGACGCCGAGCAAGGTGAGGCTGAAGGCGCCGAGCGCGTGCGAGTCGAGCCGCTTGCGATCGCGGGCCGCGGTGGTGAGGATCGCATCGAGATTGGCGCGGTCCCGGCCGCCGGGGCTCATGGGCGGGAATCCTGCCAGTGTGCGCGGCGGTGACCCGCTCGCGCCCGCTCGTGCTTGCCTCGGCATTGGCCGCGGCGCTGCTCTGCAACTACTGGGCGCTCGAAGATCTGCTCGCCGACCGGACCAATTTCGACGGCTCCTGGATCAGCGACCTCTCGACCCGCTCGGAGGGATCGGGGGCGATCTTCGTCGCCCTTGGCGTTGCCTCGGGGCTGGCGATCTGCGCCTACGCGCTGGTGCTGCTGAGCGGGCCCTTGGGCGAGCGGCGGCCCTGGGTTCGCCGCGGCCTCTGGGCGCTGCTGGTGAGCGGTGCGATGATCGTCCTCGCCAGCGCCGCCCCACTGAGCTGCGCCGAAGGACTCGAAGCCAACTGCAAGCTGCAGGAGGACGGCCTCGACATCGTCCACGCGCTCGCGACCGGCGGCGAAATCATCGCCACCGTCCTCGCCTTCGCCCTGATCGGCTGGGGCCTGCGCCGCGGTGGCCGCCGCGAGGTCGGCGCCTTCACCCTCGTCCTCGGGGCGGTCTGGCTGGCGCTGACGATCGTCACCGGGGTCAGCTACCTCAGCAATGGGGTCGACGAACTGAAAGGGGCGTTCCAGCGGGTGGACCAGGTGGTCTTCGGCGGCTGGCTGCTGGCGCTCGCCTGGGCGGCCGTTCAGGACTCCGGCAGCGGGTAACCGGGCGCGGTCGGGGCGGAGCGGCCCTTCGCCTCGCCGAGCCGCTCGCGGATCTCGGCCCGCAGTTTGCCGACCAGTTCGACGGTCGCGTCGCGGAGGCCGTCGAGGTCCTCGCTCAGGGTGCGACTGCCGACCAGGCTGACGCAGAGCGTCCCTTCGACGTACTCGAAGGAGAGGCCGGTCGGGGCGCGTTCGATCAGGAAGACGACGAAGGCCGGCGAGAACAGCTCGTGCAGCCAGACGTCGTCGCGCTGCTTGTCGGCGTAGATGCGGTAGTGGGCGTCGAGCTCGGCGCTGCCGAGGTCGACCCGGTCCTCGCCGTGGACGAGCGCTTCGAAGGCGTGGCCGAACAGGTGCTCGTCCTCGGTCCGGTGACAGAGCATCCAGGGGACGAAGCGCTTCGCCTTCGGCACGTGGGTGACCGCGACCGTGAAGCGGCTCTCGGCCCGGGTCACGACCGCCAGCGTCGCTTCGACGTAGGTCGCCAGCCAGCCGCTGGCGACGACGTCGACGCTGCGCAGCTCGCCCTCGGCCAAGAGCGGCGTGGTGCGGGGAAGCCGCGCCCCTTCGACCACCTCGAGCCCGCGCGAGGCGGCGTAGGCGGCGAGCCCTTCGGTGCCTGGGTCCGGCGGCGCCACGGGGGACTTATATCCGCCGGGTAGGGTGCCCGCCGTGGCAGTCGAGATAGAGATGGCCCGCAGCCGCCGCGAGATCGGCGAATTCGTCGACCTCCCCCACCGCCTGCACGCCGGCACCCCGTGGGTGCCGCAGCTGCGACTGGAGCGCCGGCTGTTCATGAATCGCCGCCTCAACCCCTATTTCAGCCACGGCGAAGCCGAGTACTTCGTGGCGCGCAGCGAGGGACGGGTGGTCGGCCGGATCACCGCCCAGATCGACTTCGCCTACAACCGCTTCCACAAGAGCCGCTCCGGGATGTTCGGCTTCCTCGAGTTCGAGGACGACCCGGCGGTCCTCGAGGCGCTGCTCGGAGCCGCCGAGCGCTGGCTGCGGGCGCGCGGCTGCACCGAGATGCTGGGGCCGATGGACTTTTCGCTGAACGACGAGTCCGGGGTGCTGATCGAGGGCTTCGAGCTCGAGCCGCTGATCCGCCAGAACTGGCACCCGCCCCGCTACCGGCAGGCCTGCGAGGCGGCCGGCCTGGAGAAGGCGATGGACCTGCTCTCCTGGGACCTCTCGATCGACGACCGGGCGCAGATGAAGCCGATCATCGAGAAACTGGCCGAGCGCTGCAAGACGAAGCACGGCGTCACGGTGCGGAAAATGACCCGGCGCAGCCTGCGCGCCGACCTCGACCGCTTCGCCGAGGTCTACAACTCGGCCTGGTCGGAGAACTGGGGCTTCGTCCCCTACTCGAAGCAGGACCTCGACACCTACGCGATCGACCTGCAGCTGGTCTTCAGCCCGGAATGGTTCATGGTCGCCGAAAAGGACGGCGAGACGATCGCGATGGCGATCACCGTGATGGACGCCAACCAGTTCCAGCGCAAGATGGGCGGCAAGCTGCTGCCGCTCGGCTGGTGGCACTTCCTGCGCCGCAACAAGACCACCGACCGGCTGCGGGTCGGCTTCCTCGGCGTCAAGCCCGAGCACCAGCACACCGGCGTCGCCGCGCTGCTCTACGTCGAACACTTCGAAGCGGCGGCGCGGACGCCGCTCAAACACGGCGAGGCCGGCTTCATCCTCGAGACCAACAAGAACATGAACGCCGGCCTCGAAGCGATGAACGGGCGGGTCGTGAAGAAGTACCGCGTCTACCGCCGCGCGCTCTAGATACGCGCACCGGCCCGCCGCTCGCTAGTGCCGCATGCGAGCCTCGACGGAGCCGAGCTGCTCGACGCCCTCGAGCGCCGCCAGGTCCTCCTCGTCGAGCGCCAGCTCCGCCGCCGCCAGGTTCTCCTCGAGGTGGGCGACCGAGCCGGTGCCGGGAATCAGCAACAGGTCGTCGTAGAGGGAGAGCAGCCAGGCGAGGGCGACCTGCGAGGGGGTGGCGCCGTGCTTGGCGGCGACGCCGGCGATCGTCGGGTCGGCCGCGATCGAGGCGGGGCCGCCGACGAAAGCCGAGCCGAGCGGGAAGTAGGGCACGTAGGCGCGGCCGCGCTCGCGGCAGAGCTCGAGGGTCGGACGGTCGCCCTGGTCGAGGATGCTGAACGGGTTCTGGACGGAGGCGACGTCGGCGAGGTCGAGCGCCTTCGCGACGACCTCGGTGGGGACCGTGGAGATGCCGATCAGGTCGAGCTTGCCTTCCTCGCGCAGCTCGCTGAGGGTGCCGAGACCCTCGCTGAGCGGACCCTCGGCCTCGGAGTCCATCAACCGCAGGTTGACGAGGTCGAGGCGCTCGATCCGCAGGGTGCGGAGGTTCTGCTCGACCCCCTCGCGCAGCTCCGCGGCCGAGAGCGCCGGCAGCCAGGCACCCCCCTGGTCGCGGCGGGCGCCGACCTTGGTCACCAGCCGCAGGCCCTCGGGATAGGGATGGAGGGTGTCGCGGATCAGCTCGTTGACGACGTCGGGGCCGTAGTACTGGGCGGTGTCGATGTGGTCGACGCCGAGCTCGACCGCGCGCCGGAGGACGGCGCGCGCCGCCTCGGGGTCGCGCGGCGGGCCGAAGACGCCGGGGCCGGCGAGCTGCATCGTGCCGAAGCCAATCCGGTTGACGGTCTTGTCTCCTAGACGGCCGGTTGCCATGAGCATGGGTTGTCCCTTCGTTGAAGTATGTAAGTAAGTCTTACATACTTCATTCACCGACCCCGGTAACGTCGCTCTCATGCCGAACTCGAAGGCCTCACGCCGCAGCTACCACCACGGCGACCTGCGCGCCTCACTGATCCGAGCGACCACCGAGATCGTCGCCGAGCAGGGCCTGCCCGCCTTCACCGTCGCCGAGGCGGCGCGGCGCAGCGGCGTCTCCAGCGGCGCCCCGTTCCGACATTTCGCCGACCGCGAGGAGCTGCTCGCCGCCGCCGGCACGGCGGCGATCGACGAACTCGTCGGGCGCTACGCGGCGGCGATCGCCGCGGCGGCGGACCCGGCCGCGGCGCTGGGCGCGGTCAGCGCCGCCTTCGTCGCCTTCGCCGCCGAGAACCCCGGCGGCTTCGAACTGCAGAGCGGTGCCGGCTACGTCACGCGCCGCCATCCCGAGATGCAGGATGCGCGGCGGGCGTTGGCCGACCTGCTGATGCCGATCGGGCTCGAGGTGGCCCCCGACCACGACAGCGCCCTCGACCTGATCGGCGCCCAGTACGCCCTCGCACTCGGCTTCGCCGCGCTCGCCGTGCGCCGGGCCTACGAGCCGCGCGGCGGGAGCGCAGACTACGTCGGGGCGCGGGCGCGGCAGGCGACGCTGGCGATGGTCGCCGGCTGGCGGCAGATCTGAATACCATCGTGAGCGTGATCTCGGCCAGATCGCTCCTCGCCACGGCGGCGCTGTTCGCGCTCACCATGGCCCTCGCCGCCGGCCCCGCCGCTGCTCGGCAGGCTCCCCTGCCCGAACTGGCGACCCAGGCCGCCGAGCACGACGAAGAACTGCAGGTTCGCCCGGCGACGATCTCCTTCACCGGCGACGGCACCGGCTACGTCGGCGGCCGCACCACCTCGCCCCGGCACTACGGCCGCGGCGGCATCCGCTGGCTGAGCTGGACCCAGCGCTCGGCCTTCGGCCGCGGCTACGTCTGGATCAGCGACTGCCGGCCCTACTGCGCCGCAGGCCACTTCCACAAGCACCGCGGCACGGTGCGGGCGACCCGCGCGCGCCACGGCCTCTTCACCCGGCTGAAGATCGTCTACCGCTGGGGCGGGCGGCGCGTCCAGGAACACCGGGTGCTCGAACACACGCCGTCCTACACGGCCGGCGGCAAGCGCTACCCCGGCTTTTATTACTGGGGCGTCTAGGGCTGAGCTGTTCCTTTCCGACTATGCCGGGATAAGGAACAGCTGGACGATTCAGGGCGCGGTGACCGCGACGACGCAGTTCTGGCCGCCGAAGCCGAAGGCGTTGGCGATCGCGGCCCGAACCTCGGTCTCGCGGGCGACGTTGGCGACGTGGTCGAGGTCGCATTCGGGGTCCGGGTTGTCCAGATTGATGGTCGGCGGGACGACGCCGTCGCGGATCGAGAGCAGGCAGGCCATCACCGCCAGCGAGCCGGCGGCGCCGATCAGATGGCCGACCATCGACTTCGGCGAGCTGACCGGGACCGAGTCGGTCGCCTCCCCCAGCACCGCGCGGATCGCCCTCGACTCGGAGCCGTCGTTGGCGCGGGTGCCGGTGCCGTGGGCGCAGACGTAGCCGAGCTCGTCCGGGGCGATGCCGGCCCGACGCAGCGCCGTCTCGATCGCCAGCGCCGCGTAGCGGCCGCTCGGCTCGGGGGCGCTCATGTGGAAGGCGTCGGCGGTCAGGGCGCCGCCGGCGACGCGGCCGTAGGGCTCGGCGCCGCGCGCCTCGGCGCGGGCGGCTGACTCGACGACGAGCACCACCGCGCCCTCGCCGAAGACGAAGCCGTCGCGTTCGGAGTCGAAGGGTCGGCTGGCCCCGGCCGGATCGTCGTTGCGCTCCGACAGCGGGCCCATGTTGGAGAGCCCGGCGAACATCGTCAGGTTGATCCCGGCGTCGCCGCCGCCGGCGATGACGACGTCGGCCTCGTCGGAGAGGATCAGCCGCCGCGCCTCCATCAGCGCGTAGGTCCCGGTCGCGCAGGCGAGCGCGCTGGCGTTGACCGGGCCGTGGGCGCCGAGGTCGATCGCGATCTCGCAGGCGGCGATGTTGGGGATCGTCGAGGCGACGTAGAAAGGGCTCACCGCTTTCGGGCCATCGGCGACCAGCGCCATCTGGTTGCGTTCGGTCTCCGGCGTGCCGGCGACGGCGCAGCCAAACGTCACGCCCAGGCGCTCGGCGAACGGCTCGACCTCGCCGAGCCCGGCGTCGGCGACCGCCTCGCGGGCGGCGACGATCGCCAGCTGCGAGAAGCGCGCGGTGCGGTGGGCGCGCTTCGGGCCGAGGTGCTCGACCGGGTCGAAGCCCTTCACCTCGCCGGCGATCCGGGTCGGCAGCGCGCTGGCGTCGAAGTGGGTGATCGGGCCGACGCCGGACTCCCCCGCGAGTAGCGCCCGCCAGGTCGAGGGTGCGTCGAGGCCAACCGGCGTCAGCGCGCCGATCCCCGTCACCACCGGGTCGCGCGCCTCGCTCACCGGATGGGCGCGTGGATTGCCGGACGGCACCGACTTCTTAGTCCCGAGACCACTCTCATCGGCGGCGATTATCCCGTTTCGCCCCCGTGCCCCCGCGCGCAGCCCCACTGAACGGGCGCCTGACCCCTCTGATCGGGGGTACTTGCGCGGTGGAAGTCCGGTGACCGCCTGGCTGCCGAGTGGTGCTCTTTATAGGGTTTGAGAGTGCATCTCTACGTCCGGGAGACAAATTCCCGTCTCCAAGGCGAAATACCGGTCCCCAGCTCCAAGTACCACGCGCACCGCGCGTTGATCCTGGCCTCCCTGGCGCCGGGGACGACGCGGATCGTCGGCCGCACCGCCGCGCGCCACGTGCGCTCGACCGTCGACGTGCTGACCGGGCTCGGAACCGAGGTCGAGCCGACCCAGGACGGCTTCCTCGTCAACGGCGGCCCCTACCGCCCGATCCGCGACGAGGTCTCGGTCGGCTCCTCGGGGACGACCCTCTATTTCATGATCGGGCTCGCCTCGCTGGCCGACCGCCCGGTGACGATCACCGGCCAGAAGTACTTCCAGCGGCGGCCGGTAGGGCCGCTACTCGAGGCGCTCGGCGAGCTCGGGGTCGACCTCGCCGCCGAGAACGCGACGCCGCCGATCACGGTCCAGCCGCGGCGGCCGAGTGGCGGCACGGTGCGTATCGCCGGCACGCTCTCGCAGTGGATCTCGGGCCTCTTGGTCGTCTCCCCGTTCGCGACCGGCCGCACCGTGGTCGAGGTCGAGGGCGAGCTCAACGAGCAGCCCTACGTCGAGCTGACGGTGCGGATGATGCGCGAGTTCGGGCTCGAGGTCGAGGTCGCCCCGGATTGGCGGCGCTTCGAGATCGCCGGCGGCCAGGAGGCGCAGCCGGCCGAAGTCACCCTGCCGCCCGACATCGGCTCCGCCGCCTTCGGCCTGGCGGCTACCGCCCTGCACCCCGCCGACGTCGCCTTCCCCGGCCTGACCGAGACCAGCGCGGCGCGGATCGACCACCCCGAGGCGCACTTCATCGACGTCGTCGCCGAGATGGGGCTGCCGCTCGAACTCGACGAGCGCGGCCGCGTCCGCGTCCACCACGACGGCCTGCGGCTGCGCGGCGTCGGGGTCGACTGCCGGCCGATGCCCGACATGCTGCCGGTGCTGGCGGCGATGGGGCAGTTCGCCGCGGGCGAGACCCGCTTCCGCAACGTCGAGCACGTGCGGCTGAAGGAGTCCGACCGGGTCGTCTCGATGCTGCAGCTGAACCGGATGGGCGGCGACGTCGAGGTCGTCAACGGCGACCTGGTCGTGCGCGGGATCGAGGGCGAGCTGAGCGGCTCACCGCTCTCCAGCTTCAACGACCACCGGGTCCACATGGCGCTGACGATCGCCGCCTCGCGGGCCCGCGGCGAGAGCTCGCTCACCTACCCCCACGCCTACCGGATCTCCTATCCCTCGTTCCTCGACGACATGCGGGCGATCGGGCTCGAGCTCAGCGTCGAGGACGACCGCGAGCGGGCGCGCGAGGGCGAGCTGGTCGGGGCGGCCGCCGGCTCGGGGCAGCGAGCGGTCGAGTCGATCGCGATCGACCAGGCGGCGGAGATCCCGATCGTCGACTGGGTGGCGCGCTGGGTGGCCGAGCGGCCGGGGAAGACGGCGGTGGTCGACGTCCGCGCCGATCGCACCCGTACCTGGACCTGGGCCGAGCTCGAGCGCGAGGCCGATCGGGTCGCGGCGCTGCTGCTCGAGCTCGGGGTCGAGCCCGGCGAGACCGTCGCCTACCAGCTGCCGAACTGGCGCGAGTTCGTTGCCCTGACGCTGGGAGCGATGAAGGTCGGCGCGGTCTGCTGCGCGCTGATGCCGATCTTCCGCGAGCGCGAGATCTCGCAGATGGCGGGCCGGGCCCGGGCGCGTGTCTTGGTCGTCGCCGAGGGCTTCCGCAACCGCAACCACCTGGCGGAGACGGCGCGGATGCTGAGCGCCGAGGCGGCCGGCAATGGCGCCGCCGCCCAGGAACTGTCGCTCGAGCACGTTCTCGTGGTCGGCTCCGACCCCGACGGCGAGCCACCGGTGCTGCCGAGCGATGGCGGCGTCGAGTGGCACGACTTCGCCGCCGCGCTCGACGCGGTCGAGGTCGACCGCGAGGCGATCGCCGCCCGCCGGCCGGGGCCCGAGGCACTCGCCCAGCTGTTCTTCACCTCCGGCACCTCGGGCGAGCCGAAGGGCGTCCTGCACCGCTACGACGCGCTGACCCGGGCGGCGATGATGGAGGTCGAGCACCTCGGCCTCGGCCGCGACGACAGCCTCTTCATCCCCACCCCGCTCGCCCACCAGACCGGACTGCTCTACGGGATGTGGCTGAGCTTCTGCCTCGGCTCGACCCAGATCCTGCAGGACGTCTGGGACGCCGAGCGCGGCGCCCGGGCGCTGCGCGAGTGGGAGGGCACCTTCATCCAGGCCGCGACCCCGTTCCTCGCCGACCTGGTGCGGGTCGTCGAGGCGGGCGAGGAAGCGCCGCCGGCACTGCGGATCTTCGTCGTCACCGGTGCCGCGGTGCCGCGCACGCTGGCCCAGCGGGCGACCGAGACGCTCTCGGCAGCGGTCTGCGGCGCCTGGGGCTCGACCGAGTCCTGCCTCGGCGCGCTGGCAGCCCCGGGCGACGACCCCGAGAAGGTCTGGGGGACCGACGGCCGCGCCCTCGCCGGCACCCGGATCAGGGTCGTCGACGAGCAGGGCAAGCCACTGCCGGCTGGTGTCGAGGGCAACTACGAGGTGACCAGCCGCTGCCTCTTCGAGGGCTACCTCGAGCGGCCCGACCTGACCGCGGCGGCGATGACCGAGGACGGCTGGTACCGGACCGGCGACTTGGCGACGATCGACGCCGACGGCTACCTGCGGATCACCGGGCGGGTCAAGGACGTCGTCAACCGCGGCGGCGAGAAGGTGCCGGTGGCCGAGATCGAGCAGCTGCTGCACGAGCACCCGCTGGTCGAGGAGGTGGCGATCGTGGCGATGCCCGACGAGCGCCTCGGCGAGCGCGCCTGCGCCTTCGTCGTCCGCAACGGCGGCGAGGGCGAGCTGAATTTGGCGACGGTGCGGGCCTTCCTCGACGCGCGCGAGGTCTCGCGCCACTACTGGCCCGAGCGGGTGGTCGAGATCGAGGCGATGCCTCGCACCCCCAGTGGCAAGATCCAGAAGTTCGTCCTCCGCGAGCGCGCCCGTGAGCTGCGCGCGGAGGGCGAGAGCCGTGACGAAAGCAAGGAGAGAGTGAGTTGAACCAGGCACCGATTTCGTCCCCCGACACCCTCGACGAGGAGATGTTCGCGGCGCTCAGGCATGAGATCGCCGCCTACGTCGCCAACGAGGGCGAGGCCTGGACCGAGCGCATCGAGCGCGAGCGGACGGTGCCGCCGGAGCTGCGCCAGGAGCTCTACGAGCGGGGCTACCTCTCGCTGGCCGGGCCGGCCGAGTACGGCGGCAAGGGGATCGCCTTCTCGCGCTACCTCGAGCTGCTGGAGCTGTTCTCGATGTCGCACGCCTCGCTGCGGATGATCGTCCACGTCGCCAACGGGGTCTGGCGCTCGGTCGACCAGTTCGCGACCGAAGAGCAACGAGACAGCTACGTGATTCCGGCGGTGACCGGCGAGATGACCGTCGCCTTTACCCTCACCGAGCCGACCGCCGGCTCGGGCGCCGACATCCGCTGCGAGGTCGAGCGCGACGGTGACACCTACTACCTCTCGGGCGAGAAGCACCTGATCACCTTCGGGTTGAGCTGCGACCGCTGGCTCTTGTTCGCGCGGCTGGCGGGGACGAGCGGTGCCGCCGGGACGGTGGCGCTGCTGGTCGATCGCGAGACGCCGAACGTCGAGGTCACCGACATGGGCGAGTCGCTCGGGGTGCGCGGCACCGACCACGCCTACCTGCGCTTCGACCGCGCTCCGGTGCCGGTCTCCGACCGCCTCGGCGAGGAGGGCGCCGGGCTGCAGGTCGCCTTCGGCGGCTTCCTCACCCCGAGCCGGATCGCCGTCGCCACCACCTGCGTCGGGCTGGCGCGGCGGGCGCAGGAGCTGGCCGCCGAGCACGCGACCAAGCGAGTCACCTTCGGCAAACCGCTCTCGCAGCGGCAGGCAATCTCCTTCGCGCTGGCCGAGAACGCCGCCGACATCGAAGCGGCGCGGCAGCTGGCGCTGCACGCGGCGAGGCGCTGGGAGGGCGGCGATCCCGACGCGGCGGTGCTCTCCTCGATGTCGAAGCTGACCGCGGTCGACATGCTGACCCGGGTTACCGACAAGGCGCTGCAGGCGCACGGCGGCATCGGTTTCTGGGCCTCCTCGCCGATCGAGCGGGTCTACCGCGACGCGCGGGCACAGCGCTTCGAGGAGGGCACGAACGAGATCCAGAAGACGATCATCGCCCGCGAGGTCTTCGCCCCCTTCCACGGCACCGCCGGCGACCGGACCGGCGGCGCTTGATGGCTGAATTCGGCTACGCGGCCGGCAAGGTCGCGCTGATCACGGGTAGCTCGCGCGGAATCGGCCGTACTCTGGCGCACTCGCTGGCGGCGCAGGGTGGCTCGGTCGTCGTCAACTACAAGCAGAATGCCGACCTGGCCGAAGAGGTCGTCAAGCGGGTCGGGGAAGGCGGCGGCAAGGGGATCGCCGTCCAGGCCGACATGGAGGACCCGGAGCAGATCCACGCCCTCTTCGACGCTGCGCGCGAAGAGTTCGGCCGCCTCGACTACTTCGTCTCCAACGCCGCCGCCAGCTCCTTCAAGCCGATCCGCGACCTCGGTGTCCACAACCTCGACCGCTCCTACGCGATGAACATCCGCGCCTTCGTGGTCGGTGCCCAGCAGGCGGTCGAGCTGATGAACGAGGGCGGCAGGATCGTCGCCCTCTCGAGCTATGGCGCGATCCGCGCCTACCCGACCTACGCCAACCTCGGCGCCGCCAAGGCGGCCCTGGAAGCCTGGGTCCGCTACATGGCGGTCGAGTGGGCGCCGCTCGGGATCAACGTCAACGCGGTCAACGGCGGCATCATCGAGTCGGACTCCTCGGCCTACTTCTACGACGTCGAGGGGATGGCGAGCCTCGACCAGGTGCTGCCGAAGATCCCGAAGGGGCGGATGGGCAGCGTCAAGGAGGTCGCCGACTGCGTCGAGTTCATGCTCGAACCGCGCTCCGAGTACGTGACCGGGCAGTCGCTGGTCGTCGACGGCGGGCTGACGATCATCTCGCCGCCGTTCTTCGACGACGTCGGCGAGGCGCTGCGGCTGCCGCGGCGCGAGGACGCCGACGACGCGGCGCCCGCCGCGTCGGATGGCTGAGCGAGGCGCCGCGCCGGTAGACCTCGGCGCCGCCCTGGCGCCGATCGCGATCGGCTCCCTGCAGCTCCCCCATCGCGTCGTGATGGGGGCGATGCACATGGGGACCGAGGCCGAGCCCGACGCCGGCGAGCAGCTGGCGGCCTTCTACCGCGAGCGGGCGCTGGGCGGGGCGGGGCTGATCGTGACCGGTGGCTGGGCGGTCTCGCGCGAGGGCGCGGCGGGTGCGGGATACGGGCTGGTGAGCGAGGACGCCGGGGCGGATGCGCTGGAGCTGATCGCCGGGTCGGTGCGGGGGACGGACGCGGCGATTGCGCTGCAGCTCTTCCACGCCGGGCGCTACGCGAGCGGCGTGGGGTTCGGGTTGCAGCCGGTCGCACCCTCGGCGGTGCCCAGCCGGGTCTCGCGGGCGGTGCCGCGCGAGCTCTCGGGCGAGGAGGTCTGGGCGGCGGTGGCCGACTTCGGGCGGGCGGCGGCGCGGGCGGTCGAGCTCGGCTTCGGCGCGGTCGAGGTGATGGGCTCGGAGGGCTACCTGGTCGACCAGTTCCTCTCGCCGCTGACCAACCAGCGCGAGGACGAGTGGGGCGGCGACATCGAGCGGCGGATGCGGTTCGGGCTCGAGCTGGCGGCGGCGGTGCGCGAGGCGGTCGGCCCCGGGTTCCCGCTGATCTTCCGGCTGACCGGGGCCGAGTTGATGCCGGGCGGGCGCGAGCTGCCCGAGGTCCTGGCGTTCACCGAAGCACTGGCGGCGAGCGGAGTCGACGCGATCAACGTCGGGGTCGGCTGGCACGAATCGCCGGTGCCGACCGTGCAGGGCCCGGTGCCGCCGGGGGTCTGGCTGCCCTGGGCGAGCGAGATCAAGCGCGCGGTCGGCGAGAACGCCAAGGTGATCGGCGGCAACCGGGTCAACCGGCTCACCGACGCGGCAGCGCTGCTGGCCGCCGAAGAGGTCGACCTGATCTCGATGTCGCGACCCTTCCTGGCCGACCCGGAGCTGGTCGACCGCAGTCGCGACGGCGAGCCGGTCGACGTCTGCATCGCCTGCAACCAGGCCTGCATCGACCGCTCGTTGGTCGACGGTCACGTCTCCTGCCTGGTCAACCCGCGGACCGGCTTCGAGCGCTGGTTCCCGCTGCCCGGCGGCGAGGGGGGCGAGGCGGCGCCCGACGCCGGCGGCCGGCGCTTCGCGGTGATCGGCGGCGGCCCGGCCGGCCTCGAGGCGGCGCGCTCGCTGGCCCGGCTCGGCGCCGCGGTGACGCTCTACGAGGCGGTCGACGAGCTCGGCGGCCAGTTCCGCTACGCCCGGCTGGTGCCCGGCAAGGAGGACTACGGCGCCACGATCGCCTACTTCGAGCGCGAGCTGCCGCGGCTCGGGGTGGAGGTGCAGCTCGACCGCGCGATCGGCGAGGGCGACGCCGAGCTGCTGGCCGGCTTCGACGGCGTCGTGCTGGCGACCGGCGTCCTCCCGCGCCGGGTCGAGATCCCTGGCCTCGGCGAGGCCGACGCCCTCGACTACGCCGAAGCGTTCAGCGACGGCGTCGGCGAGGCCGAGTCGGTCGCGATCATCGGCGCCGGAGGAATAGGCGTCGACCTGGCCCACTTCCTCACCCACCCCGAGGACGCCGCCGATTTCCTCGCTACCTACGCCACCGAGCCCCCACCCACCCGGGGGAAGGCTCGGGCGGCGGATTCTCTCCCCCGGGGTGAGCGGGCGGGGCGCTCGGCGCGGGGAAATCAGCCGCGGGTGACGGTGATGCGGCGGAACGGGCGGGTCGGGGCGGGGATCGGGCGGACCACTCGGTGGGTCTGGCTCGATGCCCTGAAGCGGGCCGGAGTCGAGACGCGGACGGGGCTCTCGTACCGGCGGGTCGGGCCCGAGGGGGTCGAGATCGAGACCGAGGACGGAGCGACGGAGCTGATCGCGGCGGACCGAGTGGTGGTCGCCGCCGGACAGGAGCCGAACGACGCGCTGATCCCGCTGCTCGAGCGAGCCGGGGTGCCGTTCAAGGTAGTCGGCGGCGCCGAGAACGCCGAGGGGCTGAACGCCGGGCGCGCCTTCGCAACCGGCATCCACGCCGCCTACGAGCTCGCCGGCCAAGCGCCGCGTCGCTGAACCCAGCGACTACCGCGGCGCGGTAATCAGCTCGACCAAGCCCGGGAAGCGCGACTCGAGGTCCTCGCGGCGAAGGCTGAGCAGGCGCTGGGTGCCGGCGGCGCGAGCCCGGGTGACGCCCGCCTGGCGCAGCAGCTTGGCGTGGTAGCTGCCGGTCGAGGCCGGTAGGCCGAGGCGCTCGTAGACGTCGCCGCAGAGCATCTCCTCTTCTTCGCCCAGCAAGCGGACGATCTCGAGCCGCATCGGATCGCCAAGCGTGCGCATGATCGTCGCCAGATCGAGCGCAGCGGTGTCGGGGTGGTGGATCCGCTCGGCGCGCCCGGCCTTGCCCTTGGCGGGCTCCGTTCGGCCCTTGTTCTTCAGATCGGTACTCGCCGGCATCGCCGACATGATACAACTACGGAACTTCCAAAAGTTTGGAAATATGGAACAGACACTCCAACGGACCTCGCCTATGCCTCTAGCCACCAGCATCCCGCCCGCCCGCCGTCCGCTCCCCCGCTCCGTCGCCTACCTGCTCGCCGCGGCGGCGATCGGCTTGGCACTGTTCGCCTCCGGCACCCCCTCCCCCCTCTACGGCACCTACGCCGAGCTCTGGGGCTTCGACTCGCTCGTCCTCACCCTCGTCTACGCCACCTATGCCTTCGGCGTCCTCGCCAGCCTGATCCTCGCCGGCCGGCTCTCCGACGAAGTCGGGCGGCGGCCGGTGCTGATCATCGCGCTGGCGACGCTGGCCGCGGTCACGGTGCCGTTCATGGTCGCCGACTCGGTCGTCTGGCTGTTCGTCGCCCGCGGCATCCAGGGGCTCGCCACTGGCCTCGTGCTGAGCGCCGCCGCGGCCGCCCTGCTCGACCTCCACAAGAACCGCGACCCGGTCGCGGTCGGCCTCACCAACGGCGTCGCCTCGACCATCGGCCTTGGCGCCGGGGTGATGGTCTCGGCGGCGATCGTCCAGTACCTGCCGGCCCCGCGCGTCCTCCCCTACGTGCTCCTGGCGGCCCTCTTCCTGATCGCCCTCGCCGCCGCCTGGCGGCTGCGCGAGCCGGTCGAGGTCGCTCCGGGCGCCCGCATCCGCCTCACTCCGCAGCAGCCCTACGTGCCGCCGGTCGCCCGCCGCCCGTTCCTGCTCGCCTCGCTGGCGGTCCTCTCCTCCTGGTCGATCGGCGGCCTCTTCCTCTCGCTCGGCCCGGAGCTCTCGGCGATCGTCTACAGCTCCGACAACCACGTCGTCGTCAGCGGCCTCGCCATTTTCCTGCTGGCCGGCACCGCGACTGCCTCGCAGCTCCTGTTCGGCCGCGCCGCGCCCTGGATCGGCGCCGTCTACGGCTCGCTGGCCCTTGGCGCCGGGATGGCGATGATCGTCGCCGGCTCGGCGGCCGACTCGGCGATCCTCTTCACGCTCGGCGCGATCGTCACCGGGGCCGGCTTCGGCGTCGCCTTCCTCGGCGGACTGCGGTCCCTCTCCGCCGCGATCCCGCCCGAGCACCGGGCGGCGACGATGAGCGCCTTCTACGTCGTCGCCTACGGCTCGCTCTCGGTGCCGGCGGTGATCGCCGGGCTGGTGGTCGAACCGCTCGGCGTCCAGGAGACCTTCGAGATCTTCGGCAGCGCGATCGTCGGCCTCGCCCTGCTGGTCGCCCGCGAGGCCTGGCGGACCAGGCCGCGGCCGGCGCCGGCGACCGGCGAGCTCTCGACCTCGCCTGGCTAGGGATCCGGCCGGAAAACCCGCACGTCGCCCGGCCTGGGGCGGATAATCCGCCGATGGAGGGACATCGCCACGTCCGCAACGCCCACCAGGAGGTGATTGCCGTGGCGCGGGCGAAGACGCCGACTCACCGCCACCTGCGCCGCCGGCTGACGATCATCTTCGCGGCGACCGCGCTGATGGCGATGATCTCCACGCTGGTCGTCTACTTCAGCGAGCGGCACGCCAAGGGCACCGAAATCCACGACCTCTTCGATGCCTTCATCTTCGCCACCTCGCAGCTGCTGACCGCCTCCTCGGTCGCCAGCCCGGCGACCGACTTCGGCAAGGTCCTCGAGCTCTTCTTCGACCTCTGGGCGATCACCGTCGTCGCCACCCTCGCCGGCTCCTTCGGCGCCTTCTTCCACCAGCGCAGCAAGGAGATCAACGGCGTCGAGCACCAGATGCTCGAGGAGGCGGCCGAGCTGCGACAGCGGATCTAGACGATTAGCGCCGCGGCGCGCGGGGCGGCGGCATGCGACGGCGGTCGCGCGGCGTCTCGATCCCGGCCCGTTTGGCGATGAAGCCGGCGAGCAGGAGGACGATGATCACGCCGATCAGGGCGCTGAGCAGGCCGCCCCAGTCGAAGACGTCGTCGTCGCCGATCCCGAGCAGGTCGGTGAAGATCAGCCAGCCGACGGCGGCGCCGACGAGGCCGAGCACGATCGAGACGAGCCACGACTTCGGCCCGCGCATCCCGGCGAAGACGTCGTTGGGGACGAGCGCGCGGCCGATGAAGCCGGCGACCAAACCGAGCAGGAGCGCTCCGATCACGGTGGGTCGATTTTAGCCCGAGCGAGCGAGAAGGCCAGGCGCGGCGACGAGGCGCTGCGCGTAGCCGCGGGCGCGCGCGACCACCCGCGGTTGGGTCCGCGCGGCGCGGGTCCGCACCCGGCGCGGTCCGTACCCGAGCACCGCGGCGGCGTCGACCGCCGGCACGTCGTGGCGGCGGCCGAAGGAGGCGAGAGCGATCGGACCGGCGGGGGCGCCGGTCTGGCTGCGGATCGGGCAGACCAGGGCGGCGCCGGCGAGCCCGGCGAGCTCGGCCAGCCGCAGGGCGGAGTCGAGGCGGGCGACCGTGACGGTTGGGAGGCCGTCGCGGGCGTCGGCGGGCAGGATCTTGCCCGGACCGAGCCGGCGCCCGGCGGCGAGGTCTTCGGCGATCGAGCGCACCGAGTTCGCGCGGCGGTCGAGCTCGGGGAGGGTCCCGGCAGCCGAGAGCGGCTCGACGCGGACGCCGCCGGTCTCGACCGGCAGCGCCAGGGACACGGGACCGTGGGCCTCGCGGGCGATGAACTCGATCACCCGTCCGGTGGCGAACAGCGCGCCGAGGACGAGCGTGCCACCGTTCTGGTCGGAAACGATCGACATCCCGCCTGTTCGCAGTTCCAGCGCCGCCTTCTCGACCGATGCAGACATTGTTTATTCACTTTATCAACAAAACTTCGCGGCGGCCAGTCCACCGGTCGAGGCCCTGCCGAAGGCGGCTGTGTTCCTGCTGATTACCGGCGCCAGCGGCGTCGGTAAGTCGAGCGTGAGGGAGGCGATCGCGGCCTCGCTCGAACCGCGCGTCCGCTGCGTCGAGCTGCGCGACGTCGTCCCGATCCCGCCCTTCCCCGACCTCGCCTGGCGCCAGCAGTCGACCGAGCAGGCGGTCCAGCTGGCGCTCGAGCTGCAGGAGGAGGGCCGCCACCTGCTCCTCTCCGGCGACCCAGTGGCGCCGGGCGAGGTCCTGGCCGCCCCCTCGGCCGAGCGGCTCGAGCGAATCGCCGCCTGCCTGCTCGACTGCGCGCCCGAGGTCCAGCGCGCCCGCCTCCTCGCCCGCGGCGACCCGCCCGCCACCCTGCCCGACCACCTCGCCTTCGCCGCCTGGATGCGCGAACACGCCGCCGACCCCGGCCACATGCCCGAGGTGCTGACGACGAACGGCTGGGAGCAGATGCGCTGGGAGCGCTGGCCCGCCCCCTGGCGCGGCGCCGAGCGTTGGAACGTCGAGACGATCGACACCTCAGAGCGAACGATCGCGGAGGTCGCCGCGGCGGCCCTCGCCTGGGCCGAAGCCTCGCTACGCGGCGAGACGCCGGCACTGGGCTAGCTCAGCGGACGACGGCGCGTTTGTATTTGTAGACCGCGAGGACGGCGAAGAAGAGGGCGATGCCGGCCGACCAGGCGATCGCGCCCCAGACGGTGTTGCCGGCCGGGTCGCCGATGAAGAGGGCGCGGATCGCGTTGACGACGATCGAGATCGGATTCCATTCGGCGAACCACTGCAGCGAGGCGGGCATCGTTTCGGGCGGGACGAAGGCCGAGGAGACGAAGGTGAGCGGGAAGATGACGATGAAGCCGAGCGACTGGGCGGCCTCTGGCGAGGACGAGACGAGGCCCATGAAGGCGAAGATCCAGGAGAAGGCGTAGCCGAACAGCAGCAGGATCAGCAACCCGAGGACGATTTCCGGGAGCGAGGTGCTGAAGCCGAAGCCGATGATCAGCCCGACCCCGAGCATCACCACGATCTGGATGATGTTGGTGGCGATGTCGGCGAGGGTGCGGCCGGCGAGCACAGCCGAGCGCGACATCGGCAGCGAGCGGAAGCGGTCGATCAGCCCCTTCTTCAGGTCCTCGGCGATCCCCAGCGCGGTGACGAAGCCGCCGAACGCCATCGTCTGGACGAGGATCCCGGGGATCAGGAAGTCGATGTAGGTGTGGCCCGGCGTCGGGATCGCGCCGCCAAAGACGTAGGCGAAGAGCAGCACGAACATCAGCGGCTGGACGGTGAAGGCGAGCAGCAGGTCCGGTGCCCGGGGGATACGCAGGAAATTGCGCTTGGCCAGCACCAGGGTGTCGGAGACGGCGTAGCGGAAGCCGCTCATCGCTCCTCCCCATCCTCTTCGTCTTCTTCGGCGGCGTGGCCGGTCAGCTCGAGGAAGACGTCGTCGAGCGTCGGACGGCGCATCGAGATGTCGTCGATCCCGACCCCGGCCTGCTCGAGGCGGCGGACCGCATCGGCGACCGCGCCTTTGCGCACGGAGACCGGCACCCGCAGGATGCCGTCTTCGGGGCGCGGCTCGGCCGAGGCCAGCGGGGTCAGCGCGGCGATCGCGCCTCCGACGTCGTCGGAGCGCTCGAGCGTCACTTCGAGGCTCTCGCCGCCGACCTGGTCCTTGAGCTCGTCCGAGCTGCCCTCGGCGATGACGACGCCGTGGTCGATCACCGAGATCCGGTCGGCGAGGCGGTCGGCCTCGTCGAGGTACTGGGTGGTGAGCAGCACCGTCGTGCCCTCGGCGACCCGCCCCTCGATCGTCTCCCAGAGCGCCAGCCGGCTGCGCGGGTCGAGGCCGGTGGTCGGCTCGTCGAGGAAGAGGACCGGTGGCTCGGCGACCAGCGCCGCGGCGAGGTCGAGCCGCCGCCGCATCCCGCCCGAGTAGGTGCGGACCAGCCGCCCGCCGGCTTCGTCGAGTTCGAAGTCCTCGAGCAGCTTCTCGGCGCGGCGCGCCGGCTCGCCCTTCGGCAGGTGGTAGAGGCGGCCGACCATGTCGAGGTTCTCGAAGCCGGTCAGGTTCTCGTCGACCGCCGCGTACTGGCCGGCGAGGCCGATCTCGGTGCGCAGCTTCGGCGCTTCGCTCATCACGTCGATCCCGGCGACCCGCGCCTCGCCGCCGTCGGCCGGCAGCAGCGTCGTCAGGATCCGCACCGCGGTCGTCTTGCCGGCCCCGTTGGGGCCGAGCAGGCCGAGCACGGTGCCCGCCGGGGCGGTCAGGTCGACCCCGCAGAGCGCCTGCACCTTGCCGTACGACTTGACCAGCCCCCTGGCTTCGATCGCAGCGTCCCCGGACATCGGGGCTCAAGCTACCGAGGCCGGCGGTTCGCCGCAGGCCGGCCGGGTTCCGTCCCGCTCTCACGGATTGAAAGCGAGGAAGAGGAAGGCGGCGAGGATGATCAGGTGGACGCCGCCCTCCTGCAGGGTCGCCCGCCCGGGCAGCAGGGTCAGCGAGCTGACCAGCGCGGTCAGCACCAGAAGGCCGATCTGGGTCGCGCCGAGGCCGAGCACGAGCGGACCGTCGAGCCAGATCGAGGCGACGGCGATCGCCGGGATCGTCAGCCCGATGCTGGCCATCGCCGAGCCGTAGGCGAGGTTGAAGCTGATCTGCACCCGGCCGCGGCGGGCGGTGCGCCAGGCCGCCAGGGTCTCGGGCATCAGCACCAGCAGGGCGATCACGACGCCGACCGCCGACTGCGGCGCGCCGATCGATTTGACCCCGTCCTCGATCGCCCCGGAGCTGGTCTTGGCGAGGCCGACGACGGCGACCAGGGCGACCACCAGCAGGGCGAGGCTGCGCAGCGCCGCGGCGCGGGTCGGAGCGGGGTGGTCGTTCGCCGGGGCCGGCGCCGAGCCGACGGCCGCCGCATCGTCGCCGGGCGGCAGGAACAGGCCGCGGTGGCGGACCGTCTGCACGACCAGGAACAGGGCGTAGAGGGCGACGGAGGCGACCGCGGCGAAGGCCAGCTGCGAGCCGGAGAATTCGGGCCCGGTCTTGCTGGTCGTGAAGGTCGGCAGGACGAGGCTGAGGGTCGCCAGGGTGATGACGGTGGCGAAGGCCGTCGCCGACCCCTCGGCATTGAAGGACGCGACCCGCTCGCGCAGCGCCGCGGTCAGGATCGCGACGCCGACGACGCCGTTGCAGGTGATCATCACCGCGGCGAAGACGGTGTCGCGGGCGAGCGCGGCGGTCTCGTCGCCGCCGGAGACCATCAGGGTGACGATCAGCCCGACCTCGATCACCGTCACCGCCACCGCCAGCACCAGCGAGCCGAACGGCTCGCCGACCCGCTCCGCGATCACCTCGGCGTGGTGGACGGCGGCGAGCACGGCGCCGGCGAGGAAGAGGTCGAGGACGACGACCACCGCGGTGCCCGGGTGCGATTCCCAGGCAACGGCGAGGACCGCCAGCGCCAGCAGCGGGATGAAAGTCGGGGCACTATCGGAGATCCGCTTGGCGATCGCCGGCGATCCTACGATGTGTCCGTGGCCAAGTTGCCGAGTCCTGAGCCCGAGACGACGACGGGGCGGCTGCCGGTCCTCGTCTTCGACGGCGAGTGCGGCTTCTGCACGAGCTGCGCCCGCCTGCTGCGCCGGATCGGCACCCGGGCGGAGATCATCCCCTGGCAGCGGGCCGACCTCGAGCGGCTCGGGCTGAGCGCGGCGGAGGCGGCCGCGGCGGTGCGCTGGGTCGGGCCCGACGGCAGCGTCCGCGGCGGCCACGAGGCGATCGCGGCGGCGCTCCTCACCGCCGGGCCGGCGGCCCGGCTCGCCGGCCGGGCGATCGAGGCGCCAGGGGTCTCGCGCCTGGCGGCGGTCGGCTACCGCTTCGTCGCCGCCAACCGCGGGCGGCTGCCTGGGGGCACGCCCGCCTGCTCCGCGGCGAGGCGTTAGACGGGCCTCAGCGCACCCGCGCGTTCGTGGACTTGCCAAGAACCCCCCAAATGGAGTTGTCCCGGCGCCCTCGGGTCCGTAATCTCCAGCCAAGCCAGGGCAGTTGACCGCAACCTCGAAGAAGCCAGAGACCGTCATCATCCGCTTTGCGGGCGATTCCGGCGATGGCATGCAGCTCGTCGGCGACCGCTTCACCGCCGCCACCGCGCACGTCGGCAACGACCTCTCGACCCTGCCCGACTTCCCGGCGGAGATCCGCGCCCCGGCCGGCACCCCGGGAGGCGTCTCGGCCTTCCAGATCCACTTCGCCTCGCGCGACATTCTGACCCCGGGCGACCACCCGAACACGCTGGTGGCGATGAACCCGGCGGCGGTCAAAGCGCACCTCGCCTCGCTGCAGGCGGGCGGCACGCTGATCGTCAACGAAGACGCCTTCACCGACGCCAACCTGCGCAAGGCGGGCTACGAGTCGAACCCGCTGGACGACGGCTCGGTCGACGACTACCAGGTCTACAAGGTGCCGATGACCACCCTGACCACGCGCGCCACGGATGAGATCGAAGGGCTGAAACCGGCCGAGGCGCAGCGGACCAAGAACCTCTTTGCGCTGGGGCTGATCTCCTGGATGTACGGGCGGCCGAAGAAGGAGACGATCGCCTGGCTGGAAACGAAATTCGCCAAGCGGCCGGCGATTCTGGCCGGCAACATCGCCGCCTTCAAAGCCGGCTACAACTTCGGCGACACGACCGAGATCGCGGTCACCCAGGTCGAAGTCGCTCCGGCCCCGCTCGAGCCGGGTGAGTACCGCAACATCAACGGCGCCAACGCCCTGGCGATGGGGCTGATCGCGGCCAGCGTCCGCTCCGGGCTGCAGCTCTTCTTCGCCAGCTATCCGATCACGCCGGCCTCCGAACTGCTCCACCACCTGGCCCGCCACAACCGCTTCGGGGTCCGCACCGTGCAGGCCGAGGACGAGCTCGCCGCCGCCAACATGGCGCTCGGAGCCTCCTTCGGCGGCAAGCTCGGGGTGACCGCCACCAGCGGACCTGGCATGGACCTGAAGGCGGAGACGATCGCCCTCGCGGTAGCCACCGAGCTGCCGCTGATCGTGATCGACGTGCAGCGCGCCGGCCCCTCGACCGGGCTGCCGACCAAAACCGAACAGGCCGACCTGCTGATGGCGATCCACGGACGCCACGGCGAGTCGCCACTGCCGGTGATCGCCCCCTCCACCCCAGCCGGCTGCTTCGACGCGGCGGTCGAAGCGGCGTGGATCGCGGTCCGCTACCGGACCCCGGTGATCCTCCTCGCCGACACCTTCCTGGTCAACTCCTCGGAGCCCTGGCGGCTTCCCGACGTCGGCGCCCTGCCGGAGATCGACCCGGACTTCGCCGAGGGCCCCAACGCCGGCGACGAGTTCCTCCCCTACCTGCGCGACAACCGCGGCGCCCGGCCCTGGGCGATCCCCGGCACCCCAGGGCTGCAGCACCGGCTCGGCGGCCTCGAGAAGGAGCACGGCTCGGGCAAGGTCTCCTACTCGGCCTCGAACCACGCGCTGATGACCAAGCTGCGGGCCGAGAAGCTCGAGAAGCTGGCCGAGGAGCTGCCGCCGCTCGAGGTCAACGCCGATGAGGGCGCCGAGCTGCTGATCCTCGGCTGGGGCTCGACCTACGGAGTGATCGGGGCAGCGGCGCGGCGGGTCCGCAACCGCGGCATCCCGGTCGCCACCGCCCAGCTGCGCCATCTCGAACCGATGCCGACCAACACCGGCGAGGTCGTGCGCTCGTTCGGGAAGGTGCTGGTGCCGGAGGTCAACACCGGCCAGCTGCTGAGCCTGGTGCGGGACAAGTTCCTGGTCGACGCGGTCGGCTACAACAAAGTCGAGGGCCTGCCGATCCTCGCCGAGGAGCTCGAGCAGGCGATCCTCGACACTCTGGGAGAGGGATGAGCGAGAACGGACACGAGAGCAACGGGGGCGGCGCCGCGACCCTGACCAAGGCCGACTTCCAGTCGGGCCAGGAAACCCGCTGGTGCCCGGGCTGCGGCGACTACGCGATCCTCAATTCGGTCCAGACGCTGATGCCCGAACTCGGGGTGCCGCCGCACAAGACGGTCTTCATCTCCGGAATCGGCTGCGCCGGGCGCTTCGTCTACTACATGGACACCTACGGGATGCACGGCATCCACGGCCGCGCGCCGGCGCTGGCGACCGGAATCGCAACCTCGCGCGAGGACCTCTCGGTCTGGGTGGTGACCGGCGACGGCGACTCACTCTCGATCGGCGGCAACCACCTGATCCACGCCCTGCGACGCAACGTCCCGATCAAGATCCTGCTCTTCAACAACCAGATCTACGGCCTCACCAAGGGCCAGTACTCGCCGACCTCGGAGACCGGCAAGGTCACCAAGTCGACCCCCTTCGGCTCCGAGGATCACCCCTTCAACCCGCTGGCGCTGGCGCTTGGCGCCGACGCCTCGTTCGTCGCCCGCACGATCGACGTCGAGAAGCAGCACGTCCGCGACACCCTGCGCGCCGCCGCCGAGCACCCCGGCGCCGCCTTCGTCGAGATCTACCAGAACTGCAACGTCTTCAACGACGGCGCCTTCGACGCGGTCCGCGGCAAGGGCGGTGGCCCCAACCAGATCCGCCTCGAGCACGGGCAGCCGATCCGCTTCGGCGAAGACCTCGAGAAGGGCGTCGTCCCCTCGCGCGGCGGCGGCCTCGAAGTGGTCGACGTCGCCGAGGCCGGCGAGCGCGGCCTCGTCGTCCACGACGCCCACGTCGCCGACCCGAGCCACGCGACGGCGCTGGCGCGCCTGACCGAGAGCCCCAACGGCCCGACCCCGATCGGCGTCTTCCGCGACGTCGAGCGCGCGGTCTACGGCCACGAGCGCCAGGGCGAGCTGGAAGCTGCCCACGCCGGGGCCAGCCTCGCCGAGGTCGACGAACTGCTGCGCGACGGCGACACCTGGGTCGTCTGAGCACCCCGGGGCGCGATCGGCGATGACCCGCGTCGCCGTCGTCGGCGCCGGCTTCGCGGGTCTTGCCGCCGCCGACGCGCTGCGCGCCGGCGGAACCGAGGTGACGGTGCTGGAGGCGCGCGACCGGGTCGGCGGCCGGGTCTGGTCGACGCCGTTCGCCGACGGCGCCGTGGTCGAGCGCGGCGCCGAGTTCATCCTCTCCGACTACGAGCTGATGGAGGCGCTGGCGGTGCGCTTCGGGATCCCGCTGGTTCGCAAGGGAACCCCGTACGGGCGGCGCATCCCGGTCGGCGCCGAGGCGGTCGATGAGGCGGAGCTCGAGGCGGCCTTCGAGCGGATCGGCCAGGGCCCGCCGGCGGGCGCGACGAGCGTCGCCGCGGCGGTCGACGCGCTCGCGCTCGAGCCGCGGCTCGCGGCGCTGCTCAGAACCCGGATCGAGATCACCAACGGCCACCGGGCCGACGACCTCGACGTCTCGGTGCTGGCGGAGGCGGCCTCTACCTTCGGCGACTTCGAGAACTACACGCTCGAGGGCGGCAACATGCGGTTAGCCGCGGCGCTCGCGGCCGAGCTCGGCGCGGCGGTCCACCTCTCCTCCCCGGTCCGACGGGTCCGCTGGTCGGAGGACGGCGTCAGCCTCGACACCGACGACGCCGCGCTCGAGGCCGACGCCGCGGTGATCGCCGTTCCCACCATCCCCCTCGCCGAGATCGAGTTCGAGCCGCCGCTCGCGGGCGCGACCGCAGCGGCGCTCCGCGCGGTCACCTACGGTCAGAACTCGAAGCTCTTCCTGCGTCTGCGCGGGCCGGCGCCGCCGAGCGCGGTGATGTCGGTCGCCGGCCATTTCTGGACCTACACGCAGCTCGCCGCCGGCGGCGAGCACGCGCCGTTCCTGGTCGCCTACGCCGGCACCAGGGCGGCGGTCGAGGCGCTCGGCGGCAGCGGCGATCCGGCGTCGTGGGTGGAGGCCGCAGTGGCGCTCCGGACCGATCTCGAGCTCGATCCCGATCCCGAGATGGCGCTGCTCTCGAGCTGGCATGAGGACCCCTGGGTGCGGGGTGCTTACTCGGCTCGCTCGCTCGCCTCGCCGCTCCGCGACGAGGACCTGCAACGGCCGATCGGCCCGCTCTTCTTCGCCGGCGAGCACACCGCCGGCGAGTGGCACGGCCTGATGGAGGGCGCTCTGCGCAGCGGCAGGCGCGCGGCCGACCAGGTCCTCGGGATCGCGGCCCGCTGGCAATAGCCTGACGCGGTGGCGACCGCGACCCGGAGAGAGAAGTTCGAGTCCCTGCGCCGCCGCGCCACGCCTCTGGCGCGGGCGGTCGGCCGCGGCGACGAGGCGGGGATCGTCGCGATCCTCACCGAGCTGAGCCGCTCCCACCCGCGGCTGGCGCCGCTGACCTGGGCCTTCGGCGGGATCGCGATGCTGCTCGGCGGGCTGCGGGTGCTGTTCGAGAACTGGCGCCTGACCCTGGTCCAGGTGCTGCCGGCGATGTGGGTCTGGGCGGCGATGTACGACCTGCGGCTCCACCTGCTGAAGGAGAACACGGTGCCGGACCTGAAGGGATGGGTCCTGCTCCCGATCGTCGCGGCGATCGTCGCCGGGACGATCGCCAGCTACTTCCTCAACGCGGCCTTCGCCTTCGCGATCGCCCAGCCGGGCAGGCCTGAGGTGGGGCGCGCCTTCGGCGAAGCGCGCCACCACCGCCGGGCGATCCTCGCCTGGGGCGGCAGCGTCGGTCTCGCGCTCGGGTTGGTGACCACCGTGGTGACCCGGGCCGACCCGCCCTGGTTCGCGGTCAGCCTCGGAATCGTCGTCGGCGTGCTGATGGTCACCTACGTCGCGGTGCCGGCGCGGATGGTCGGCATCGACCGCCACGGCTCGCGCCGCGACCGCCTCGCCGCCAGCGCGATCGGCGGGGTCCTCGGCATCGTCCTCAGCGCCCCGCCCTACATACTCGGACGGATCGGCCTGCTGATGATCGGCACCTCGTTCCTGCTGGTGCCGGGCATCCTCCTCTTCGCCCTCGGCGCGGTCCTGCAGGCGGGTGCGACCAGCGCCGTCAAGGCGGTCAAAGTCAGCGCCAAGCTGGTCGGGAGTGGCGTCAGCCCCGGGCGGCCTTGAAGCGGCGCAGCCGCAGCGCGTTGGCGACGACCGAGACGCTGGAGAAGGCCATCGCGGCGCCGGCGATCACCGGGTTCAGGAGGCCGATCGCGGCCAGCGGGATCGCCGCCAGGTTGTAGCCGAAGGCCCAGGCCAGGTTCTCCTTGATCGTCCTCAGGGTGGCGCGGGAGAGGCGGATCGCGTCGGCGGCGGCGCGCAGGTCGCCGGAGACGAGGGTCAGGTCGGAGGCCTCGATCGCGACGTCGGTGCCGGTCCCGAGGCTGAGCCCGAGGTCGGCCTGGGCCAGCGCCGGGGCGTCGTTGACTCCGTCGCCGACCATCGCCACGACATGGCCCTCGGCCTGCAGGCGCGCAACCACGGCGGCCTTCTCGGCCGGCAGCACCTCGGCGATCACCTCGTCGATCCCGACCTCGGCCGCGACCGCCTTCGCCGTGGTCGCGTTGTCGCCGGTCAGCAGCACCGGGCGCAGGCCGAGCTCGCGCAGCGCGGCGATCGCCTCGGCACTCGACTCCTTGACGGTGTCGGCGACGGCGAAGACGGCGCGGGCGCGGCCGTCCCAGCCGGCGGCGACCGCCGTCGCCCCGCGCTGCTCGGCGGCGGCGCGGGCTGCGTCGAGCTCGGGCGGCAGGTGCATCGCCCAGTCGGCGAGCAGCGCCGGGCGGCCAACCACCAGTGCGCGGCCGTCGACCACGCCCTCGACGCCGAGGCCCTCGCGGTTGGCGAACGACTCGACCGCCGGTAGCGGTCCGGCCGCGGCAGCGCCACGGGCGATTGCCCGCGCGATCGGGTGCTCGGAGGCGGCCTCGATCGCGCCGACCAGCCGCAGCGCCTCCTCGCGCTCCTCGCCGGCGGCGACCGCGACCTCGGTCAGGCTCATCTCGCCGCTCGTCACAGTGCCGGTCTTGTCGAGGACGACGGAGTCGGCCTGGCGGGTCGACTCGAGCACCTCGGGCCCCTTTATCAGCAGCCCGAGCTGGGCGCCGCGGCCGCTGCCGACCATCAGCGCGGTCGGCGTCGCCAGCCCCAGTGCGCAGGGGCAGGCGATGATCAGCACCGCGACGGCGGCGGTGAAGGCGAAGGACGCGCTCTCGCCGCTCCCGAGCCAGAAACCGAGGGTGGCGACGGCGAGGGCGATGACCACCGGGACGAAGACGCCGGAGATCCGGTCAGCGAGGCGCTGAACCGGCGCCTTGCCGCTCTGCGCCTCGGTCACCAGCTTGGCGATCTGGGCCAGCGCCGTGTCGGCGCCGACCCGGGTGGCGCGGACAACGAGGCGGCCGCCGGCGTTGACGGTCGCGCCCGCCACCTCCGCGCCCGGCCCGACCTCGACCGGCACCGACTCGCCGCTCAGCATGCTCATGTCGAGCGCCGAGGTGCCCTCCTCGACGACGCCGTCGGTGGCGACCTTCTCGCCGGGACGGACGACGAAGCGCGCGCCGACGGCGAGCGCGGCGACCGGCACGCGGCGCTCGCTCCCGTCGGCGTCGAGGACTGCGACGTCCTTGGCGCCGAGCGCCAACAGCGCCTGCAGGGCGGCACCGGCGCGACGCTTGGCGCGCGCCTCGAAGTAGCGGCCGGCGAGGATGAAGGTGGTCACCACCGCGGCGGTCTCGAGGTAGATCTCGTCCTCGCCGCCGCCCGAGGAGGGGACGAGGTCGAAGCTCATCTTCATCCCGGTCATCCCGGCGTCGCCGATGAACAGCGCGTAGAGCGACCAGAGCCAGGCGGCGAGGACGCCGAGGCTGATCAGCGTGTCCATCGTCGCGGTGCCGTGGCGCAGGTTGACCCAGGCGGCGCGGTGGAAGGGCCAGGCTCCCCAGAGGACGACCGGCGTCGCCAGCTGCAGGGCAAGCCACTGCCAGTTGTCGAACTGCAGCGGAGGCACCATCGAGAGGACGAGGACCGGCGCCGAGAGCAGCGCCGAGATGATCAGCCGCTGGCGCAGCGGCGCGCTGGCGTCGGCCTCGGTCTCCGGCGGCTCGGGCGCGGCGGCGGAGTCTGCCTCGGGCTGCGGCAGCGTGGCGCTGTAACCGGCGCTCTCGACCGCCTCGACCAGCCGCTCGGGCGCGACCGCGGCGGGATCGAAGGAGACGCTCGCTCGCTCGGTCGCGTAGTTGACCGTGGCGCTGACCCCGTCGAGCTCGTTCAGCCGGCGCTCGACCCGGTTGGC